>Ga0335085_10000266_pt1 | contig 162521 bp, 137 predicted proteins | sample Lox_Sample_45_FD_206712 | JGI IMG/M metagenome (GOLD analysis project Ga0335085, IMG submission 206712) | Soil microbial communities from Loxahatchee National Wildlife Refuge, Florida, United States - Lox_Sample_4.5 | ecosystem: Environmental > Terrestrial > Soil > Wetlands | place: USA... | reverse complement strand
TACCCACTACCCACTACCCACTACCCACTACCCACTACCCACTACCCACTACCCACTACCCACTACCCACTACCCACTACCCACTACCCACTACCCACTACCCACTACCCACTACCCACTACCCACTTCTTTCCATCGCCGTCGCCATCGCATCCAAACTCAGCGACCGCAGCACATTCCTTCTCATGCCGCTTTCGACTTCGTGCAACCTCGCCGCCGCCGCCGTGATCCACTCGAAGCTTACCGCCGCTGCCAGCCGATTCAATTCCGGGACGATATCGGAATTCCTCACCTGCCGCGGACTGCCTTCCTTCAGGAACAACAAATCCTCCAGCACCGAATATGAAGCCCGCAGCAACTGGTCGGTCTTCTCTTTGCCTTCCGCCCCGGCACGATACGTCTCCGTCATCCGAAACAGCGGCGAATGGTCTTCGGAATTTACCGCCGACCCCAGCAGCGTCAGCGCATCTTTCCTCGCCGCACTGTAACGCTCCAGGTCGAATCCTGCCGCCTTGCCGCAGGCGCCTCCGCACAGCCGTGCTACCAACCCGCGTGTCGTGGCAGTCCACTCCGGACGTCGCTTCGCCAGCCACTGCTCCAGCTCCTCCGGCGACAAGGGCGCTAACTGCACCGTTACGCAGCGCGAGCGGATCGTCGGCAGCAGCTCGCCCGGGTTCGTTGTCAGCAGGAACAGCGTCGCGAACTCCGGCGGCTCTTCCAAGATCTTGAGCAGCGAATTCGCCGCCTCTTTCATGAACGCCGAATCGGTGAAGATGTACACCGCGTGATCGCCCTTCCGCGGGCGTTTGTAGATCTGCCCGATCACGTGCCGCACTTGGTCCACCTTGATCATCATCTGCGGCGGATCGGGCGGGATGATCAACACGTCGGGAAAAGTCTGAATCAGGATGCGCGTTTCCTTCTTGTCGGTTTCGCGCAGCCCGTCCCGCGTCTCGACGGCCTCGGCAAAGCGCGCATCGAGATCGTCGGCCTGGGCAATCTCCCGACAATGGTCACAGTGACCGCAGAAATCGGCTTCGCCAGTCAGCGGAGGATTCTGGCAGTTCATCGCCTTGGCGATCATCTGCGTCAGCGTGTACTTGCCCGAGCCTTCCGGCCCCGCAACGATCATCGCGTGCGGAAAGCGGTCGCGCTCGAGCATGCCGCGTACGATGTCCACCGTCGCCGAATTGCCATGAAAATCAGAAAAGCCCATACAAGTACAGTCTGCCCGGCGCAATATTCATGCCGGTGTTTTCAATTACAACTTACCAATTCTCTTTCTCACTTCCGCCACAATTTCCCAGTGCACCGTGTTCGGATCCCGCCGCGCGTCCACCATGAACACGCGCTCCGGTTCGCGCGCAGCAATCTTCAGATAGGCTTCGTGTACGCGATCGAAGAACGCCCGGCTCTCCAACTCGAATCGATTCTCATCGACTTCGTTTCCCACCGCGGCTTTCACGTTGCGTCTTCTCGCTCGGGCCACACTCGCCGCCGCGTCCGAATCCATCAACACCGTCATATCCGGATTCAGTCCGCCGCAGATCACTCTATGTACCGCGAGCACCGCATCGCTTCCCAGACCGCGGCCTCCCCCCTGGTAGGCTTCTGACGAATCGGTATAGCGATCGACCAGCACGAATTTTCCCGCCGCCAAACCCGGTTCGATCACTTCCTTGATCAGTTGCGCGCGCGCCGCGAACATCAGCGCCAGCTCCGACATGGGAGCCAATCCGGTTGTCCGCGAACTCAGGATGATGTTGCGAATCTGCTCGCCGGTCGCCGTCGTTCCGGGCTCGCGTGCCGTAACCACGTCATGTCCATCCGCACGCAATACCTCGGCCAGGCGGTTCATCTGCGTGCTCTTACCGCAGCCGTCGAGGCCCTCGAAGGTCACGAATTTCCCGCGCGCAACGCTCACGGCGAAAATCATAGCAGAGCGTTCTCGCCGCCTCCGTGACATCATTCTCCACGCAAAGTCGCGCTCATCCGTTAGGATAAAAGGTTCTTTCGACGGGGTGGAAGGCTACCTATCCATGATGGACCGTCGTTTTTCCCCGGTTGGGGTGAACTTGGGAGAGTACATGCGTAAATTGAAAGCGACAGCAGTTTTCTGTCTTCTTCTTGCTTCCGCTCTGGCGTTCGCGCAGTTGCCCGCGGTCGATTCGACCCATCCATATCCTGGAACCATAACGCTGGCGGTAGACGCGTCCGCCGCCACCACCAAGCTGTTTCACGCCAGGCTTTCCATTCCGGTGAAGCCGGGCGAGAACACGCTCCTCTATCCGAAATGGATCCCCGGCGAGCATGGGCCTACTGGTCCGGTCGTCGATCTTACTGGCCTCAAGTTCTTCGCCAACGGCCAGGAAATCTCCTGGCGTCGCGACGACCTCGAGATGTATGCGATTCACGTCAACGTTCCTGCGGGCGTGAACACGCTCGATGCGACACTCGACTACACCTCGCCCGTCGGCGAAGGCATTTACACCGGAGGCCCCACCGCCAGCGACAAACTCGCCATCGTCAGCTGGAACACGTTGCTCTTGTATCCCGCGGGTTACGACATTCACAACATCACTTATCAGGCTTCGGTGAAGGTTCCCCAAGGCTGGCAGATCGGAACCGCGCTTCCGCTCGGACCACAGGACGGGCAGACCTATTCCTTCAAGCCTGCTTCGCTTTACACGTTGGTCGATTCACCGGTGATCATGGGCGAATACCTGAAGGTGTTGCGGCTGAACACGCCGCAGGGAACGCCCCCGGTGGAGATGGATATCGCCGGAGACAGTCGGGCTTCGCTCGAATTCATTCCCGGCGCGGAAGATCACCTGAAGCAGTTGCCGATGGAAGCCGTCGCCTTGTTCGGCGCAACCCACTATCGCGATTATCACTTTCTGCTTTCGCTCAGCGATCACGTCGCGCACTTCGGACTCGAGCATCACGAGTCGAACGATAGCCGCATTCCCGAAGACTCGCTTGCCAAGGAAGGTGATTACCAGGTTCTCGGCGGCGTGATTCCGCACGAATACGTGCACTCATGGAACGGCAAATATCGTCGTCCCATCGGTCTCGCGACCCCCGATTTCGAGCAGCCCATGAAAGGCGATCTACTCTGGGTTTACGAAGGACTCACCGAATATCTCGGCGACGTGCTGATGGCGAGAACCGGCTTATGGACGCCGGAACGCTATCGCGAGAATTTAGCCGACGTCGCCGCGCAACTCGACAATCGCGCCGGCCGAACCTGGCGTCCGCTGGCCGACACCGCAATCAGCGTGCAGACGCTGAACTACGGTCCGCGTTCCTGGATGAATTGGCGGCGAACCGTCGACTATTACGAGGAAGGCGAACTCATCTGGCTCGAAGCCGACATGACAATCCGCAACCTCACCCACGGTCAGAAGACTTTTGACGATTTCGCCCATCTTTTTTACGGCCAGCCGAGCCTGAAGGAGGGCGAGGTGCCGACCTTCAAGTCTTATACTTTCGACGACATTGTAAACACTCTGAACCAGGTTGCGCCGTACGATTGGCGCAAATTCCTCAACGATCGTTTGTGGTCCACTTCGCCGCATGCGCCGCTCGGTGGCGTGGAAGCCAGCGGCTGGAAGCTGACCTACACCGACAAGCCGGGCAGTTTGCTTCGCGCCGAGGAACTGGAACGCCGTTACCTCGATGTCAGCTACTCCATCGGTTTGCTGGTGAGGAGCGACGGAACCATCTCCGATTCATCTTTCTTCAAGCCCGCGGCGAACGCCGGAATCACACCAGGAATGAAGGTGATCGCCGTGAATGGCAGAAAGTACGATGCCGACATCCTGCGCGAGGCGATCCGCGAAGCCAAGGGAACGCAACAGCCGATCGAACTGCTGATCCAGAATGCGGATTACTTCAAGACCTACAAACTCGATTACCACGATGGCGAGAGGTATCCGATGCTGGTGCGCAACGACAGCGCCGATACCCTGACCGACATCATTCGTCCGCACTCCAAACCGTAAGAATTAACCACGGATTTACACGATTCTCACGGACGAAAGTCGTAACGCTTCGTCCGTGGGATTCGTGAGGGTCCGTGCTGAATAATCGTCGTGTGCGTTTCCGGCCTTTGTGGTGAAATAAACCCATGTCAAAGAACGCCGATGCCAAGCCCTTGGTCGGCATCATCATGGGATCGAAGAGCGACTTCGAAACGCTCGCGCCCGCAGCCGAAATCCTCAAAGAACTCGGAGTCCCGCACGAAGTGAAGATCGTGTCGGCGCACCGGACTCCCGACTGGATGTTCCAATATGCGGAGAATGCCGAGTCGCGCGGACTGGAAGTGATCATCGCGGCCGCCGGCGGAGCAGCGCACTTGCCGGGGATGGTCGCGGCCAAGACAACCCTCCCGGTGCTTGGCGTTCCCATGCCTGCGACCATTCTCAACGGCGTCGATTCGCTGTTGTCGATCGTGCAGATGCCGAAAGGCGTTCCTGTGGGAACCCTCGCAATCGGCAAGCCTGGAGCGGCCAATGCGGGATTGCTCGCCGCATCGATCGTGGCTAACAAGCGTCCTGAGTTGCGCGAGAAACTGAAGACGTGGCGAGCGGCACGGCGCGACGAAGTCCTGAAGCAGGAGCTGACGTAATTATGGCGATCCTTCCCGGTTCGACCATCGGCTTCTTCGGCGGAGGACAACTCGGACGAATGACCGCGATGGCGGCTCGGTCGTTCGGCTACCGCATCGAGGTGATCGATCCCGACCGCAACTGTCCAGCCGCGTACGTTGCCGATCACTGTATCGCCGCCAGCTTTAGCGACGTGGAAGCCGCGATCACGCTGGGCAAGCACTCCGACGTTGTAACGCTGGAGATAGAAAAGATCGCCCTCGACGCTTTGAACGCGGCGGCCAAGTTCGCGCCAGTGCGTCCGAGCGCGAGCGTGCTGGCGATCATCCAGGACCGCGCCAAGCAGAAGGACTGGCTGGCCGGTCACGGATTTCCCGTCGGTCCGTACCGCAAGGCGGCAACCGTACAAGAGCTGGCAAAGGCCATCGGTGAGATTGGCCCCCACATTTTCGCCAAGGCCGCTTTTGGCGGCTATGACGGCCGCGGCCAGTTTGAGATCTCGCGGCCCACGCAGGCCGCCGAGGCCTGGGACGCACTCCGCGCTCCGCTGGTCGTCGCTGAACAGACGCTCGACCTCGACTATGAGATCTCGATGATGGTCGCGCGGCGACCTTCGGGCGAGACTGCCGTGTTTCCTCCCGCGATGAACTACCACGAACAACGCATCCTGGCATGGTCGGTCACTCCGGCGCCGATTCCCGACAGGATCGCGAAACAGGCCGCCGAGATCGCCAACGAAATTGCCGTCAAAATGCAGGTCGAAGGTTTGATCGCGGTTGAGATGTTTGTCACCAAAGATGACAAACTGCTGGTCAACGAGCTCGCGCCGCGCCCGCACAACAGCTTTCACGCCACGGAACGCGCTTGCGCTACCAGCCAGTTCGAACAATTAGTGCGCGCGGTTTGCGATCTCCCGCTCGGTTCAGTGGAACTGGTCCGCCCTGCTGCAATCGCTAACCTGTTAGGTGACTTATGGAACGACGGACGCAAGCCCGACTTCGCCTCCTGCCTCTCGGTTCCCGGAGTGCGGTTACATCTTTATGAGAAGCACACCGCGCGCCCGGGTCGCAAGATGGGACATCTCTCCGCGATCGGGGCGTCCGTGGACGAGGCGCTGGAACGCGTGAAAAAAGCCTACAAATCGTTGGAAGCCTAGACTTGGGACCTCAATTTCGGAGGCCCTGGGAGCGGCGGATCCAATAATTAAACTGATTACCAACTGCCGGCCCTTCTTGATTACTGACTTCTGTTCCATGACCCTCGTAACCTACCCGAAGGGCATTCCAGGCTTCAGAATTAGGACATGCAACTGCGCTGCCTGCTCGTCGGCCTGGACGATCCGCAAATCCGGCCGGTTCGTTCTGCACTGAACACGATGGCGATTCGCTGTGAATACGTTACTTACAGCAGCGCGCCAGATCGCGTGCAGAAGGGGCGTTACGAGGCAATCGTATTGCTTTACGACGGAAGCTCCGACGCCATCGACCTTGTCCAACGCATACGCAGTGGCGTGTCGAATCGCGACTCCGTCATCTTCCTTCTCAGCACTCCTGCGGCGAATGCAACGGCGTTTCGGGTCCGCGCGAATTTCTTTATCAGCCCACCGATTACCGAGCAGACGGTGATCACCACATTCAAAGCCGCTTATGGATTGCTGGTTCGGTCGCGGTCGCGCTGGCATCGCGAGCCGGTGAACGGAACCGCCTACCTGAATCTCGGGCTGGTGAAAAATGTTCCGGCCACAATCCTGAACCTGAGCCAGGGAGGGATGTCGCTGAGTTGCTCGCAGATTCTTCGTCCGCAACAGATGTTGCTGATCCGGTTCGGACTTCCGGGAACGGCGGAATTGCTATGTATGTCCGGTGCCGTCATCTGGACTCGCGCTGATGGTTCTGCCGGCATTCGTTTCGCCGAGGTTCCTCAGCCGACGCAAAAAGTATTGCGTGACTGGGTGGAAGAACGATTGGAACTGGCGAAGGTATATGCCAACTTCCGCGACAAAACTTCGGCCGCTCCAACCGGCGCTGCTCTGTAGCAAAACTACATTGTCCTCTGCATTTCTACCTAGGGCGAAACGAACTTTTTTCGTAGGTAATCTGACTTAACGCTTTCAACCAACCGCTAACTTAAACTCCGGCATTCAGGAACTCGCCTTCGCGAGCGTCTGTTTACTCCCTCCGCCGGAGAATTCATTTGAAGTTTGCGATCCTCTTCCTCAGCCTGACCTGTGCCTTCGCGTTTCCGATGATGGCCGGAACCGCTGTCGTCCCTACTACCACTCTCGCGGCAGAGACCGCGAACAACACCAGCGCATCGAGCACTTGGGCCAACACCAGCACGGGCGATGCAGTTCCCGGCAACGTAAGTCACGTCGATATTCATTCGCTCTTGTATTCCGGCGCGACCACCAAGGTCTACGCGCACTATCTCGGCTGGTGGGGAGGAACCGATGGGCACATCAACATCGGCTACAACTCCGCTACAGCTGCACAGGCGCATGCGCAGGTCAGCGACATGATGAGCCGCGGTATCGACGGGCTGATCATCGACTGGTATGGCGCGAAGAACACGCACATCGATCAGGCATCGCAGTTGATCATGGCAGACGCCCAAACGCGCGGAGGAAAGTTCACCTTCGCGATCATGGAAGACCAGGGCGCGGTGAAGACCTGCGCCAATACCGCCGGTTGCAATGCGACTCAGGCCGTGATCAACGATCTCAACTACATCAACACAACGTACGCCTCGTCGCCGGCCTACATGCGCATCAACGGACGCCCAGTGATCTTTACGTTCGACACGGAGAACCTGCCGAACATCAACTGGACGACGGTGCTTGCGAGTGTGCAGGGAAATCCGATGATCGTGCTGCGCAACGATCAAGGTTTCCGGTTCTCCTGGACCTCGGGCAGCTATTCCTGGGTGGCGATCAACACCTCGAACCAGGGCGACTGGGGTCAAGGTTACCTCGACGATTTCTACGCCACCAGCCGCAGCTATCCCAACGAAGTGGTTTACACGGGCACGTGGAAAGGATTCAACGACCTGCTGGCGAGTTGGTCGGCGAATCGCATTATGAGTCAGAACTGCGGGCAAACGTGGCTCAATACGTTCAATGAGATGAACAAGTATTTCTCCACGGCGCGGCAGCCGCAAGCAGTACAGTTGGTCACCTGGAACGATTACGAAGAGGGCACGGAGATTGAGACCGGCATCGATAACTGCGTAAGCGTGTCGGGTGCGATGAGTGGCTCGACAGTGCAGTGGTCAATCAGCGGCGGACTGGAAAACACCATCGACCATTACACGGTATTCATCTCACTCGATGGACAGAACCTGATGCCGCTGGCCAACGTAGCTGCAGGCACGCACCAGCTTGATCTATCAACTTATGGTTTGGCGGCCGCGAATTACACGCTCTATGTGAAGGCCGTGGGGAAACCGTCGATCCTGAACAAAATGTCGGCGGCGATTCCGTTCTCGCTTGGAAACCTGCCACCCGTTGCGGTGCTTAGCGTGACACCAACCTCCGGAACCGTACCGGTCAATGTCACCGCTTCGACCTCGGGATCAAAGGATCCTGACGGAACCATCGCCGCGACGAAGATCGACTTCGGTGATGGCACAGTCACAAGCACCGCCTCGGCCACTCACACCTATGCGACGGCGGGAACGTACACCGTAATCGCGACCGTCACCGACAACAGCGGAGCAACCGCGTCAGCTACCGCCATCGTTACAGTTAAGCCTAAGACTCCACCGGTGGCTGTGATTGCCGCGAGCCCGGCATCGGGTATGGCTCCAGTGGCGGTGACGGCTTCCACGGCGTCTTCCACGTCCGCCGATGGCACAATCACTAAATCGAGTATCGACTTCGGCGATGGAACCGTAATGACTGGGCCTACGGCGTCGCATACGTACGGCACCGCTGGAACCTTCACCGTAAAGGGAACGGTAACGGACAACAACGGGCTGAGTGCGTCCGCGAGCACTTCGGTGAACATCACGCCGAACACCACGTTTACCATCACCCCAGTAACTCCGCTGAATGGCGCAACCGTTGGTCAGTCCGTGAGTTTCGTGGCAACATCGAGTTCTCCCGCTTCGCCCGTCACTTCCATGCGTATTTACGTGGACAACCAGAGCATGTACACGGTGAATGGGTCTTCGCTTAACACGACATTGCAACTCACTCCGGGATCGCACTACGTCGTGCTCCAGGGCTGGAACCAGGCGGGGACAGTGGCGAAGACACCATTAAACATCACGGTGAAAGCCAATCAGCCTCCCGTGGCAACGCTGGTGGTGACTCCAACAAGTGGGATTGGTCCACTTACCGTCACCGCGACTGCTTCGGGCAGTGACTCTGACGGCACGATCGCTGCAACTTCAATTAACTTCGGCGATGGAACCGTGGTGAACGGCAAAAGCGCTTCGCACGTTTATAACGCCAGCGGCACATTCACAGTCACCGCAACAGTGACCGACAATAGCGGCGCGACGGCCGCCGCCAGGACGACAGTGACCGTGGTGGCGGGGGGCGTGACCATCAGCCGTCCGGCCAGGGGTTCGCGCGAGTCAAGCCCGGTGACGATCACCGCGACTGCAGCGGCGCCCACGCCGATTGTGGCGATGCGCGTGTATGTTGATAACAAGTCCGTCTACAGCCTGAACTCGTTCAGCTCTGCGGTAGCCACGCTGAACACCTCGATCGTGATGTCGACGGGAACTCACAACATCGTCGTCCAGGCTTGGGACACGAAAGGCCTGGTGTACAAGTCGCCGGTGACGATCACAGTGCAGTGATGCTCGCTATCTTTTGTCATCTGTTCATTTCGAGAGTCTCCGCGTGCATGCTCGCGATGGGGAAATGAGGGAATGGCGAAATGGATAGATGGTTTGACACTGGCGGTTCAGCCTGTAGAATAAATGTTTGGGTTATCGTTGATATCCCGCCTGTAGCCCTTCGTGCCGAAGTGGCGGAACTGGCAGACGCGCATGGTTCAGGTCCATGTGACCGCAAGGTCGTGGGGGTTCGAGTCCCTTCTTCGGCACCAAATTTTGGACGTCAAAGGACGGCATCCAGCCGTCCTTAACTTTTGCCAAACTGCCTACGCCGCTCGCTTGGCCGCCCGCGATTTCACTGCCGAGGGTTGCACGTTGAGGTGAATCGACACGCTGCCCTGGGCGAGCCTGAGTCCGGTTATGTGGTTCAAATCTTCAATGACGGTGCTGACGTCTCGCCCCTCGATCCGCTCCAGTTCGATCGTGATGGTGGCGTCGAACTGCTGCGTATCTTTCTGGTGAACGCGGGCCCGCCGTGCTGGCAAACTGCCGTGCAGAAGTTTCGCGACGCTTACCAGCGACCTTCCCTGGCACGCTGAGCACGAGTCATTCCGGCTGTTGCTGATGGCCTCACAATCCAGGCAAAAGACTGCAATTGGAAAAGCAATGATCTGAGCTTCGTCTTGCGTGCGGTTTCCCAGGAACATGAACAGGGCCCTTTGGTAGATCTGCTCCAGGATTTTAGATGGAGAGTTCCTCCCGCTTGTTGCAATCTAGCTACTCTGGATGACGAACCGCGGGGAAACAGGGCCGAACCGCCGGAACCCGAGGGTCGTGTGCGGTACACTGTTGCGCAACATGCACATCTTCTTTTCCCGCGTCTGTCGCACCTTTACAGCCACTTTGTTTCTTGCCTCCAGCGTCACCCTGCTGGCTCAGACCCCGAAAAGCCAGCCATTGCCTCAGCCCACGCCGCTGCCACTTCCCGTTGTCGCCCCGTCCGACAAGCCCTACACCGGCGCACTGCAACTCGAAGTTGATATCAGCAACATTGCCCACCGCGTTGTACATGTTCACGAACGGGTTCCCGTCGAGAGTGGAGTGAAGGAATTAACCCTGCTCTATCCACAATGGATTCCGGGCACCCATTCGCCGACCGGTCCGATCTCGCGGCTGGCCGGAATTATGACGCAGGTAGACGGCAAGCGAGTGCAATGGGTCCGTGACCAGGTGAACGTATTCGCGTTTCATGTCCCGTTGATAGCAGGAGCAAAAGAGGTCGAACTGGACTTTGACTACTTGTCTCCAATCAAAAGGGCAGAAGGCCGTATCGAGATGTCGGATGCCATTGCCGACGTTGCATGGAACGAAGTGCTGATGTATCCCGCCGGGTACTTCTCCCGCGGTATTCCATTCGATGTAACGATAAAGTTGCCAGGCGGATGGAAGTACGCAACAGCTCTGGAGACAGAGTCAGAGCAGGGATCGACGATAAAGTTCAAACAGACACCGCTGAACACCTTGGTAGACTCGCCGTTGTACGCGGGCAGTTACTTCAAGCGCATCGACCTCTCACCCAGCGCGACTGACATTGTGCGGCTCAACCTCTTCGCCGACGAGGAAAAAGATCTCGAACTCACCCCCGAACAACTGGAGAAGCATAAGCAACTGGCGATTGAGGCCGACAAGCTCTACGCCTCGCATCACTACAACCACTACGACTTCCTCCTGCTGTTGAGTGACAAGGTTGGCGGCATCGGCCTCGAGCATCACCAGTCCAGCGAAGACGGCGCGCGCGCAAAGTACTTCCTGGAGTGGAACGCCGGCGTCGCTGGCCGGGATCTGCTGGGACACGAGTACACCCATTCTTGGAACGGGAAATTCCGGCGGCCCGCCGATTTGTGGACGCCGAACTTCAACGTGCCGATGCGCGATGACCTCCTGTGGGTCTATGAAGGAATGACGCAGTACTGGGGAATGGTTCTTACAGCGCGTGCTGGCCTGCGCACCCCCGAGGAGACGCGTGACGTGCTGGCGCGAGTGGCGGGCAATTTCGAAGCCTCGCCGGGCCGTACCTGGCGTCCTCTGGTCGACACCACCAACCAGCCTACGGTTTCGCTTAGGCGTCCGGTGTCGTGGGTGAGCTGGCAGCTTCCGGAAAATTATTACACCGAGGGAGAGTTGATCTGGCTCGACGCAGATACCAAGATCCGCGAACTCACCAACGGTCAGAAGTCCCTCGACGACTTTGCGTCATCTTTCTTTGGCGTCTATAACGGCAGCTTTATTACTTACACCTATACATTCGACGACCTGGTGAAGGCGATGACCGCTGTCGCGCCCTATGATTGGGCGACGTTCTTCCGCGAGCGTGTCTACGACCTGCACCCAGCTGTCCCCGAAGATGGATTCACTCGCGGCGGCTACAAGCTGGCTTATACCGACAAAATCCCCGCCTGGATTACGCGCGGTGAAAGTGTCTATGGACTGGCGGACTTCTCGACCTCACTGGGATTCACCGTAGTGGTTCCCACTCGCGGCGGCGAGGAAGGGCCGGGGGCTGGAGGTCCTCGAGGCTCGCTCGGAAGCGTCTGGTGGAACAGCCCTGCCTATAAAGCTGGCGTTACGCCCGACATGCAGATCATTTCGGTAAACGGCAAGTCGTTTTCCCCGGACGCACTGCGTGAGGCGCTCCTGGCGGCAGAGACCACAAAGCAACCGCTGCAACTTCAATTCAAGCGCGGAGACGACTACACAACCGTCGCCATCCCCTATTTCGATGGATTGAGAATCCCAACCTTGCAACGCGTGGAAGGAACTCCCGACCGGCTGGACGACATTCTCGCTCCAAGCAAGCGGCCTCTGCCGGCAATGTAGGCAGAACACTTAAAGCGGCGACAAATACCGAATCGATTCGTCGTAAACTTGATCGATATAGGAGCGCGGAGTCGCTCGCCCAAAATCTCGATGGCCCAGGCAGCTCGGAATCCAAACCAGAAGTTCGACCGCTCAATCGTGGAAGGCCCTCTCGGCCCCGCGGTATGGCGCCTGGCCTGGCCCACCATGCTGCAGAACGTGATCGCCGGACTGCAGGGCATCATCGATCACGTGATGGTCGGTCACTTCGTCGGCTACGCAGCCAATGCTGCCATCGGCGTCAGCTGGCAGATCATCCTGGTTGTCATCGTTTTCATCAGCTCGCTGTTCATTGGAATGTCCGTGCTCGTCGCGCGATTTGCGGGAGCGAACGAGCCGGAGACGGTGAACCGCGTCGTCTACCAGGCATTCATCACGGCGTTCGTGCTGTCGATCTTGCTGGGCGCCGTCGGATATTTTGCCGCGCCATCGTTACTGAACATCGTGCACGCCGCACCCGCCGTACAGAAGCTCGCACTCCCGTTCCTCCGCGCGATGTTCCTCGGCATCTTCGGTCTGCTGATGTTCTTCATGTTAAGCGGGGCATTTCGCGCGGCGGGTGATCCGCGCACTCCACTTCGTCTTGGCATGATGATGACCGGGCTGACAATCATCCTGAACGTCACGTTGATCCCCCGGTTAGGCCCCTTGGGCGCCGCGGTGGGAACGATCGTCAGCAGCACCACCGTCGCAATCTACGGCGTGACTCGGTTCTTCTCGCCGAAATCAGTCATTCAGTTCCATCGCGGCATGGATCTGCGTCCCGACTGGTCGATCATCCGGTCGCTGTTCAGCTTCGGATTGCCGAGCGGCATTCAGGGCATCGCGATGAACATTGCTGGCGTCATGCTGCTGCGGTTCATCGGCTCGCTGGAGCACAGCGCGGCGGCGCAAGCTGCCTACGCTGTCGGCTACACCGAACTGTTTTCGCTCATTACCTGGACCTCCGTGGGCTTGATGGGCGCCTCAGCAACGATTTCCGGGCAGAACCTCGGCGCCGGGAAGCCGGAGCGTGCGATGCAGGGCGTGGCTGTGGCGTCGAGCTTCGGCTTGCTGCTGGCGGCCATTATCGGATCGGCATTTGTGGTCGTGCCGCACTCCCTGTTGGCGATCTTCGGCATGAGGGATCCGCAGGTCACCGAGCTTGGCACCCAATTGCTGCGCTATCTGAGCGTCTCAGGTTTCTTCATTACCGTTGCGCTCAGCTATACCGGGGGCTTGCAAGGCACCGGCGACACTCGCAGCCCACTGTACATTTCTATCGTCTCGCAAATCGTAGTTCCCATCGGCCTCTGCGCTTACTGGCAGTCTGCCGGTCAACTAAGACCTGGACACATCTGGATGGCGATTGTCCTGGGACATCTCACGCGTGCGGCGTTAAGCGTCCTCCGCTTCCGCCAGGGAAAGTGGCGAAACATCGCCATCGGGATTGCACCGGTCAGGCCAACGCCGACTGGGATGGCGAACCGGGAAGAGATCGAGACCTCTCCGAGCCTCGACTAACGACACCGTTAGTCCCGGGGCGGCTTTCGAAGTACAGAACATCCATCCAGGGTAGGTCAATGTCCGATCAGGCACTCTGGAGCACGTACCAAAAACCTCTTTCCTTTCCCGTGGAGCTTGGTATGATCGCCCCACTTCAGCAAGCAATTGGGCTCGTCGGGTAACGCAGCGCAACTTCACGCCACTTCCCACGTCACTTCCTCGTTACAAGCACCGTTTCGCGCACGGCACGACAAGTGTGCGCCAACTGGAACGCACGATCCATCCTGAGGAGTGGGAGCATGCGAAATCAGAAAATAAAGATAGTCGTTTTGGCCGCGGTGCTGGCAGCCGCGTTCAACCTCGAGGCACAGAAGGATCCCGGGCCACGCGCGGGCGCGGTCGGCGCCGGAGGGCCGTATCCCTCGTTAAGCACGGATGAGCAGGCATTCTTCACCACTGCTTCCGCCGTATTTGCCGAAGTGGATTCAGTCCTGGGAACGCTGGCGGGCGAAGATGGCCGCGGCCTCGGACCAATGTTCAACGCTAACAGTTGCGCCACCTGTCACGCAGAGCCGGCGATGGGCGGCAGCAGCCCGGGGATGAACAGCCCGCAGCACCCGGCACCGAACCCGCAGATTGCGCTCGCGACACTCGATGGCGCCAGGAACGTGGTGCCGTCATTCATCAGCTCGAACGGCCCGGTGCGAGAGGCGCGATTTGTGCACAACTCAAACGGCTCGGCTGACGGCGGCGTGCACGATCTGTACACGATCAGCGGCCGCAGCGATGCGCAGGGATGCAGCCTGGCGCAGCCCGACTTCCCGACGCAGCTCTCGAAAAATAACGTGATCTTCCGCATCCCCACCCCCATCTTCGGACTCGGGCTGGTGGAGTTCACCACGGATTCGACTCTGCGAGCGAACTTGGCTGCTTCGCCGAAGGCGAAGTCGCTGCTGGGAATTTCCGGAACGTTAAACACCAGCGCCAACGATGGAACCGTGACCCGCTTCGGGTGGAAGGCGCAGAACAAGTCGTTGCTGATGTTCGCCGGCGAGGCCTACAACGTCGAGCAGGGAGTGACGAACGAAGTTTTCCCTACCGAACGGAGCGAGGTTAGTGGATGCCTCTTTAACTCCACGCCCGAAGACCTCACGAAGTTCACGGTAAATGGATCGACCGTCGGAACGGTGGGAGAGTTTTCCGCCGACCTCATCAGCTTCGCAGCCTTCATGAGGATGTCGGCGCCTCCCGCGCCGGTGAAGACGACTCAGTCCCAACAGAACGGGTCGAACCTGTTCACGCTGGTAGGCTGTGTGCTGTGTCACTCAAGCTCGCTCACCACCGGGAATGCTCCGTACACGGAGATGTCGAACGTGACGTATCACCCGTATTCGGATTTTGCTGTTCATCACATGGGTTCGAAGCTGTCCGACGGCATCACGCAGGGAGCGGCGGGGCCCGACCAGTTCCGAACCGCGCCCTTGTGGGGAGTCGGGCAGCGATTGTTCTTCCTGCACGATGGGCGCACGTCAGACCTGATGCAGGCCATTCAAGCGCACTCGAGCAACGGCTCGGAGGCGAATGCGGTAATCAAGCTGTTCAATTCGCTCGGCACTTCGCAACAGCAGGATGTGCTCAATTTCCTGCGAGGACTCTAAGTCTAATTCTCCGGACCGCGGTTCATCACGACGTGGTCCGGAGGCTTGCCTTTTGAATGGTTCTCTGGAACTTGTTGGACCCGTTTTGCGTATTCCTGTTCATCGGCCTTGGGCAGAGCACCAGACTGTCTTCCATGGAGCACGCATGAACGGTCCCTCGAGTCGTCCCAGCCTTCCCGCATTGACGTCGTTGCGGTTCTTTGCCGCCATGCACGTCTTTCTGTTTCACTTGGACGCGGACCATATCCGGACATTCTCAGGGCTGTCATTCCGCTTGCAGAAGACCGGTTACGTGGGCGTCAGCCTCTTCTTCGTGCTCTCGGGATTCATCCTCACCTACGTTCACGGCGATCGCGAGATGCGTCCCCGGATTTTCTACCGCGAACGTTTGGCGCGTATCTATCCGGCATATCTGTTCTCGCTGCTCGTAACGGCTCCGGGCTTTTTTTATATTTGCTTGAAACTCAAGCAAATGGACATCCCGTTCTTTGCCTGGTTTAAGTATCACGTCGGTTTGTGTTCGGCTCTGGTTCCAACATTAACGCAAGCGTGGGTGCCAAACGCAGCGCTGGCGTGGAATCCTCCAGCTTGGAGCTTGTCCGTCGAAGCGTTCTTCTACCTGCTATTCCCATTCCTGCTGCCTCGAATCCTGCGAATGACCACGAGCACCCTCTGGAAGCTGCTGGCGTTCTGCTGGATGCTCAGCCTGGCGATTTCGCTCACCTACGTCTTCGCGAAGCCCGACGGCGTCGCCCACGTCACCGACGAGGCGTTGAACCTTTTCTGGCTGAACGCAATCAAGTTCAACCCCCTGGCACGCCTGCCGGAATTCTTGCTCGGCGCATGTTGCGGCGCACTCTTCCTGCGCGGCTCATTCGATAAACGTTGGGCTACTCCACTCACGATCACCGGTCTGGCATCATTCGCCACCGTAGTCGTCGCAAGCCCCCACCTTCCTTATCCCGTGATACACGATGGCCTGCTGGCCCCGGCATTTGCCGCACTCATCGTGGGTCTGGCTCTTCAGCCCGCCTGGATGGCCTGGATGCAAGTAAAGCCGATGATCCTGCTCGGCAACGCCAGCTACAGCCTCTACCTGCTGCATGGATTCGTGCTCGGCGTCTATTTCATGCCCATGGGTACTCTCAAGCCCTTTGGTCTTGTGGGCACTGCGATCGGGATCATCCTCCCCATCGTAGTCGCTATCTTTGTCTATCTATTCCTCGAAGAGCCATTGCGGCGCGCGCTTCGTCCGAAGCTTCAAGCTCCGCTCGGCGAGAGAAAAGTAGCAGCCCAACCGGCGTAAAGAGAAAACGTGCCTGTCACAGCGCATTCCCTGGCTTTTTAGATCTGGTCTCTTAAGAGCAGTGAGAGCGAATCGCTGATTCAGTACAATATCCGGTTCCGAAGGAGGCAACCGGATTGGACAAATTCGCAAAGGTGCTCATTATGCTGGTGCGGCTGATCGCGCTGGTAGAGCTTGGACTGGGAGCCGCAATTTTCCTCGGCAAAGCGCTGCCCTACATGAAGCTGCACATCGGGCTCGGATTCGGAATGTCCTTCCTTTTGCTTTTGCTCGCCGGAGTGGCGGCGCTCAAAAAGCTGACGGGGCCTGTCCTGATTGGCACCATCCTGGCGTTCCTTCTGCCCTACATCGGTCTCAAGCAACTGCCCATCAATTTCGGACGAGCCATCAGCCCGGTGCAGTACGCCCATGTCTTCATTGCGCTTGCGGCGATCGGCGCCGCGGAATACATTCACGCGCAGATTCGCAAGCATCCCGGCGGAATCGTGACCGTTACGCACCAATAGCAGGCTTCGCACAGCCAGTTCGTCACGGCGCAACGTGGATCCGGTCATCGCAGCTCTCTTACGGACACGTTACAATGCGGCGCTCGCATTTCTCAGACAGGAGAGCGCCAGTGAAGCAATTCGTCGTCATCATTCTTCTTTCTTGTATTGCCGCTTGGGGACAAAGCGCGAAGCCTTCCCCCGCCACTTCCAAACCAACTGTCGCCGAGGCCGAGAAGTTCGTTGCCGACGCGGAAAAAGAAATCAACGACCTCGGCCTTAGAGCCCAACGCGCCGGCTGGGTGCAGGAAAACTTCATCACCGACGACACCGAGCAAATCGCTTCCGACGCCAACGATGCTCTAACCGCCGCCGGCACTCGCCTGGCGAAAGAAGCCGTTCGCTACGATGGGCTCACACTCCCGTACGACACCGCCCGCAAGTTAAAGCTCATCAAATTGGCGCTCACCATTCCTGCTCCCAGCGACGAAAAGGAACGCCAGGAACTTTCTCGCATTCTGGTGAAAATGGACGCCGATTACGGCAAAGGAAAGTATTGCCCGGCAGGTGAGAAGGCCGGCGACGGCCAGCCGAAATGCTACACGCTGAACGATGCCGAAAAGATCATGCGCGAGAGCACCGATCCGGCTGAATTGCAGAAAGCCTGGGTTGGCTGGCACTCCATCTCCGCCTCTTATCGTAACGACTACGTTAGGTTCGTCGAACTGGCTGACAAGGGAGCACGTGAGCAGGGCTACAAAGATGTCGGTGCGCTGTGGCGCGACAACTACGACATGTCTCCGGACGCATTCGCCGCCGAAGAAGAGCGTCTGTGGCAGCAGGTGAAGCCCCTTTACGATGCGCTATTCACCTACGTACGCACCAGGCTGCAAGAAAAGTACGGTAAGCAACTGGTTCCCGACGATGGTCCGATTCCCGCCGACCTGCTCGGCAACATGTGGGCGCAGGACTGGACCCACATCTATCCCTTGGTGGCGCCGGCAAATGCCGATCCCGGTTACAACCTCTCGAAGATTCTCGAGACTCGCAACACCGACGCAAAACAGATGGTGCGCTACGGCGAGAACTTCTACAAGTCGCTGGGCATGGAAGCGCTTCCCGACACCTTCTGGGAGCGTTCGCTGTTTACCAAGCCGCGCGACCGAGAAGTGGTCTGCCATGCCAGCGCCTGGGATATCGACGCGAAAAAAGACGTGCGCGTGAAGATGTGCATCGAACCCACCGCCGAGTACTTCGAGGTCGTGCACCACGAACTCGGCCACAACTATTACCAGATGGCGTACATGAATCAGCCTCCGCTCTATCAGAACGGTGCCAACGACGGCTTTCATGAAGCCATTGGCGACACGATCGCCAAGTCCGTCACGCCCGACTACCTGAAGCAGCTCGGATTGATCGACACCGTACCCGATCAGAGCAAGGACATCGGTCTGTTGATGGATCGTGCGCTCGACAAAGTCGCGTTCCTGCCTTTCGGATACATGGTTGACCAGTGGCGCTGGAAAGTCTTCTCAGGCGAGATCAAGCCCGATCAATACAACAAAGGCTGGTGGGATCTTCGGCTGAAGTATCAGGGTCTCGTGCCGCCGGTACCGCGCTCCGAGAAAGACTTCGACGCCGGAGCGAAGTATCACGTCGCCAGCAACACGCCCTATGCGCGTTATTTCATCGCCGACATTCTGCAGTTCCAGTTCCATCGCGGACTGTGCCGCATTGCCGGCTATCAGGGTCCGCTTCATCGCTGCTCCATCTACAACAACAAGGCAGCCGGGGAAGCGCTCGAGAAAATGTTGGCGATGGGTGCGAGCCGGCCGTGGCCCGAGGCTCTGAAAGCGCTCACCGGCGAAGACAAAATGGATGCGACGGCGATCCTCGAGTACTTCGCGCCTCTGAAGCAGTGGCTCGACGAGCAGAATAAAGGCCACAAGGTCGGCTGGAGCGGCGACTAACGAAAAAGTTAGACCGGAAAGTAACCGGCAGCGGCCAACACCGCTGCCTCTTTTACGTTACACGCACGTCGAACAGCGCCAGCCAGTACTGCATGGACTGCAGGCTGAATCCCACCAGGATCAGCCCGATGCCGAACACTCCCATCCGTCGTTCCGGCAGGCTGTCGGCATAATGTTCGATTAATGGCGCAATCGTGATCCCCACGCCAGTCGCCAATCCAGTGACCAGCCCGATGCGCAGCGCGAACCGCCACACATGGCTGATGGGATGAAACAGGAAGCTGCACAGCAGTGCCGTGACGGTGTAGCCGATCAGGCGCACCAGCGTTCCCCAGAATTGTCGACGGGTGATGCGCGGCCGCCCCGAAGCCGAATAATCGATTCCCGGACGCATGCCTTTCGAATAGGCGCGAATCTGGCCAATCGTTAGCAGGACGGCGAACGCAATCGCGAAACGAAGACCCATCGGCCGGTAGAGTCCCACCGCAAACCCCGTACCCCGAATTGCGCTGAAAACCCCTTCCCAAAACAGAGAGTAGTGCTCATCGCCGCGCGCAATGCGATGGAGTTCTAAAGCGACGGTCACTCCCGTGCTCGCGCCCGCTGCCAGCCCGAAGAGTGGCCCAAGACCGAGACCATATCCGATACCGAAAACGATCGAGTACGTTACCGCCCGCGTCAGCGCGCGCAACGGACCGTGTTGCCCGCCCAGCAGATCGTACGCGAGATAGAGGCTGCCCAGGACGTCGAGGCAACACCCGGCAACACTGATGGCAGCAAGATGGTGATGGTCCACGTTGTCAGAGTTTTTACCACGCGCGCGCCAATTCGCCTAACCACTGCCATAGCCAACCGAAGTTTCAAGCGGCAACGTGACGCGTGTGTAGCGAATCCACGCTTCGCCGGCGAGCCACGTAAGCGAGAAGCCGGCCCAGAAGGCGATCCCGAAAAACTGGCGCGGAGCGAGTCCGGTGAGCGGGCTGGTCGCGAAGAAAATTCCCATCACCGGTCGCGTGGTGGCGATACCGAGCAAGACCCCGTTCGCACGAATCATCCATTCACGATGGAGCCCGATCTCGCGTCGGCGCGCGTGCAGGAACGCCTTGATCAGTGAAATCAAGAAAATGGAATCGTAGAAATAAATGGCCACGCTCTCCAGCGTCCCGCCAATTGTGTCGCGCACGACGATGAAGCTGTCTCCCCAACCACCTACTCGACCCGGTACGAAAATCGTTCTATCATCTCCAACCATGCTCGGCGGTCGCACCAGCGAACAATGGATCGCGCAATACGCGAGCAGCCACCAGAATCCGGTCAACCGGATGTGCCACACGGTTGGCATTCCGACCATCGTGATTTCACTCGGACTTTTCGCCTCGAGCATCTTCTATCACCCGCTTTGGAAACTGGCCCTCGCTTTGTTCCTCGTCGGATGGGCGCTTCAGTTCATTGGCCACGCCTTCGAGCGCAAAGAACCCGAATTCTTCCACGACTGGCGATTCCTCTTCGTCGGCGTGCGCTGGTGGGTGGCGAAACTCAAAGGCAAAGCCTAGAAACCATCGGCTGCGCAACATTCGACGAACCCGCCCGCCTTGCGCCCAATGCCGCGAGCGAAGATCAGCAGATCCGCGGCGCCAAGACCGCCGGATCCGTCTTCTGATCCGACTTGAAAACTCCGCTGGCTTTTCCTCTCCAGAAAGGGGAACATTAAGGACGTGAGGATGCGGTGATTCCACAAGCGGCAACAGGTCTATCGCGGGAATTCACATTCACATCGGAAGAAACCAACGGCGCCACGGTTCTGCTCTGCCGTGGACGCCTGACCGCTCGTGTCACCGACCGCTTCAAGCAGTCCGTGAAGGCCATGTTCCACGAAGGAAAAACCATCATTTTGGACATGGGCAACGTAAGTCAGATGGACAGCTCCGGCCTTGGCGCGCTGGTTTCCCTCTGGGTGTCGTCGAAGTCTGCCAGTTGCCGGCTGCAGTTCTACAATCTCAGCGCGCCGGTAAAAAGGCTGCTGGGAACCGCACAGTTGCTGAAAGCCTTCGAAGAATGCGGCTCGCACCTAACGAAACTGCCCTGATGGTGCCCACTATCTGCCGGCTTTTGGCAGATGTGGGAAGGTAATCGTTCCCCTTGCCCAAACCCCTCAACTTACGTAATAATAACGGTTTGCACCCGCCGTCTTGGTGTGTCTTGAGGCCCCTTGGGTGGAGCAGGTGCTAGCCGGTTCGTCTGATCGGTGTGGCGCGGACATTCCTGTCCGCGGTAACTTATCGATCCTCATCCGGAAATTCAACAAAAGGAATCAGTTAACGTGCTGATGATTCGTTTGGCGCGCGTTGGAGCGCGCAAGCAACCGTACTACCGTGTCGTCGTGATCGAGAAGGACCGCGCCCGCAATGGCCGCTCCGTAGAAGTGGTGGGACAATACAACCCCCGCACTAGCCCGGCGACGGTCAACATCAAGAAGGATCGCGTGGACTATTGGGTAGGCAAGGGCGCCCAGTTGAGCGATCGCGTTCGCATCCTGGTTTCGAAACTTCCGGCAGCAGCTCCCGCCGCGTAGCTTTGTAACGCCGGTGTTTTGCCGGCTGTTGTGAGGGCGTCTCGCCCTCATCAAATTGCTAAGGGACAGGAAGACGATGCCGCAAATTACCGACGCACAGGTCAAGACACTGGTCGAGGACATCGCCAAGGCGCTGGTTGGCAGCGCCGAGGGCGTCTCCGTGGAGCCGTTCGAAGACAACGGCGAGTATGTGCTTGAGCTGACCGTGCCCGAAGAAGCACTTGGCAAAGTGATCGGCAAGAGCGGCCGGACGGCGAAAGCCATTCGCAGCATTCTGGACGCCGTTAGCCAGCGCCAGAACAAGCGTTACGTGCTGGACATTGTCGAGTAGCAGCAGCAACGACGAGTTCATCACTGTCGCCCGCGTGGTGAAGACGCAGGGGCGGCACGGCGAAGTTGGAGTCGATCTGCTCACCGACTTCCCGGAACGGTTCGAAATCGGCAGCCGGATATTTGCACTTGGGCAGGATGGTCGACGTCGCGAATTGCTCATAGACGACGTCTGGCCTCACAAGGGCATGCTGATCCTGAAGTTCCAGGGCGTCGACACCATCAACGACGCCGAAGCGCTGCTGAAGAGCGAGATCCAGGTCCCGCTCAGCGAGCGCAAGAAGTTGGACGATGGTACCTGGTACGTCAGCGATCTGGTCGGCTGCGTAGTCACCGATCACGGACGCGAAATCGGTACCGTGGCCGATGTTCAGTTTGGCGCCGGAGAAGCGCCACTCTTGATTGTCCACGAGGCAGGGAAGACGAAGCAGGAGCACATGATTCCCCTGACCGAGGCGTTTACCAGACGCGTGGACATCGCGCAAAAGAAGATTGAGCTGCAACTGCCCGAAGGGATGCTGGAAGTGAACAACCCGCTTACTTCGGAAGAGAAGAGCAGGCAGCAAGAGCAAGATTGAGTTTTTGGTTTTTGCATTGGAAACTCGAAACCTGAAACTCGAAACTGGTTCGCGATGAAGTTCGAAGTCATCACCATTTTTCCCGACTTCTTTCGCGGCCCATTCGATTTCGGCATCGTCCGGCGCGCCAAAGAAACCGGACTGGTCGAGATCAACATTCACGACCTGCGGGCGTTTACCAAAGATAAGCACCGCACCGTGGATGACCGCCCCTTCGGCGGCGGCGAAGGCATGGTGCTGAAGCCGGAACCGATCTTTGAATGTATTGAGTCGTTTTGTGGCGCGGACGCCCTCGTCCGCGACAAGAGTAGAGAGTCGGTCATCCTCTTGTCGGCGACAGGGAAACCCTTCACGCAGCGCGTCGCCGCCGAGCTTTCGCAGCTCGATCGCATCACGATTATCTGCGGACGTTACGAAGGCGTGGATGAACGCGTCGCCGAACACATCGCCGACCGCGAGATCTCGATCGGCGACTTCGTCCTCAGTGGCGGGGAACTGGCTGCGGCAGTGATTGTCGATACCGTCACGCGGCTGATTCCGGGAGCGCTGGGCAACGAGGCGTCGTCGAAGCAGGAGTCGTTTACGCACGCCGAGCACGTTTTGGAAGGCTTGCCGAACTCGACCTGCGGATCGGGCGGCTTGCTCGATTATCCGCACTACACGCGACCTGCCGAGTTTCGTGGAATGACAGTTCCCGAACCTCTGGTAAACGGGAACCATGAAGAGATTCGCCGTTGGCGTCGCCGTGAGGCATTGAAGAAGACGCTGCGCAATCGTCCGGAATTGCTGGACGAAGTGGAATTGAGTAAAGAAGACCGCAAGATATTGGAAGGGTTGCGGTCGAAACAGTAGTCCGGGATTTCACATCCCGGAACGGAGTTCGAATCAGGTTTGCCTCCCCAGGGAGCAAGATATCCTGCGCCTGGCGCAGATGTAGAAGGATAAGAACATGTCGACATCACCGATCATTCAGAAATTCATCGCCAAGGTGCAGCGCACCCATCCCAACTTCAAGCCCGGCGACAACGTCCGCGTTCAGGTCAAGATCAAGGAAGGCGACAAGGAACGCATCCAGGCCTTCGAAGGCGTCGTGATCAAGAAAACCTCTGGCGCGCACGCCAGCTTCACCGTCCGCAAGATCAGCTTCGGACACGGCGTCGAGCGCATCTTCCCGATGAACACCACCGTCATCGAGAAGATCGAAGTTACGCGCTCCGGCAAAGTCCGCCGCGCCAAGCTGTATTACCTCCGCGGACTCCGCGGCAAGGCCGCTCGCCTGAAGGAAGCCGATCGCGAACAGCCGGCATCCGCCGCGAAGGCCTAAGTTAGTGCCCCACATCTGCCTTCTTTTGGCAGATGTGGGATGACACATTTCACCTGGCCGACGAAAGACCGAAGCCCCTCGTGCGCACGTGCGAGGGGCTTTCGCTTGTGTACCGCGGACGCCCTCGTCCGCGGCCTTTGCCTTTGCCTTTGCCTTTGCCTTTGACTTTGCCTTTGACTTTGCCTTTGATTTTGACTTTGACTTTGATCTTGATCTTGATTTTGTCTTGATTCACCAACATCCTGAAATCACCGACTCCTTCCCATTTTGAAACTCTTCCCCTCAATCTCCCTTCGATTCTCGTTTCGGGACAATTTTGTCAAGCCCCGCGCTCGTCACAAATCGCACCTAACCCACTCGTTACAAACGAGATATAAAATTCCGGCAATTTGGCACTGGCATCCCCCTCAAATTGGTATTCTGAAATTAGAAAGAAAAAAAGGTGGTCGCAGGCGTCTTCGCCGTCGGCCACCTTTTTCTTTTCCGCGGAACCAATGGGACCGGCAAAGGCTTTCATGCCACTAAGTCGTTTGTTTTGTATGAAGTCCGTGTAACTCGTTGATTCTATGGGACGGTGGGTAACTTTTTATTTTTTGGCGAATAACGGGAGCAGAAAATGTCTGAAGTAACTGAAATGAACGCGAATAGCAATCCTTGCAAAATATGCGACGAAATCAAAGACAACGGTGTCCGCTGTGGTCAGCCGGCGCTGACCGGCGAGCGCTATTGCCGGTTCCATCTGCGGGTGCACGCCTTTGTCTCGCCCGAGGACCAGATGTACGAACTTCCGATCCTCGAAACCGAGCAGTCGGTGCAGATTGCGCTGCAACACCTCACGCGTGGCATCCTCTCCGGACGACTCAGCGAGCGCAAAGCGAAGGTTATGCTGGCGGCCATCAAGACCGCCGCGCAACTCATTCGCCTGGCGAACTCGAACCGTCCGAAAGAAGAGCTGCTGCACGAGATAGCCGCCGAGCTCCGCGGCCGCGTCGCGAGCGATACGCGCAAGCCGCCGTATCGGGCCTCAGATCCAGAAGCGATGGATCGGGAGATGGATCGGGAGGCGACGGAACAGGTAATCTAACGAACTTCTACGGGTGCGGACCCATGGTCCGCGCCCTTTTTTCTTTGACGAAATCTCTGAGTCTCCGTGTCTCCGGGTTGAATCCGGAATTACAATCTGATCAAGCGTGCCCCGCAAACCCAAATACCCGAATCCCGACGGCGTCTCCAAGGCCACGCTCAAGATGCGCCTGCTCAAGCGTCTCAAGTGCACCACGAAATTTGAGAAGCTGGTCGCGTGCGAGGGAGCTCAACTCATCGCTGGAGTCGATGAAGTCGGCCGCGGAGCCCTCTTCGGCCCCGTCGTCGCTGGAGCCGTTATCCTCGATCCCAAATATCGCATCAAGGGCCTGCGCGACTCGAAGCTGTTGCCAAAAGATCGGCGCGAGATCCTAGCCGAACGAATCAAAGCCCACTGCATAGCCTGGTCCATCGCCGCCGTTGACGTCGCGCGCATCGATCAACTCAACATCTATCACGCCACTCGGCTGGCGATGACTGAAGCCGTTCGCGCACTGAATCCGCAACCCGACTGCCTGCTCATCGACGCCATGAAGCTCGACCTCGAATGTCGCCAGCGCGCCATCATTCACGGCGACGCGCTTTCGGCGTCGATCGCCGCCGCGTCCATCGTCGCCAAGGTCGAGCGCGACGCCATGATCTCCGCCTGGGACCCGGTCTTTCCCGCCTACAAGCTCGCTTCCAACAAAGGCTATCGTTCGCCCGCGCACATCAAGGCTCTGAACGAGTACGGCCCCAGCCCGCTCCATCGCCAATCTTTTTATCCTGTCTGGAATGCCGCCTCGCCCCAGGAGGCGCTGGCGTTCATGCTGGAAGAAACTGAAGATACGGAGGAACCGGTCCACGAAGAACACGGAAGTTTTTTGGATTAGGCCTCCGAAGGAACTGCATCGTATTGCGATAGATCGAACTCCGAGCCGCTGCACGCGGCAGGCACAGAATCCCTAAATCTTCTCCGTGAACTCCGTGCCTCCGTCCTCAGTGTTTTCCTTTTAAAGTAAGTCGAGATGGAACTTGCACAGCCGCTCCCCGGTCGGTGAAATCACTTCCATCACCACGCGGTCTTCGATTGGAATTCTTCCCAGGTCAAATCCGATGCGGTAAATTCGTTCGTCGTACGGCACATCGCTCGGCAGACCAATGTTGTCCACATACGCCGGTTTGATATAGCGATACTCCAGCGCGTGAAACACCTTCACGCGGAACCGCAGCTTGGTAATCAGTTCGTCCACGTCGATCTTGGCGTGTGCATCGAAGGGGCGGTCATCGAGCAGTTTTTCTCGCGAGCTGGCGGTGAGGCGGAATTGCACCCGCGCCGGGTAGAACCGGATCCGCTCGTCGTGAGCATTCATGAGCCGATCGTGACCGCTGGGATCGGTCACGCGATACAGTCCATCGAACTCCGGATTCTCGGCCGAAGCGATCAGGTAAAACGGCTGGTCTGCCGGCTGCAAACGGAAGCTCTCGATGCCGAGAGGAATTCTTCCATTCGCGCTGAAAACCGGACCGGCCTGCGCAACCGCAGGTACCATGGCCGCAAGACAAAGAATCAGGATGGCAGGGAGCCGGTTCTTCAAGTTCCACCTGCTCGTGCCAATCGCGGGAGCCGCCCGGTCCGGGAAAAGACACTAGCGTCCTATACTTGGAAGTCCAGCGCCCCGCGAGGGTTGGGTCGACGCCCCAGGATTCGCGCTCTGGTTAGAATTCGAGGGAGGTTGAGTTGCTGAAACTCCTCTGTGTGACGGCACATCCCGACGACGAAGTCGGCAGCTTCGGCGGCACCCTGCTGAAGTGCGCCCAGCGCGGAATCGAAACCCACGTAATCTGCCTGACCGCCGGAACGGCAGCAACTCATCGCGGAGGCGCCAGGTCAGACGAGGAACTCGCGGCCATGCGGCGGCGTGAATTCGCCACCGCTTGCATGATGCTGAAAATCACTCGCGGCGAAGTGCTCGACTTTCCCGACAGCAAACTCGACCGCGTGAACTTTCTCGATCCGGTCGCTGCCCTGGTGCGCCGCATTCGCGAAATTCGTCCCCAGGTCGTCGCCACCATCGGCTCCGAAGGCGCCGTCACCGCGCATCCCGATCATTCCATGGTTTCGCTTTTCGCCACGGCCGCTTTCCATTGGGCAGGCCGCAGCAACCGCTTTGTCGATCAGATCGAAGCCGGGCTCGCCCCCCATCGTGCCCAGAAGCTCTACTACACCACCAGCGATTTCACTTTGCCCGATCGCCAACCCATCTCGCTCGCGCCCACCACGACCATCATCGAGGTCAGCGCCGACATCGTCGAAACCAAGATCAAGGTCTTCGGCGCGCACGCCAGCCAGAATCCGCTGCTGCCGCGCTTTGAAACCCACATCCGCAAGCGCGGCTGCGTCGAACGATTTCACCTCGCCGCCGCCATCACTCCGCGACTGGCAACCGTGGAAACCGACCTGTTCGCTGGCGTAATGGAATAGTTTATTTGTTACCGCTCGCCGGTTTGGCGAAAGTCACCTTCACTGTCTTGATTTCGTACGGCTTGATCGCGATGCTTACGCTCTTGCCGCCATCGCCCAGAGTCAAAGCGTGATCTGTTTTTTCCATCAGGTTCGTCTCTTCCGCCTGTGAAACCTGTTGCGGCAGTTCGATGCGAACGTCCCCGGCCTTGCCCGCCCACTCGTAAAAGCGAATCAGCAGCCCATCGTCGTCTTCCGCCTTCTTCACCGCTGTCAGCACCACGTTCGGCGCATCGATCTTCACGAACGAATACGTTGCCGGCAGCGAACCCGCATGGACAGTCGGCTGAGTCACCACCATCGGATAATTCAGCTCATATCCCTTCCGCACCGTCATCGCCTCGCGCCACGTCGCCGCATGCGGATAGAACGAATACGTGAACTCGTGATGTCCTTCGTCGGCATGCGGATCGGGCCACTCCGGCGAGCGCAGCAACGACAGCCGCAGCAAGTTCGCCGGCGAATCGTTTTTCGCGTCGTAGCCGTACTTGCAGTTGTTCAGCAGGCTGATGCCGAGCTTGCCATCGGAATCGGAATAATCCGCCCAGCGCAGCGCGGGGACTTCGAACTTGGCCTTCTCCTCCGGCGTGTTGCGCGTCGTCGGCCGCTGAATGGAGCCGTACGGAATCTCGAACGTGGCCTTGTTATTCGACGCATTCACCGGGAACGCGACCTTCAGCAAAATGTGCTTCTCGTGCCAGTCAGCCGACATGTGTACGTCGAGCCGTGGTGAGCCGGCTTCGAGCGTGATGTCTTGCACGAACTGCGAATTCTGGAAGTGCTTCTTCACTCGGATCACCGCGCGCAGCGGCCCACTCTCGATCATCTTTACTTCGTCAGCCTGCGTCAGGTCCCATTTCTGATTTTCGAAATCGGCGTCGATATTCCACGCGTCCCAGCGCTTGGGCTTATCGACAAAAGTTTGCAAAAGATTGGCGCAGCCGCCTTTGGCAACTGTCTCCTGGTTGGTCTTCTTTTCGACGAGGCTGGTGATGCAGCCGGTGGACATGTCGATGGTGGCGGAGAGGTACCTGTTCTCCAGGCGACCGGCACGACCAACAAGATCAGTGACAGGTTTGAATCTGCTGTAGGCCGGCTTGAGCTGAAATAGCTTGTATCCGAATGGCGGTATTGAATCGGCTAGGAAGCGTAGCCGAACTTTGGTGGTATGGGGGTCTTGCGAGGGCACCTCCGCCGGGACGGTCTTACCTGAAGGATCGTAGACCACCCACCCGCTACGCGGCACCTCTACCTCCACCACCTCACTCCTCTCCCAACTCAGCGGATTCCACACGATCACCGGCACATTCTCGTTTCGCCTATCGATTACCGGCACACCCGCTCCGCGCGTATCGATATCCGCCGCGATCGCCTCCATCCCGTTACGCTCGACGTCATGGCCGACGCGTTGCACCAGGTCGAGCGCGCGTCCAGCCTCGAGATAATTCACTGCAATTCCCGACCCCGGCATGATGTCGTGGAACTGATCGAAGAGCAGTTGCTTCCACGCCTGGTCCATCGCCTGCGATGGATACTTCGCCCCAAACAGCGTCGCGATCGACGCGTACTTCTCGCCGTTCAGCAGCGCCTCTTCGCTGAAGCGAATCCGCTTCTTCGTCTCCGCCTGTGTCGTCTGCACGCCGCGGTGGAACTCCAGATACAACTCATCTTTCACCACCGGAACCTTGGCCTTATCCACCTTGCTGTTCAAGTCGTCGAGATATTGCTGCGCCGTGCCGAAGAACAGCTTGGGGAAAATCGCATCCGGCTTCTGCCATTGGCGCGCCTCTTCCACCATCTGCCGCGTCGGACCGCCGCCGTGATCGCCGATGCCGTACAGGTGCATCATGTCCGGCAACTTCATGTTCGGCACGTAATCCGACAAATCCGTCGCGATCTTCACCGGGTCCATCGAATTCACATAGTCGTGCGGAAAATAAGTCAGCAGGCGGCTGCCGTCCGGCGCCTCCCACCAGAACAGCTTGTACGGATACTTCGTCGTCTCGTTCCAGTAAATCTTTTGCGTTACAAAATAATCGACGCCCGACTTCTTGTAGATCTGCGGCAGCTGCCAGTTGTAGCCGAACGAATCCGGGTTCCATCCCGTGCGGATGTCCACGCCAAAGCGGCTCTGGAAATACCGTTTGCCGACCAATATCTGGCGCACCAGCGATTCGCCATCCGGCAGATTGAGGTCCGGTTCCACCCACATGCCGCCGATCGGCTCCCACCGGCCCTCTTTCACCCGCTGCTTGATCTCCTCGAACAGCGCCGGATACTTCTCTTCCATCCACGAGTACGTCCGCGCCGAAGACATGGTGAAGGTGAAGTCCGGGAACTTGCGCATCAGCTGCAGCGCTGTACCGAAAGTGTTACGAACCGTCTCGATCGTCTCCGATTCCGGCCACAACCATGCCATGTCGATGTGCGTGTTCCCCGTCGCGCGCACCGAGTACTGCTTCATCCAGTCGCGCAACGGAACCAGCTTCTCGTGCGCCGCGCTCAGCGACTTCAGGAACGCCGTATCGTCTCCCTTGTCGAGCGCCGCCAGATTCACCGCCTGGAACGCCGTGTCCACCGCCGCTTTTCGATCCGCACCCGCATCCGGAATGTTGGCGGTCATCACGTCGGCGATCTGCAACTCTTCGCGCACGCGATTCGGTGTTAGCCCGTCTGCCGCCGGTGCGAAGCTCAAATCGATTCCGTGAAAAGTTGCCGGCTTGATGTACCCGCGCACGCTGAACGCGATCACGAACTTCTCGCCCGGCTTTGCGCTTCCCGTGAGCAGCGTCTTCTGGATCTCTTCTCCACCGGTTGTCTCCAGCTGCCCGTTCACATAAACCTGCAGATTCGAATCTGCCTCCCCAGCGTCGCCCGAGAACCACACTTTTGCGCCCTGCGTGCTCAATCCGCCGACGCGCTCCGGCATCGTCACATCGCAGCGGAACCATCGCGGAGCCGCGTCCCATCCTTCGCCGCGTTTCATCGGCGTCCAATCGGCTTCGCTCAGCGCCGGATCCTGCGGGTTCAGCAGATCGTCGGTGTGCCACTTGCAATCGGCAACTTCCATCGTTGACACGGCCTTCAACCTGTCGACGACCGCTTTGTGTTCTGGAGAAGACTGCGCGAACGCCAAAGAAGAGAGAAGAAGTAAGAGCCAGCCACGACGCAGCATGAAAGAGGCCTCCATTTACGGCGGCCACACCCTAAACGAGAACGCCCACAGTCGACAAGTTTTCCCTTCGTGCTGTTACACTAGAGAGGTAGCAGGGTTGGTCCTAAACGCCATAATCACCGCTGATTCGCGAACAACCAACGACCATCGACTAATGACTGATCTGGATCACGTTTAGCCCTCCTGGCGGCACGCAATCCACAGCAAATCGGCTTCTGAAGGACAAGTTTTGAGCAAGATTCGCAACATCGCCATCATCGCCCACGTTGACCACGGCAAGACCACGCTCGTCGACGCCATGCTCCGCCAGTCCGGCATTTATCGCGCTAACGAAACCGTTATCGAGCGCGTCATGGACTCCAACGACCTCGAGCGCGAGCGCGGCATCACCATCCTCGCCAAGAACACGGCCGTCTTCTATCACGACGTGAAGATCAACATCGTCGATACGCCCGGCCACGCCGATTTCGGCGGCGAAGTTGAACGCGCGCTGAAAATGGTCGACGGCGTGATGCTGCTGGTCGACGCCAGCGAAGGCCCCCTGCCGCAAACTCGCTACGTGTTGAGCAAGGCGCTCGAAGCCAAGCTCCAGCCTATTCTCGTCATCAACAAGATCGATCGCCCTGACGCTCGCGCCCAAGAAGTCCTGAACGAAGTTTACGATCTCTTCATCGACCTCGACGCGCACGAAGACCAGCTCGACTTTCCGGTGCTCTACACCAATGGCAGGCTCGGCACCGCGACCACCGATCTCGCCAATCCCGGCGAAGATCTTCGCGATCTCTTCGAGGCCATCGTCAAAACCATTCCCGAGCCCCAGGGCGACGTCGAAGGATCGTTGCAAATTCTCGTCGCCAACCTCGATTACTCCGACTATCTTGGCCGCCTCGCCATCGCTCGCGTCTTCAACGGCAAAATGTGGACCGGCGAAGATGTCGCCATTGCCAAACTCGACGGCACCCTGCACAAGACAAAGATCACCAAGCTGTTTTCGTTCAACGGACTCAAGCGCGTCGACATCACCGAAACCGAACTTGGCGACATCGTGGCGGTCGCCGGAGTCGAAGGCATCACCATCGGCGAAACCATCACCAACGTTGAAAACCCGGCGCCGCTGCCGCATATCATTATCGACGAGCCCACCATCGCCATGCAGTTCATGGTGAACAATTCGCCGTTTGCCGGACGCGAAGGCCAGTACGTCACCTCGCGCAACTTGCGCGAACGGCTCGAAAAAGAGCTGCTTACCAACGTCGCGCTCAAGGTTGAAGAAGGGAACTCGCCTGACAACTTCAAGGTCCTCGGTCGCGGCGAACTTCAGCTCTCGATTTTGATCGAGATGATGCGCCGTGAAGGATACGAACTCGCCGTCGGCAAACCGGAGATCGTCACCAAGCGCGTCGATGGCAAACTCATGGAGCCGGTCGAGTACCTCACCATCGATATCCCCGAAGAATTCGTCGGCGTGGTGATGGAAAAACTCGGCATGCGTAAGGCCGAGATGCAGAAGATGCACAACCACGGGTACGGGCGCGTGCGCATGGAATTCCGTATTCCCAGCCGGGGACTCATCGGCCTGCGCAGCGAGATGCTTACGGACACCCGCGGCACCATCGTCATGAACTCGCTCTTCGACGGGCACACCGAATGGCAGGGCGAGATTCCCCACCGCCTAACGGGAGCGTTAGTCGCCGACCGCAATGGCACCACCACCGCCTACGCTCTCTGGAACCTGCAGGAACGCGGCGAGCTCTTCTCCGGTCCGGGAGTGGAAGTCTACGAAGGCATGATCATCGGCGAGAACTCGCGAGACAACGACCTCGACGTCAATGCCGTGAAAGAAAAGAAACTCACCAACATGCGATCCTCGACTGCCGACGAAGCCATCCGGCTCGTGCCGTTCCGTCCGCTGAACCTAGAGCAGGCGATCGAGTTCATCGCCGACGACGAACTGGTTGAGGTCACGCCCAAGTCACTGCGTTTGCGCAAGAAGATCCTGCAGGCCAACCGCCGCCCGCGGAAGAATGCGCCGGTGGAAGCGGAAGTGTGACCCATTGAATATTGTTTATTGATTCCCGCGAGACGAAGCGTTGATGCCAAGGTTCGCAATAATCAATATCCAATAAACAATTCTGTTATTACTTCCCCGCAATATTGCTGCCCGGTAATTTCTCTGGATACTGCTGCTCGATATTGGCTCCTCCCGGGAACTTCTGTTCTACAATTCCGTATCTACCACTCATGGAGGCGGCATGGCCCTGATCATCATTCTGGTCCTTATCGTCATCGCAGTCTTTCTGCTCATCGGCCTTTACAACAGCCTCGTCCAGCTCAGGGTTCGTGCAGACTCGGCCTGGTCTGACATCGACATCCAGCTCAAGCGCCGTCACGACCTGATCCCGAACATCGTCGAGACCGTGAAGGGTTACGCCGCGCACGAAAAGGGAACATTCGAGAACATCGCCAAGTGGCGTTCCGCCGCGATGGGAGCCACCGCTCCCGAAGATCGCGCCCAGGCGGAGAACCAGCTCACCGGAGCCCTGCGGCAGCTGTTCGCCGTTGCCGAGGCTTATCCCGAGCTGAAAGCGAACACGCAGTTCACCCAGCTAACGCAGACGTTACAGGAAGTGGAAGATGCGCTGCAGAACGCGCGCCGCTACTATAACGCCGTGGTTCGCGACTACAACACACGCATCCAGACATTCCCTGGCAATATGTTTGCCAGCATGTTCGGATTCCAGCCGCGGCAGTTCTTTGAACTTTCGGCTCCGGCGGAACGCGAAGTGCCACAGGTGAAGTTCTAGGTTGTGATCCAGCACAGGCATTCCTGCCTGGGCTATCCAGGTTTGGGCGGAGCAAGCCTTCAGTCCGAGCCCGCACGCTGTTTGATGGTTTGTCATCACGAGGCGCTTTAGCGCCGAGGGATTTGCGATTACGTCCCTGCAGGGACCCATACATGCGACTACGCACACGCGTTTTATCAGCGCTTTTTCTCCTCGTCCTTCCCGCCATTCCCGCTGTTGCTCGCAACTACCGCGTTGCCGATTTCCACTCCACCATCGCCGTTGACAAGAACGGGGGCGTGGTCGTCACCGAGCGCATCACGTTCGTGTTCTCCGGTTCCTATAACGGCGTCTATCGCACCATTCCCGTCGAGTATCCCGGACCAACCGGCACGAACTATTCGTTGTTCCTCAAGGTCATTAGCGTGACCGATGAAGCTGGGCAACCGCTGAAGTTCGAATCGACCCGAAGTGGCGCTTATCGCAAGCTGAAGATCTATGTTCCTGGCGCCTACGACACCAGCAAGACCGTTATCATCACTTATTCGGCGCCCAACGCTACCCGCTTCTTCGACGATCACGACGAGTTCTACTGGAATGTCACCGGCAACGATTGGCCGGTTCCCATCGATCACGCCTCCGCGCTCGTGCAGTTCCCGCCAAGCACCGCCGGCAGCCTTCGCGCCCAGGCCTTTACCGGCGTCTACGGTTCTCACGATCAGGAAGCCACCGCTGACGTTAACGGTTCCCAGGCGCAGTTCGAGACCTCAAACCCGCTGCCTATGCGCGGCGGCCTTACCATCGATGTCTATATCCCCAAGGGCAGCCTCGAGCAACCCAGCTCGCTAACGCGTGCGTTATGGTTCATCAAGGGCAATCCCGGCATCCTGCTGCCGGTTTGGGCCTTCGCGGTAATGTTCACCATGTGGTACCTCATCGGACGCGATCCCGATCCCGGCGTCTCGGTCGCCCCCATGTACGAGCCGCCCAAGGGCATGACTCCCGCGGAAGCCGGAACCCTGCTCGACGATTACACGCACCCTCGCGATATCACTTCCACCGTGGTCGATCTGGCGGTCAAGGGATACCTGAAGATTCATGAGAAGGTCGACAAAGGATTGCTTTTCGACCACAAGGACTACGAGTTCGAGCAGGTCAAGCAGACCGATTCCAACCTCGCCTCGCATGAACTGGTGATGTTCAACCACATCTTCGAAAACGGCGAGCGCACCACGCTCAGCAGCCTCAAGAATCGCTTCTACACTGCGATACCCGTCATCAAGCAAGACATCAAGTCCGAGCTCAAGAACAAGAGCATGTATCTGGTCGATCCCGACTCAGCTCACGCCTATACCGCGCTGGGAGCCGTGATCGTCGCCGGGCCATTCATCCTCGGGCAGGTAACGGGAGCGTTCAACCTTCTCGATTCGCCCACCAGTCTTTTCCTCGGCGGCGCTATTGCGTTGCTTATCATCTGGCTGTTCGGGCGCATTATGTCGGCCAAGAGCGTTTTAGGTGGTCGCACCCGCGTTGAGATTCTCGGCTTCCAGGAATTCATGAACCGCGTAGACGCCGACCGTCTCAAGCGCATGCCTCCGGACACGTTCGAGAAGTACCTGCCGTATGCGATGGCGTTGGGCGTGGAGCACCATTGGGCAGCTGCATTCGCCGGCATCATTCAAAATCCGCCGAGCTGGTATGTACCTTACGGTGGCTACGGACCCGGCATGCCGATGTTCAATCCCATCTTCTTCACCAACAGCATGGGATCGATGGCCTCAGCCGCGCAGAATGTTTTCGTGTCTGCTCCACGGGCCAGCAGCTCCGGATCCGGGTTCGGCGGCGGAGGATTCAGCTCTGGCGGCGGCTTCTCTGGCGGAGGATTCGGTGGAGGTGGCGGCGGTGCGTTCTAGTTAGCCTGTACCGGCTGGCCCTTTGTGCCTTCATCTACTCTGTTGTTGGCTGGTTCGAGGCTGACCAACTAACAAGCAACTGCCAACTCCTAACTACTAACCGACCACTCCTAACTACTAACCGACCACTCTTAAAACACCCGCCGTCAATTCTTCATCATAAAAGCCAGATTCCTTATCGAAGCGAGATATTCATGGCTGACCCGGTACGCAGAGACGAACCTTTGAACGTCAGGCGATTTCCGGAATCGCCTTCTAATACAGTTCGCAGCTATGCCGAAGAGCAAAAGCTTCTCGCCCAGGACACGCCCAGTCGCCCCCTGGGAGAGTGGCCGTGGACCGATGTGACCGAAGCGGCGATCAGCGAAGACACTCCGCTGCACCGTGCCGGGGAAAGAGTAGGCGGTACGCTCGGCAATGCCGTTGCCGAAGCACGCGCCCTGCCGGCGCGCCTGCAAGATCGCATGCAGGAACTCAAGCAGCGCTTCCGTGTCATCTCCGGACGCAAATCCGCCGAAATCAAAGATCGCGCCGCCGAACTTACTGGCCAGGCTCACGACCGAATTAATGGCATTGCCACGGAAGCCGGCGAACGTGCGCGTTACCTGCAGTTCCGCACGCGGCTATACGCCCGCCAGAATCCATTCCAGTTCATCGCCGGAGCCGCTGCTGCCGGCTTCGTCATCGGTTTTCTACTGCGACTCGGGAGGCATGAATGACCGACAACATTTACAACATCGGCGACCGCCGCCGTCCGCCCGCGCCGGAACGGCCGTTATCGCAAACAGTCAACGACGCGATCCATGAGCTTCGTTCGTTCATCGAGACGCGCATTGCCATGCTGCGCTCGGAGATGCGCGAGAAAATCGCGAACGTGAAGTTCGCTGCTCCGTTGCTCATCGCCGGTGGATTGTTTGTGGTTACCGCGTGGCTGCTGCTGATCGGCGCTATTGTGGCGGCACTTGCGGTTTCGTTCGCGGGCACTTCGTATGCCGTCTTTATCTCGTTGCTGATCGTGGGAGTTGTGCTCGCGATTGTAGGTGGTTGCGCTCTCTGGATGGCTTACGGACGAATCCGCCGCGGCCTTGTGCCCGAGCGCACTATCAATGTGCTTCGCGAAGACAAAGTCTGGTTGCAGAACGAAACGAGGAAAAGCCAGCTATGAGCCCCTTGCAGATCACGCCCGACGTTCCCACCGCCACTCTCGAGCTTCAGGCCATCGAGCAGCGTCGTCACTTGTCCGCGCGGGTGAGCGAACTCCGCACGCACGTTCATGACACGGTGCGCGAAAAACTCGACGTCAAACGTTATGCCGCCGATCGTGCATGGCACGCCGCAGGCGTCGCTGCGCTCTTCAGTTTCCTGTTCGGATACGGCACAGCGGGCGCGATCAAGCGGATGGTCCGCTAGTCGCGCCGCTTCAACGTCGGACGCCCATCATCCGACTGCCCATTACTATTCGTGTTATTCGGATCGTCGGTATGAGCCCGGCGTAGCGTCGGCTTGTCTTTGTCGTCGGAGTTCGTCACTTTGTGGCGGTTCTCCAGGCTAGCCAGCCGCGACTTCACCTGCTCGAACTCCGAGGTATCTTCCATGTACTCCGGACGCGGAGGCAGCACCGTCGCGATCTCGTTCTGCGCTTTCTCGATTCGATCCGGCGTCATGGGATGCGATGCGAAAGCTTTCGATAAGAACCCCGGCTTCTTCTTTTCCTTCGCTTCCAACTTCTCGAAGAAGCCCACAAACTCCTGCGGATCGTAGCCGGCTTTGTACATGTACTGCACGCCGAGGTAATCGGCTTCTGCCTCGAAGTTCCGTGAGAACTTCATGAACGCCGCCGGGACCGCCAAGCCAGACACGCTATACGCCGCGTACCCGATGCCGCCACCGACGAAGATCAGCGGAATCGACGCGAAGTTTGCCAACTGTCCGCGCGTCTGTTCGCGCGCCGCGTGACAGGCCGCCACGTGTCCGATCTCATGCGCCATGACGCCCGCCAACTCCGCTTCATTGTCGGCGGCGAGAATCAATCCTGAGTTGACGTAGAAGAATCCACCCGGCAGTGCGAAAGCGTTCACTTCATCGGAATCGATTACCTTGATCGTGAACGGCACGCGCGCATCGGAGTTGCGCACGATGTTCTGCCCAATCCGGTTTATGTACTCGGTGATCACCGGATCCTGGATCACCTTCGACGATGACTCCACTTGTTGCGCAAACTGCTTTCCCATCGCGATCTGGCTGTCGAGGGTGTACCAGTTTCCCAGTCCGCGTGTGCAACCCACATTGCGGTTTCCGATGGCCGAGAGGTCCTTGATGCTGCCGTCTTTGTAGTTCGTTTCGCCGTTGGTCTCGCTGGCGGTTTCGGCTTCTTTCTCTTTGTCTTTATCCTTCGAACTCTTCGCTGCCATTCCGGCGGAAAGAAAAGTCAGCAGCGTGCCTGTCGCGATAACTTGTCGTAAAAACTGCTTCATCGGAGTTCTCCACTCGATTCGCCGCACGTGCAGCGACGGCTCGAGATTACAAAAGCCCGGGTTCTTTGTGGCTGCGAGGAAAATTGGAGAGCAAGGAGGTCAAATGGATTTGCGGACAGTGAGACAGACGGCTGCATTTGAAGGCGGCAATACTTCCTGCTGCGAATTCCGCTCGGCCGGTGATCTGGCACAAATACCCCACCTAAGAACTTCGATGCTGCGGCAGCCTTGCAGGTGACACCTTCATTATAGCCTTATTATTTCGGCCGTCTGCCCTCATAAATCGGTTACCCGATCTCCAGCAACCCCGGCCAGAGCACCCGAATCCAACCCCGTGCACGGGCTTCTCGCGCCCAAGGATTTCCGTGATCAGGGCTCGCCTTCTATTCCTGCTTTGTTTGTTCGCCCTACCCGTTCTGGCCGAGGACTTCCACTTCGTTCGCCCCGTCCACGTCATCCAGAATCAGCGCGCCGGGAAAAAGCGCACGCCTTCGCCCGGAAACCAGGGCCCAATCACAGACCCTCCGGAAGTCACCATCGGCGAGCGACTTTTCATCGACACGCGCTTCTCGCAATTTTTCGCGGCCCACTATGACGGTAACGTCAACCACCCCATTGCCTCCGGCGATCCCGTGCTGCGAACGGTCGCGATTCGTGGCAAGGAAGTCGCCGGCCCCTTTGCACCGCGATCCATCAACTGCCGTTCCTGTCACTTCGTGGCGGAATTCGCCTACCAGGGCATCGACTTCAACCGTACCTACGCCGACTTCGCTCAGCGCAGTTCCGTGCCCCAACGCGACGATGGCCGCCAGACCACAACGCGTAACTCCATGAGCATGGTGGATTCGTTCTTCCCACACAACGGCGCCATCCTGCTGCACTCCGACGGCGAGTTCGCGCACACCACCACGCTGATCGAGAGCACCATGACCGGCCGAAACTTCGGGTGGATGCCGACCGAGCATGACAAAGCCATCGCGCACATCGCCAAGGTGATCCGGGAAGACGACGGCTCCGACATCATCAGCTATCGCTATGGCGGGGCTTACGCCAAAATTCTCGCGGGCTCCGATCCCACGATCCACCCGATGTTTCGCCTGCCGAAGCAGTACACCATCGACGTCAGCGCTGCCAGCGACCGGCAAATCCTCGACGCCATCGCCAAACTGATCGCTGCCTATCTGGAGAGCCTGACTCTGGCGCGCGACAACGACGGCGTTCACGATGGATCGCCCTACGATATGTTCCTCAAACTCAACGGGTTGCCGGCGGCACCGGAATCGGGCGAGTCGGACGCGCACTACACCTCGCGCCTCGCCCAGGCCGTCGACGCACTGAAAGATCCCAAGTTCGTCGACGAAGACCAGCAGACCACCTGGTTCCAGTATCACCAGCAGAAATTTAACTTCGGTCCCGAAGAACTTGCCGGGCTGCGCATCTTCCTGCGCACGCAAGCGCCGCCCCTACCTTCTGGCGCTTCGATGGTTGCGCGGTTACTGCTGGCGTTTCCCCTGGCGCTGATCCTGGTGGGCACGGCGTGTTATCGCCACCAGTACAGTCAAGCGTTCCTCCTGAGCGTAACCATAGCGTTACCGATTTCGATCGTTCTGCTGGGCGGATGGACTGGCGGCCATTCCTCTGCCCACTCGCAACGCACGGCTACCGCCGAAGCCCACGTCGGCAACTGCACCGCGTGTCACACTCCGCCCGATTTCACCGATCGCAGCTTCCACAACGACGGCACCAGCCAGGAAGAGTTCGACTCCGTCCACGGCGATGGCGCGTTTCTCCGCCTGCAGATCCCGTCTTTCGACGAGCGCAGCCGCCAGCCGAACCGGTACCTTCCCACGACTCCGCAGCATCCCGAGGCCTTAGAAACCTTCCGCGCCGCGCCCACTTCATCCAATCCTCACGCCGCCGACCTCGGCATGTGGAACATCTTCGCCAATCCCGACTACCCCGAGCCGCAGGCCGCGCTTCGCAAAATCGTCTGTCCCGACGATGCAGCATGCGATCCGCGCCAGGCCTTACCGCGAACCATTGCTCTCTTCCGCACGCCTACGTTGCGCGATCTCGAAGATTCCGGGCCGTTCATGCACACCGGGCGTTTCCAGTCGATCGAGGACGTTCTGCGGTATTACGTGCGGGTATCGGAGATGGCGCGTCACGGCGCCATCCGCAACGGCGCGCCCGAGTTGCGCGGCATCGATATTGACCAGCAGGATATTCATGCACTCGCGGCCTTTTTGCGTTCGCTCAACGAAGATTACGACTAGTTTTTCGCCTTGGGCTTTTCCCCTACTGTTTATCAGTAATGTGCACCTAAGTTGCTGGAATCTCTACCTTTGTCGCTTCTTCCGTGATATAAACCCAGCAGAGTAGTGCAATTCCCCCGCACCAGCAGTGTGTGTTTATGCGATCCGGGTCCATTGGAGGAAGCGTGTCCGAGACACGAACTGGAAAGCGTTTTGATCTGAAACTGCCGATATCCATAGAATCCTCCGGCTCGGCTAACAAACTCGAAGGTCTGACCGATAACCTTAGTGCGGCCGGCGTTTACATGCATGCCGACGCCCAGTTAGAGGTCGGATCGAAGGTCAGTTTTGAAATTGTGCTTCCCCGGGAAATGACCGGCGGCAAATCCGACGTGAAGCTTCAGTGTCGCGGCACAGTGGTGCGCACCGAAGCGGGCGGGCCGCAGGGTGAAAAAGACGGGGTAGCTTGCGTTATCGACGGGTACGAGTTCGTTCGGACTTCGTAAGGCACTGACGCCCATGTTGAAACTTGTGGTAGCTGACAAACAACCTGTGTTCCGCGCCGGGATCGCCAAAGTCCTCGCCGTGGAAGATGAGATGCGCATTGTCGCGCAGGCCCAGACCCCGGACCAGATTCCCATGGCCCTCGAACGGTTCCGGCCCAACGTCGTGGTGTGTTCGGTCGGCTTTTATCCCGACTCGCACGAGCTTACGCAGGCCATCGCAAGGATCAAGGCGCGGCTTGTCCTGATCGCGGAAGCCGGCGAAAACGCTGCGCCTCATTTGAGTTCCGGAGCCCATGGCGTGGTGTATCGCAACGTCACCGGGCCCGCCCTGCTTGACTGCGTTCGCGCTGTCTCGCGCGGCGAAACCTATGTGCAGGACAACGCCGTGCCGGCCGAAGTATCGGAGAACGATCTAGTTGGCGCTCGCGTGGTCGATCGCCTCACGAACAAGGAACTGCGTATCGTCGCCTTGATCGTGCAGGGATACAAGAACAAGGAAATCGCCACCGAACTCGGCACCACAGAACAGGTGATCAAGAACTACCTGCGCAACGTGTACGACAAGATTGGCGTCTCCGACCGCCTGGAACTGGCCCTGTTCACCATTCACCATCGCATTTTGGCGGAAGCAGCCGCAGCCAGCGCCGGAACGCCCGTCGCCCCTCCGGCGAGCGATGCGAGCAAAGCGGCGAACGTCAGCTAGCGTCGCAAGGGCGGCGTTGAGGCCGTTCGCCAATTTGGTTTTCAGCAATGGACCTCGGAGAAATCCGGGGTCTTTTGGTTTGCGTGACGCCATCACCCAATCATCTCGTTTCGAAGCGGCGTAAGCGGGTGGAAAAAGGTGGTTTCAACTCTAGTCTCCACCTAGGAACAACTCTGAGGGCTTCGGTGTCCAAACTCAGTATGCGATACACGCTACGCACTGCGTTCCTCATGATTACGTTCATTTGCGGTTCCGCGGTCGCGCAGAGTTTGTCCTCAAACATCAAATTGGAAATCAAAGGAATTTCACCCACTGACTACGGATATGAAGTCACCATCAAGGTCACTAACAACGGGACTCGACCAGTTGTACTCATGCTGAGTGCGGTGAAGAAGCCGAAACTGCAGGGACTCGACGTTCAGCAACGGGATGGAAAATCGGATTGGCGATCCGTAGGGCCGTGTTTGGACTTGTACACTGATCGAACCACTACGCTGGGGCCAAGCGAAACACTAGAGGATACAGTCCCAATCGGAGATACATCACACGGCTGGACCAGTTCCGTTTGTCGGCGAACTGTCGCTCATTTGGGCGGAGAAATCAGGCCAGTTCTCTACTGCTCGTTCGATTCGGAACGACAGTTTAGGAATCGCATGAAAAGCCTCGACTCTTGCGGACAAATCAATGGCCCTTCGTTCGTCCTCCCCGCAAAAGCCCGCTAGTAATATCCCGTTTCCATTGCAGATCCCGCGCGACTGCCTGTGTGCCGCACTCCGATCGATCTGGACTACTAATAGGACGACATTCTGCAGAGGAGCGCCCGCGGCCACCAACCACTATCCACTATCCGCTTTTTCTCACGGTAGCGCGCAGTCCATCGCGATCATGACTTTCCGAGCGACCTCGCAGATCCGTGCGTGGCTCAACTGGCGAAGACGCGCCCGTGGTCGTTGAAGCGACTCCTTGCGGACCGTCGTCAGATCTTCTGCCTTGACGACGCTTGCCTCGTTCAGCCCGGTCTCGCCCGGTGTCAGCAGGACGTGCGTCGGTGCCTGTTTGTGAATTGATGTGCTGAGCGGTGCCACCAGAACCGTGTTCGCTCGCGGATGCCGGTTGCGCTCGTTTGTGGATACGATCAGCACGGGACGCAGTCCCTTGTCAGCAGGATCGACGGGCAATTTAACAAACCAAATCTCACCACGCAGCGGAGTCACGTTCTCGGCCGCCATCTATTCCTCCGGGAACTGCGTCTCGGAAAATCGTCCCCAAGCTGCATCTTCCTGGCGTTCTTCGTCGGTCAGGGCGTCGTAATACGACGTGATCTGCTGACCCAGTTCGCGCCGACGCGACAGCCGCTTCTGCTCGCGAATCATCTCGTCGAGCACGCCGGAGGTAGAAGGAGCCTTTTTCTGTTTCCTTACTTGTTCCAAATAGTTCAGCGATTCCCTCGACAAGGAGAAGGTACGCTTCTGCTTGGCGGTCTTAGTTCTTGGCATGGTATGAACAATAGTAATACCGATTGACATACCATTCAAGGGCGAGTTGCCGGCTCCGATAGCCTTGCTTCGGTTGAGCGGGTAGTTGTATGTCGTCCCTGACGGGACTCGCGAAATCCTGGCGTTCACCCGGGTCTCACGACCCGGGCTATGGGATGACGTCCCTGCGGGACTCCAAAAGAATCTGCAATGTTCTAAAGGACTGGCCATCAGGCCTGGACTGAAACTGAATGACGACGGCGGCCGGGTGGAATGCCGTCCCTGACGGGACTCGCGAAATCCCGTGGCGTTCACCCGGGTCTCACGACCCGGGCTATGGGATGACGTCCCTTCGGGACTGAAAGTCGGGACTGCCCCACTCAACCAAAGGAAGGTTGGATGGGAACCCTCGGCTGTGATCGGTCAACTACCCCACTCAACCAAAAGAAGGTTGAATGGGACACCCTCGGCTAGTTCTCCGCCTGCTTCTGCGCTTTCGGCAGGTACACGTCGAACTGCGTGCCTTTGCCCGGCTCGCTTTCGAAGGAGATGTTTCCGCCCAGCCCCAGCAGGATCTTCTGCGCGCCGGAAAGACCAAGGCCGGTTCCGCCAGGTTTCGTGGTGAAGTAGGGATCGAACACGCGTCGCCGCAGCTCGGGGAGAATCCCTTGTCCGGTGTCGCAAATCCAGGCGTGGACGTTCTTGTCCTTTTCTTCGCAACCGACCACCAGCTTCCCGCCGTTCGGCATCGCCTGCAGGCTGTTGATGATCAGGTTGGTGAACACGCGCCGGAGATCGGCTTCATTTCCACGCACCGGAGGGGTCACCTTCAGTTTCGTCTCCACCTGGACGCCACTGGCCGACTGCCACATCGGACGCGTCAGTTCCACGGCATCTTTCAGCAGCGTACAAGTATCGACCTCGCGCGTCAGATTAGTTCCGCTGCGCAGGTAATCGCGGATCCGCGAGATCACTTCCGCTCCGCGGCGCACCGCGTTATCGATCATGTTCAGAAAGACTTTGCGCTCTTCCGCCGGACGATCGGGCGTGAGTTTGAGCACCGCGACTGCCTGGCTGATCGTCTGCAGCGTGTTGTTGAAGTCGTGCGCGATTCCGGCGGCGACGTGACCGATCGCCTGGTGCCGATCGATATCGGCTAGCCGCTGCTGCAAATTGGCCAGTTCGGTGACGTCGCGCGCCACCAGCAGCGCGCCCAGGATTTCGCCCTTTTCGTTGCGGATGGGATTGGCCGAAACCAGCAACTGGATTGCGGTTCCTGTGGGCGGGTGCTTTACTGTTCGTCGCTCTTCGCGAATCACCTCGCCGGCCAATGCGCGCGACACGATCGGCTTTTGGAATTTGACGACGTTGCCGTCGACCTCGCGATCACCCATGTAACGGGCAAAATCGCCGACGGTCATGCCGATCAGTTGTTCGCGTTTGAGACCGGAAAGCGCGAAAGCGGTTGAGTTGGCGTCCACGATCTGCGAGTCGTTGTTCACGATGACCACCGACTCGGGCATGCTCTCGAGCACGGTTCGGATCTCGAGCTGCCGTCGCGGATCGAGCGGCTCGCTGCGGCCGCGACGTTCCACCAGCGTCACGTTGCCGATTATGGCACCGAGCCCGCCGAGAGCCGAGCAGCACAACAGATGCGCAATGGAAGCTAGCCCCATCATCGTGATGATCAGTGAGATCACTCGATAACGGCGGAAGTTGGCGCTTGCGCAGCCACACCTCAGCACGCTCTCGAGTACGTTAATTTTTAGGATGGCCGTTTCGTGAAAAGGGATTGATCAACGCTCAATCAGTGCATCACCGACTTGCTCTGCGTTTTCAGCAGTTCGTTGACGATTGTGACCAGCTCCTCGGGATTTACCGGCTTTTCCAGGTAAAGATCGGCCAGTGGCTCCGCTGCCTGGAAGGCCTCGGCAACATATCCGGAGACAACGACCACCGGAGTTGTCGAATGATTTTTGGCTGCCTGAACGACGGCGCGGCCGATGTCGTCGCCCAAACGCCAATCTGTGACAACGGCGTCGTAAGCTGCCGCTTCGAGTTTGTCGATGGCCTCGTGGGCAGAGGTAGCTGCGGTCACGGTGTGACCGGCTGCTTCAAGAATCTTGCATTTCAGATTGACGACCGTTGGTTCGTCGTCAACACAAAGTATGCGCGCCATAGGAGTCCTTTAGGCCGGCCCATCCATCTTCCGGCACTCCCATCGGGTATCCAGCAATGAATTGCTGGAGTTCAATAATCATTATTGTCAAGCCCGTTAGCACCCCTGTCAAACGGAAGGCATAACGGACAGACCGCTACTCTGGTTTGGATGCACAAAAGCCCGTCATGCGACGGGCCCTCGTGCAAATTTTTCTGGTGCCGTCCGGTTACGAAACGAACAACCTGGACGTCAGGAAACGGCAAAGTCGCAGGTGGTTAGACCAGCGATTGGCGCCCGCGGTTTACAGCTTCTTGCCGATCGACTTCGCCTGCGTGAACAAGTAAAGGTAATCGGGTCCGCCAGCCTTGGAGTCGGTTCCTGACATGTTGAAGCCGCCGAACGGATGTGCGCCGACGATGGCGCCGGTGCACTTGCGATTCAGGTATAGGTTGCCGACGTGGAATTCCTGGATCGCTCGTTCCAGCTTCTTCTCGTCGCGGCTATACACGGCGCCGGTGAGGCCAAACTCGGTGTCGTTGGCGATGTGGAGCGCGTGATCGTAATCGCGCGCCTTGATGATCGCCAGCACGGGCCCGAAGATCTCTTCCTGTTCGAGCTTCGATCCTTCCTTGATGTCGGCGATCACGGTCGGCTCGAGGAAGTAGCCGTCTTTTCCTTCCACGCGCTTGCCGCCGGTGATGAGTCGTCCGTCTTTCTTGCCATGCTCGATGTAGCCGAGGATCGACTTCATGGAACCTTCGTTGACGACCGGTCCCATCGCAACGTTCTCGGCCGGATCGCCGATCTTGATCTTCTCGACACGAGCCTTCAACTTGTCGATGAACTGGTCGTAGATTTTTTCGTGAAGGATAAGCCGCGAGCAGGCGGAACACTTCTGGCCCTGGAACCCGAACGCGGCCTGCGCCGTGCCTTCGACTGCGGCATCGATGTCGGCGTCGTCGCAGACAATCATCGCGTCTTTGCCGCCCATCTCGAGGACGGTGCGCTTGATCCAGATCTGGCCCTTCGCCTGGGTTGCCGCCGACTGGTTGATGTGAAGGCCGACTTCGCGCGATCCCGTGAACGCGATATAGCGCGTCTTGGGATGAGACACGAGCGCGTCACCAAACGTGCCACCGCCGCCGGGGCAGAAGTTCACTACGCCGGCCGGCAGTCCGCATTCTTCGAGGATGGAGAAGAAGAAGCGCGCAATCGCGGGCGAATCGCTCGAGGGCTTGAGGATGACGGTGTTGCCACAGACGATCGAAGCAATGGTCATGCCGGCCATGATCGCCCCGGGGAAGTTCCACGGCGGAATCACGATGCCGACGCCAAGCGGGATGTACTGCAGCGTGTCGTGCTCGCCGGGTAGTTGCACGACGGTTTCAGCCTTCGACAACCGCAACGCTTCGCGAGCGTAGAGCTCACAGAAGTCGATGGTCTCAGCGGTGTCGGCGTCGGCTTCGGCCCAGTTCTTGCCAACTTCAAAAACCATCCAGGCGGAGAATTCGAACTTGCGCTCGCGGATGGTCTGGCTTACGCGCAGCACAAACTCGGCGCGCTCTTCCCAGGATTTCTTGCTCCAGGTCTTGAAGGCGTCGAGGGCGGCGTTCATCGCCGGTTCCACGTGTTCCTGTCCGGCCTTGGAGAACTGGCCGACGACCTCGCCCGGTTTGGCCGGATTGATGGACTTGATTTTGGCGTCGGTCGAGATTTTCTTTCCGCCGATGACCAACGGATAATCGCGGCCGAGTTCCTTGCGGACCTTCTCGATGGCCGCGCGCATTGCCCGTGCATTCTCTTCTTTGGAGAAGTCGACGGAGGGTTCGTTTCTGAATTTTCCGATGTTGTGGATGAGCGGCTCCGCAGGAGCCTGAACGGTCGCCATGATTGCGTCCTCTCTGTCAATTCCTGGGCTGGGGGCCCAAACGTTAATTTTACACCGGGATGGCCGAGCTACCGGCCTGCCGCCTTTGGTGACTTCTGGCGGTCGGCGCGCAAGGATTTCAGCATGGCGATCAAGTCGGAATTCTGCTCGTAATGAAAGTTCACAAAGCGCCAAGCGCCATTTTCAAAAGTCAGTTCAGGATGCACTTCCTCATTGTTCACGCCGTCGGTGATGCCGTGAACCTCGGCCGAACATTTGGTTCCCACAACTTTCGTTTTCGTGACTGAGAATTTCGTGCTCGGGTCCTGGCTGTTGAGGAAAGGATCAAAGTCAAGACCGTCGATTTCGCCGGAGTTTGCTTTCGCGGCACTGAGGTCTTCGCGCAACATGCGAATCAGGGCCGGACTGAACAGGCCAGGTTTGTTCTTGAGAACGATCTCGTAAGTGTCGGCCGATTTCAGGATGCGCGGAACGTACCAGTCGTAGAAACCCTGGACGAAGCGGCGGCACGACTGGTCGGCAGGCTTCGCGACGGATTGCTGCCCTTGCATTGTGACAGCAGCGAATGCGATCAGACAGAAGAGGATGAGAGGTTTCATCGGGCGCATAAACACGAGTAGCCTAAGTTCCCGCTGGCGATTGGGCAATATGCCAATAGTGGGGACATCAATGGAGGGGATTGACATCTTCCGGTCGGGTGCTGAAACAGAGGATCCCTCGCGGCCTCACGTCCGCTCGTGATGACAATCAATGCTGAGGACCGCTCACGATCACCGCCGAGGATCGGTTGGATGACAATCAATGGACACGTCTCGGAGGCTGAGCAGCTACAATGCCGGGCGGAGGCAGCATGGGGAAATCGCGCAGACAGTTCTTGACGGTGACGGGAGCGGGATTGATTGGGGCAGCAGTATCGCGCGGCGCTTTTGGACAGGAGCCGCAACAGCCCTCGACGCAGGTTCCGCCGCAGCAGCAGACGACGCCGGGAGCGCCAACAGCGTTTGGGACTGGTCCGCTGGTGGGTCCGGAGATTTTGCCGGCGACGGTGACCGAGGCGGAAAAGCTGGTGCAGATCGAGATGTCGCAGCCCGACGTGCAGCAGGCGGCGGAGAGCTGGCGTCCGAATATGGCGTCGCTGTACGAGCGGCGGACGGGTCCGCGGAAGTTCATGCCGCCGGATGGCCTGGCGCCGGCGACGACGTGGGTGCCGGTGTCGGTTGAGCCTTATTTCCGGCCGTTCGAAGGCATCATCCATAAGGAGCCGCCGCGCTTCGTTCGCAGCAAAACAGATCCCGGACCGCTGCCAACGAACGATGCAGATATTGCTTTTGCTCCAGTGACGAAGCTGTCGCGATGGATCGAGCAGAAGAGGATCACGTCAACGCGGTTGACGCAGATCTATCTTGAGCGGATTCGCAAGTACGATCCGAAGTTACGGTGCGTGATTACGTTGACAGCGGACCAGGCGATGGCACGGGCGAAGCAGGCCGATGCGGAGATTTCGGCTGGGAAGTATCGCGGGCCGCTGCATGGGATTCCGTTTGGCGTGAAGGACCTGCTCGACACGGCGAACATTCCAACGACGTGGGGCGCGGAACCGTATCGCAATCGAGTGCCGGAGAAAGATTCGGCGGTGGTGCGGCGGTTGTACGACGCTGGCGCGGTGCTGATCGCGAAGTTGAGCCTCGGCGCGCTGGCGCTGAACGATGTGTGGTTCGGCGGGCAGACGATGAACCCGTGGCTGCTGGAGGAGGGATCATCGGGATCGAGCGCGGGTCCGGGAGCGGCCACGGCGGCGGGGCTGGTTGGATTCTCGATCGGGAGCGAGACGGGCGGGAGCATCATCTCGCCGACGATGCGTTGCGGGATCGTAGGATTGCGTCCGACGTATGGGCGCGTGCCGCGAACTGGGGCGATGACATTGTGCTGGACGCTTGACAAACTGGGTCCGATGACGCGGTCGGTGGAAGATACGCTGCTGGTGCTGAAGGCGATCAGCGGACCGGATCCGGGAGACCTGGAGAGTGTGGAGACCGATCAGGTTAACTTCGATGCTAACGCGAAAGTCACAGGCCTGAAGGTGGGGTATTTTCCGAAGTGGATGAACGAGGCTCCGGCGACGGACGTCGATCGCGCGGCGCTGAAGGCAGTTGAGAAAGCGGGAATGACGCTGAAGGAAGTTTCGCTTCCGGATTGGCCTTATGATTCGCTGAACTTGATCCTGTTTGCGGAGGCGGCGGCGTCGTTCGAGCAGTTGACGCTGAGCGGGCAGGACAAAGAACTGAAGATGCAGGTTTCGGATGCGTGGCCGAATTTGTTCCGGCAGGCGCGGTTTTTGTCGGCGGTGGATTTCGTGCAGGCGGACCGCTTCCGGCGGAAGGTGGCGATGGAGATGGCGCGGCTGATGAACGAGGTGGACATGCTGCTGGTGCCGTCGTTGCGCGACGAGATGCTGGTGATCGCGAACAACACGGGGCATCCGTCGCTGACGTTCCGCGCTGGGTTCGTGGAAGTCAGCGAGGCGCGTAGTGACTGGGCTCCGGACCCGAAGCATCCGCTGCCGAAGTTTTCGCCGCCGCGAAGAGTGCCGCACGGGGTGACGCTGATTGGGCGGCTGTTCGATGAAGGAACACTGGGAAGCGCGGGAATGGCGATGGAGCGAGTGTTCAACGTGATGGGAGAGCGGCCGAAAATCAGTGGGTAGTGAGTAGTGGATAGTGGTTAGAAAAACCGTGGAGTGTGAACGGTGGACTGCGCTGTCCGCGATAAGCCGCGTGGCAGCGGTGGCTTCCATCGGCAGATCCGGTACCAAAAGCGGGCGCTCGAAGATGGCTGCGTGGTCTCGGTAATGCAGCCGCTGCCGGAGGTGTTGTCGGATTATTTTTCTGCCAGTAGCTGTTTCTTCGCCTCCTCGAGTTTCTCCTTTTCATCTTTTGGAACGGTCGGATAGTCGAGCTTCAATCCGCGTAACGCGTCGGTTACAGCGGCGGCGACCACCAGACGCGTGAACCATTTGTGGTCGGCGGGAACGACATACCAGGGCGACTCTTCGGTGGCGGTGTGGCGGATCATGTCTTCGTAGGCGTCCTGATAGTCGTCCCAGCATTCGCGCTCGCGGATGTCGGCAGAAGAAAATTTCCAGTGTTTCTGCGGGTCTTCGAGGCGTTCAAGGAAGCGGCGTTTCTGCTCGTCCCGGGAGACGTGCAGAAAAAATTTGCGGACCACGATGCCATTGCGGGAGAGATAGCGCTCGAAGGCGACAATGTCTTCGAAGCGCTCTTTCCAGATGTGCTTGGTGACGAGGCGGGAAGGCAGCTTTTCGTTTTGAAGGATATCTGGATGGACGCGGACCACGAGCGTCTCTTCGTAATAAGAACGATTGAAGATGCCGATACGACCGCGTTCGGGAAGGACACGCATCGAACGCCACAGATAGTCATGGTCGAGATCTTCGGCGGAGGGGGTTTTGAAAGAGTGCACATCGACGCCCTGGGGATTCAAGCCCGACATGACGTGCTTGATGGTGCTGTCTTTGCCGGCGGCGTCCATGGCCTGGAAGATGACGAGCAAAGCCCAGCGATTGTCGGCGAAAAGCTTCTGTTGCAAGCTGGTGAGGTGCTCGACGCTGTGCTGCAACAGTGCCTGCGCCTCTTGCTTGCTTTCGGATTTGAGGCTGCCGATGTCGGCGGGGTCAACGTCTTTGAGGCGAAACTTCTTGCCGTCGTCGATGCGGTACTGATCCGCGATCTTCAGCAAGCGCTTGAGTGGGTTCATGGGTCCTCGTAGAAGAAACGAACAAGAGTACACCTACGAGGGATGTGGAGGGTGTGCCAGCTTCAGAATAAAAGGTAACGATGGTTACGAGTCGGTCCAACGCGGCCACGAAATAACGCGGCCGTGAACAACTTAAACTTCCGTCCTATGGTCTAGGTTTCTGATCCTGCGATTGGGTGGGCGGCAAGTTTCTCCAGCGCTCGAGCCATGGCGGAGTGGTCCCAACCGGCGCCTCCGTGGGCGGAGCAGGCATTGAACAGCTCCTGGCAAGTTGCGGTGTTCGGCAGACTCATCTTCAGGGCGCGCGCTCCTGACAGCGCGAGGTTCAGATCTTTCTGATGCAGTTCAATGCGGAAGCCCGGATTGAAGGTGCGGTTGATCATGCGTTCGCCGTGGACTTCGAGAATGCGCGAGGACGCGAAGCCTCCCATCAGGGCCTTGCGAACCTTGGCCGGGTCGGCGCCCGCCTTGGAAGCGAAGAGCAGAGCTTCGGCGACGGCTTCGATGGTAAGGGCGACGATGATCTGGTTCGCGACTTTTGCGGTCTGACCGTCGCCGTTTCCCCCGATGAGCGTGATGTTCTTGCCCATCAGTTCGAATAAAGGTTTCACGCGCTCGAAGACCGCTTCATCGCCTCCGACCATGATGGTGAGCGTGCCTTGTTTGGCGCCGATTTCTCCGCCGGAGACGGGGGCGTCGAGATAGTTGCAGCCGAGGCCTTTGATTTTCGCGGCGAACTCTTTGGTGGCGAGGGGAGAGATCGAACTCATGTCGACGACCGTCTTCCCGGCAGAGAGCCCGGCGGCAACTCCATCGGGGCCAAAGAGGACCGTTTCAACGTCAGGAGTGTCGGGAACCATCGTGATGATGACGTCGCTGCTGGCGGCGACGGTCTTGGCGGACCTACAGTCGTGAGCGCCTTTGTCGACCAGTTCCGATGGCGCAGGTTTGCGGCTATGGACGAACAGTTCGTGGCCGCCGTCGATGAGGCGACTGACCATCGGCCGCCCCATGGTTCCCAATCCGATAAAACCAACCTTCATCGCGCTTTCCTCAAGAGAAGCCAGAGTCAACAGATGATTGAAAAATAAGGCCAGAACAGAACTTTTGGCCTTGTTATTCCCCAAAGTGATGTATACAGTATACCGAAACGTTGATCTCTGCAAGCGCTCACCAAGTGGCGAGACATGGTCGCTGACGAGCAGAAAACGATCTTGAGACCTCAGCAGATGAAGACCACGGAACCCGAAATCGAAGATGCTTCTGGACGGTCCACCGGCAATTTGTACGTCTACCTTATTTCTCTGGTTGCCGCGGTGGGTGGTTTTCTACTCACCTACGACGTGGTGATCATGTCGGGCGGGATCATCTTTCTTAAAAAAGAATTCAATCTGACTCCGCTCACCGTCGGCTTCACGATGACGAGCGCCATGATCGCCTGCTTTTTCAGCCCATCTTTTGGCGGCTGGTTAAGCGATCGGCTTGGCCGCAAGAAAACGTTGCTGCTGGCGTCGGCATTGTTTGGACTGTCGGCGATTGGTACGGCACTCCCGAGGAACATCGTCGAGTTCAATGTCTTTCGCATTCTGGGCGGATTCGGAGTGGGCGCTGCCTGCATTGTTTCTCCGATGTACATCGCGGAGGTTGCTCCCGCGGCGATTCGGGGACGCCTGGTGCTGCTGAATCAGGTGGCGAATGTCGTAGGCGAAATTGCTTCTTACCTGGTCGCCTACTATCTCTCCTTTTCCGGCAACTGGCGATGGATGTTTGGTTCCACGATCGTGCCGGTGGCCTGCTTTACGGCGGCGCTGTTGTTTGTGCCCGAGAGCCCGCGCTGGCTGGTGCAGAAGAAGCGCGAAAAGGAAGCGTTCGATGTGCTGCGGCGGATCGATGGCGAACCCAGCGCGCACGAGGAGATGACTGCGATTCGCGCATCGCTGGTGGAGAAGAGCTGCCGGCTAAAGGATCTGCTGATGCCGGGGATCCGCATGGCGCTGCTGATCGCCATCGGTCTGGCGGTCTTCCAGCAACTCGACGGCGTGACGGTGCTCATTTTCTACGCCCCAATGATCATGCAGCAGGCGGGTTTCCCACAGGCGTCGGAGGCGATCCGCATCACGATGATCGTAGGAATATGGAACCTGATATGTACGCTGGCGGCGGTGTGGCTAATCGATCGTGTGGGGCGGCGTCCCTTGCTGCTTTACGGCACTTTGGGGATGGCGGCCGGGTTGATCGCGATGGGCGTGTTTTTCCAGATGCATATAACCGGGCTAGTTGTGCCGCTGGTGATGATGATCGCGGTGGCTGCGTACGTGATGAGCATGGCGCCGGTGGCGTGGTTAATCATGTCGGAAATTTTCCCGAATCACATGCGCGGGAAAGGCATGGCGGTGGCATCGACGGCGCTCTGGATTAGTTCCTTCGGAGCCAATTTTCTGTTCCCGCTGATCACGGATTTTTCCGAGAAACATTTTGGTTCGGCGGCGAGCGCGTTCTGGCTGTTCGCCGTGATTTGTCTGATCACCTTCGTCTTCTGCTGGTGGCTGGTCCCGGAAACCAAGGGGAGAACTTTGGAAGAGATTGGCCAGTCGTGGACGAAGTCGAGTTCGACGGGTTACGGCGCCACCGCCAAACAGGGCGGCGATTAACCGAGAGATTTTAGGAGGAAGGATGCCTGGCAAGATAAAACTTCGCGAGATTTGTCACGCTCGCTCCGGCAATAAAGCAGACGCAATCAATATCGGGATCGCGGTGTACGAATCGAAGTATTATCCGTGGCTGAAGGAGATCTTAACGGAAGAGTTAGTTGCAGAACACCTGAAGCCGATCACGCCGGGTCCGGTGCGACGCTGGGAGATGCCGAAGGTTTCGGCGCTGAATTTTTACGTTCTTAATGTGTCAGAAGGCGGATATTCGGCGACGGCGCGGCTCGATGGACTTGGAAAATGCTTCAGCTCGATCTTGCTCGATCTGGAAGTCGAGCCGCCGGAGGGTTTCGTTCCACGGTCATTCCTGAAAGGCCCAAGCCCGCGTTGCAAGGTTCCGCTGAAGGATTGGGAGCTCAGCCGGAAAAACTACAAGAGCAAAGGCAAGACAGCTCGCGTCGGCTGCGGTGCCGGATTCAACTTCGACAACCTGCTCTCGAATGTCGCGCTCGCCGAAAGCGGAGAAGTGGACTACCTGGCCTTCGACAACATGACTGAAGGACTGGGCTTCGGCACGTTGCGCATGATGAAGGGCGAAACGGTTTGGGATCCGCATACTGGGTTGAAGTTCTCACCAAGCGAAGAGCGGATGCGCGCGATTCTTCCCGCTTGCGCCAAGAATAAGGTCAGGCTGATTACGAATATGGGTGCGGCCGATCCTTATGGAACCGCGGTCTGGGTGAAAAGGCTGTGCCGCGAGATGGGACTTCCGCAACTGAGGGTGTTCACGGTTCTGGGTGACGATGTCTTCAACACGGTAAAGGCGATGGATCCGGTGGTATTTGAGACGGGCAAACCGCTATCGCAGCTGAAGGCGAATGTCATCTCGGCTCACGGATACATGAGCGTGTGGCCGGTGGTGGAATGCCTGGAGCGCGGCGCAGACATTGTTGTCTGCGGGAGAATCGGCGACGGGACGATGTTCCTGGCCCCGATGATTCACGAACTGGGATGGAAGCCGGACGATTTCGAACGGTTGGCGAGAGGACAAGGGATCGGTCACATCATGGAATGCGGTCCGCAATGTACAGGAGGATATTGGGCGGATCCTCCATTCAAAGTTGTCGAAGACCTCGAGCATGTGGGCTTGCCGATGGCGATCGTCGAAGAAAATGGCGATGCGATTGTTACGAAGCTGCCGGGTTCGGGCGGCGCGGTGAACAGACTGACCATCCTGGAGCAGCTGTACTACGAGATCGATAATCCTGCGGGTTATCTGCACACCGATGTAACCATCGACTTCACCACCACGGAACTGACGGAAGTTGGTCCGGATGCAGTTCGGGTGACAGGGACGAGCGGCCATCCGAAGCCTCCGACGATCCTGGTTTGCATGAACGCCGTCGATGGTTATTTCGGTGTTGGCGGCATCACCTACGGTGGCGGAGGCGCGATGGAGCGCACGCAACTTGCGATCGAAACTGTGAAGGGCCGCATGCGCGCGATTGGAATCGATGACTCACGCGCACGCTTCGATATGGAAGGCGTCAATACGCTATTTCCGTGGAAGGGACACTCGTGCCAGCCAGCGGAGATTCGCCTGCGGGCATCCGGTGTGTTCGACACCGAACATGAAGCGCAGATGTTCCAAGTGCTGGTGCATGAACTTTCCTGTAATGGCCCAGGAGCGGGCGGCGGACTTGCGCTGTTCGTCGGGGGTGGCGGCATTGAAGAGCGGCTCGTGCTTTATCGGACGACAATTCCGCAGGCGGCACTCAAGCCGCAAATTGTTGAAGTGTAGTTGGGGAAGGTGGGCTTGCAGGTGATGAGCCCACCTATTTTTCTATTTGCGGTGGTTGGCGAAAGCTGCCAGAGATTGCTTCGAGAGTTCTTCCCCTGGTCTCAGGTACGAGAAAGTAGGAAAAGACAAATCCCGCCAGACACACTAAGGAAAAGAACCAGAACACACCAGATTCCGCGCCGAATGTCTTATGGAAGAATTCGAGCATGTAAGGGAATACCTGCACTAACACCAGCGAAGAACCGAAACGAAAAGAGCCGTGAATCGCCATACCACGGGCGCGAAGCTGAGTGGGGAAGATTTCGCTGGCGACGAGCCAGCCAACGGGAGGAAGGGTTGCGTTGAAAGCGCCCTCGCAAAGAAAGAATGTAAGCAGAATCAAAGTCGGGTCGAGGTTATGAAGGAAGCAGACGCCCATAAGGAATTGGCCGACCGCAATCGCGATGAGGCCGGTTAAGAGCAGCGGCCTCCGACCGAAACGATCGACCCAGAGAATCGCGAAGAGACAGCAGAAGATATCGCAGATGCGGATGAGGACGGTGTTTCCAATGGCGGTGGCGTTGGATGCAACTCCGGCTTTCACGAACAATGTGGGAGCGTAGAGGATCAACGTGGGAACGCCAACCCATTGATCGAGTACGGCAAGTCCTATGGAAATGAGCATCGCCTTGCGCACGCCGGGCCGGAAGAACTCGCGGAGCCGTGCGTTCGTCGTGTGATCGTGCTGACTGATGTCGCGAAGCGTGGTGAGCGCATAGTCATTCCCGCCAATGCGCGCGAGAACGTTGTGGGCTTCGTCGTTGCGTCCCTTCATCAGCAGCCAGCGAGGCGTTTCCGGAACGAAGAGCAAGCCAGCGAAGAAGATCAGGAGGAAGAAACAGCCGGAGGCGAACATCCAGCGCCAGCATTCGAGATTGGAGCCAATGATTTTCGCGATGCCGAAACAAATAAGGTTTGCGAAAAACGCTCCGAGGACGATGCCCATCTCGTTGAACGTAACGAGTGATCCGCGATTGCGTGGCGGGGCGAGTTCGGCGACATACATGGGGCCGACGAGGAGAGCGAGTCCGCCACCAAGTCCGCCGAGGAAACGGAAGAGATCCCAAACCGGAAGTGAGTTCGACAGAGAACTGCCAATCGCACCGACGACCATCACTACGGCGGAAAGACGAAGGGTACGCCTGCGGCCTGAGACATCGGCAAGGTGGCTTCCGACGAACATCCCGGCCACGGTGCCGAGCAAGCCGGTGGTCATGGTGAGTCCCTCGATCCAACTCGGACTGAGCGAATGCGAGAAGATGACGACGCCGATCTGGCCGATATGAAAGTAACCCTTGAGATAGAGAATGCTGCCCGACATCAAAATGATGCCGTAACTCCAGTTGAAAGTCCCGGCGGCCGCGACCAATGCAGCGAAATAAGCAAAAGAGGAAGACTTTTTCGCCGGGGACGATGGTCCCTCGATCGGAGGTTTGACGACTTCTTCGGCAAAGCTCGACTTCTCGCTCCGGAATGGTTGAGGCGAATTCAAATGTCTACTCAATCGGTTGGAACAGTTCGCGCGTAACGGTTTCCATGAGCTTTCCGAGGCCGTTGGTGATGTAGTCAGAGAAATAGGGCGCGGTTCGATGGGCATCAAGCGCCGCCTTATCGTCGTACTGTTCGTAAAGAATGAAGTGGCGGGAGTTGTCGGACGACTGATGGCCGAGATACATGCGGCACCCGGGCTCACGCCGGGTGTGATCAGTCATTTTCTGGATGAATGTTTGTGCCTCGAACTCGCGACCGGCAAAGACGTTGAACTGAACAAGAAGAACGACCATGATGGCGCTCCGCAAAAAGATTTTTACGACAACTGCGAACACAAACTAAGGCTCAGGAAGCGGGCTCGTGGGCTTGATGGTGTGATGATCCACGTTTGACCGCGACGGACGCTGCTGAAATTCACGGATGAATTCGACCAAGCGGCTCACAGCCTTTTCGAAGAGCAACTTGCCCTTTTCGGCAGTGGCCAGCGAGGCTTGCCCGAACGTTCCATCTTCGGTGAAGGTACTGGTGCGCTCGAAGACCGAGACGGGTCCGCTGCCGAAGAGATCTCCCCACTGAAACGACGATGTACCGCGCGCGTTATACCAGGCGATGTGATCTTTCACTTTGTCCAACTGTGCCTTGTCTTTCGCGAGGTGCAGATAGACAGAGGTTTCGATCTCGCATGCGTGTCCGGTTCCACCTGGAAAAAGCGATTCCCGCACGGTGGCGACAAAATCTGCGGGCAATAAGCTCCACCAGGTGAATGAAGTGACCAGCGCATCTGTTTCGAGGATGGTCCGGCGGCACGCAAGTTCGAGCGCGGCGGAATTGCCACCGTGACCATTGACGATGACGATCCGCTTGAACCCGTGATAGGCGAAGCTCTTGCAAATATCCACGCAGAGGCCGATTAGATGGTCGTACCCGACGTGCATGGTGCCGGGATAATCGAGCGCATGAATGTTATAGCCGTACGAAATCTGCGGAGCGACCAGGACCAGAGCGGACGCACGGTGGCCCGCTGCCATGCAGACGCTGTTGCTGAGCAAGTTATCTACATCGAGCGGAAGATGCGGCCCATGCTGTTCGGTTGAACCAATGGGAAGCAATATGACTTTGCGCTGCTCCGCCGCCTGGTTCACTTCCGGCCACGTCAGGTCGCCGTAGATGTACTTCTCCGAAACTGGGTGCGGCGCATTCAAGGTCGTGTCGTCTCGTTAAGCTTTGGCTGTTTGCGCGTGCTTGCGAAATGAATTGGCGACAGACTTCAGACCTTTGACGACCACAGCGCTGTCGGAGCTGTAGGACAGCATGCTGAATCCATCGGCGAGTGCCTGCTCGATCTGGTCTTCGTTCATGAGGATCATGCCCGCGGTCTTGCCCGCTTTGCGGCACGCGTTCACAACTTTCTTCAAGGCTGCGCGCAGGTCGGGATGGGCCCATTGCTGAGGAATGCCGAGCCCGACGCTTAAATCCATGGGGCCGACGAAGAGAACATCGGCACCGTCGACCGCTGCGATCTCGTCGACATTCTTTATGGCTTCTGCGGTTTCGATTTGCAGGATGGTTACGAGATTCGAACTTGCCGATTTGAAGTACTCATCGAAGCCGGGACCGAAACTGCAAGCGCGATTCATGACTGCAACGCCGCGAATTCCCGCAGGCGGGTAGCGCATGGCTGCCACGGCGCGGCGTGCTTCGTCGGCGGTTTGCACGTAAGGAACCATGACGCCGGAGACGCCTAAGTCCAAAACCTGCTTGACGAGCACGGGATCGTTCCAGGCGATGCGAACGAATGGCACAGCGGGCGTACTCTCGATGGCTTGCAATTGATAAAGCAGCTCCTGCCGGTTGCCGGCGCCATGTTCCATATCGATGAGCACCCAGTCGAAGCCCGCGTTCCCGGCAATTTCCGCGGTGAGGCTGGACCCCAGATTAAGGAAGGTTCCGACCAGCAACTCTTGCTTCCGGACTCTGTCGTGAAGCCATTTCACAAATGTTCTCCTTGGGACCGAAATTAACTTGGACTTTCTAAAAAACGGTAACGAACCCGTTAGTCAACTATTCAGGCTGGCTCAGTAATGGAATTTCTGTAACCGCTTTTTCGTCTCCTCGTATTCGGCGCGAGCTCTCTGCGTTTCCGGATCGTTGGTGACCTCGGCGGAAGCGACGTCCCACCAAACTCCGGAGGGAGGAGTGAACTGGTACTTTTCGGTTTGCGCGACGATCACGCAAGATCGGCTTTCCGTGCGGGCTTCCGCAAGCGCTTTGCGCAACTCCTCAGGGGTGTTCACGCTCCAGACACGAGCCCCCATCGATTCGGCATTCTTGGCGAAATCGATTTTTACGAAATCGCCTTCGAGCCGGTGGGAGTTTTGATCGCGCAGGCGGAACTCGTTTCCGAAGCTGTGCCCAACGCGGTTCATCTGCAGATTGCGAATACACTGGAACCCGTGGTTCTCGATGAGGACTACGGTGATCTTGAGCTTTTCTTGCGCGGCGGTTACCAGTTCGGTGGGATTCATTAAGTAGGTGCCGTCGCCGACAAGCACGTAGACCTCTCCGTGCGGCTGCGACATGCGGACGCCCAAGCCAGCTGGGATTTCGTATCCCATGCAGGAGAATCCAAACTCGATGTGACACGCGGCGCCTCCACCAACGTCCCACAGCTTGTGCATGTCGGCGGGCGCGCTACCGGAAGCGGCAATGACAGTGTCGCCGGGTTGAGCTTGATCGTTGAGCACGCCGATGAGCTCGCCCTGTGACATGGCCTTTCCTGGAGTCGGACGATAGACATCTTCGCGAAGCTGCCGCTCCCATTCTGCTTTCGCCTTTGCGACTTCGTTCGAGTAGGTTGAGCGAGGCTTAATGCCGGCAGCAATCGCGCCGGTCAGAAGTTCACGCAGTGCGTCACGGGCATCCGCAACGATCGGCAGCGCACCCTGTTTGTAGGCGTCGTGCGAGCAGACGTTGATATTGATGAACTTGACTTCGGGATTTTGAAACGCGCTTTGTGAGCCGGTGGTGAAGTCGGTCAGACGGGTGCCAACGGTGATCACCAGATCGGCGGCCGCCACGATGCGCCCAGCGGAGGGATTGCCGGTGACTCCATGCGCACCAACCAGAAGGTCAGATTTCGCTCGAATGGCGCCTCGACCGGCCACGGTTTCCACTACCGGAATACCCAGCTTTTTGGATACCAAGTCAAGCTCATCCCAGGCTTCGGAATAGTGAACGCCGCCGCCGGCGATGATGACAGGACGTGCCGCCTCTTTGAGTAGAGCAATAGCTTCGTCGATGCGTTGCGTTGTGGGCGGTCTGCGTTCGATTCGCCACACGCGCTTCTCAAAGAATGATGCCGGGTAGTCGAAGGCGTACATCTGGAGATCTTGCGGAAGGGAAATGGTTACTGCGCCGGTCTCCGCAGGATCGGTGAGCACGCGCATCGCTTCCGGAAGAGCGGTGAGCAGTTGTTCGGGACGTGAGATGCGATCGAAGAAGCGGCTGACTGGCCGAAAACAATCATTGACACTCAACTCGGCCGAGACCGGATGCTCGAGTTGTTGCAGTACTGGGCCCTGGCTACGGGTAACGTAATAATCCGCCGGCAGCAGCAGCACGGGGAGCCGGTTGATGGTCGCCAGGGCAGCGCCGGTGATCATGTTGGTCGAGCCTGGTCCGATAGAAGCGGCGCACGCAAAAGTCGCGAGACGATTTTTGGCTTTGGCGAAACCGGCAGCGGTGTGCACCATCGACTGCTCATTGCGAGTCTGGTAATAGGGCAAATCCTGCCCGTACTCGTACAGTGCCTGGCCCAAGCCAGCGACGTTGCCATGGCCGAATATGCCGAAGAGAACAGGAAGTAAGCGTTGCTCGCGACCGTCGCGCTCGCTGAACTGCACGCTCAGGTACTTCACCAGCGCTTGTGCCATGGTGAGGCGGGTCCTGATGGCGTGGCCATTCGGTTGGGACGTCATTGCGTTTTTCGAAATGCGCTTCGATTCAATTGTCGATGCCATGGAATACCACCGTTTTGAGCTCTGTCATTTCTTCGATTGCGTAGCGCGGGCCTTCGCGGCCGATGCCGCTTCCCTTGAATCCACCATAGGGCATCAGGTCGGCGCGCCAGAGCGGGGTCCAGTTGATCTGGACGGTGCCGCTTTGCACTTCGCGAGCGAACCGCCAAGCGATAGTCACGTCCCGTGTGAAAATTCCCGCGCCCAGTCCGTACTTGCTGTCGTTGGCGAGCGCAATTGCGTCATCAACCGTGTCGACCGGAGTTACGGCTACGGCCGGCCCGAAGACTTCTTCCCGAGAAATCTTCATCCGGGGATCGACGTCGGCCACGATGGTCGGCGCCAGTACTGCGCCTTCGCGTTCGCCTCCGGTGATGACGCGAGCGCCACCTGAGACCGCTTCCTTCACCCAGCCTTCGACTCGTTGTGCGTCGGCTACCGAGATCATCGCGCTCAGCTTGGTGTCGTCCGTCAGCGGATCGCCAACTTTGATCGACTCGACGCGCGGTTTGAGGGCGCTGAGAAAGTCGGCGTAGGCCTTGCGATGCACCAGGACGCGTTGCGTCGAGATGCAGACCTGTCCGGCATTGACGTAACCGCCGATGACCGTCGCTTCCGCGACCTTGTCGAGGTCAGCATCGGGAAGAACGACGAGGGGGCAGTTCGATCCCAGCTCAAGCGAAAGTTTTTTGACGCCCGCCACACGCGCCAGCTTTTCTCCGACTTCCGTGCTGCCAGTAAAACTGATTTTCCGAACGCGCGGATCGGCGCAGAGCATCGGCCCCAAACGAGATCCGGAACCGGTGATGCATTGGATGCCATGTTCCGGCACCCCCGCCTCCAGTAACGCTTGCGTTAGCTTCAGCGATGAGAATGGCGTGCTGCTGGCCGGCTTGAGAATGACAGCATTACCCGCCGAAAGTGCTGGCGCGATCTTGTGCAGTACCAGCAACAGAGGATAGTTGAAGGGGCTGATTGCCAACACGACGCCGCAAGGTACGCGCAGAGTCAAGCCGATCTTGCCTCGCGTTCCCGATTGCGCATCGACCGGAAGAGTCTCGCCACGCAATTGCGAGCCTTCGAAGGCGCAGAGGCGAAGCAGGTCGGGCATGCGGGAGGCTTCGCCGCGCGATTCGCCGAGCGGCTTTCCTTCCTCGAGACTGACGGTGCGGGCGAAGTCTTCGACCCTGGTGGCGATGATGTCGGCAGCCTTCATCAGGATCTGGTATCGCTCGTAGGCGGTGAGCTTTGCCATCTGAATGGCGCCATGCTCGGCTGCCGCCAGGCATTGCTCCACCTGTTCTGCCGTAGCGTCGGGAACCGTGTCGACGACCTGGCCTGAGTAGGGCGATCGAACCTCCGAGGACTTGCCGGAATTCACCCATTCACCGTTAACGTACATCTTCATCTACGTATGTCTCCGAACTTCGATGAATCAATCCATTTGAATAACCGAAGAAAGCCCTCCATCGACGACAATGCAGGAACCTGTCATGTAAGCCGACATATCCGACGCGAGAAACAATGCGACCGACGCGATTTCTTCCGGAGGAGCATTTCGTTTTAGGGGGCACATCATTGCGATACGGTGCAATTCGGCATCGGATAATCCGGCGGCTATGCCGGTGATGACCGCGCCGGGAAGAATTGCATTGACCCGAATTTTAGGGGCATAGTCAGCGGCAAGCGAGCGCGTTAAAGAAAGGAGCCCACCTTTCGCCGCCTGATATGCACAGTGGCGAGTGTATCCGCGGATGGCCTGTACCGAGGCAGTAATGATGAAGGCGCCGGAGTCGTTACGAGAGATCGCTGGCATAGCATAATGCGCAAGAGCCCAACTTGCCTTGAGGCAGGCGGAATGAGTGTAGTCCCAATCGGATTCGGAGATATCGGAAGCAGAACCCAACCGGTATGAAGCAGCATTGCTGTAGACGATATCGAGATTGCCGTAATGATTCAAAGTCGCCGAGATGGTCGCCGAAACTTGCTGTGTGTCCCCGACGTCGGCCTTTATAAAGAGGGCGTCGCCGGAATGGGCATGGATCTCGTCAACCGCCTGCTTGCCGCCGGATTCGTTGATATCCACAAGCACGACCCGGGCACCATGCTGGGCGAAAAGCTTGGCGGTGGCGCGACCGATTCCGGAGGCGGCGCCAGTCACGAGAGCGACTTTATCGTTGATCAGCCTATCCCAATTCATCAGTAGAAACTTGAACTCGGTCCGATTTCGGAATACTGTATACACTTCATAGATTGTGTGGTCAATTACTAAGTGCCGAATTTCGGGCGAAAACGCACGAATAAACTTGGAAATTCTAGGTTTGTATACTAAATACTGTATAAGCTCGCTGCCGAGGAGATTTGTAAAGTGAAAGTAGATCTAGGGAGCCCGGTACTGGTATCCCAGCGAATGGATGTGCGGACCCTTAAGGAACAAGTGGTTAAGCTTCTGAGCGAGGCGATCTTCTCGGGACGAATCAAGCCGGGACAGAGGCTGAACGAAAGCGAACTTTCCCGCGACCTAGGGTTGAGCCGCATTCCAGTTCGGGAAGCACTGCAAAAACTGCAGGAGCAGGGATTGGTGGTCGATGTGCCGCGGCGCGGCAAGTTCGTCATCAATCTCAGCGAAGAAGAAATTCAGAAAATCAATAGCCTTCGCATCATCCTGGAGGGTGAAGCGCTGCGTTTGTCGCGGGCGAAGATTACGCCCGACGGCGTTCGGGAATTGGGCCGTCTCGTGGGAAAGATGGAACGTTTTCGAGAAGCACCGGAGATTGAAGCTTCCGCACTCGACATGGAATTCCATCGAACGATCTGGAGCCACAGCGGCAATGAGTTTTTGGCCAAGACGTTGGAAGGGATCATCATTCCCTTGTTTGCGCACCGAGTGCTGTGGAGAATCAACCGCGAAATGCTGGGATGGGCGTCGATTCTGTCGAATCAACATCGGCAATTGCTTAACTATATTGAAGGAAAGATTGATCGCCCTGCGGAAGAGGTCATGCTCGAGCACCTGAGTTATCGCTATCAGCAGCCGGAGCGTTTCTCCAGCTTGGGTCTGGAGGCAGCTCCGCGGTCAGCGATTGCGAACGACTAGAGTTACTCGCGCTTGGTAATAGTGCAACCGCCATCGACGGTTAAAATCTGGCCGGTCATGTAGTTGGATTCGGCAGAGGCCAGAAAGACGAAGGCATCCGCGACCTGCTCGGCCGTTCCGAATTCTCCCAGCGGAATATAGTCGAGATACTTCTGGCGAAGCCTGGCGTCTCGCTGGAAGGCGGCTTTCTTGGTGAGTCCAGCGTTCAAAATTCCCGGTGCGACAGCGTTCACCAGAATGCGCCTGCCGGCAAATTCCTGCGCGACAAGACGAACGAAATGGTTAAGTCCGGCCTTGCTTACACAGTAGGGAATCGCCCCAGGGGACGGGAAATCACCCACCCATGAGCTTGTGAACATTACTTTCCCACGAATATTGCCGGAATCCGGTTCCTGAGCAACCATGTTGCGGACGGCTGCTTGGGCCAGTTGGGTGCAGCCGATCAGGTTGACGCGCAGGACCTCTTCCCAGTCGGAATCTTTCAAATCGAGCAAATTGCCTCCCGGACCGACGCCGGCGTTGCCGATCACGACATCGATCCGGCCGAATTCCTGGCAGACGTCGGCAATGCCTTGCCGAAGCTGTGGAGTGCTCGATTGGTCGACCTTTTTATAGGACGCCGAACTGAGCTCTTTCATGCGAGCGTGACCTGCGTCGGGAGGAAGAATGTCGAAGAGAATAACTTTGGCGCCCAGTTTGGCGAGCTTGGACGCAGTGGCACCGCCGATATCGCCGCAGCCGCCGGTGATCACGATGATTTTGTCTTTGAGTCCGCGTGAAACATCCATGTTAGTAATCCTGCCGAGATCGAATCGTATACAGTATCCGTATGCGAGACGTCAAACCGCAGGTCGCGGAAATTGATTCCCGACCGTTTCTAGACTGGAAGTCTTGCAACACCTTTCAGCAAGCAAAAAGGGCGGCGCGAAAAGGTATTGACCGATCGCAATAACTGTATACAATATGCAATTCGTATTGATCAACCCTAGTTTCCGTCTGGGTAGCTACTGGAGAAGAGTCGTGGATCGTCGTCAGTTCCTATCGAGGACATGTTACGGACTGGGCGCCATGGCAGCGCAGAAGAGTCTGGCTCGAGCATTCGCGCCATCCGATTCTGCCACCGCGTCCAAAATCGGATACATTCGCGACCGCGTTCCCAGTTTTGAGGTTCCAGCCTATCGCGGGCAGACTTACTCGGATCGGATTCCCGATACCCTCGACATCGCCGAGCGGGCAAAGCTCGGAGTTCATGCCCTGACCTCGATCACCGATCCTGCGATGGACTACGAAATCTACTGGTCCTGCAATTTCTTTCACGATCCGGTGAGGATGCAACACAACTTCAACGACTGGGTGCAGAACCAGGAAGGGCTGATGGAGGCCTTGCCGCTTCTTCGCAATGCCAGCGGAGACAACTCGAACAGCGAAGTTGATCCGGCGTGGATGACTTCGACACTGCGATCGATCGGGCCCGATGGCTTGTTTTATGTTCCGCTGAATGGCAGACCGTGGGGAAGGTTGGAGGCGGATGGAATCAATCCGGTTTGGAAAGCGGACGGAACGACGACGACGTTCAACGATCTTTCGGTGACACAGGCGGCGAACGCTTCGACATGTCAGCGAATGATCGCCACCATGACGATCTACTACCTGCGCGACCAGAACCCAATGTGGAAGGCGATGATCGAGAAGATGATCCAGCGCCTGGGGGAGATCTCGATCGATCGCGGCGAATACTGCTATTTCGCGCCCGGGTCGTTCACGCTAGGAGCCAAAATCGATCCGAAAGCGAAGATGCCATTGGGAAGCACCTGGGGTGTTTCGTGGAACACGAGGCTAGTGCAGGGATTGATGCAGTACTACCGAGTGAGCGGATACGAACCGGCGCGCGAACTGGCGAAAAAGCTGGTGGTGTACACGCGCACGAAGGGAGAAATTTTCTATCCCGATGGGCGGTGGTACATGGATCCGGAGATTCGCGGCGAATTTCAATCGGCGGCGGTGCCGAACTCGATCCGGAAGAAATATCCGGTCGACGGAGTGAATTATGGCGGGCATGGTCACGGGCACGGCATTGCGGTGTTGGCGCTGATCGATTACGCCGATGCTACCGGCGACAAAGACACGTTCCAGTTCGCGAAGAATGCTTTTCTGTGGGCGCGAAATCCCGGCGCGGAATATGGAGTTTCGACAACGATTGGCTGGTTCCCGGAGTTTTATGTTCCGCTGTATCCGAGTTGTGAAGGATGCATTGTGGGCGACATGGTAAGCATGGCGGTGAAGTTGAGCAGCCTGGGCGCCGGCGACTACTGGGATGATGTCGATCGGTGGGTGAGGAATCAGTTCTTCGAGCAACAGTTGACGGACGTCGATTGGGTGTACCGGCTGGCAGCGCGAGAACCGGCAAAGCCAGTTGGTCCTTATGAATCGGCGGATCACCCAGCGGAACGAAATGTCGGAGCTTTCGGGGGTGGCGCGAGCGCGTCGGATTGGGCGCTGGGGGTAGCTTCTTCCGGGATTGGACATTGCTGCACGGGTACCTGCACGCGCGCTATTTACTACGTCTGGGAAAACATGGTGGAGCGAGTTGGTGAGGAGGTGAAGGTCAACCTGCTCCTGAACCGCGCGTCACGCTGGGTGGATGTTTACAGTTCCATTCCTTACACCGGACAAGTTGACGTCAAGGTAAAAACGGAAATCCGCAAGCTGCAGCTGCGTGCGCCGGAGTGGGTGAAGGATAGCGATCCACTGCTGACGTGTAGCGTGAATGGGAAGCCGCGAAAGGCGAACTGGGAAGGACGCTATGTCAATGTCGGCAGCGTCAGACCGGGAGACAAGGTTGAAATGAAGTTTCCGCTTGCCACGCGAACGGTAAAAGAAAGGATCGGCAATCAGGATTACGCGATGTTGATCAAAGGCAATACGGTGTTGTCTATCGATCCGCAAGGGAAGAACGGCCCGCTCTACCAGAACCGACAGAAGTATCAGTCGGAAGTGGAATGGAAGCAGGCTGACCGCTTTGTGCCGGAGCAAGACATTCGCTGGTGATATCGAGAAAAGAGAGTCGCGTTGATAGAGGTGAGGGGATGAGTATCGATCGGCGAGAGTTCCTGAAAGATTCTGCAATCGCGTGCGGAATGCTGGCGCTGCCGCAAGCGGTACAGAAGGTGGCGGCCGAGACGACGAAGTTCGCCGTTCAATACGTGCGCACCGAAATCCCGCGGTTTTCGATTCCGCCGTACCGTGGCGAGCGTTACAGCGACAAGGTTCCCGATACTCTCGACCTGACCGAGCGGGCGAAGCTTGGAATCAACGTACTGACTTCGATTACCGATCCCGAAGCGGACCACGAGATTTACTGGCTGACGGATGTTTTTCGAAATCCACCGATCATGCTGCACGACTTCAATGACTGGGTACAGAACCAGGAAGGATTGATGGAGGCGCTGCCTCTATTGCGCAACGCGACGGGATCGACGCTGAACGATCAGGTTGATCCGGCGTGGATGGGGTCGATTTTGAAGTCGATCGGTCCCGATGGTTTGTTTTATGTGCCGCTGAACGGGCGTCCGTGGAGCAGGATCAAGGCTGAGGGAGTGGACCCGGTGTGGCGGGCGGATGGATCGCGGACGAGCACACAGGACAAATCGGTTTCGCAGATCGCGAACCTCTCGACGTGCGAGCGCGCGATCGGCACCATGACGCTCTACTATCTTCGGGACGGCGATCCGATGTGGAAAGCCACGGTTGAGAAGATGGTGCAGCGGTTGGCGGCGGTGGCGATCGAGCGTGATGACTATTGCTATTTTGCCGCCGGCTCGTTCGAGCCGAATGCAAAGATCGACCGGAACAGCCCTGTTCCACTGGGAAGCCTCTGGGGAGTTTCGTGGAATACGCGAGGCGTGCAGGCGCTGGCGCAGTATTACGCTGCAACGGGATACGAGCCAGCCCTGCAGTTGGCTAAGAAGCTGGTGAATTACACCTGCAGGCATGGAGAGATCTTCGATGCCGAAGGGCGGTGGCTGCTCGATCCGGAAATTAAAGGCCAGAAAATCTGGCATTCGCATCACGCAGGTGACTTCAACGTCGAAGGCCTGACGCTGGGAGGACACGGACAAGGGCACGCGATTGGCTTGCTGAGCGTTGTGGAGTACGCAGCAGTGGCCCACGATAAGGAACTGCTGGATTTCTGCAATCGCAGCTACCAGTGGGGCACACATCCGGGGCCGGAGTACGGCGTATCGACGCTGGTGGGATGGTTCCCGGAATGGTATATCCCGGGATACCAGGCGTGCGAAAGCTGCACAAACGGAGACTTGCTGGGCATTGCAGTGAAATTGACTGTGGCCGGAGTGGGAGACTACTGGGACGACATCGATCGCCAGGTGCGCAATCATTTCGCCGAAGCACAGCTCACCAGTTCAGACTGGGTCTATCGCATGGCCGGTGAAATGCCAAAGAAGGCGGTGGACTTCAATCAGACTGCCGACCATGTGCCCGAGAAAAATATCGGCGGATGGTCGGGATGGGCGGCGCCGAACGAATGGGCGACATGGCTCGGGATCCAACACTGCTGTACCGGAAACGCCGCTCGCGGTTTGTATTACGTGTGGGAGCACATGATCGACCACGAAGGCGACGAATTAAAGGTGAATCTACTGTTGAACCGGGCTTCTGCGTGGGCGGATGTGTACAGCTTCGTTCCGTATGAGGGGCGTGTCGAGCTGAAGATGAAGAAGGATTGCCGAACGGTGAAAGTTCGCGCGCCGGAGTGGGTTGGCAACGGCGATCCCGCGTTGACCTGCAGCGTAAACGGCAAGACGCGGCCGGTGCATTGGGATGGCCGCTATGTGAGCATTGGTTCCGTAGCGAAGGGCGACAAGGCCGAGGTGAAGTTTCCAATTACCGAGCGGACGGTGCGGGAAAAAATCGGACCTCAGACTTACACGCTGGTGGTGAAAGGGAATACGGTGGTATCGATCGATCCGCCGGGGAAGAATGGCGCGCTCTATACAGATCGAGCAAAGTATCGGGGTACGACGATTGGATGGAACAACGTAGAACGGTTTGTGGCGGAGAAACAGTTGCTTTGGTAGTCATTCTGTAACTTAGTCGTTAGTCGAAAAAGTCAGAGAAGGGTTTTCGCAAGCAATGTATATCGCACTCCAAAGCCTGGTCACCATGTATGGCAATTTGCTGACCGACATCCGCATCGCGCGGGAGACGGGACACGCTGGCATTGAGATCAACGGTCCGAAGTTAAAGCGCTATTTGGCCCAGGGCTATTCGCTGGAGAGTTTGTTGCCGCTTCTGAAAGACGTGCGGCCGGTGGGAATGTGCTATGTGCAGGACATCGAGCGACAGGAACCAGCGGATTACGAAGCGCTGCTGAAGGAATGCGAGACGATCTGCGTCAGGGCGGAAAAGCTTGGCTGTCCGATGGTGCAGCTTTTGACGGGACCGCTTGACCCAGGTGGCAAGTACCAAGGGCTGACTGGGAAGAGTTCGTCGGAGTTACGAAAGCTGACGGCGAAGAACCTGAAAGCCATCGGCGAAATCGGGAAGAAGCACAACGTGAAGTTTTTCCTGGAGGCGCTGACCTGGACGCCGCTCCACAAACTGGAAGACATCCTTGCGACCATCGATGCGGCGGAGCAGGACAATGTGGGAATCGTGGTCGATTTCTGGCATCTCTGGGACAGCGGCGCCACTGCGGAGCAGGTCGCAAAGATCAACAAAGACTTGATCTACTGCGTGCACTTCTGCGATTCGCTGGAACCGTGGGGACAACGGGGTACCTATGAGCAGCGCGGGCGCGACGTCTGGACGGGTGGCGGACGGATTCCTTTGAAAGAGTGGGTTGACGCGGTGCGTGCGACCGGTTTCGACGGGTGCTGGTCGTGCGAACTTTTGAGCCCGAAGTATTGGGAACTGGATCCCTGGAAAACTGCCCGAGACTTGAAGAGTTTTCTGGAATACCTGCTGGTGTAGCACAAACATAAATTCGGCAACGCAATCATGGTGAGGAGGAAACAATGCCCGGACCAGGCATGGAGTGGGTTGGTGAAGAAGAAATCGCAGAAGTGATGGAAGTTCTCAAAAGTGGATACTTATTCCGCTACGGCATTTCGCTGGGCGACGAAGTCGATCCACGATTCAAAGGCAAGGTTTACCAAGTCGAGAAAGAAGTAGCCGATTACCTGAAGGTCAAGTATGGCGTAGCGGTCAACTCCGGAACGTCCGCGCTGGTGGCGGCATTGGCGGGAATCGGCGTTGGCCCCGGCGATGAAGTCATCGTTCCCGGCTACACATTTATCGCAAGCATTTCATCCATCGTTTATTCGCGCGGCGTGCCCGTGTTGGCGGAAGTGGATAAGACTTTCAATCTCGATCCGGCTGATGTGGAAGCCAAGATCACGCCTTATACCAAGGCCATCATGCTGGTACATATGATGGGCAATCCGGGGCGGCTCGACGAAATCAGGGCCATTGCCGACAAGCACAAAATCTACCTGATCGAAGATTGCGCTCAAGCCTTCGGCGCCACGTACAAGGGCCGGGCCGTGGGTTCGATTGGACATGTGGGTGGCTGCAGCTTCAACGTCTACAAGACGATTACCTCGGGCGATGGCGGAATGACCGTTACGAACGATGAAGAAATCTACAAGCGCGCGTTCGCGTTTCACGATCAGGGACACTCGCCGCTTCGACGTGGCGTGGAGATCGGCAACCGGCCTTTCTTCGGTCTCGATTTCCGATTTACCGAGGTGCAGGCGGCGATTCTGCTGGCGCAAGTACGCAAGTTGCCGAAGATGCTGGCCAAGCTTCGTTGCAACAAGAAAAGATATAAAGAACTCATCGCCGATATTCCGGGAATTGAGTTCCGCCACTTGCCTGATCCGGCAGGCGAAATTGCGACGATGCTGACGGTGATTTTTCCGACGGCTGAAATCGCGGAGAGAATTACTTCCGAGTTGGGGACCAAGGTCGCGTCGAAAGCGGGCTGGCACGTCTACAGCAACATGGAACAATTGCTGGAGATGCGTACGGTGTCGAAGGTGCAGTGCCCATTTGTTTGCGAGAAGCTGCATGGCGGATCGCAGAAGGAAGTCAAATACTGGAAGGGAATGCTGCCCAAGACGGACGCACTGCTCGCGCGTTCGATGAATATCAGCATTGGAGTAAAAGATCCGGGATTGAGTTCGGGCTTTGGTCTTACGATCAACGACGACGTTTCCACCGTGGAACAGCATGCGGCTACGTTCCGGAAGGTCGCTGAAAAATATTTGAAATGATAGGCAGGGTGGCGGCGGCGTCTGACACCTTGCGTTGCCGCCACTGACGGAGAGGATTGCAAAAATTGAGAGTGCTGGCGGTGGGTGCGCATCCGGACGATGTCGATTTGCAGTGTGCCGGAACACTGGCGAAGTATGCCGAACGCGGCGATCAGGTGTTTATTGCTATCTCGACCAATGGAGAAGCGGGATCGATCGATGCGCCAATGGAAGAGACGGCACGTGTGCGCCATGAGGAAGCATTGGCGTCGGCAGCGGTGATCGGCGCGGAACTGATATGGCTGAACTATCACGATGAGTTTCTGTATGAGAGCGAAGCGGTGCGACTGCGCTACATCGATCTGGTGCGGCAGACGCGTCCGGACGTGATCATCACTCACGATCCACAGACGGACTATCATCCGGACCACCTCACCACCGGCGCACTGTTGTGGAACACTCGCGTGATGGCCGCAGCGGGCACCATCAAGACTGAACATCCCGCGTGGCCGAAGATTCCCGATCTTTATTTCATGGACACGCTGGGCGGAATTGCGTTCCAGCCGCAGGATTATGTCGACATCACATCCACGATGGATGTGAAGCGCAAGATGCTTTCGCAGCATCGCAGTCAGATCGATTTCATGAAGGCACGCTACGGCATGACGATGGTGGAGTTCATGGAAGTATGCACTGCGTTTCGCGGCGTACAAGCTGGCGTGCGGTATGCGGAATGTTTTCGACGGTCGATGACCTATCCGGCGAATTACAGCCGGGTGTTGCCGTAGAGTTCTGGAGGAGGGCAAGTTGCAGAAAGTTCGCTTCGGGATCGCGGGAGCGGGCGTGATCGTGCGGGAATACCACCTGCCCGTCATGGTGACGAATCCACGTGTCGAAGTTGTGGCGATCTGCGACGTAGCCGAAGCGGCGGCGCGCCGCTCTGCGGAACAATTCCGGATTCCCAAGACGTACGGCGACTATGCGGCGCTGGTTGCGGACCCGGGAATCGATGCCGTGTTCGTGGCCGTGCCGAATAATCTGCACGCGCCGGTAGCGAGTGCGGCGTTCGCCGCAGGCAAGCACGTGTTATGCGAGAAGCCGATGGCAAGCACCGTGGAAGATGCCCGCTGCATGATCGAGGCTGCAGAAGGTGCAGGCAAGTCGTTGGCGATTGCCCATCCCTGGCGGTGCGATCAGGATTACCGCTGGCTGCACGACGTGGTTGCCTCTGGACATCTCGGAAAGATCTTCAAAGTCCGCTGCCACGCCATACTGACCGAAGGCTCTCCGCCGGTCGACAGCTGGCGCTTTAAGAAGGCGATCGTTGGCGGTGGCGCGCTGACGGACCTAGGAATCCACCTGATCGATGCAGCCTCTTACCTGTTCGACGACCGGCTCACGCCAAAGACCGTCTCGGCGAAAACAGCGAACTTCTTCACCAATACGGAAGTCGAAGACACGGCGACAGCGATTTTTGATTTTGACGATGGCATGTCGGTGACGGTGGAGGCGGGATGGCACCACAATTTTCAAAATAGTCCGCATGGCGCGATCGAAGTTTTCGGCACAGGGGGGTATGCGAGAACGTTTCCCACGGAGATGTATTCAAAGATTGAAGGAGCCTGGGGACGTTACGAGCCGAGGCTCCATGAACCTCGTCCGCATATCGACCTATCGATGTATGCGGCGCAAATCGAAGCGTTCGTTGAGCACGTACTGATGGGCAAGAAATTGCCATGCGACGGAAAGCAGGGTTTGCGCAACGTCGAATGGCTGAATGCGGCGTATGAATCCGCGCGGGCGGGCGAGCAGGTGCCATATCCGGGAGACTAATCAGTCGACTGGTCCGGGGAGACGAATTTGAAATCGATCGACGACCACGTCGGGCCGATTGTCGCTGCCAGTCCCTTTTGTTTCTCAGGATTCGATCCATGGGTGGCGTACGCATGGCTGGCACGAGCCGGCGTTCGCTATGTTGAGGTTCCGGCTCTTGCGCCTTCCATGGGACCGAAACACGGCTTAACAACATTTGCGCCCGAGGCGATGGACGAAGGGGATATCGAAGTTCTCCGCGATCGCATTCACGCCTTGGGGTTGCGTCCTATCACGGTGGCGGCCATGTGCCATCTCGACCAAGCACGAGAGGTTGAGGCATTGCGCAGGAGAATCGACTTTGCCCACGCGCTGGGCTGTCGATACGTGATTACCGATTCGACGGAGCAGACCGAGCGAGGCGGAGGCTGGTCGAAAATCGTCTCTACTCTTCGCGAACTGGCCGACTACGCCGCCGATCGCGATGTTCAGCTGGCGCTCGAGACGCATGCTGGCCCGACGCGAACAGGTAAATTGGCGCGACAATTTTTAGACGAAGTATCGCATCCGAATGTCGGTTTCAATTACGACACGGGCAACGTGATTTATTACAACGATGGCGTTGACCCAGCCGAAGACATCGCGGAGATTGCAGACCGGGTTGTGCATGTCCATTTGAAGGACACGAAGGGTGGCAGGGAAGAATGGAAGTTTTGCGCTATCGGTGATGGACGCGTGAAGTTTCCGAAAATTCTAGAGACCCTACGCGACGCGGGATTCAAAGGGCCTTGCAGCCTGGAAATTGAAGGCATGGCGGGAGAAGACCTTAACCGCGATGGTTACCTGCAAAGGGTGCGCAAGTCACTGGAGTACTTAAAGAGTATTGGGCTGGAGCAGGGGTGAAGCGGCGCAGGTTTCTTCAACTGATGGGCGCTGCCGCAGCCCTGCCGACAAAAACATGGAGCAGATCGATGCCAACATTCAACGCTGCTGCGAGTCCGATCGAAGACCGCCAAGCGACCTACGACAAACCTGCCATTGCGGGCTTCAAACGTGAGCTGGATGTATACGGCTTCGTCGTGATCCCACGTTTACTTTCCGCCGGTGACGCCGAACAGGCGGCTAACGCGGTGGTTAGAGTGATGAAACAGCAACCGGAGGTAGCGCAGGCGGATCAGCACCTCTCAAACATCATGGATCTTCTAACGCCGTCAGAGTATTCGCCCTTCGCGAAGATGCTGGCGCATCCCGTTTGTCTTGAGATCGCCGAACATGTGCTGGGCAAAGGCGTGCAACTCACCGAACCTGGTGCGCGCTGGAAGAAACCAGGGGCAGGCGCGGGACCAATGCATCCGAGCGCTCCGCTGGGCCGCTTCGCCGAGTGGGGCTTGCCGATGCCAAACAACAGCTTCGTTCTGCCGTTCTCGTGGATGTTGAATGACTTGAAAGCAGACATGGGAGCCACGGCATACGTTCCGTTCAGTCATTTGTCACCGCATTATGGCGATTCGGAAGATGGCCGCCAGTATGCGATTCCGGTAGAGGGCGCACCAGGTTCGGTGGTGATTTATCACCAGGCGCTTTGGCACGCGTTTGCACCGAATAAGTCGAAAGATCGCGCTCGCGTCGGATTTATGGGCGGCTATTGCACAGGGTGGGTCGATCCGGTTGGGGTTGGGTATCACTTAATGAAAAAGCGCGTCCTCGACCAAATGCCGGAAGCGGTTAAGGTGTTAAACAAGCGTGCCGCGGACTGAATCCGAGATCTGTTTCATTGAAATTCATTGATCGCAATTTGCAGCGGAGAGGCTTGAATCGTGGAATCCGGGCCAGTGGCAAACTACGATGCGGCTTTGTCTGTCGATGATACTTCGCGGTCGATTTCTGCCGGCAAGGGTTACCTCTATCTCATCACCGTGATTGCCGCGGTCGGCGGATTCTTGTTGACCTACGACATCATTGTCATGTCGGGGGCGATCCTTTTTCTGAAACAGCACTTCGAGTTGACACCCCCTCAAGTCGGATTCGCGATGACCAGCGCGATCATTGCCTGTTTCTTCAGTCCAACGCTGGGAGGATGGCTGGCAGATAAACTCGGACGGAAGAAAACGCTGATTGCGGCCGCTGGGCTGTTTGCCATTTCGGCGCTGGGCACGGCCTTGCCCAGAACCATCACAGAGTTCAACGTGTTCCGAATTCTGGGCGGATTCGGTGTCGGTACGGCCTGTATCGTGTCGCCGATGTATATCGCGGAGATAGCGCCGGCGGCGATCCGAGGCCGGCTGGTGCTGGTCACGCAATTATCCAATGTCATTGGCGCTCTGATTTCGTACTTGGTGACGTATTCACTGTCGTTTTCCGGTAGTTGGCGCCTGATGTTTGCTTCGACAGCGGTCCCGGCAATGATCTTCCTGCTCGCGCTTCTGTTTGTGCCCGAGAGTCCGCGCTGGCTCATCCAGGTTGGGCGGATGGAAGAAGCTTGGGTGTCACTGCGCAGGATCGCATCCGAAAAAGACGCGCGGCGGGAAGTGAAGATGGTACAGGAATCGTTGTCGGTGGTGAAGCCGCGGCTGTTGGATTTAGTTAAGCCGGGCGTTCGGATTCCCCTGATCATCGCAGCCGTCATCGCAGTGCTTACCCAGTTCGATGGCGTGACGATCCTTCTCTTTTACGCTCCGACGATTATGCAGAAGGCTGGGTTCACCCAGGCTTCGAAGGCAATCTTCGTGAGCCTCATGGTCGGTGGCTGGAATCTTCTTTGCACGCTGGTCGCGATCTGGCTGGTGGATCGTGTGGGACGCAAGCCGTTGTTGCTATTAGGGTCGGCAGGAATGGCGATCGGGCTGATCGCGATGGGCATCTTCTTCCAGCTGCACTTTTCCGGTCTCATCGTGCCATTCACGATGATGTTCTCTGTCGCATTCTATGCAGTGAGCCTTGCGCCGGTGAGTTGGGTGTTGATGGCCGAGTTGTTTCCAAACGAGCTTCGCGCGACTGGGATGGCCGCGGCGGCAACGGCCCTGTGGGTTGCCGACTTTATTGCCAGCTTTTCATTCCCAGTCATGAATTCTTTTTTCGAGCGCCGCTTTGGCTCTACCGCAGGCGTGTTCTGGGTCTTCGCGGCGATTTGTACGGGCACGTTCCTCTTTTGCTGGAAGATGGTGCCGGAAACGAAAGGAAAGACGCTGGAAGAAATTGCGAGCTGGTGGTTGCCGAAAAGCACAAAGGCGGGCATGGGCGCGTAAGCACCGATGTACGAAGTTACGCGCTCATATTAACGATATGGTTATGATTGTCCGGCGTGAGCTCGCTGCGATTCCTGCTCGCGTATGACGTCAACGTACTCGCGCGTCGCCTTCAGCATCAGCATGTAGTCGGGTGGGATGAACAGCAGCTTCACTCCCTTGTCGATCCAACGGCGCAATGAATCTGGATCGTCAGTTACGCCCATTCCGACAATAACGTTGGCACGGTTCGCGCGTTCGATTACGTGATCGATCGCCTCAAGCACCTTCGGATGATTCGGCTGCGCCGTATAACCCATGGAGCCCGATAAATCGAACGGTCCGATCATCACTGCGGAAAGCCCGGGAGTGGCCAGAACGGCATCGACATTCTTGATTGCAGTCGCATGTTCGATCTGCGCGATCGGGAAGATCGAATCATTTGCCTTTTGGCAAAAGTCGGGAGTCATCGAAAGTCCGTAATTGGCCGGACGTCTCGGCCCGAAGCCACGAATTCCCTGCGGTGGATAGAGGCAGGCAGAAACCAGTCGCGCCGCTTCTTCCGCGGTACAGACCATGGGCGCAATGACTCCGGCCGCGCCGATATCCAAAACGGGCTTGATGATGTTGGGATCGTTGTACGGTACTCGCACGATCGGCACGGTATTGCTGCCCTTGGTGGCCATGATGTGTGACTGAACGGTCTCCAGCGAGTAGGGCACGTGTTCCATGTCGAACCAGACAAAGTCCAAATAATTGCAGAGAGCTTCGGTGGCCGTAGCATCGCTGAAGGTGACGGCCGAGCCGACACATGGCTTTCCGTCACGGAGTTTCTGTCGAAGTAAGTCTATGTTTTGCAGAAAAGCCTCCCTTGGCTAGTTACCGATTCCGATCTGTTTCAGATAAGTGCGCGTGCGCTTGGCGATGGGCAAGGGCTTGTCGAATGGCGCTGGATACATGTCCTGCTCCACGATGGCCCAACCCTGGTAGTTGACGCTGTCGAGCACATCGCGGAAAGCCTTGAAGTCGACTACACCTTGAGAAGGTTCGCAGAAAACTCCCATGGCAACCGCCTTGGAGAAGGGGATGCGTTCGGCCGCGACCTGCTTCTGAATCTCGCGATCCACGCTCTTCAGGTGCAAGTAAGGGATGCGCGCATGGTGCTTATGCATGAATTTTACCGGATCGCCTCCACGATAGGCATGGTGGCCTGTGTCCAGGCAAAGGGAAACGAGCGAAGGGTCGGTATCCGCGAGGAAACGTTCGATCTGAGGCTCAAACTCAACGTGCGTGTCGGTGTGCGGATGGAAGACAACCGTCAAGCCATAGTTGCTGCGGGCAATTTGCGCGACACGATGCGTGGCGTCGATCAGCCGCTTCCATTCATCGTCTTTCAAGGTTGCCGGACGAGCCAAATCGCCCGTGATCGGATCGGTGTAGGTATCGTCGATCAGCAACAGGAACGGCGCCCCCAGTTCCTGCAGTACTTTTCCCACGCTGTGCAGCTCCGATTCAATGACCGGCCAAAACGCCGGGTCTTCCAGATGATGCATGACAAAACCGGTCGTTACCTGCAATTTGTGCTTTTGCAAATGCTGGCCGAGGACGGTGAGGTCCTGAGGCAGATAACCCGGCGGCCCGAGTTCGATCCATGGATAGCCCGCCTCGGTTACTTCGTGGAGGAACCGCGTCCACGGAATCTGCTTTGGATCGCTTGGAAACCAAACTCCCCAGTTGTCGGGGGCAGTGCCAACTTTCACGTTAATTGCCATGAATGCTCCTGTTAAGAATGGTTCTATCCTCGCTGCCGGTCTCCGGAAAAATCTGACTGCGAGAGGTCCGGTGGATAGCCTTTGATTGTCCAGCCGCCGTCAACGCCGAGGATCTGACCGGTGATGAAGGCGGAATCATCGCTGGCAAGGAAGACGCAAGCGCCGACATAGTCTTCCACCGCAGCCACGCGGCCAGCCGGAATCACGTTTTTCCACTTGCAATCGTATTGCGGATCGTAGCCCCGATTGCGCTCCGTGCTGGTGGGGCCAGGAGCGATGGCGTTAACGCGAATGTTAGGCGCGAGTTCGAGCGCCAGCTGACGCGTCAGGGCTTCCAGTCCACCTTTGGCCATCGTGTACACGGCGTGAAATGGGACCATCATCCGGGCAGCGCACGAGCTGATGTTGATGATCGATCCGCCTCCGCGGCGTGCCATCACGCGGGCGGCGGCGGCCGATCCGAAGAGTGGTCCACGCAGGTTCGTGTCCACCACATCCGCAAAGTCTTCTTCTGTAACTTCCGACAACGGGCCGAATCGGGTTCGGGCTGCGTTGTTGACCAGAATATCGACGCCACCAAATTTCTCGACTACCGACGCGATCATCGACTCAAATTCGTTTTTTACCCCGATATCGGCATGAAACAATCCGCCCTCGCCGCCCGCCTGATGGATCGCAGCGAGTGTCTGCTCCGCGCCTGAGCGATTCGTTTTGTAGTTGACGGCGACTTGCGCGCCGTTCTTTGCAAGACCGATTGCAAGGCCACAGCCGATCCCGGCGCTGGCTCCGGTGACGATGGCAATCCTTCCGTTCAGCCTCGAGTTCATGCAAAGACCTCGCGGAAGCGCCTTAGTGCTTCTTCATCGCTGCTTTCGGGATAAGCTTCAAGGCCGATCACTCCGTTGTAATCGATTTCACGAAATACTTTCGCGATGCGGTGGTAGTCGATCTCACCGGTGCCCGGTTCGTGGCGTCCGGGGACGTCTGCAATGTGGACGTGACCGATGTATTGCCGGCATTGGGCAATGACCGATATCAGGTTTCCTTCTTCGACCTGCAGGTGATAGATGTCGAGGAGCAGTTTGATACGCGGACTTCCTACTTCCTCAAGCAAGCTAAGAGCATCTTCGACACGCGAAAAGGCAAACCCTGGATGGTCCACCTTGGTGTTCAGGTGTTCGAGGTTGTAAACGACGTCTTCCGTTTCTGCCAGCTCCGCGATTTTGCACAGCGTCTTATAGGCGGTGATCCATCTCGTTGCGGGGTGAGCGGCTATCTTGTGCGCCACCTGGCCACGACTATCCAATTCACCGGGCGAAAGAAACAACGATTTGCACCGCAGCTGTCGAGCCACTGCAAGGCTGTCCCGTATACCGGAGAGAAAGTCGTCAACGCCATCCGGGTGCAGCATGCTGCCGCGGGTGTAGCCGGTGAAGGCACTGATGCGGATGTTCGGGTCGTTCGCCAAAGCGTCGACATCGCGCCCACCCCAGTTCCAGAATTCCACGAGCAGCCCGGAAGCGGCGATTTTCCTGACCCGCTCGATAAATGGCAGGCCGAGAAACATAGTGTCCGCGCATACCGACAAACAGTACATTCGACGAGGTCCTTGCCGGTCAGTGAAAGTTGGTTCCCAACTTAGGTTCTGGATTGGCGCCGACGATCTGATATTTCCTCAGGAACGCAACGACAGCCTCCTGCGCCTCGAGAAACTGTTCACGGTTCCAAGCGAACGGCGTCGTACTACCGTGTCCGCCACCTTTGATCGTCAGCAGTTGGTTGGGAACCCCATCCTTATCGAGCGCTTCGTGAAGTTCGACCGCTTGCGCAAAAGGCACAATGGGATCTTTATCTCCCATGATGGTTAGTGTTGGCGGGGCTCCAGACCGCGCGTAAGTGACAGGAGAGACTCGTTTCGCCAGTTGCTGTCGATCTGGCAAGCCCCCAAACCATCGCACGGCGAAATTCCGGGTGGTCGGACCTTCGACGAGCCTGGCCAGATCTGTTGGTCCGAAAAAATTGATTATGGCCGCCACTTTCACGTCGTGAATTGTGGGTTCACGCCATTCGTCGGAGAGCCTGCGACAGGAGTTATCGAAACCGTCATCAGGCCGGAGGAGTCCTGTCATAAGTGCCAGGTGACCGCCCGCGGAATGGCCGGAAACGACAATTTTCGAGGTATCGAATCCGTATTGGGCCGCGTGATCGTACACCCAGTGGAGGGCACAGCGGGAATCTTCAATCGCCGCAGGCGCCAGCGATTCGGGTGCCATCCTGTACTCAACGTTGACGGTGTTCATGCCGAGCGCAAGGTAGGGAAGCATGTACAGAAGCGTGCTTTCCTTCGTGCCCTCCAGCCATCCGCCTCCGTGGAAATAAATTAAAGTCGGGCGGGGTTGGGTCGGTGATCCCTGCGTGATCACATCCAGCCGAAGAGGAACATTGTTTGCCTCCCCGTAGACCACGTCAAAGGACAGCCTATCCTCATTTTGGGCGATCGTTGCCCATTTCGTGATTTCGTCTAGCTGCTGAGCGGAAATGACCCGGGCGAGCAGGACAAATAACAGACAGGCCCAACGCTTTTTCATGGAAGCGGCTCCCAGGACAGGCTTGATAACAGCATCGCGCTTGACTAATCGGTAAAACTGTATACAGTATTCCGGTTTCGGGTGTCAAGGGATTCGTTCTCCGTATTTCTTCGAGCTGATGTGGTTGACTCTCGGAGGTCGCGTTGATCACCAGAGCTACATGCCTGATATTGGTCTTTATGGTTATGCAGGTTCAGTCTCAGCCACGGCGCTCAGGAAGTCCGCAAACCGGCAAGTATTGGGTCTACGTGGGAACGGCCAACTATGGCGGGGCTCCAAGCCGTAAGCTCTACCTGTGTAGCTTCGATGATTCAACGGGCGAACTGAAATTGATTGGCCTCGCTGCGGAGACGGAAAACCCGGCTTTTCTCGCGATGCATTCCGATCGAGGCTATTTGTATTCGACCAATGAAGTGGGCGACTTGGATAACGAAAAAACTGGTGGCGTCAGCTCGTTTCGCGTCGATTCGAAAACGGGCAAGCTCGAACTGCTGAATCAAGTGCACTCGTTTGGAGCGAATCCTGCTCACATCACGGTCAGTCGCAATGGGAAGTTCGTGCTGGTGCCAAGCTATTACGGCGGCACGGTGAGCCTGCCGATATTGGCGAATGGATCGCTTGGTGCAGTCGCCGGCAAAGTAAAGGAAAGCGGCAAGGGCGTGAACCTGCAGCGGCAGGAGGGCTCACATCCCCACTCGGTCGTGTTATCCCCAGACAACCGATTTGCAATCGTAGTGGATCTGGGCCTGGACAAGCTTTTCGTCTACAAGTTCGATCAGCAGACGGGTGAGCTTGAGGCAAACACTCCTCCGTTCGTGGAAGCGCCATCGGGCTCCGGACCAAGGCACCTCGCATTTGCTCCCAATGCGAAATTTGCCTACGTGGTAAATGAGCTTCAATCGACGGTCTCCACTTACTCGTATGAGGCTGGAGACGGCATCTTCCAACTTCGCCAAACGATATCGACCTTGCCGTCCGGAGCCGCCGCTGAAAATACAGGTGCCGAAATCCAGGTGGCTCCCTCGGGAAAATTTGTATACGTCTCTAACCGTGGACACGACAGCATCGCCGTATTCGCCGTGACCCGGGACGGCACTCTTACTCCGGTACAAGACATTCCGACTGGTGGAAAAACGCCACGGAATTTTGAATTCGATCCGTCAGGTAAATTCCTGTTGGTTGGGAATCAGGATTCGAATGAGATTGCTGTTTTCCGCGTCGATGAGATCACGGGCCGACTGACTCCAACTGGCACAAAAGTGGAAGTTACAGCACCTGTATGCCTCTTATTTGGAGAGCGCCAATGAGAGGACTGTCAAACAGATTTCGCGAGCCATCGAACCTCACTCAGAAAAAAACATTTGACAAACGTTACCAGAAGTTATAAAAGTCCGCGGTCATGGTGTGGGTGCATACAGTACACAGTTCCACGAATCTCCGGCAAGGCCATTTAAGATAAAAGAAAGTACCTGACGAGGAGTCCCGGCTTCGGATTGTCTGTACCGTTTCTGTTAAGCGGGTAAACGCAAGTCGGAGTTACAAAAGAGGGGTTTTGTGCTCGGAATTGATGTATACAGTATGCGAAATGCTCTTAACATTGAGGGTACAAATATGAAAGGTCAAGGGTTGTTCCCGTCATCCAGCTGGCTGGTGCTTAGCTGTGTTCTCGCACTCGTTGTGGCCATCCCGCTGAGCGCACAACTGCAAAACAGTGGCGGCGTTACAGGGACAGTTAAGGATCCAAGTGGATCTGTGCTTGCGGGTGCCACCGTTACCGCCATCGTCGAAGATACGGGCGTCTCGACGACGACACAAACCAACAGCGTTGGACTGTATTCTATTTCAAACCTTCCTGTCGGGCTGATAAAGCTGAAAGTAAGCAACCCGGGATTCAAGACCAACGAGTTTGAAAACGTCCGCATGGTAGCAGGTCAAACGTTGACCATCGATGCGGTCCTTGCCATAGGCTCGGTCACCGAGAACGTCAGCGTTTCTGCAGAGACGGAACGCGTCGACACCACGAACTCGGACATGGGAACGACTATGTCCACGGAACAGCTGACTGCTCTTCCGGTGGCCATGGGCGGTAACCCTCGTGCCGCCCTTTCATTTTTGACTACCCTTTCGGGCGTCAATACGAAGCCGGGGTCGGGTGGCATTTCGGCAGGCGGGAATCAAGCTGCCAATTTTGCCAACTCGTCGATTCAGGGGTCCAGTCCGTTTGGTGGCAATCAAAACAACGTCGGCTACACGATCGATGGTGTCAACGCCGCATACAGACTGTTCACCACGGTTGCTGATTTCTCGTCGCTGCCGCCGGACGCGATTCAGGAATTTCGGTTGGCATCAAATTTCAACGCCGAGCAGGGTTGGGACAACGGCGTAGGCGTCGCGTTTGTCACCAAGTCCGGTACAAACAAATTCCACGGGACCGCCTGGTGGTACGGCCAGAACACTGCGCTGGACGCCAAGAGCCATCTCTCAAGTTCCGTGGCACCTGACCATCAGAATGAATTTGGCGGGATGTTCGGTGGGCCGATTCGCAAGGACAAGACTTTCTTTTTCGGCACGATTGACTTCTTCCGTTTCACCCATATCGCAACTGGCCAAGTCGCAACGGTTCCAACGTCGCAAATGGTGGGTGGTGACTTCAGTCAGGTGCTAGGCGCGCAAGTTGGAACAGATGCGCTGGGTCGGCCGGTGTACTCGCATGAAATTTATGATCCAACCACGACCAGAACTCTCGCTAACGGAACGGTCGTTCGCGATCCCTACATGTGTAATGGGGTATTGAATGTCGTCTGTCCTGGCCAGCTAAGTCAGATTTCCCAAAACTTTGCTGCCGGATATCCCGGTCCCACCCAGTCTGGCATACAAAACAATTGGGTCGGCAACCAGGTTCCATCCCCGCTTAGCATCGACAAGTTCTCGTTCAAGATTGATCAGCAATTCGGCTCGAAGTATCAATTGATGGGAATGCTCGATGCGGCGCCCTATTACACGCAGGGTTCCGGAACGGACAATTGGGGTCCTACACTTACCGTCTCTCAGGTTGGTCCGGCATTCCAGTATCGTCCGCGTGCAGCCTTCACTGGGACTCTAAGACCAAACCTGCTCTTCAATCTAAACTTCAGCGCCTCCTATGTCGGCAGCAGGCTCGCAACGACCGGACCCTCTGCTAACGCTGGGCAAGCGGCAGGGTTAAGCGGCGTTTACACTCCGAACCTCCCGATGGTATCCATCACTAATACTACTGGTTTTGGGTTGAAGTATCTCGGTTACAGCAACCCACAATATGTTTTGCCTGCAATCGGTGGCTTCCTGGCGTGGGTCAAGGGTTCCCACTCCTTCAAGTTCGGCACCGATTACATCCGTTCCAGCATTGCCGACTATTACCTAACCGGCTTTACGGCAGGTGCATATAACTTCTCAAACCTCAGTACCAGCTTGCCAGGCTTTAGCCAGACGGGCTGGGGTTTTGCCAGTTTCCTGACCGGAAACGTTGCCAGCGCAACCTTAAACACACCCGAGAACCTACATCACGTGGGGGAAGGGTATTCGCTCTATGCGCAGGACCAATGGCGCGCCACCCCGAAGTTAACCATTAACTACGGCATTCGCTGGTCAGCAGCTATCGGACCTTACGAAGATCACAACTCTTATGGATCGTTCGACCCAACCATACCCAATCCAGGGGCGGGAAACATTCTCGGCGCCTTGACGTTCTGGGGCAGTGGGTCGGGACATAACGGCCATAAGGATCTTATCGCGCCGAATTACAACCTGTGGGAACCTCGGTTAGGAATCGCTTACGCAATCACGCCGACCTTTGTGGTACGGGCGTATTACGGAATCATCAATACGCCAACGTTTTCCAGCTTCAACCAGGGAACCAATGCTCAGTTCTACGGGCAGTTTGTGCAGTCAACCGTTGCCAGCACCGACGGCGGAGTGACTCCTTACTTTAACTGGCAAACTACTGGTTACCCGTCGCAGTTCAAACCAGTTACGCCTGACTTCGATCCGGCGTTGTTAAACGGCAGCGCGGTAGAGGAAATTGACTACAACCATAATCAAGCGGGGCGAACTCAGTCTTTTGGGTTGAGCGTTGAGCGTGCACTCCCATGGGGATTGTCAGCTAAGGCCGAATACATTGGAAAGCTGACCCACGGCTTACCGCTGCAGAACTCATTCTTCTACGCACCGTATAACCTCGGAGGTTTCCCTGGAAACCAGCTGGATCCGAAGTATCTTTCACTCGGTAACCTTCTGCTGGCGAATATTAATTCACCAGCAGCCCAGGCGGCGGGAATCGCTGTTCCTTACCCAGGATTCAATGGAACGGTAGCGCAAGCGCTCTTGCCGTATCCGCAATATACCTATATCGGTCAGGGCACGAACACCGGCGGATTCTCTGAGTACAACGGTGGCCATTTCTCCATCCAAAAACGATTTGGAGGAGGGCTCTCGTTCCTGCTGGACAGCACGCTCTCCAAGCAGCTGGCCTCGAACTACTTCCAAGCGAATCAATACAACACGCGCAAGGCTCTTTCACCCATCGACATTCCCTGGGTTGTTACCGCAAGCTATGCTTACGATCTTCCTTTCGGACGTGGCAAGCGCTTCCTGAACGATACGGGAGCCCTGGACCGACTGGTTGGTGGTTGGAACCTTGCAGGTATTCACTCTTACCAGGCTGGCACCGTAATCTCGGTGACTACCGAAGCAAGTCTTCCTGGCATTACCTATCTGGAGCCTCTACGTGTGGCGGGCCAGGCTTTTGGAAATGGAGTCAGTTGCAGCAACTATGTGCCTGGACAGTCTGCTCCATACTTGAACATTAATGCCTTTGCAACTCCTGCTCCCTACACACTGGGTAATATTGCTGTGATTCCTAGCTTCAGGGGCTGCGGCTATTCCACGGAGAATATCTCGATCAATAAAGTGATAGGCCTCACTGAAGGCACTCGCCTGAAGTTTGCAGCCAATTTCTTTAATGCCTTCAACCGCCATGCCTGGACGGGATTGGGCACAGACATCAACAATTCGTCCGCATTCGGAAAGTTCACTGGTGTTACCGCACCGCGAACGATCCAAATCTCTGCGAAATTCGAGTTCTAACCTAAAGGCCCCCTCGATTGATGAACCGCCTTGGACCAAGTTCTCAAGGCGGTTCTTTTTTGTGCCGGTCTTTGGAAGCACATGGGGACGACTGCATGAGTACTGACCGTCGACAGTTTCTTCTTAGAGCCGTTCAGTTAGGAGTGTTAGGGAAAGCCAAGGTCCTTGGTCTGGCGAGTTCGTTAGCGAAGCCTTCCGAAATGGAGTCGCCTGAAACGGCAACGCAAGAGCTGCCTTCTCAAGCGGGCGCAAAGCGTAGCTTGCGTGGACCAGAGCCGAGCATGCAAGATTACGCGTCGATCGAAGCAATCAGCGATGGACATCCCGTCTACGGCTTCGATTACATGATGTATATCTATGGTGCGTCTCCGGACCTATTTCCCGACTGCCTGCTACAGGAAGGGAACGGCAGACCACAGTCCAAGATCCAACTGAAAAAGTCATGGCAGATCAAGCGCAACCTGCTGGGCTCGAACACGGCGCAGGTCCCACGAACGCGAAAAAACGACAGCCATCCCACGCTCCCTATACACCTGATCGACGGTGACCCCAGCACGGTCTGGTGTAGCTTCGGTTGCCTTACGCCGGATGTTCATCCTGAATGGATTCGTATCGATCTTCCGATTGAAGCAGCTGTCGAATCAATAGCCCTGTTATGCAGCAACAGGTTTTATCCGAACTCGAACTTTGGCCGGGCTCTGCCGAAGGAACTCCAGATCAAGGTCAGCACAGATGCTTGGCGCTGGGAGACTGTCTATTCGAATCAGGATGTGGATGCCGGCATCCTAGATCGGCTGGAAGTGAAATTCGAATCGCGCCGCGTAAAGCAAGTGTGGATCATCGGGAATAACTTTCAGACAAGCATCAATACACCCTCCTCAGCTGGGCCAATAACCTTCTTCTCAATCGCTGGCGTCGAGATTAGGGACATTTCTGGTAACAATCTTGCTTTAGTCTCTCGAGGGGCCGGTGTCACGGTGTCATCGACTTATTTTGGTCACGCCGACAATCGCCTTACCCAAGCCGAACTGTGGGCTCCATTGCACTACGAAGCAGGACTGACCTGGCTACGAATTGCTGGTGCAGAAGCTGGAGCCTACGACTGGCAATACACGGAGCGCGAAAAAGGTAAGTATGAATTCGATCCGGAACTGGATGAGTGGCTTGAGGACGTAAAGCAATGCGGCCTAAACCTTGTGTGGGGCCTGGATATCTACGGTAATCCACTCTATGAGGCCGATTACACGAAGGCCAATTGGGCAGAGACGCGTCTGCGACGATTCACCGATGGGACGCTGGGCGGGTCCATGGAACGCGACGCCGACGAGAATCCGGACATGCTTGCCGCGTACCTAAGGTATGTGGAGTTTATCGTTCGGCACCTCAAAGGGCGCGTTTATGTTTATGAAGTCGGAAACGAATTCACTGGATGTGGTTGGGATGACGATTTGGCAGTGCGCTACATGCGCATATTCGCGAAGAGCTACGAAGTCGTAAAGCGAGTCGATCCCAATGCCCGCATCATGCCTGCCAGCCCCGACCTCTTTTCACCGGACTTCCTTCTTACCCTTCTAGGGCACGAGCGCAAGGCAGGCGTGAAGGATGGGAGATTTCTCGTTAACGGAGGAAGCCTCAAGTCCTTGTCGAGTTCCACTCTTGCGGTTCTGAAAGAGACGAATGTTCGGGACGCAAAAGTCTCCGTCAAAGCCTTAAATCGCGGACGTTTCGGATTCGTTCTGAGATACAGAAGCCCTGAACAATTCGTGTTCGTCGGATATGGAACCTGTTGGCCTGGCCTAGGACGCTACACATTGATCATCGCCGAGCGTCAGGGAAGTTCGTGGGAAAAGGGGAGGATGTCGTGGAAGGGCCTAGACGCTGACCTTAGCCAGAACCTGGTACTCAACGCCTGGGCTGAAGGAAACGAACTGGCGCTGGAGGTTTCCGATGGGAATCGCACCGAGACCCTGCGCCACAAGCTGTCCACTGAAGTTAGCCGAGACGGCTCGGTAGGACTGATTCAGCTGACGGGAGCAAATCAGACCTTTTCCGAGTTCTCATTACAGACTCTGCAAGGCTCGGAAATCATTCCCCGCGGGTTTGCGGGTGCTGAAGCAGGTTCTCCCAGTGGATGGGAGTATATCTACGGTCCTCAGACTCATAACCCAATTCCTCCAGGATGGGCCTCTAAGATTGACGGACTTGGGTGGCATCCTTATAACCCTCCAGATCGCGCCTATTGCGATGCCGTTCGCGAGTTTAAACAAGAATGCGCGGCGCTGGGCTTTTCCGGTAGATATTACGCAAGCGAGCTTTATCACTTCTTTACCTATCCACCCAGAACTCCGCTGTCGGAATTGCAGCACGGCGTAGTTTCGGCAATTTCCGCGGTCGCTCACAGCGGCCTTGATGTTGCAGCTAATACGCAGATTCTTCACTTCACCGGTCACGCAACCGCAGATTCCAACTGTCGTATTCCATGGCCGACCGAGATTGTGGTTCCGGTTCAGCCCTCGGTGATGTATTACGTTTGGCGAAATCTGGCGACGATTCTCGACAATTTCCGCGCGACAGATTTTCCGGCGAAATTCGATCGCGACGAACGGCTGTTGACGTTTACCTTTTCTCGCGGAACCGACGAAAGACTCGTCGCTGCCTGGCTCGCCGATCCGAAGGCCAATAAGGCTAATGAGATTTCGGTAGAGACTCACGACCTGAGACTACCGGGTATGCAAGTTCGGCAGGCTTGGGGTGTCGACATCATGAATGGAACCGAGCAGGAGCTGGTGTTCGCGATTTCCGGCGGTGATACGGTCGTCAAACGTATCCGTGTAAAAAACTACCCAACTCTGATCCGAGTGCTTGTATGAAACCTATTAGCCGATAGGAACTCGCCATGTGCCGTATCCCGTTGGTTGCGAAGATAGCCGTCTCCGTCGTGCTCCCCATCGCTGTGTATGCTTCGATAGAAGTGGGCTATCGGCTGCATCTACATCGTCAGCTTGAAAATAGCTTTGCTAAACATAGACGTTACGGCTTCTCCAGCACTGAGGTACCGCTGTACACCGTGGATGAAAAAACAGGTTATACCTATCTGCCTGGCTTAAGACTCCACCTAAGGCTGTATGACGAGCAAGGGCAGTTTGTCAGAGAAAATAATATTGTCACCAACAATTATGGCCATCTGGAACCGGAAGACGATCACCTAGAGAAGTCAGGGTCGGAATTCAGGATTGCCGTTATCGGCGATTCATTTTCGGCCACTATTCCCTCTAATATTCCGTGGCCCACGGCTTTGCAAAGCGAACTGAACCAGGATGGGGTGCTCAAGAGACTCACAGGAAGAACAACGTTTAAGGTCATCAACTTCGGTTTAGACGGTACTGGCCTAGTGCAGTGGCCCAGCGTTTATGAGGAGAAAGTAACGCCGTTCCATCCCGATCTGGTGATCGTAAGTTTTATTTCCAACGATCTATACCGGCATTTCATTTACCGGCAGACCATACGCATCAGTGACGTCGATCAGGCGATGATCACCTGTACGGCGTTGCCCGCTGACATCGCCAATAGCCAATGCCTGAATGCTTATTCCTTTGTAATCGACGCCACAGGGCCCGAGTGCAAACAGCAGACTGCACGCATCAAGCGAGAATTGTTCGACCGTATGGTGGAACGCTTACCTTGGTTTTCTCCTTATCCTGAATTACTGGCCATGGCGTTGAAGGGACGATTCGGGCTGAAGCCCAGGTTGCAGTTACAGGATGGTTCCATGTCTTACTTCGCGAGCACCGAGGAAGCTCTAACAGCCAGCCGCAAGGCCGCGGATTTGATCGCCTCAAGGCAGTCGGCCATTTTGTTTCTCTACCATCCGACCGTCGAAGAATGTCTTTCGAAACATCCCACGCCAGTAAGCGAGGAAATGATGAGACGGGCCCCCGAATTGCACATACAGAACATGTTGGAGTTCTTGCCGTTGACTTCCGGCCCGGAGCAGATCAGAAAGTGGTACAACCTGCCTTACGACGCCCACCCCAGCGACTACGGGGCCCAGGTGTACGCGCACGCCGTCAAGGGGAGGATCATAGACTATCTCTTTGCCAACCAGAAGGCGGCGACCGGAAACTCAGCTCGTGTGGCCCGCGGGAATTCGCAATGAAGAAAGTCTCGAGAATTGCTCTCTGTGTCGCATTGCCGCTCGCAATATTCGTTGGTTATCGCGTCGTAAGAGGGAACAGAACCGGCCCAGAAGCGCCAATCTCGACGTTAAGTTTTGAGGAGGTAGACCGTACAGCCCAGGCCCGCCCGAGCGCTGCCGAAGTGAAGAATATTCGCGGAGAATAGAGGGAACCAGGGTGAGATGGAGTGCTACTGTGACAGATATCGGACAAGAGGGAACGGTATATGCCGCCAGCAAAGTGTTTCCGACCAACATCCAGTTTGACCTGCCGCGAGATACTCGCTCTGGGCTGAAACAGGGACAAGGGGTGACCTTCGTTGGAGAGATAGAGCAGGTCTCCGAAATCGACACCGCGCCGCCCATGGTCCATACCTACGTAGTGCTGAATCATGTGCAGATTGAGACTAATCCCCAATAGATGATCTGCTTCCAGAATGAGATCAGCCGCTGGTGCGCGAGGACGCCACAGGCTGAGTTGCAAGCCACTTTAGCAGCAAGCAGAGCAAAGCAGCCGCCAACCATCCCAGGCCCATAATCACAAAGGCACCTTTGAAGCTGCCAGTCTGCCTCTGTAACACTCCCACCAAGAATGGACCGATGGCTCCGCCGATATTGCTGAGTTGAATCAATCCAATCGCGGTGCCAGCAACTTCTACTGGCAATAGCTCAGTCGGGATAGACCAGAATGGCCCGAGCATGCCAAACGATCCCACAGTGGCCAGGCAGAGCAGGGCAAATGCAAGCTCAGGCGAGCGCGCGACAAAAAAAACGCTTACTAGCAGAAATGTTCCGGCCCAAGCGAGCGATGAGGCGACGTGTAGAAGCCTCTCATGGCGGCGGTCGGATCGTCTCGAAATCAGGACCATCCCGAACGCTGCCGTTATGTAGGGAAGCGCATTCAGGAAACCGATCTGGAACTGAGTTAGAAAGCCTTGTGTTCCAGGTCTTAGGCTTTGTAATACCGAGGGTAGCCAAAACAAAAAGCCATAATTCCCGGTGCTTATGAGGAATGAAACCAGAAACAGAGCCAGAATCTTCGGCCGAAAGATCAAAGAGAGCAACGATCGATGTGATACGGGCTCACTGTTCGTATAGTCGTTTGCTTTTCTCAGGTATTCACGCTCTTGGGCGGCAAGCCAGATGGCATCATCGGGAGAATCGTCGATTAACGCGATCCAGAACAGCATCCACAGGATGGGCAACAGGCCTTCGCTGACCAACAGCACACGCCAGTTCCATCTATCCAGGATCCACCCGGAGATCGGGGAAGAGAAAACCGCAGCGGCAGGAAGGCAAAGCATCCAATAAGCGTTGGCGCGCGCCCTTTCTGAACACGGAAACCATCGCGAGATCAATACAAGGGCTGCCGGCCACACACCCGCCTCCGTAACGCCCAGCAGAAACCTCACGACCAGGAATTCATGCCAAGAGTGAATGAGCCCGCTCGCTGTGCTACACAATCCCCATGCCACCAACAGGATTCCAACGAGCCACTTCGGGCTCCAACGGCTTGCAAGATATCCCGCCGGGAGCTGCAACAAGACATAACCGACAAAAAAGATGCCGCTCGCAGCGCCTGCTTGTGCTGAGTCCATGTGGAGGTCCCGGCTCATTCGGGGCAGCGCCAGGGAAACGTTCGTTCGATCCACGAACGCGATGGTGTACATGATGAACGTAACTGGAAGGATGCGGACCCAGCGTCCCCCTGGTACAGGGCGAACATTACCGGAAGTGCAAACTTTGGCGAGCGATGGTTGCGGAAGTCCGTGCATCTGATTTCTCGAACCTGGCCGACCAAAGGAGAGGGTCAGTTCATCAGTGTGCCACCGCACACGTTGATAGTCTGGCCGGTGATCGCACCACCCGCATCGCTCGCCAGCAGAACAGAAATTGGGGCGAAATCCTCGGGGAATATGAATCGTCCAATCGGCGGTGTCAGGCGTTTCTCCCAGTCTTCGACACTGATTCCCAGCCGCGCGGAATCCTGCGCGATCCGCTTTTTACCCATCTTGGTTTTCACCGGACCCGGGCAAATGGCATTCACCGTGATTCCATCGGGGGCCAACTCCAGTGCGATGGCGCGAGTGAAGCCGATCAGGCCAAGCTTGGTCGCCGCATAAGCTGCACCGTGAAGCAGCGGCATTTTCCCCGCCAGTGACGCGATGTTAATGATCCGCCCCCATTTTTTTGCCTTCATCACGGGAGCGGCGATTTTGCAGAAATAGTAAGGAGCGGTGAGGTTAAGAGCCAGAGAGTAGTCCCAGAAATCATCATCGTATTCGAGAAGCGGCTTCTGGCTGTAGGCACTTCCAACGGCAGCGTTATTGACGACGACATCGATGGTCCCGAACTTCTCCAGTACCTGGTTGATGACATGTTCCGGCGCACCCCGTTGCGCAAGATCGGCCGTAATGGTCATCGCCTTTTGACCCAAGCCACCGATCTCCGCTTCGACGTCTCGTAGTTCTTCCGTCGTGCGGGCCGTCACTACAACGGTGGCGCCTTCGCGAGCAAAACCCAATGCGATCCCTTTGCCGATGCCCCGGCCTGCGCCAGTGACCACTGCGATTTTGTTTTCGAGAAGCATTTCAACTCCGAAAGTTTTTGTTTGCTGGTCAGGTTACTTTTACCGCGCTACTTTCTATTTCGGTGGGGCGGGATAGAGCGGTTCCTGCCCGGCGGCTATTCTCACCACGTTTTCCGCTGCCGCCTGCCCGCGACGACGCGATGTTCCACGCGTCCCACCCGCGATATGCGGGCTCGTAATAACGTTGGGGAGATTTAGCAGCGGATTGTCAGGCTTGATCGGTTCGTGAGAGAACGTATCAAGACCGGCGCCGCTAATTTGTCCCGTGCGCAGCGCATCCAGCAATGCATTTTCTTCGACGAGTTCTCCCCGCGCGACATTGATCAGGAATGCCGATCTTTTCATCTGCTCGAAGGCGGCGCGATTAATCATGTGCGTCGTCTGCGGCGTTAAAGGCACATGGAGAGAAAGAAAATCGGACGTGGTGAGCAGCTTAGGTAGATCCTTTACCCCGCCAAGAAAGGAAACGTGATGTTCGGCTAAAACCGAACTGGGAACGTCCACTACATCAATGGCCGAGATGTTCATGCCCATTGCCCAGGCGCGTACGGCCAGCTCCCGTGCGCTGCCACCGAATCCCACAAGGCCCAAGTTCTTTCCATGCAACTCATCGGTCATTGGGTGATACCACACGCCGGAGTGCACGTTCTGCTGCATAACGCTCCATTTTTTCACCAGGCACAACATGAACATGAGCGCTTGTTCGGCCAAACCTATGCCGCTCAGGAACCCTGGCGAATAGCAGACTGGAAGTCCGTGATCGTTAAAGTATTTGATATCGATGTGGTCAAGTCCGGTCCCGATTACCTGCCATAGCTTTACCTTTGCCGCCGCAGCGGCATCGGCCATTGGGTGCGTGCCCCATCCCCCTTGGTCGACCACAACTTGCACGTCTTTCAGTTGATCGGCGAAAGGACGCGAGGTGTCATAGAGTTCGACCGGGAACCGACCGTCGATGGCCGTTAGGAAGTCGTCGTACCAGGGATGAACCAGATCTTGAAAGCCTATAAAAAGGACGCGCACCTTGTTCTCCGAATTGATTGTATACAGTATGCGAAAAAGCAAAGTCAATCAGAAGCTGAAATATCCGTCCTGACGACACCATCATCGCAAGGCGTGCACGGAACATGGTTGCGCATTAACTGAAGATCGCAGGGCCGCATCGATTACAGCCAGGTCGCCGTAAGCCGCTCTCGTCGTCGATAACACCCTCTCTTCTCCACGGATGGAGGCGCAGAAATTCTTCCATTGCCCCACATACTCTCGATCTTTAGTTTGAAATGTTTGCACTCGTGGATCGGCACCGGAACTGACTGCCAAGATTCCATGTCCTACCCGCAAAACGCCCTCGGTTCCATAAATGGCGAAGTCGAGTCCATTTTCCGGATATTCCTTTGCCGTGTAACAAAAGAAGCATTGCCCGGTCACGCCGCTCTTCATCTGAACCTGCATCAGCAGACTGTCAGGTCCGTTCAGTACGTCCGAGACGTCGAGAGTCCGCGCCCATACGCGATCCACTTCACCCAGCACGTCACGCAGTGCGGCGACCGGATGCACGCCTGCGTCGAGAATGAAACCTCCCAAGTGGCTTGCTTTGTGACGCCAGTTGCGAGAAATCCATGGCTGTCGGGCCTTCGACGTGATATCGAAATTCACCTTTAACTGGAAGGAGAAGACCTTCCCGATACGATCCGAATCGATCAACTCTTTTGCTTTGACTAAGGAACGCCGATAGCGAAAATTTTCGCCGATTAGCACAATCTGCCTCCGGCACTTTTCCGTCTCTTGGACGATTGAACGCGCCTCCTTCAAACTTGCAGCAATTGGTTTCTCCGCCATAACGTGCTTGTTGGCTGCAAGAGAATCGAGTAGAACGGTTCCGTTAAGGGCGATGGGTACTGCGATTAGCACCGCATCCACATCGCGGTCCTGGAGAAGCTCTTTGTAATCGGCATAAACACGGCCGATGTTCTCTCTGGCCGCGATGGCTTCAGCTTCTTTGTGGTCTTTCCGGGCCAACGCAACGACCTTGACTTCACGCCTGAGCTGTTTCAACACCGGCCAATGCAGGCGCTGGACGGCCATGCCACAGCCAATCAAACCGAGTCGGACCAAATCTGCTCTCCGGAGTGAAAAAGGTTCAGAATACTGGGGCTTTTCGTTTGACATTGTATCTCAAGATGTATACAGTATGCGACGTTTTGGGGGCGAGGTTTCTAATTTCTTAACACTCAGGGTGCTTTCGTACCCCAACCATTCACTTTTATGGCCAGACAAAATCTGCAGTCGCCGAAGAAGTCAGAGACAAGCGCAGGAAACCATCGTCGCATCGTCGCCACGGGCCCCGTCTCGAACCTGGTGCGTGAAGTCTTGAGCCCTTTCGCCACGATCGAAGTGGCACCTTCCACTGACGAGCCGCACCTTATCTCATTGATTTCAGGGGCAATAGGGCTAATCGTTCGTGGTGTAATCCCGATTTCCCGCCGCCTGATTGAGGCCGGAACGGATCTGCAGGTAATCGGGCGCACCGGCGCTGGGTACGACAACGTGGATATTCATGCCGCTACCGAACGGCGCATTCCAGTAGTTTTCGCTCCAGGTGCCGGAACGCTCGCTGTGGCGGAAGGCACGCTATTAATGTTACTGGCGCTCGCAAAGCGACTACGCGAACTCGACGAAAAGACGCGCGCGGGCCAGTGGAGTTCCCGCGATGAAGTGGTAATCGGAGATCTTTGCGAAAAAACATTGGGCATCATCGGTTTAGGGCGCATTGGAAAACAGGTTGGCAGGCTCGCGCAGGCTTTTGGCATGAGGGTCATCGCCTCCGATCCTGCAGTCACGCAGGAGGATGCGGCAGCGGCTGGAATCAAACTGGTGAGCTTCGAGACTCTTCTCGCGACTGCGGACTATATCTCGCTTCATGCCCCGCTCAACGAGCAAACTAGAGATTTGGTCAACGCGGAGCGCCTGAGACACGTGAAGCGTGGAGCCATCCTGGTAAATCTTGCGCGCGGGGGATTGTTGGCCAACCTCGATGTGCTCCATCAGGCGCTGGAGTCAGGAACGCTTTCCGGGCTTGGACTCGATGTCTATCCGAATGAGCCTCCCGATGTCTCGCATCCGATCTTCCGTCGTCCCGATGTGATCTGCACGCCGCATTGCATGGGTTTGTCGTCACGTGCCGCACACGCCACTTTCACCATGGTGAGCGAGGGCATGGCCGATGTGTTCCGCGGACGCATACCCGTAAATGTGGTGAATCCTCAAGTCTTCTCGGCAGCAAATGCGAGGTTGGGAATGCACAAAGACGATGGAACCGCCTCAATGGCCGCCGGCAAATCGGACCTTTAGGTAAGGAGACACAGTCCCATGCTGACCACGACCCAGGTCGAACAATACAAATCTCAAGGATTCTGTGTCGCGCATGATTTTCTCTCCGATGGAGAGTCGCGCCAGCTCCTCAATGAAATTGAAACGATTTGTGCGGGCTCGACCCTTGCCCACCATGATGGCAGCAGGTTGGAGATGGAGCCCGAACAGTCGCCACAAGGCACGAAAGTACGCCGCATCTACGACCCGTGCAGTCACTATGAGGCGTTCCGCGCGCTTGCCGACGGCAACAAACTAGTCGAATGCATGGTGCAGCTTCTCGGACCGGACGTCGTTTTCTTCTCGAGCAAGATCAACGTGAAGCCCGCTGAGATCGGATCGGTGGTCGAGTGGCACCAGGACATGGCGTATGGCCCCCTCACGAACCGTTCGGTTGTGGCCGTTCTCATTTATCTCGACGATGCAGATGTCTCGAACGGCTGCCTGCAGGCCGTTCCTGGCGATCACCGTATGCTCGACCACTCGCTGAACGGATTTTTTCAGGGGCGGATCACAGAGTCGTTTGACACGTCCAGAGCGGTTCCGATCGAGGGAAAACGCGGCACCACGATTTTCTTCAGCGGCTTAGTGCCACACGCGTCTTCGGCGAATGCGTCAGCCCGGCCGCGGCGCACTCTCATCCTCGGTTATCGCGCGGCAGATGCGTTTCCGATTCACCTCGGAGGCATGACCGCCAAGTCAGACCAGTTTGTCCGGCTTGTACACGGAAAATCCTCACCAGTGGCAAGATTCGATATGGACCGGGTCTATATCCCCCGCTATCCAGGCGAGCCGAAGTCTTTGTATGAACTGCAGGAAAAATCAAGAAATCAAGCGCCCGGCTCATCCATTCCGATCGTCAGGAACGCGAACCGCGGACAAACACCTTTGATCTGACTGCAACGTTAGCGCCCGATTCGACGCAAGCAGCCAGTTCTGGCCACGCAACAATCGCGTGACGCAAGCAAGGAGGAGCAAATGGATCGCCGGCAATTTTTGGCCGGGTCGGCTGTGGCGTCGGCGTGGGCGGCTCTGCCCAAACCGTTGAGAGCGCACACTGTGAGTGACAGTTCTGTCGCTATCGGGAATGGCCCCATTCAGTACATTCGTTCCTCGATCCCGCACTTTGAAATTCCTCGCTATGTGGGAGAAACCTACCGGGATCGCGTTCCCGATACCTTCGATATCGCGGAGCGTTGCCGGCTTGGCGTGCATGCTCTTACTGCCATCGCCGACCCACACGCGGACTATGAGATTTGGGGAGCCGCGAATTTCTTCCGTAATCCCGCCACGATGGTTCACGACTTCAACGACTGGACACAGAACCAGGAAGGCTTTATGGAGGCATTGCCCCTGCTGCGCCTGGCTTCTGGCGAGAGCATGAACAGCGACGTCGACCCAGCCTGGATGCGCTCAACCCTGAAATCGATCGGTCCCGACGGGCTACTCTATATCCCGCTGAACGGACGGCCCTGGGGACGAGTGGCTAACGATGGCGTTACGCCGGTGTGGCAGGCTGACGGAAGTAAGACGGATTTCAAGAATCCAACGATCACGCAATTTGCGAACGTCTCCACCTGCCAGCGCATGATCGGCACCATGACGTTGTATTACCTGCGCGACAAAAACCCGGTCTGGATAAAAACAATCGAGCAGATGGTGACGCGTCTGAACGACATTGCCATCCATAAAAGCGACTATTGCTACTATGCGCCGGGATCGTTCGTGCCCAACGCGAAGTGCGATCCGAACGTTGCCATGCCCACAGGCAGTCTCTGGGGAGTTTCCTGGAACACAAGGCTGATTCAGGGCTTGGCCCAATATGCGCGCGTTACGCACGATGAACAAGCGATTCAACTGGCGCGAAAGTTAACCAACTATGCTCTGTATCGCTCGGACGTATTCGACTCGGACGGCCGTTGGCTGCTCGATCCGGAATTCCGTAAAGCGCAAGGATTTCCCGACTACGCTGTGCCCGATTACGTTCGCAAGCAATTCAGTCACGAGGGTATGCACCTGGGCGGGCACGGCCACGGCCATCTCATCGCCCTGCTCGCGCTAACCGATTTTGCCGAAACCACGAATGATCGCGCGCTCTGGCAGTTCTGTAAGAAAGCTTTCGATTGGACACGTCAGCCCGGAGATGAGTACGGCGTCTCTTTGCGCGTTGGGTGGATCCCGGAGTTCTATTTGCCGGGGTATCCGAGTGCGGATGCCGATCCGCTCGCCGACGTCCTGGGAATCGCTCTCAAACTGTCAGACGCGGGCTATGGCGATTATTGGGACGAAGTCGACCGTTTCGTGCGTAATCAATTCGCCGAGCAGCAACTGACAGAGACGGCTTCTCTCGAAGCTTTGTCTGACCGGTCCCCGAAAAAGCCTCTCAAGCAGTTTGAGTCCTCGGATCGAGTGATTGAGCGCAGCATTGGGGCATATGGAAGCAGCGTGAGCGGAAACGATTGGGCCTTGGGACTCGCCTCTACCGGTATTGCCCAGTGCTGTACAGGAAGTGCCACGCGCACCCTATATTATGTATGGAACCGGATGGTCGATTTTCGCGATGACCAATTGCGGGTCCACCTGCTGATGAATCGGGCTTCCACCTGGGCGGATATCTACAGTTACATTCCCTATTCAGGGCGAGTGGATGTAAAGATGAGGCGCGGTTGCCGGAACGTTCAGCTCCGTGCGCCCGAGTGGGTCCGTTCTTCAAGCCTGGAACTGGTCTGCAAGGTGAACGACGAACCACGTGTGCTCACTTGGGACCGCCGCTACGTGAATGTAGGGCCGGTGAAGACGGGCGACAAAATCACAATTACATTTCCTATTCATGAGCAGACAGTGGTCGAGAACATTGGTTCGGTAAAGTACACGCTGGTCTTGAAGGGCAACACAGTGGTATCGATCGATCCCAAGGGTAAGAACGTTCCGCTTTATCAGGGACGAGAACATTATCGTTCCGATCGGGCCCCGCTCAAGGAAGTAACCCGCTTCGTATCCCACGAGAACATCCTATGGTAGAGGGCGCACGTCCCCGGGCTGACGGGCCTGCTCTCACCCCGCTGTGCCGGCGGGGCCCCCATATCAGCGGTCTTCGATGGATCATCGCGTCTTTACTGTGCCTGGCAACCATCATTAATTATCTCGACCGGCAACTGCTCTCGGTAGTGGCGCCGATGCTTCGCCACGATCTTCATCTATCGAACACGCAATATTCCTACGCTATTAATTCCTTCCTTGTGGCTTACGCCGCCATGTTTACCATCGGTGGGTGGCTGGTCGACCGACTTAATACACGCCGGGGTATGGCGCTGAGTCTTGGCGTCTGGTCGCTTGCGAGTTTGTGCCACGCATTTGTAGTTGGCATATGGGACCTCTGTATCTACCGCTTTTTCCTTGGCGTCTCTGAGCCGGGAAACTTTACGGCCGGCATCAAAGCGGTTTCTGCCTGGTTCCCCACGAAAGAGCGTGGAGTTGCGATTGGGTTCGTGGTGTGCGGGACAGGCGTTGGCGCGGTGGTTGCGCCTCCGCTCGCCTTGTTTCTCGCGCTTCATTTTGGCTGGCGTACGGCGTTCCTGGTTCCCAGCCTTTGCGGATTGTTGCTTTTGCCCGTCTGGTGGACGGTGTATCGAGAACCGGCGAAGCATCCGTGGTTGACGGAGCGTGAACGCGAGCACATTCTTCAGGACAATAATCAGACCAGCGTTCGCTCCATCACCGTCCCTTGGTCACGTCTTCTACTCTATCGGCAGAGCTGGTCGTTTATCACTGCTCGGTTCTTCGCCGATCCATTGGGTAATTTCTTCTGGTTCTGGATTCCATCGTTTCTCGTCGCCGCAAAAGGACTGAGCCTGGGAATGATGGCCAAATGGCTTTGGATCCCTTACGTGTTTCAGGGTGTGGGGCAACTTGCCGGAGGCTATTTTTCGGGATACCTCATCCAACGCGATTTCGATCCCTTGCTGGCTAGGAAAATTGGATTGAGCATCTCCATTATGCTTTCTCCGATTGCTCTTCTGTCTTTGAGAGTCTCACACATTTCGGAGATACTAGTGATTCTCAGCGTCGCCATGTTCGGTATGGGGTGGTGGGGCGCCAACTACAACTCGGCGCTGATGGACGCCATTCCGCAGAGCTCGGTTTCGTCTGTCTCCGGTCTAGCAGGAACGGCTGGCGCCATCAGTTCCGTACTGGTTACCTGGTTTACCGGTTACGTGGTCGATCGTGGATCTTATGCGGCCGCCTTTTGGGTGAACTGCATGTTGATGGTCCTCTCCGTAGGTAGCGCGTGGCTACTGCTGAGAAAACCAATCCATGAGGAAGCGGCATCGCCGGCGGAATTATCTGAAGTTCAGACGACGACAGCTTGAACCAGGTCTGCGAGTTTCTTGACGAATGACATCTTCCGCCATCTGCAATCCCTGGTCAACTAGTCTGGTAGAGCAGGCCTGGCCACAACTAACCCGCGATGTTGCGACCACCCACTTGGACCTAAAGGCGGAACGGTGAGTGCCGCAAATCGAAGCAGAACGACATGGTAAACTGAAGAAACCAAACGGATGCCGACGTAGCTCAGTTGGTAGAGCAGTCGATTCGTAATCGACAGGTCATCGGTTCAAGTCCGATCGTCGGCTCCAGAAATTTCGATCCTGCCGTTTCCTTACTCGGTCGAGTCACAGCGTAAAATGAGGGGTTTACGTCTGAGTGTCACTCTCACGGCTGAGGTGTCTGCATGAAGTTGGAGAATAGAAGCGCCGTTCGGGCGACGGGCGCATTGGTGATCACTGTTCTGCTGCCGGTGCTTGTTCTTGCGCAAGTGGCCGCGCCGGCCACCGCGCATCCTGTGGGGGTGGTGAAGGCCGTTGGCGACAACAGCATCACGCTTACTACCGATGCCGGTGCGAGCCTGACCGTTGCAGTGAATCCCGACACGAAGATCCTTCGAGTTCCGGCTGGACAGAAGGACCTTAAATCTGCGACTCCGATTCAACTGAAAGAGATCCAGGTTGGCGACCGTACGCTGGTGACCGGAACTGCCGCAGCCGACGCGAACCTGGTGAATGCGGCGCGCGTGATCGTCATGACGAAGTCAGACATCGCGCAGAAACAGCAGCAGGATCAGGCAGATTGGCAGCGGCGCGGTGTCGATGGCAAGGTGAAGTCAGTGGACCCTGCGGCGGGCACGGTCACGATTTCCCCTGGCGCGAACAAGATGATCGTGGTGCATACCACGAAGGCAACGGTTATCCGGCGGTACTCGCCCGATTCGGTGAAGTTCGACGATGCCAAACTGGGAACACTGGACCAGATCAAGGTGGGCGACCAGTTCCGCGCACGCGGCGAACGGAATGCCGACGGAACCGAGCTGACGGCAGAAGAAGTCGTATCCGGAACATTCCTGACGGTCGATGCGACGGTGGTCTCGACCGATGCTGCTTCTAACACCGTGACTCTCAAAGACCTCGCGACCAAGAAGCCGGTAACAGTCCGAATCTCGGGAGATTCGCAGTTGCGGCAGATTCCTCCAATGATTGCGCAGCGAATTGCCATGCGTGTTAAGGGCGGTTCGTCCCAGGGCGTAAACGCCGGAGCGCAAAACACGTCAACTGGAGCGAGAGGAAATTCTGCCATGGCAGCAGGTGGCGGAGCACCTCAAGGCGGACCGTCTCCGGCCGGAGCGGCAGGCGGCTGGCAACCTGGCGACCATCCGCGAGGCCAAATGGATCTGCAGCAGATGCTTGGCCGCTTACCGGCGGTCGCGATTGGCGACTTGCAGAAGGGACAAGCAGTAGTGGTCCTCGCAACGGAAGGCAGTACAAGCTCAGCACCGACGGTGATCACGCTGTTGACGGGCGTGGAGCCGATCCTGACAGCTTCGCCGAGCGATAGCCGCACTGCGACGATGTTGCTGTCGCCGTGGAACATGGGTGGCCCGGCAGGAGACGCAGGCGCACAGTAAGTTTTCATCCCGTATTCATAGATTTCGAGGAACTTATAGAAGTGGTGAACTCCAGAATTGGCGCAGTACTGATCGCAGTATCCCTATTTTTCTTTAGCAGCTTCCTGTTCGCGCAAGCGCAGCCGGGATCGCTTCATGGACAGGTGACGGATCCGACCGGCGCCGTGATTCCCGGCGCTAACGTTACCGTTAAGAGTCCGGCGGGCAAGCCGCAAACCGTCACCACCGACGGACAGGGTTTCTACGAAATCAAGGGACTGGCTCCCGACGCCTACACGGTCACAGCCGTGGCCAAAGGGTTCTCGCCTTCGCAGCCGCAGATTGTCGCCGTGGCCACGGGCCAGGCCCAGCGGGCGAACGTTTCGCTGGAAATCCTGGTTGAGAAACAGGAAGTCGATGTTCAGGACCAGGGCGCACAGGTGGATGTGAGCCCGTCGAACAATGCCAGTTCGCTGGTGATCAAGGGCAAGGACCTGGAAGCACTCTCCGATGATCCGGACGAATTACAGTCGGAACTGGAAGCGCTCGCGGGTCCGGCCGCGGGACCGAACGGCGGACAGATTTACATCGATGGGTTTACCGGCGGACAGCTTCCGCCGAAATCGGCGATCCGTGAAATCCGAGTGAATCAGAATCCGTTTTCCGCGCAGTACGACAAGCTGGGATACGGTCGTATCGAGGTATTCACCAAGCCGGGGACCGACAAACTGCATGGGCAAGTCTTCTTCAACGCGAACAACGCCATCCTGAATTCGAAAAATCCCTTCGCAGCCGATGAACCGGGATATCAGACGAACATGATCAGCGGAAGACTGGGGGGAGCGCTGAATAAGAAAACGTCGTTCGCGCTCGATGGCGAATACCGCGACATCAACGACTTTTCGGTGGTAAGCACCAGCGTAACGGGAGTGTTACCGCCAGGAACGCCGAGCACCGTACCCAATCCAAGAAAACGTTTGAATTTCACGCCGCGTCTCGACTACCAGCTGACGCCGACGAACACCCTTACGATCCGCTACCAATATGAACAGAGAACCGATGACAACGATGGGGTTGGTGGATCGGGAACGGTAGCGCTGCCATCGCAAGCCTACAACGTGCGTTCCAACGAAAACACGCTGCAATTGGTCGATACGCAGGTACTGGGTCCGAAGGTGGTGAACGAGACGCGCTTCGAATATCAGCGCGACAGCACCAATGAAAATGCCCTGAATAGCGGTCCGGCACTGAATGTGGTCGGCATCTTTCTGGGCGGTGGTAACACGATCGGTACAAACCAGGATTTGCAGAACCACATCGAACTGCAGAATTACACCTCGATCGCCAGCGGCAATCACTTCATCAAGTTTGGCGGCCGGCTGCGAACAACCTCGGACAACAACTTCTCCACCGGAAACTACAACGGCACATTCATCTTCCAAAATGTGGCTGCCTACAACGCCGGTATTCCGAGCCAGTTTTCCGTCGTGACGGGATTGCCGAGGATTCAGAACAACTACATCGATACCGAGTTCTACGCCGAAGACGATTGGCGGGCGCGCCCGAACCTGACCGTGAGTTATGGTCTGCGATACGAAATCCAGAACGAGATCTCCTCCAACAAGAACTTTGGGCCGCGCATCGGGATCGCGTGGGGATTGGCGCGCGGGAAGAACACGCCGAAGACCGTGCTGCGAGCTGGATACGGAATCTTCTACGACCGCTTCACGCAGGACCTGATGCTGAACGTGGACCGGCTGAACGGCGTAAACCAGCAATCGTACGTGGTCGGTTCGCCGACGTTCTATCCGAATGTTCCGACGGCGAGCCAGCTTGTTGCTTTGGGATCAGCTACGCGCCCCACGGTTTACCAGTTGTCTCCCAATATTCGCGCGCCGTATACCATGCAGGCGGGGATCGGCGTGGAGCGACAGCTCTCAAAAAGTGCTACCGTATCCGTTACATACCTGAATTCACGTGGCTTGCATCAGTTCCTGACCGACAACGTCAACGCGCCCTTGCCGGGCACTTTCGATCCTTCAGACCCATCGGCAGCACAGTATCCGTTCGGAAACGTCGGCAACATCTATCAGTACCAGTCGGAAGGCTTGTTTAAGCAGCAGCAGCTGATCTCGAACTTCAACGTGCGCGCCGGGCAAAAGCTGTCGCTCTTCGGCTTCTACACGTTGAACTACGCGCACAGCGACACCGACGGAGCGAACAGCTTCCCGGTCGATCAGTACAACCTGATGGCGAACTGGGGACGGGCGGCCTTCGACGTGCGTAACCGGGCCGTTATCGGTGGAACATTTTCCCTGCCGTACGGCATGCGGTTGAGTCCGTTCATCTTTGCTCAATCGGGACAGCCGTTCAACATCACCTTCGGCCAGGATGTGAATGGCGATTCCATCTTCAACGACCGCCCGAACTTTGCGACCACATCGGGAACGAATGTTCTCTCGACGCCTTATGGCCTGATCTATACCACTCCGACGGCGGGCGAATTAATTCCGCGAAACCTTGGGACCGGCCCCGGTGCGTTCACTTTCAATCTGCGATTCAGCAAGACAATCGGCTTCGGACGAGTTGCAGAAAGCGCAAACAACCAGGGACAGCATGGCGGCGGGGGCGGTGGTCCGCGCGGCGGACCGGGAGGAATTGCCGGACGCGGGCTCGGCGGTGGCGGAGGCAATCCGTTCGGCGGTATGAATGCGACCACCAATAAGCGCTATAACGTGACGTTTACGGTGGCAGCGAGAAACCTGTTCAACAATGTGAACCTGGCCACACCTGTAGGGAATATCAATTCACAGTTCTTCGACCAATCAATCGCGCTGGCAGGAGGACCATTCAATACTGCCGCGGCGAATCGCCGTATCGACCTGCAAGTGATGTTCTCGTTCTAACGCGGCATTTCATCGGAGTTGGAGGAATACAGGCGGAACTCGCTTGACGCGACCCGCCCAAACGCTTGAGAATCAATGTTCGTTTCGTGAGGTTGAAATGCTAGCTTTGCTATTTGTTCTGTTCGCGATCGCGGTCCGTATCGATCCCAGCCATATCCTGTCGTTTACGCCGGTGGGCGCGGCACTGCTTTACTTTGGCGCACGCGGTCCGCGCAAACTTGTCTGGCTGCCGCTGACGCTGTTCGCCGCGACAGACGTTTACCTCACGCTTTATCAGTACCACTACTCGGTTACCGCCGACCAATATGTGTCCTGGGTCTGGTACGCCGGTATCCTGATGCTCGGATACCTTCTGCGGCGTAACGTCGGTCCGATGCAGGTGTTCGGAGCTTCTCTGGCGACTGCGATCTCGTTCTTCCTGGTAAGTAACTTCGCCGTGTGGGCGGTTTGGCCCACCTATCCGCACACGATGGCGGGATTAATGGAGTGCTACACGATGGGTCTGCCATTCTTCCGCCGCGAACTGGTGAGCGATGTTCTGTTCAGCGCGGTCTTCTTCGGACTGCCTGCTCTCGCTGGAGCCTTGGCTGCGCGTCGCGCCGAACAAAAAGCAGCCGCCTGATTCTTTTCGAGATCCGAAGCCGTGTGGTGCGCTTACCGTGCCACACGGTTTTCCTTTTTGAGCGATTCCCGCACCTCGGTTGAAACTAGTTGCCCATTAACGCTGGCGATATAATCGTCGGATGGCCGTGCTGTGGCAGGATGAGAAGCTCGATCCGGAATCGATAGCCAAGCTGTTCGATCGCGAGCGCAAAGCGTGGATGGAAATGGCTGAGTCGATCGAGAAGCTGAAGCCTTCGCTGATCAGCGGAGGCGTGGCATTGGAAGCGAGCCGGCACATCCATGACTGCCGAGCCCGGGCCGAGGCCCTTAAGAGATTGGTTTCGCGCCTGTGCGAGCAATACCAACTCGGCGTTGATTCCGGAAAAACCGAAAAGACTCACCCTTCCTGACTGGAAAGCGCTCGCCTCAGACGCTCTCGAGATACCGCAAACTGAATCGCGCAGTCGTGGTGCTCGAATTCTGCGGCGATCTCCGCCATCTGGTCCGGCGTGGGCTGAACGTCGTAGGGAAGATGCATGAAGAGTTTATGGCAGAGCGTGCACTCCCAGCAAAAAACCGAGCTTCCCAGCGTAAATGCTGGGGCGAGGCGACGGAATGTGCGCAAGTCTCCTAGCAACATAAAGACCAGACATTCAGGCACATCAATATCGGCGCAAATTGGCGCCTCCCGGTTTAGAAACATGAGATGGTTCGATAGGGGGGCCTCGGTTGGCTCGGAATCGTTAGCAGCAGCGTTAAAAAAACCTTAGATCGGCCAATGGAATCAATATTTTCCGCCGCTCTGACCGTTGGCCCGTGGACTTCCGTGTGAATGCGTGGCCGATGAGCCGGTGAACTCAGGTTTTTACCCGAAATCAGGGGCGTCACTTAGGAGATTCCCCATCCTTTGCCGGATTGCTGCTGGCCAAAGAACCGGAATATAATCCGCTTACTCTGGTGATGTACTTAAGACGCTGTTCGCGCACGGATTACCCCCGGTTGGTGCGCCTTGAGGTCGGTAATGTCTTTTGGGCAACAAATCGGGAACCATTCCTCGCGTACTAACGTCCTTATTTTCCGCACCTTCCTCTTCCTCACGTTAACCCTGACTATGGCCGTGTCGCTCTATGCCGATGATGGGATCACCACCGTCCAGGAAAATGGACGGACGATCTACATCAATGCTGAATCGGCCCAGGAGAAAGCCATGGTTCGTGCTGCTGCGGAACACAGCAGCTCGAGCCGGTTACTCTACTGGAGCAACACCGATCATTGCTGGAAACCGGTGCCGACGCCCTCGCCGGCGGCGATGTCTGCCGCTCGCAACGCGGCGGCCGAAGTGACCAGCTATGTGAACGCCCAACCCCGCACGTCGTTGAAACCGGTATCGGTGAATCCGAACTACCGGCAACTGGCGAACGGGTACCAGGTGTCTTCGGCGGCAATCGACAAAGCCATAGAAGAGGCTGCGCAACGACACGGTGTCGATGCCAACCTCGTACGCGCTGTCATCAAGGTGGAATCGAACTTCAACGCTCACGCAGTTTCGCGCAAGGGCGCCATGGGACTGATGCAGTTGATGCCCCAGACCGCCCGGCAGCTGAGCGTACAGAACCCGTTCGATCCTGCCCAAAATGTCGACGCGGGCGTGCGTCACCTGAAGTCGCTGTTGAAAAGTTATAACGGCGACGTGGCACTTTCGCTGGCGGCTTACAACGCCGGGGAACGTGCAGTGGCGCGAAACAACGGCATTCCGCCGTACACGGAAACGCGCGACTACGTGAAGAAGATTACCGACATCTATGGCAGCTTCAAGGGCTCGAAGTTTTACGCCACGACGTCGGCTCCCATCCAGGTTTCGCGCGATCCAAACGGGGTACTCAGGATTTCCAATACGGAATGATCAGGGTCTCGGACCGGGCGAAGAACGCAGAAAGAACGGTAGTGCAATCGCAAACTTCACGGCGCTGGATTCAGGCGCTCTGCGCGGCGGTGTTGCTGAGCATTGCGGCGGTGCCTGTGTTTGCGGCACGTACGGTGGCCCAAAAGAAGCAGGCCGCCCGCTCGCAATTTGAGACCGCCGAAGCGATGCGTCAGGCGCTGAATGAAAAGCCTGCCGCGCAGCGCAAACAGCGTGACTACCTCCGCGTGATGGACGCCTATCGCAAGGTTTATTACACCGCGCCTACGTCCAGCAAAGCCGATCCCTCAGTCTTCGCTGTGGCTGAACTGCTCGTCGAAGAAGGACGCGCCTTCAAGAATTCGCACGCGCTCGAAGAGGCAATCGGACAATATGAATTTCTGCGCAAGGAATATCCCGGAAGCAAGTACCGCGTGCAGGCGCTGTTGACCATTGGGCAGATCTACAAAGACGATCTTGCCGACAACGACAAGGCCAAAGATACCTTCCAGGAATTCCTGAAACATTATCCGCACAGCGAGCAAGCCGACGATGCGCGGCAAGCGCTGAAAGACATCGACGACGCCACCAGCACCCAAGCCAAAAAGAAAAATGCGCTCAAGAATAAGCAGGATGCAAAGCAGGACAAAGCGCAGGATACGGTTGCAGCCGAGAAGAAGCTGGACCTGAAGTCGCCGGAGGTGAAAGCCGGCGACTTGAAGAAGGTTGATGTAAGTCCTGACGATGACGCGAACGAACACGAAGGGCGCTCGATGGTCACGGGTGTCCGGCACTGGTCCACGCCCGACTACACGCGTATCGCGATCGATCTCGAGAATGAGGTGAAGTACAGCTCGGACAGGATATCGAGCCCAAGCCGCATCTATTTTGACCTGAAAGATACACAGCTTTCCGTCGCACTCAAAGGCAAGACGTTCGACGTCGATGACGGCTATCTGAAGAAGATTCGTGTGGCGCAATTCGCGCCGGGGCTGACGCGAGTGGTGCTGGAAGTTGGCGAGGATGTATCGGAATACTCGGCGTTTCTGCTGCCGAATCCGTACCGGCTGGTAATCGATATTCACGGAAAGCGTTCGACGACGTTGCTGGCGCGTACGCCGAAAACGGATCTTCCGGCGAAAGACATAGACCTTCCTAAGCCGTCGGAGAAGCCTCAAAAAGAAGTCGTAACGGCGAAGTTAGAACCGGCGAAAGAAACGGCGAAGGCCGCCGCGGCGAAGTTGGATGACGCGCAGGCAAAGACCCCGAAGTCGGCCGAGACGAAGTCGCAGAGTGGCTCGAACGCAGAAGCCAAATCGACGCCCAAAGCCGAAGGAGATTCCGCTGCAACTGCGCATGCGACTACAGCAGAAGCGAAGCCGGCAGTGATTGAGGCGAAGGCTACGACCAAGGCCGCCGGGCCGGTGAAGAAGGTGGTGGTCGAGAACGACGCCGATTTGCCGAAGCCGGATGTAACGGCAAAGGTAACGCCGGCAACTCCTGTGCCATCTGCAAAAGACGATCCGCCGACGCACGTGATTGCGAAGAAACATCCGGCACCCGAGAAGCTGACGGAGGCGAAAATCCGCGAGGCACAGCCGACCAGCGACGGAGACCGTTCCCTGATTCGCGCACTGGGCCTGAAGATTGGACGCATCGTGATCGATGCTGGCCACGGCGGACACGACACGGGCACGATCGGGCCGAATGGCGTGCGTGAGAAAGACATCGTGCTCGATGTCGCTCTCAAACTCGGCAAGTTGCTGGAAGATCGGCTCGGCGCCGAAGTCGTCTACACGCGCGACGATGACACGTTTATCCCGCTGGAAACGCGAACGGCAATCGCCAATCAGCAGCAGGCGGACTTGTTTATCTCCATCCATGCCAACTCGAGCAGCGACGCATCGGCCCGTGGAGTCGAAACCTACTATCTGAATTTCACCTCGTCGCGCGATGCATTGGAAGTGGCGGCACGGGAAAACGCGGTCTCGGAGAAGTCGATCCACGAACTGCAGGATCTGGTGAAGAAGATCGCGCTGAAAGACAAAATCGAGGAGTCGCGAGAACTGGCGGCCGATGTACAGCAATCGTTACACGCTGGTCTGGCAGCAAAGGCGCCCGCGATTCGCGATCGCGGGGTGAAGAAGGCGCCGTTCATCGTGCTGATCGGCGCGAACATGCCGTCCATCCTGGCGGAAATTTCGTTCATCTCCAATCCCACCGACGAGAAGAGGCTCCAGACGTCGGACTATCGTCAGAAGATTGCCGAATCGCTCTACAAGGGAATCTCGAAGTACGTCGGTGGCCTGAGCGGAATCAAGGTCGCGGCGAAGATGAGCAGCGAGCCGGGCGACTGAGAAGCAGTTTAGAGCTTCGGGCTTCAAGTTCCAAATTCTACGAGTAACCAGTCGGCCTTGGATTTCCTTAAGGAACCACAATCACCCGCGCGGCAGAAAAATCGCGTGGGCTGGTTGCCCACGCGACAGTCACACCATGCACTTTAATCTGCAATGGTGATCGCGATCCCCGGGCCTCCGCGGGTTACGTCGTACAGGTAGTAGCCGTCGTCGGTGTAATCCACATACACATCGTCGGTTTCATACCAGTTGGCCGGCCATGATTCCGGCCACGGGTCTGCCAGCGTCATCCAGTAGCCGTCATACTGGAATCGAGGATACCCACCCACGAACAGCAGCGGCAGTCCGTAAATGCGGAACGGATGCGGGCGCCCGAAGTAGGCGCGGAAGCGATCATCGGGGACCCGATAGCCGTGGTAACCCCCGCGCTGCGCCCAGGTGCGGTGTTCATTCTGCCACTGGTGAGCATGTGACTGGTCAAAGCCGGCGCGCACCTGCGTCTGGTTTTGCGGCACGCCGCTATGGTGAACGCCGCCGTGCGTCGGCCCGTTGTATTTAACGCCGCCGTGATAAGCACCGCCATAGCTCTGCGGCGGAGGTCCCTGGTGCTGCGGTGCCCGGTTGACCGCTTGCGGCGGGTGTGCCTGATGCGTCGCCGCGGGCTGCTGATGCTGTGGTTGTGCGTGAGGCTGGCCCTGCTGGGGATGGCCTTCCTCTTTTTTCTCCTGCTGGGCATAGGATGGGATTGAAATCCCAACGAGTAACGCCATCGTTACAAAAAGAACAGCGAATCGGTTCATACTATTGTGCTCCTTTGAGCGCCATGGGCTGCTGATAAGACAAAGCAGACATTGAGCTACTTAGATGCAGGTTTCGGGCCGAATAGGGCATGCAGTTTATCAGAGCGGCACGAATTGTTATGTTGGATTTCCGCGACAGCAGCGGAATTCCGGGCGGCACTGCCGTGAGGCGAACAAGGACCGCAGCGAACATCGGCAAATTTGTAAAGCAATCCAGCGGGCCGATCGAAGCCCCTGATCGATGGAAGTGAGCCACCGCAGCGACATTTGGGACACTCGGCTCCGAGGTGCAGCTCTCCCGCCGCACCCGCAAGTAACTTCTCTTTACAAATCTTCACGCACTCTTGACCGCGTGTAACGATCGGCGGAGTTAACGTCCGTGTGACACAAGGGCGGTTCCGGTTCGAGACCATGAGGTTTCTCGGGAGGAAAGTATGACCGGAGTATCGAAGTCGCCGGTATCCCTAAAGCCGCGGATGACAAAATCCTCAACTTTCAACCTCCCCTTCTTCACCCTTATTGTGTCCACTGGCTTGCTGGGATTCTTGGTTGCTGGCTGCGGCGGCGGCCGAAAGGGCGTGTCAGTCGGAGGCGGCGGCTTCGTCGAGTCCGAGAGTTGCAACAACATCTGCGATCCCTCTTGCACTGTGTATGACCCTGGCGTGTGCGGCGTCGGATCGAGCGGCACCACTGGAACCACCGGAACTACGGAACCGCCAGACAACACGGGAGGCAGCTGTTCCGACGCGTGCGACGCCAGTTGCGGCGGATACGACGCTGGTGCCTGCGATGGCGGAGGGATCGGCGATGGCGGCTGCGACAACGATACTTGCGGCGACGGCGGCGATCCCAGCGTAGGTGATCCGGGCGACGGCGGTTCCGGCGACCCGGGCTCAGGCGACGTTGGCGATGGCGGTGGCGACTACGGAGGCGGTGACGACGGAGGAGGAGATAGCGGTGGCGGAGATGGCGGCGGTGGAGATGGAGGTGGCGGGGACGGCGGCGATAGCGGTGACGGTGGAGCGCGCCATCCCGGGACTCATCCTTCCATTGCTCATCCGGCCAAGCCGTTGGGCCAGTCGGCGACGGTGCGGGTCGAACAATCTTTGCGTCCAGCCGACGTCACTTCGCGTGAAAGAGCAGTTGCATCGCTGGCTCTGGTCGATGCGCTTCCCGGATTCTCGCGACGCGATCTGGCGAAACAAAATCCAAAAGCACAACTTGCGGACGGAGGAAGCAATGAAGCGGCGCAATAGTGTGATCTTCGCAATCGCTGTAACCACGATGTTCGTGGCGTCATGCCTGAGTAGCGCTGCTCAAACCAGCTACTCGACCGACGACTTTCAGCAGGATCTCGCCGAAGCGAAGTCCGGAGATGTCAACGCGCAGTTACGTGTCGGTCTCGCCTACAATCGTGGACTCGTGACCAGGGGCAGCTATTCGCAGGCATGGCATTGGCTTCAGGCAGCGGCGGCGGGAGGATCGGCCGACGCTCAAGCATGGGTCGGAAGCATGTACTTCCTCGGCCACGGCGTGCCTCAGGATTTGGACAAAGCCTACGAGATCGAATCGAGACTGGCAGCGCAGAATGTTCCAACAGCCTCGCTCTACCTGGGACTGATGTACATGACCGGTCGCGGGGTGACGCAAGATTCGACGAAGGCCGCCAACCTGTTTCGGCAGGCGCAAGAGGCTGGCGACGCGCGCGCCATCGACATGCTGGGCGTTCTCTATCAGCGTGGAGAAGGTGTCCCGCACGACAACGGCCTCGCGGCATACTTTTATCAGCGTGCCGCCGCTCGTGGTGACGATTGGGGCGAGACTCATCTCGGCGACCTTTATTTGAAAGGGTTGGCAGGCCCGCGCGATTACGCCACGGCCTTCCGCAACTACACTGCCGCAGCGCAACAGGGAAACTTCACCGCACAACAACGAATCGGCTACATGTATGAGAAGGGCAAGGGCGTCAGCAAAGACTACCAGCAGGCCTTGAAGTGGTACACCATGTCGGCGCGCCGATCGTATTCGACGGCGCAACTGTCGCTGGCCGCGATGTACGAGCACGGGCGCGGCGTTCCGCAAGACTCAGTAACGGCTTACGCCTGGACGCTGCTGGCAGCGAACAACGGCGATCCGGCGGCAACGCCACGGCTGGAAAAACTTCGCCAGTCGCTGAGCGATGATCAGATCGCCCAAGCGAGGACGATGGCGGGCACATTGACGAAGGCAGCACAGTAGCCGCCAACTTCGAATCTCCTCACAACGCATTCAAACTTCCAGAGTAAACTGGCGGGTCACGCCAGGAACGACGAATGCGCAACTTCGAGGTTTTGTTCGATCACAGCGATGCCGCCGGAATCGACTATCCGGCGCTGGAAGGTTATGGACCCCTTTCGTTTCCCGTGCCGCCGCTCGATCGTCCGTGGATTTATTCCAACTTCGTGCAGTCACTCGATGGCATTGTGTCGCTGCGCGGCAAGTTCGGCTCGGGCGCGGCGATTTCGCAATCGGACGACGACCGCTGGCTGATGGACGCGCTGCGCGCACATGCCGACGCGATCCTGCTCGGCATCAACAGCTTGGTGGAAGAACGTTTCTACATGGGCCAGGGGCGTGGCCCGGTGTTTAAGATCGCCGACCCCGAAATGTTAGCGTTGCGCGAAAAGCTGGGCCGCGGACGACAGCGGAACATCTTCGTTACCAATTCAGCGACAATTCAACTGGCTGACTTTCGCGTCTTCGATGGCGAATTGGTCGACGCCTACGTGGTTACCACTCGCGCGGGTGCAGATCGGTTGCGCGCGCAGAAGCACCCCCCAGTGAACATCATCGAGGCGGGCGATTGGCCGCGGATCGATCTCGATCTGGCGATCAAGAGGATCCATCGCGAACTCGGGGTGAACTATCTGCTTTGCGAAGGCGGTCCGACGCTCTACGGTTCCATGGCCAGAGCAGGACTGATCGACGAGAAATTCGTTACGATCTCGCCCGTCGAGGTGGGCCAAATGGCGCCTCCAGAGCAGGAAATGTCGGAATTCGATAAGACGCGCATCCGGCCGACGACGTTTGCCGGCCAGGGGTTCACCAAAGACAACATGTCGCGATGGACCTGGCTCAGTTGCCGGCGCGTAGGCGATCACGAGTTCAATCGATATCGAAAGAAGTAGTCTGTCGCTTCGAAGTGCGGCAGAAAGAAGAAGCCCCGCTCGCAACAGCTATGGCTGAGCGACCACGCGGATGTGCGCCATCATGCCTCCGTCCTCGTGTTCCAGAATGTGGCAGTGGTAGACGAAGTCTCCGATCTGCGAGAACGGTATCGCTACCGTTACAGTATTGACCTGGCACTGACCGCTTCGCCACGTGGCGACGGTTCCGTCGCAGGCATCGGTCCCATGGGGGACCGCGATGCTATCCATCAAAACCGAGGTGTTACCGGAGCCGTCGACGAGGCGGAACTTCGTCTGGTGAATGTGGAAGTTGTGATCTTCGCCGGAAACGTTCACCAGTTGCCACTGTTCGGTCACGGGTTGATTGCCGGGCGCGAGCGGCAGGCAGACGGTGATGGAGGAGTGGTCGAAGGGCGCGATGTCCTGGAAAGTGCCGGGAACAGGCGTGCCGTTCTCGTCGAGTTCTTCGTAGCCCAGGCCGAATTCACCGTTCGAGGGAACGCCAAAGAAGATTCGGCGTGTGTGTCCTGCGGGAAGAGCTTGGCACGTCGGATCCTCGAGCGAATCGACCTGCTTGCGCAGCGGTTGCGTGCGTGGCGTCGCTTTCGCCATCCGGATCGCGTCGTTGATAGGTACGTCGGCGGCAACGCCAGGCAGTTTGACGAGAGGCGAACTGCCGAGCACTCCTCCAGCCACAAGCGCCCGCCGCGAATCGCCATGAATGCTGAGCACGCGTGCGTTCGCCGATGGATTGCTGGTGAAGAAAACGTGCGCGAGATGAATCGCGGGCCAGTCGTCGCCGGTTTCACCGCTCTGGTAGGAAGGCGTGAGCAGTGTGGCGGATTGCGATCCATTCGAAGTGACGTAAATCTCGGCTCGCGAACTGGGCATCACGTGCATCGTGTTGCCGCACACTGGCTGCGAACCCAATGCGCCCGACGGACATGGGACAGTCGAAACGCGATTGCGAAGGGCCGCTTGAATTTGTGTGGCGGGTGTTCCGACGGGGATGTCGAGGCTGACGCCATCGAGTGAGAGCACTTGAAATGCCAGCGGTCTGCCCGTGGTGTCGTCGACGAGCGTGAGATCGTAGGAGCGGCTGCCGGATGCATCCGTGATGCGCCAGACTTCGCCGCCGTTGACATGCATGTGAGGGAAGACCTCGCCGTTGATCGAGTGGACCCAGCGTCCACCAGTGTGATCGACCGGATTGCCTTGGTCGTCCGTAGAGGGCTGCCCGGGGCAAAAGCCTTCGCGCGGCGCATCCGTGGGAGCCGGATCGGGCGCGCAGAAGCCGGAGTCCTGCTGGGTAAGCATGCTGGAGTCTTTCTCGATCTCCATGTCCTTCAGCAGCAGGTATCGAGTTCTAACGTTGGAGTTAACCAGCGGAGCGCCGCTCGCGTCTTTGAGATAGTCGTTGATCGAGCCGACGGTGATGACGCCCGCCATTCCCGCCGAAACCTGGTTCAACGACAATCCGTGAACATGCGGATGGAACCAGAAAATTCCAGACGGATGGTTCGGCGGTACGTAAATGTCGTAGTCGATGGGCTGGTCGGTGTAATCGAGGCCGGGATGCTGCGTGTAGAGCGGCGGCGTTAGCCCTGCCGGATAGCCCAGCACGTAAACGTAGTCGCCGTAAGTTGAATCCCCATTGCCGGCGCGACGCGGTTCAACGATCATGCCATGGGTGTGCAGATTCGTGGGATTGGCGGCGAGCATGCCGGGATCGTCGTTGGCGTGCTCGGCATCGTCTGGTGCCGGTGGCAGGCGATTGACCAGGCGAATCTTCAGATGATCTCCGGCCTGCAATTGCAGGCGAACTCCGCCGTACGGAGCGAAGGTGTGAGAATCGTCGGGGCAGGTGTTGTTGACCGCCGCCGACCTCTGGCAGACCTGGTACACCCAGGCCTGCGGCTGAAATCCGGCAAGCTGGGTCGTAGTGGAAACACGAGCTTCCATGAGAATGTCGAGTACGCCGTTCACGCTTTGGAAGACGGGGAGGTCTGCGAGTTCCGCGGGATCTTCGGTGGGAGATGATCCCGAATTCGAGCCGCAGGAGAGCAACAGCAGCGTAAGGGTCAGGATAAAAGCAAATCGACGCAAACGGGATCTCCCAGGGAGACGGACGAAAATGATCGGAAACAATAGGGTCGTTGAGCGATATATACCCTGACGGCTCCCGCAAGGATGGATTAGATGCGAAAAGTAGCAGGAACTTTGCTTTGGGCTGTTCCACGCGGGTTTTCTGCGGATTTCGGAGGTTGAACAAAACAAAATGAACGCAAACGATTTTCGGCGAATCGCCCTGAGCCTGGAAGGCGCGGAGGAAGGCTCCCATATGGGATCGGCGGACTTCCGTGTCGGAGGACGAATCTTCGCGACGCTGGCAGCGCAAGCTCAGGGTTACGGCAACCTGATGCTAACGCCAGAGGTACAAGCGCAGTTCGTGAGCGAAGCTCGGGAGATCTTCATTCCTATCCATGGCGGTTGGGGAAGAATGGGTGCGACCCACGTGCACCTGGCGAAAGCGAACGAAGATTTGTTGCGTGGCGCGTTGCAGACGGCTTGGCAGATCAGGGTAGAGAAGAATGGCAAGAGGAAGAAGAACACGATAAAGCCGCGAGCCCGGTCGAAAAAATAGTACGGCCGCTAACGATTGGCAGCAGCGACTGCCCTCGTCGCGGCCTCACTTTCCTGATATTCGCTGATGAGCGCCGATTTCAGCCGCTGCACCTGAACGAGCCCAGCGGCGTATGCACCTCCAAGCACGACCAGGCAGGCATGTCCCACTCTCCAGTAGCTGTGAATCAGCACATACGTTGACCATCCATACACAAGATTGAGTACCCGCATGTCGCTGGGGAGCCCGCGTCCGTCGGTGTCCTCGAGGTACTGAGCGATATTCTCGAATCCGCCGGCCCATCGGGTGTAAACGCTCCAGAACGCCATCGCGCCGAGCAACATTAAGCCCCAACGTACCTGGCTGCGCGTAATGGGAGCATTAAGTCTTGAGTAGAACGTGAGCATCAGCACGGTGGCCAGCACATAGGCTCCACCTTCGCCCCAAAACGTGAATAACAATTTGGCGTGCGCTTCCGGTTGCAGGTTGCCCAAAACGAAAAGCGTCAAAACGGCGGCGCTCACGATGACCCAGAACCACCGCTCCAGCCGATAAGCATAGTATCCGCCGGCAGCAACTGCAGCGCCTAAAACAACGCTGATCCAGCGCCCGCGCTCTTCGGGGATCAGCGTGATCCACGCGGTCGGAAAGGCGGCGTAACCGCAAAACCATGCCGTGATGGCGTGCCCGCTTTCGTGCAGCCACATGGAGAGGAAGTACGTGAGTATCGGCATGGCGCGATTCAACAGCCAGCCCAATAGCAGCGCGCCGGGAAGCGCGAAGATGCGACACGTGAATTCGTTCTTCGCCTTTCGTTGATCTTCAGCGATCGTTTCGGGCGAGCGATCCGGAAGGGCGGGTCGAACGGCGGCGACCGCCTCCTCGAAGGCAACATACTTGGCGAAGATCACGCCGCATTTTAGACACTCTTCCGTCTGCAACGCATGATCGAAATGGCACTTCGGACATTCCATGGCCGCCCGTAACAAGCGTGATCTTACGTTCGCCCATGCAGGTTGCCGATTGGCAGTCTGGGTTCATCCAAAACCAGCTGAATTCGGTCCACCACCATCAGCACGAACCACTAGCCACTACCCACTAACCACTAACCACTTCTTCACCACACCCTGCACCGATTCTCCTTCACCATCGGCTGCCCCGCTTTGCAACTGAACGCCTTCTCGAATTCCGGTACGTTGACCACCAGACCATTCACACGGTACCTGCCGGGTGAGTGCGGATCGGTGATCGCGTTTGCCCGAGCGTCTTCTGGTCGCACGTTCTCGCAAGCCCACTGCGCGTATCCGATGAAGAAGCGCTGTTCGGGAGTGAAGCCATCACGCGGCTCCAGGTGCTGGTTCTTCGTCTGTTCCTTCCACGCCGCCCAGGCGAGGATCAGGCCACCAAGATCGGCGATATCTTCGCCGAGAGTCAGCTTCGAATTGATTTTGATATCGTCGACAACAACGTACTGCGCGTATTGGTCCACGATGCACTGGGCGCGTTCGGTGAAATTCTTGGCGTCCTGCTCGGTCCACCAGTCTTTCAAATTGCCTCTGGCGTCGAACTGGCGGCCTTCGTCGTCGAACCCGTGCGTCAATTCGTGACCGATGGTGCCGCCGGTGTTGCCATAATTTGGCGCATCGTCCATTTTCGGATCGTAGAGCGGCGGCTGAAGAACACCGGCGGGGAAGGTAATGTCGTTCATCTGCGGATCGTAGCCGGCATTCACCGTCGGCGGAGTCATGCTCCACTCCCCGCGATCGAGCGGCTTGCCGATTTTGTTGAGCTGGCGGTGTGACTCAAACAATGTCGCCCGTTCCACGTTGCCGACGAAGTCGTTGGACTTAATGTCGACCGAGCTGTAGTCGCGCCATTTATCCGGATAGCCGATCTTGTTAACGATGGCGTGAAGCTTTTCGATGGCCTTGGCCTTCGTCTCCGTGCCCATCCAGGTGAGCGCGTTGATGTCCTGCTCCATGGCGTCTTCAATCTGCCGGGTCATGAGAAGGGTCTTGTCTTTCAGTTCGGGACCGAATGCGCGTCGCACGAATTCCTGGCCGAGAGCCTCGCCCAGTTGCTGATCGACGAGCGAAACACAGCGCTTCCAGCGAGGACGTAACTGCGGCGTTCCGCGCAGAGCCCGTCCGTAGAAGTCAAAATTCTCATTCACGAAAGCGTCGGAGAGAAACGGCGCGTTGGCGTGAGCAACGTGCCAGCGAAGATAGGTCTTGGTGTCGTCGAGACTCAGCGTTGTGAGCTGCTGGTCGAGGGCCTTGTAGAACTCAGGTTGAGTAACGTTGAAGACGTTCTGCGGCGGCAGCCCGATGCCCTTTATGTAGACAGCCCAGTCAAAGTGCGGGGTCAGTGCCTGTATCCCGCTAAAGTCCATTTTGTGAAACAGGTTGTGCGGCTCCCGGCGCTCCACCCGCGTGAGCTGCGGCTTGGCCAGGGCCGTCTCGATCCGCATTACCGTCTCAGCTTCCTTCTGCGCGACCTCGGGCGAGTCGCCGAGCAGCTGAAACATTTTTGCCACGTGCGCCACGTACTTCGTGCGCAGATCCTTCGAGTGCTCATCGTCCTTGGTGTAGTAGTCGCGATCGGGAAGACCCAGTCCGCCGGCTTCGGCGAAGGCAATCACCGACTCTGAATTCTCGAAATCCTGGTTTGAGCCGAAGTTGAAGAACGGATCGGCCTGCATCTCCGTGTGAAAGGCTGCGAGCAAAGGCGGCAGATCATTTGCCGATTTGAGCGCCGCAATCTTGTCGAGGTACGGCTTGAGCGGCGCGGCGCCGAGCTTGTTGACAGCGGCTTCGTCCATGCAGGCGCCGAAAAAGTCGCCGATCTTCTGCTGGTTGGCGTTCCGGCCGGAAGTTTGCTTCGACAGCTGATCGAGAATTCCCCACAGGAACTGCTGGTTGTCCTGGTAGAGCTTGCCGTAAACGCTCCAGCGGGCCTGGTCGGCGGGAATCGGATTGTTCTTCATCCAGCCGCCGCAAGTGTACTGGTAGAAATCGACGCAGGGGTTGGCGGACTTGTCCATCGCAGTGACATCGAGTCCCGGCGTGTAAGGAAACGAGGTAAGCGGCTTCTCGGTTTGGGCGGCAGCAGAAACGGTGAAGGCGATGAGCACCAGCAACAGTCTTTTCATTCGGCTCTCCCGGGACGAAGTCGGCAGTGTATTAGGAATTGTGCATTCCGGCAAAGAGGGTTGGGGCGAGTACCGGGACAGCGGCGTCTATTCAAGAAGATCCGGCTACTTTTCTATATCGAACTTTCCGAGCCGCTTTCTCGCAGCTCCGACCACCACGGCCCACACAATCGAAGCCAGGTATAACAGGCCGATCGACATATAGAGGCCGTAGAGTTCCCGCAATTGAACGTAAAGGAAGCTGGGGCCAATTGCTCGCATCACGAAGACGATTGCGATTCCGACCACGCCAACGGGTATCGAAAAGAATAGGACCATTGGAGTCGATTCCGGCTTGCGCCAGAGCCGCATAAGCAGCACCGGGCAGAGCAGCAGCGATCCGGCATATAGCGCGAACGCCAGCACAATCGAAATCCACGGGCTGAAATGCGACCAGCGATGCAGGCGAGGACCAAGAATCAGGCCCACCACCACAGCGGCAGCTCCCACGACACTCCATAACACCATGTACTTGCGGCGGAAGCTGACTTCGGTGCGAGGAGGAATTCGGCCTTGAATCATCTAGAGGCAGATTACAAAATCTTATGAGACGATACAAATTAACGCGACGCCGATTCGCGTCTGGCGACTCCCGGCAAGTTCTGCCATAATTGATTGTGCACCCCTACTGCTTCCCTTTGACCATCTGGCAGGCCAATGGGAACGCGTCTCGGTGCAACACTCCCAAGCAATCAAATCAAGAGGGGCAGGGATGGCGAAATACATCTTTGTGACCGGCGGTGTGGTGTCTTCACTCGGCAAAGGCCTGGCAGCGGCGTCCATCGGATGCCTGCTCGAAAGCCGCGGCCTTAAGGTCAACATGCAGAAGTTCGATCCGTATCTGAACGTCGACCCGGGCACCATGTCGCCCTTCCAGCACGGCGAGGTCTTCGTGACCGACGACGGCGCCGAGACCGACCTCGACCTCGGCCACTACGAGCGCTTTACCCACGCCAAGCTGACCCGCGACAACAACTGGACCACCGGCCGCATTTACGAGCAGATCATCACCAAGGAGCGCCGCGGCGACTACCTCGGCAAGACCGTGCAGGTCATCCCCCATGTCACCAACGAAATTAAAGCCGGGATGAAGAAGGTGGCCGCCGACGTCGATGTCGTTCTCGTCGAAATTGGCGGCACCGTCGGCGATATCGAATCGCTGCCGTTCATCGAAGCCATCCGCCAGATGCGCCAGGAACTCGGCCGCGAAAACACGCTGTTCGTCCACGTCACACTCGTCCCCTGGATCGCCGCCGCCAGCGAACTGAAGACCAAGCCGACCCAGCACTCGGTGAAAGAGCTGCTGAGCGTGGGAATTCAGCCCGACATTCTGCTGTGCCGTACCGACCGGTTCCTCTCCAAGGACATCAAGTCGAAGATCGCACTGTTCTGCAACGTCGAAGAAGAGGCCGTGATCACGGCGAAGGACGTGGGATCGATCTACGAGTGCCCCCTGATGTTCGCCAACGAAGGCGTGGACACGCTGGCGCTGAAATACCTGCACATCGATGCGAAAGATCGCGATACGTCGAAATGGGAAGACCTCGTGCATCGCGTTTACAACCCGAAAGACGAGGTCTCGATCGCAATCGTCGGCAAGTACGTCGAGTACGAAGACTCGTACAAGTCGCTGAAAGAGGCGCTCGTGCACGGCGCGCTCGCTCATAACCTGAAGCTGAATCTCAACTGGGTTGAGGCCGAAGGGCTGGAGACTAAGGACAAAAACGACCGTTCGTATGAGTCGCAGCTCGAAGGTTACGACGGCGTGCTGGTTCCCGGAGGCTTCGGCAAGCGCGGTATCGCCGGCATGCTGAACGGCATCCGGTATGCACGCGAGCGCAAAGTCCCGTACTTCGGAATTTGCCTGGGCATGCAGACGGCCTGTATCGAGTTTGCCCGCAACGTCTGCGGACTGGATGACGCGAATTCGAGCGAGTTCGATCCGGCGACGCCGCACCGCGTGATCTATAAGTTGCGCGAGTTGCGCGGCGTGGAAGAACTCGGCGGCACCATGCGCCTCGGCGCCTGGACCTGCAAACTTGAGCCGAACACTTTTGCTGCGAAAGCCTATGGCGCGACGGAGATCAGCGAGCGCCACCGCCATCGTTATGAGTTCAACCGCGAGTACGAAGAACAGTTGACCGCGAACGGCCTGAAGATCACCGGATCGACGCCGGACGGAACCTACGTCGAGATCGTCGAGCTGCACGACCATCCATATTTTCTCGGCTGCCAGTTCCATCCGGAGTTCAAGTCGAAGCCGCTCGAGCCGCATCCGCTGTTCACGGCGTTCATCAAGGCGAGCTACGAGAATCGGCTGAAGCGGATGTCGTCGAAGCACAAGGAAGAGGTTGAAATGTTTTTAAGGCCGGAAAAAACCGGAGTTAGTCGTTAGCGGAACTGCTTGTAAGTGGGAAAGGATGCCCGTTCCCACATCAATCTCCCGCTAAGTCCCTTATTTTGTATGATGTACCCTTAAGCTGTTGATTCTATGGGAGGGGTGGTGTTTTTTATTTTTTTAGACCCGAACCCTTAAAATAACCTAGCGTTCGTTCGGCATTAATCCGTGTTTCACCGCTTTTATCGCGAAACTGGAAACTGGAAACTGTCTTTCTCTTTCAAACTCGGCGATTTCACCATCGGCTCCGGCAAGCTGTTTCTCATCGCCGGGCCGTGCGTCATTGAAAGTGAAGAACACGCGCTGAAGATGGCGGAGTGCATCTCCGGCGTCACCAAGGCGCTGGGCGTTCCGTACATCTTCAAGGCCTCGTACGACAAAGCGAACCGCACGTCGCTCAAAAGCTTTCGCGGTCCCGGGATCGTCGAGGGACTGCGCATTCTGCAAAAGGTGAAAGAGACGGTAAACGTGCCCGTGCTGACCGACGTTCACGAAGCCGTCGATGTGCCGTTGGTGGCAGAAGTCGTGGACGTGCTGCAAATCCCGGCGTTCCTCTGCCGCCAGACCGACCTGCTGGTCGCCGCCGGAAAAACCACGAAGGCCATCAACATCAAGAAGGGGCAATTCGTGTCGCCGTGGGACATGCGTCATGCGGTTACCAAGGTCCGCGAGTCCGGCAACAACCGAATCTTCCTCACCGAGCGCGGTTCGTCGTTCGGATACAACAATCTTGTGGTCGATATGCGCTCGCTGGCCATCATGCGCGACTTTGCGCCGGTGGTTTTCGACGCGACGCATTCGGTGCAACTTCCGTCGGCGGGCGGGAATGGCGAAGGTGTTTCCGGTGGCCAGCCAGAGTTCATTCCGGTTCTGTCTCGGGCGGCCGTAGCCGCAGGCGTGGATGGCGTTTTCATGGAAGTACACGACGATCCGCCGCGGGCCAAATCCGATGGCGCGAACGCGCTGGAGCTGCAGCATCTGCGCGGCGTCCTGAACGAACTCATCGCGGTCCACAAAGCGGTCAGCTCTCCGAAAAAATAGGCAACTGACGTGCAAGGTGTCCCGGAATGGAACGTGAAGTGAATGCAATATTCTCGTCCGGACCTTCCAAAATCCTTTGTCGCTCATTCAACATGAGAGTACGAGCCCGGGAGGGCGTACGCTTTTCAGCCCACGATTCGGAGAATCGTGGGCTAGCGAATACGTCCTCTCTATTTCCCGGGGCCGGCTTTAGCCGGCTGCACCATCAATGTCCCACGCCTACGCCCGCAATTATGTTCATCTCATCTTCGGCACAAAAGGCCGACGACAAATCATTAAGCCGCCCATACAGGAGGGCCTTTGGACTCTAATCGCCGACATCGCGCGCGAATACGGTGTCGATGTGCGCGCCGTAAGCGGAGCAGAAGACCATGTCCACATGTTGGTTTGCTTACCGCCGAAGATTGCCTTGGCTAATCTTGTTCGAAACGTCAAACAAGGTTCATCGAAGTGGATGAATGAGAACGGGCATTACTTTCATTGGCAGGTGGGGTATGCGGCATTCAGTGTGAGCACGTCGAACCTGGCGGTCGTCGATGCGTACGTGCGGAATCAACCGGAGCATCATCGGAAGCGTTCGTTTGAAGAAGAGTTCGCAATGCTGCTGGAGAAGCACGGAATCGAATTCACGCCGGAGAAGATATTCGGCTGATCGCGGCGCTTTGCGCCGCCTTGGGAAGATATTGAGTAGATCCGCTCACCCACGGGTCTTCGACCCGTGGGCTCAAAAGCGTACGCCCTTCCACCTCGCAAGCTCGGTGTTCGGGCTAAATATTCTCCTTCCCGTCCGGTATAGAATCCCCCTGAGGTTTCCATGCGTCTGATCAAGCTGCTTATCGCAATCTTCGTCTTTGCTCTGCCGATTGCCGCCCAAGTCCTTGCCCCGGCTCCCGCTTTCAATGGCACCGATCAGTGGAAGGCCGCGTTCTCGGCTACCGACGCTGCAAAGCTGATAGCCCTGTATTCCGTTGCGCCCCCGGCGCGCTTCATTAATAAAGACGGTAAGCCCGCCGACGATATCGCACCCGAAACCGATTTCTGGCAGCAGCAGCTCAAAGCCGGCGTTAAGGATCCGCAGGTTCTATCAACGGTCGAAGACGATAAGAATGGACTTCACCTGGTGAATCTGCAACTCGCGATGATCGTTCCCACTTCCGCTGGGCCGAGGACGCGCTATGTCATCGAACAGCAGGCGTGGCAACAACAGGGTGATCAGTGGCGTATCGTACTGGCAACTCACACCGATCTGCTGAAGATCAAGCAGCCGACCAAATTGAATGCCAACCTGTACGAGAAAGACGCGGACGCCCGCACAGAAATCAAGAACGCGGTCGCGAAAGCTACCAAGGATCACAAGCGCGTGGTTCTCGTCTTTGGCGGCAACTGGTGTTACGACTGCCATGTGCTCGACGCGGCATTCCACCAGCCCGACGTGCAGCCACTCGTCGAGAAAAACTTTGAAGTGGTCCATGTCGATATCGGCGATGACGGCAAGAAGAACAACGACCTTGCGGATCAATACAAGCTTCCGCTCGATAAGGGTGTCCCTGCGCTGGCCGTGCTCGACTCCAGCGGCAAGCTGATTTATGCGCAGCAGAACGGCGAATTCGAGGCGGCGCGTTCGATGGATCCCGACGACATCATCGCCTTCCTGAACAAGTGGAAACCGTAGCTGTATGGCGAGTTTGGTAACATCGGCGTCAACTTCTGAGATGAACCGTCTAGGCGAGAACGTCGTTCGTATTGAGGCCGAAGCGCTACGCCGGCTTGCGGATCGGATTGCCGGTCCGATGGGGCAAGCCTTTCGCGACGCCGTCGAGCTGCTTTCGTGCTGCGCGGGGCGCGTGGTGGTCACCGGCATGGGCAAGAGCGGACTGGTCGCGAGGAAGATCGCGGCCACGCTGAGTTCGACTGGAACGCCGGCGTTATATCTGCATCCGGCGGAAGCGCTGCACGGCGACCTGGGGATGATCGCCCGCGGCGACGTTGTCATCGCACTCTCCGCCAGCGGCGACACCGAAGAGATCCTGGCGCTGCTGCCGACCATGCAGCGGCTGGAAGTGAAGCTGATCACGCTGACCGGCGACGGCATTTTCTCGAACACCAGCAGCGGCAAGCTTTCGACGCTGGCGCAGGCTGCCGATATCGCACTCGATTGCTCGATCGACAAGGAAGCGTGTTCGCTCGGATTGGCGCCGACCGCTTCAACGACGACCATGCTGGCGCTCGGCGATGCGCTGGCCGTGACGCTGGCCGACAAGCGCGGATTCAAGGAAGAGGATTTTGCCAACCTTCATCCCGGCGGCAAGCTGGGAAAGAAGCTGGCTCGCGTGAGCACGCTGATGCATTCGGGCGACGCGATCCCACGAGTCACGGCGGAGACGCGCATGTCGGACGTGATCTACGAGATGTCGCGCAAACATCTTGGCGTCACCACCGTTACCGATGGGGAGAAGCTGCTGGGAATTGTCAGTGACGGCGATCTGCGGCGATTGCTGGAAAAGCGCGGCAAAGATGTCATGGATCTGACCGCGGCCGAATGTATGACGCGCTCTCCAAAAACCATCGGCCCAGACGACTTCGCGACCACCGCACTGAATCTAATGGAACAGAAGAAGATTACATCGCTGGTGGTGGTCGATTCGGAACGGCAGGTGCTCGGCATCGTGCACCTGCATGATTTGTGGGGAACGGAACTAGTTTAGATTTCAGATCTAAGATTGAAGATTGGAAACCGAACTTCGGAATCGAGGCGTTTCAATCTTAAATTCGAAATCTTAGATGGGGAGATTTTGATGTATCACTACGATCCGCAAACGGCGTTGGAAGAGTTGCAGGAGGAGGCGCTGTTGCCGAATCCTGTACACCTGCGCGACATGTTGTTGCGCGCGCACTTGAAGCCCGAGGAATCGCTGGAACTGAACCGGCTTTTCGTGGAATACCAGTCGCAATTCGGGCGTTTACAGAGCCTCGGCAAAGAGGTGCTGAAGGGCATCGAGAAGCACCTTTCCGCGAAATAGAGTTTTCCACATTACTTTGGTTCTGCGTCTGCCGTTTTAGGCCACCGACTCCGTGCCGATGATGTGTTATAGAAAGAGCAACGGGGTTCGGTAGAGCAATGTACCGTCGTAAATGGAACCGGGTAAAAATGGTTTTAGGGGTAAGGGTCCTGGGCTCTGGCAAGAATGGTTCCCAGTTCGACGAGCTAACCCATACTTTAGACATCGCCCTCGATGGCGCCCGCCTGGGCGGCATGGAGCGTTTACCGCTCAAGCCCGGTGATGTGATCGAGCTTCGGCGCAAGAACCGGCGAGCGAACTTTCGCGTGATGTGGGTGGGAGCGCCCGGCACCCCGCGCACCGGTCATGTGGGCCTGCATGCGATCGAGATCCATCCGGATTTCTGGGGTATTGAAGTTCCTCGCCAGGGCGAAGCGTCACCGATCCCGGTGCAGGGACGCATCGTGCATTCCGAAGAGCGAGCGAGCTAGGAAACACGGCGCACAGGTTCGAGATTTCAAAAACATCATCCGTTACAATGAACAATTCACCTTGTAAGGGAATTGCTCATGTATCGTTGGTCGCAATTATTCATACCCACGTTGCGGGAAGCGCCCGCCGACGCCGAAGTTTCCAGCCACAAGTTCCTGGTTCGCGGAGCCTACATTCGCCAGCTTTCCGCCGGCATTTACAGCTATTTGTTTCTCGGACAGCGCTCGATCCTGAAGATCTCGAACATCGTCCGCGAGGAGATGGACAAGATCGGGCAGGAGTTCTACCTGCCGGCGATTCACCCGCGCGAAATCTGGGAAGCCAGCGGACGCTGGTCGGTGATGGGCGACAACATGTTTCGCCTGAAAGACCGCAAGGGCGCCGATCTCTGCCTGGGCATGACGGAAGAAGAAGTCATGACCGAGATCGCGCGCAAGGAACTGCGGTCGTACAAGCAGTTGCCGCAAATCTGGTACCAGATCCAGCAGAAGTTTCGCGATGAGCCACGTCCCAAGGGCGGACTGATGCGCGTGCGCCAGTTCACCATGAAGGATTCGTACTCCTTCGACCTCGACAAGGCGGGGCTCGACGTCAGCTACCAGAAGCATCGCGACGTCTATTGCAAAATCTTTGATCGTTGCGGACTCAGCTATGTCGTCGTCGATGCGCACTCGGGCGCGATGGGCGGATCGAAGTCGGAAGAGTTCATGGTGTACACCGATGCCGGCGAAGACTTCGTAGTGAGTTGTCCAGCGTGCAAGTATGCGGCGAACCTGGAGAAGGCGCAGTCGAAGGTTGATGTGGTCGAAGACCTTGCGCCGACCGGTGACGGCAAGCCCGAGCTGGTGCATACACCGGGCAAAGGCGCGATTGCCGATGTCGCGGAGTTCCTGAAGGTCTCTCCGAAACAGGACATCAAGGTGGTTGCCTATATGGCGGAGAAGCCAAATGCGCGCGGCCAGTTGGTCAAGCAGGGAGTGGTGGCCCTTCTGCGCGGCGATCACACGGTGAACGAAGCAAAGCTGGCGTCTTTGCTCAAAGTGTCGGATTTGCGAACGATGAACGCCGAAGAACTGGAGCTCTACTTCCAGGGGCCGGGTGGATACGTTGGGCCGGTGGGGTTAAAGTCGCGAGCGAACGAGTTGCTGGGCGCCTGGCCGGACGAGAAGAAGCCGGAAGATCCACGCGCAGTAAACGTGGTGATGGACCAGGCTCTCGAAGGCCGCAAGAACATGATCTGTGGAGCGAACAAGCTCGACTATCACTTGCGGAACGTAACGCCCGTGCAGGATTTCCAATATACGGTTGCCGCGGACATCCGCAACGTGGATGTGGGCGATGCGTGCATCAACTGTGGCGGTCCGCTGGTGGTGGGGAAGACGGTTGAGATCGGACACATCTTCCAGCTTGGGTATAAGTACACGGAATCGATGGGCGCGAGCGTGCTCGACAAAGACGGCAAGGAAGTGAGGCCGATCATGGGCAGCTACGGGATCGGCATCGAGCGAATCCTGACGGCGGCGATCGAGCAGAATCACGATGAAAATGGTTTCTGGCTGCCGCCTTCGATCGCACCGTTCGAGGTGGTGGTTGTTCCCATTAGTGTCCGCGACGATACCCAGATGAAAAAATCGTTGGAGATCGCGGAACAACTGAAGCAATCCGGGTTTGATGTGATCGTGGACGATCGCGATGAGCGTCCGGGCGTGAAGTTCAAGGACGCGGACCTGGTGGGAATTCCGTTTCGGGTAAACGTTGGCAAGAAGGTTACCGAGGGCTTAATTGAGGTGAAGCGCCGCTCGACAGGCGAAACACAGGATGTTAACATCGCCGCAATTTCGCAGCATTTACAAAGCGCGAGGCAAGGTTAGCGCCACATTAGTCTGCCGGAATTCGGTTTCCGGCCGGTGTTTATGAAAACTCTCAAGGCCCTGATTGCAATCGCGATAATAGTTGGGGCGGCGTATGTCGGATTCCTGGTGGTTCCGGCTTATTGGAACTACTACCAGTTCCAGGACGCCGTGGAAGAAGAAGCACGCATCAACAGTTACACCGGCAAGAGCGAGTCAGACATGCGCGACACCATCTGGAAGAAGGCGAAACAGTTGGATGTGCCGCTGAATTCCGAAGAAGAGATCAAGGTGCAGCGTAATGGTCAAACTGTAGCCATCTCCACCCAATACGTCGTGCATATCGATATACCGGTTCACCCCTTTGATCTGAAGTTTCAGCCGTCCACCCAAAACAAGGCCGCGTATTAGCCCAGGCTCTGGGGTTTCCATCCCGGGGACCATTCACAGTGTGTCAAAGTACAGGCACTTTCGGCTCCTGGGCGTGTAAGATTCGCCACGCCTTGGCGCTCGGGAGGGTCATAGGTGCTTTAGAATAGGAGTGAACCTGCTCTGGCACCGAGATTGCACTTGGAACGGCGTAGTTCAGATAACATTTGCGCGCGCCGTGACGTCTCAGGTTGTTGGCGGCGTTCTCTGCATCCAAATTAGTGGCCATCAAAGTCAAAATCCCGCAGAACGGCAGCAAGAAACAAAAAACGACCCGCGGGGGAAGAATCGTCTCCCACCCGCTTTTTAAGCTGGCGTTTGTCGTCCTCGTCGTATTCACGCTGGTTGCCGTCGGCATCTTTTCTTATTACTACGTCAAATACGACCGGATCGTCGAAGCCCGAATTCGCGGCCCGATCTTCTCGACTTCAGCCAAGATTTACGCTCGCCCGCCACTGGTTTCGGTAGGCGACCGCGCATCGGGCGAAGAGATCATCTCCGAACTGCGTCGCGCTGGATATTCAGAGACCGGCAGCAAATTTGGCATGTACCGCACCGTCAGCGATGGCGTCGAGGTGAAGCCCGGTCCGCTCTCGTACCACAATGCCGATGGAGCGACGATCCACATCGCGGCGGGAAAGGTTTCGTCGATCAACAGCAGCGGATCCGGGGAATCGCTTTCCGCCTACGAGCTCGAGCCGCCGCTTCTGACGTCGCTCGACTCCAACACGGCGGAAGAGCGCTCGAAGCGGCAGCTGGTGAAGTACAACGAGATTCCCAAATCGATGGTGCAAGCGGTTACGTCGATCGAGGACCGGCGCTTCTTTGAGCACAATGGAGTGAATTTCGTGCGCCTCTTTGGCGCTGCCTATGCTGACATGCGCTCGGGCCGCCGGTCGCAGGGTGGATCGACCATCACCATGCAGATCTCGCGTGGCTTCTTCCTGACTCCGCAACGCACTTTCAAGCGGAAGTTGACGGAGATGTTGATTGCCTACGAGCTGGAACAGAAGCTCACCAAGGAACAGATTTTCGAGCTCTATGCCAACCAGGTTTACATGGGCCAGCGTGGATCGTTCTCGATTCACGGCTTCGCCGAAGCATCTCGGGCATACTTCAACAAAGACCTGCAGAGCCTGACGCTGCCGGAAACGGCATTGATCGCCGGGCTGATCCAGGGTCCGAACCTGCTGTCGCCGTACAAGTATCCGGAGCGTGCTCTGGAGCGCCGTAATCTGGTCCTGGAAGCGATGGTCGAGACCGGCGACATCACTCGCGCCGATGCGGATAAGGCCAAGGCCACGCCGCTGAAACTGGCTCCGCCAAACGTGGAAGCCAGCGATGCGCCGTACTTCGTCGATCTGGTCAAAGAAACGCTCGCCAACCGCTACGGCGAACGCGAGATGAACGATCAGGCGCTGCGCATCTACACCACGCTCGACCCCGACTTGCAACGAGCCGCGGCGGAAGCGGTACAAGTTGGAATCAAGAACGTTGACGAACAGCTGGAAAAGCTGCGCACTCACAAAGTGAAGAACGCGGCCGGCAAGATGGAGACGGAAGTCCGGCCCGGACCGCAGGCGCAGGTGGCGCTGGTTTGTATCGATCCGCATACGGGCGAAGTGCTGGCCATGGTGGGCGGGCGAAATTATGGCCAGAGCCAGCTGGACCACGCGACAGCGAATCGTCCGACGGGATCGATCTTCAAGCCGTTTGTTTATGCCGCGGCGGTGAACACGGCGCTGGCCGGCACACCAACCGTTTACACGCCGGCGACGATGGTTGACGACTCACCAACCACCTTCGTTTACGAAGATAAGACATACGAGCCTCGCAACTACAAGCAGGAATATCACGGAGAAGTTACAGCCGAATATGCCCTGGCATACTCGCTGAATAACGCCACCGTTAAGATGGCGGAGATGGTCGGCTACGATAACGTTGCGGCATTGGCGAGAGCGGCGGGCATAAATTCAGTGAAAGCGACTCCGGCAATGGCGCTTGGCGCCTACGATGCCACGCCCATGGAAATGGCCGGAGCTTACACGATTTTCGCGAACGACGGCGTGCGCATTTCGCCGATCATGCTGAAGGCGGTTCACAATCCCCAGGGCGATGTGCTCGAGACCTTCACCACCGATAAGACGGCGGTGCTCGATCCGCGCGTGTCGTATGTCATGACCTCGATGATGGAAGGCGTGATGAACTGGGGCTACGGTTATGCCGTGCGGCAGCGTGGCTTTATGGCACCCTCGGCAGGGAAGACCGGAACCTCGCACGATGGATGGTTCGCCGCTTACACCTCGAACCTGCTCTGCATCGTGTGGGTCGGGTTCGACGATTACAGCGACCTGAAGCTTTCGGGAGCGAATACGGCTGCGCCGATCTGGGCTGAGTTCATGAAGCGGGCCGAGAAGATTCCCGCTTACAGCAAGATGGACGAGTTCAAGCAGCCCGATGGCGTTATCGACGTTCGACTGGATAAGACGACAAACCGGCTCTCAACGCCTGCCTGTCCGGATGCTTATGCGGTAGCGTTTATCGCCGGAACCGAGCCGACCGATACCTGCGACCAGGATCACAAGAACATCTTCCAACGCATCCTCGGCGTGGTTGCGCCAGGCAATCCGAACCCACCACCGGTTTCCGGCACAATTCGTCCGGCCGCGCCCGGGGTGGTCCCACCAGCTGCTCCGGTCGGCCAACAAGCGCAGGCCCAGAACAATCCTCCTGAGGATCAGAAGAAGAAAAAAGGATTGTTTGGCAAGATTGTGGGAGTCTTCAAGGGCGACGACAACAAGAACCAGCAACAACAGTAGGAAAAAGGCCCAGGATGGTGAAGTCATCCTGGGCTTAAGAAGGGGGAAACCTTCCTCCCGCTTACATTCGGGGGTGGAATTCTCCCACTTTTGGGCCGACGTCTAAGGTCTTTGGGACAGAAATTCAACTTTCTGGGACAGATTCCAGAACTTTTCTGGCTCCAATCCCACCGAAACGGTGTCAAAATTATCCAGACATTAACGTGCAGGGCTTCATCCCGGAGGTCCCCGATGCACCGCCCAGTCCAGCTCTCAAAGACTCTCGTATTGTTGCTGTTCGTGTTCGTGTGCGGCGGAATCGTGCTGGCACAAGACAACAGCCAGACCATCCCCGTTACGATGCCGCCTACCCGGCGCATCGAACCGCCATCGCCTAACGCGAACGTTCAGGAGTTGATCGAGAGCGGCGATGAACTGCAGTCAGAGAAAGCGTTCCTCGATGCTATCGATTACTACCAGGCGGCGCTGAAAAAAGTCGACCGCAAGGACCCGCAAGCGGCAGCGATCTACAACAAGATGGGCATCACGCAACTTCAGCTGAGACACTTCTACGAGGCGCGCAAAAGCTTCCAGAAGGCTGTGGCCATCGACCGAGGGAATTCACAAGCCATGAATAATCTCGGCGTCGTGTTCTACTACGACAAGAAATATGGGAGGGCCATCAAGTATTACAAGCGTGCCATTACGATGGGACCGGACAACGCTTCATACCACAGCAACCTGGGGTCCGCGTATTTCTCCAAGAAAGACCTTCCCAATGCGGTAACCGAGTACGCGAAAGCGATGCAGCTCGATCCGAATATTTTCGAGCGTCGCTCGAACATGGGAATGGTGTTGCAGATGTCGTCGCCCGACGACCGAGCACAGTTTTCGTACCTTCTGGCGAAGATGTACGCGCAGCAGGGCCAATTTGAGCGTTCTTTGTTGTATCTGCGGCGTGCGATGGAGGAGGGTTACAAGGACATCCAGAACGTTTATCAGGACGCGGAGTTCGCGCAATTACGAAAGGACGAGCGCTTTGTTGCCCTGATGAAGCAACCTCCGCCTGCTATCCCTTAACAAATCTTTACGTTTGACATGAAACTTTCGCAGGGCGGCTGCGTCTATACACTCAGCCTCCTGAAAACGACAGTGAGTAAGGGGAAACGGTGACCCCGGTGCTCTTCCTCAACGCCCCAAGCGAGCACCGGGGATTTTTTTGTCTTTCTGAACTTGTGAGCCGGATTCTAGCCCGGAATTGCTGCTTCTCGCAAGTCCTTCAACTCTCTAATCGGCCGCCTTTTCCCCGAGCTGTGGCCTAATTCCGTGTATCTCCGTCGCAACAATACGTAGCACTTCTGCCACACTCCAGGCCTGCGCAATGCAACCGCAAGGCTGGTGGGGCGCGTCGCCACAAAAGATTTCAGAGATGGAGCCGAGGCCGGCTTCCGAGAGATGCTGCTGCAAGGGCTGCGACCATGCGGCAACTTTCTTCAAGGTTTCAGGTTTCCGCCCGTAAACTTTCAGGTACGCGGCGACGAACGGCCCTAAAAGCCACGGCCAGACAGTGCCCTGATGGTAAGCTCCGTCGCGCGAGCGAGGGTCACCGCCATACTGTCCGATATATTTTGGATCGTGTTGCGATAGAGTTCTTAATCCGAAGGGCGTGAGCAATTCGGCCTGGACTTTGTCGATAACGGCTTTCGACCGTGCAGGATCGAGAATGGGAAAAGGCAAGCTGATGGTAAAGATCTGGTTTGGGCGCACCGATTCGTCGATCTGGTCCGCTTCCAGGTTCATCACGTCGTACAAGCAGCGCTGCGATTCGTTCCAGAATTGCCCGTTAAAACTTACGTAGGCTTTGTCGGCCATCGCCTTGTATTTCTGTTGTCCATCTCGATCGGCAAAGCGTTTCGCGAATTGCTCCATGATGCGCAGTGCGTTGTACCAGAGGGCCTGGATCTCGACTGGTTTTCCCGTGCGAGGTGTTACGACCCAATCGCCGACCTTGGCGTCCATCCATGTGAGTTGCACGCCGGGTTCTCCGGCAAACAACAAGCCATCGGAATCCGTGTGAATTCCGTAGCGCGTTCCACGAATGTGCCACTCGACGATGTCGACCAGAACGGGATAAAGGTCGTTTCGAACCGTTGTGTAGTCGTCGCTGAACTCGGCATATTGGCGAATTGCCTCGAAGTACCACAAGGTTGCATCGACGGTGTTGTACTCGGGCGTTTCGCCGGCATCGGGAAAGATGTTTGGCAGCATTCCGCGATCGACGAATTTCGCAAATGCCAGAAGGATCTGACGGGCGACATCGTATTTCCCGGTCGTCAGCGTCAGGCCTGGCAGGGAAATCATGGTGTCGCGGCCCCAGTCGCCAAACCAGTGATACCCGGCAACGATCGTTTTCAGATTTCCGCGATTGGCGATGAATTGGTCGGCGGCGAGCGTGAGCGTTTGCAGGAATTCGTCTTGCACAGGCGTGGATGCGATCAGTTGCGCGCGCCGCTTGCGTTCCTGCCGCTCGAACCCATCTGCCTCCCGCGGGCGATGCGGCTCGGTGGATGCGATCACCACGGCGTGCGGATCTTTTGCAAGATCGAACCTCATCGTTAGCGGGTGAAACAGGTCTTCGCGGAAATCCAGACCGCGGTGACGTTCTTCGGCGAATTCGAAATTGCGGTACCACTCTGCGGCCGGCTCTGTCTGAATGGCGTTGTGCGCAAGGAACATCCTGGGAAGATCGGGATAAGGCTGAATGCCGGCAACTCCATCGTCGAACTCGATGTGGCCATTGATCGCGCTGTTCTCGTGAGTGGTGGAGTGAAAGTTTCGAAAGGCAATCAGAGGAAGGATGTCGAGTTTCACATCGTCGAGATGCTTCCCCGATGCCCGATATTGCACCACTGCCGTATTCTCGCCTTGAACCATGAAGATAGATTTCTCGATCGTCACGCCACCGGCCTGGTAGGTGAACACCGGAAACGGATCGAGCCGAAACGAGGCGAGGAACTCGAATCCACGAGGATGAACTACGCCAGGGTATTGATTAGCGCCAAGCTCGAAACGGTCACCATGGATGACAAGGGTTTCTTCCAGCTTCGACAGCATCACGACCCGCCCTACCGGCGGCTTGGTCGCAACGGTGAGCAGCGCATGGTAACGGCGGGTGTTCAGCCCCATGATGGTGGAAGAGGCAAAGCCGCCGAGTCCGTTCGTTTCCAGCCATTCACGGCTCGTGGCAGCATTGAAATCGCGGAAGGTATCCGCGCCAAAGCGGATCATGTCAGTTGGATGCCACGGCAACTGCATCGTTGGTTTTCTTGTGATTGCGGCGATGATTTTCGCCGCTCTGGATCAGCAGTTTTGCCACCAGGGCAGTCCAGCCGGTCTGATGGCTGGCTCCCAACCCACTGCCATTGTCACCATGGAAAAATTCATAGAAGAGCACCAGGTCTTGCCAGTGCGGGTCCGATTGAAATACCTCGTTCTTTCCGGCGACGGGTCGACGTTCGTCTTTTCCGCGAAGGAAAATCCGGCTCAGCCGCCGTGAGATCTCGGCGGCGACTTCGTTCAGGGTCATCATCTGGCCGCTGCCGGTCGGGCACTCAACTTTGAAATTCTCGCCAAAGTAGTGGTGAAACTTCTGCAATGACTCGATCAGCAGAAAGTTCATAGGGAACCAGATTGGCCCGCGCCAGTTGGAGTTGCCGCCAAACAACCCTGTATTCGATTCCGCAGGTTGATATTCGACCCGGTGCTCCTCACCGTCGAAATCAAGGCTGTAAGGATGCTGGGCGTGGATTTTCGACAACGCGCGAATTCCGTAGTCGGACAGGAACTCGTTTTCGTCGAGCATGTATTGCAGGACGCGGCGAAGCTTCTGCTCGTCGCAAATCGATAGCAGCAGGCGCGCACCTTTACCTGGGCGATCCATCGACGCGATGTTGCCGGTCAGATCGGGGCGGTTCTCGATAAACCACTTCATGCGCCGCTCGAATCCTTCGAGATTGTCGAGCCATTCCGATTCCAGCGTCTGCACGGCAAAGAGCGGAATCAGTCCAACCAGCGAGCGGAGCCGCATCGGGAAGCGAGTGCCATCGGGGAGGTGCAGGATGTCGTAGAAGAATCCGTCGACATCGTCCCACATACCCTGGCCATCGTCGCCGCGATGCGACATGGCGTCGGCGATGTAGAGGAAGTGCTCCCAGAATTTGCTGGCGACATCTTCATAGGCGTGGTTCTCGCGGGCAAGTTCCATGGCAATCGCGAGCAGGTTGAGCGTGTACATTGCCATCCACGCCGTGCCGTCCGACTGTTCCATGTAGCCGCCGGTGGGCAAGGGCGCGCTGCGATCGAACACCCCTATGTTGTCCAGTCCGAGGAATCCGCCCTGGAATAGGTTTTTGCCTTCGGCGTCTTTGCGGTTCACCCACCAGGTGAAATTCAGCATCAGCTTGTGGAAGACGCGCTCGAGGAAGCGGCGATCGCCTTTGCCACCCTTATTTTTCTTATCGATCTTGTAGACGCGCCACGCGGCCCAGGCGTGCACCGGCGGATTGACGTCGCTGAAGGCCCACTCGTACGCCGGAATCTGACCGTTCGGATGCATGTACCACTCCCGCAGCAGAAGGATGAGCTGGTCCTTGGCGAAATCGGAATCGACTAACGCCAGCGGTATGGTGTGAAATGCCAGGTCCCACGCAGCGAACCATGGATATTCCCACTTGTCCGGCATGGAGAGGATGTCTTCGTTATAGACGTGCTTCCATTCGTGATTGCGCCCGTGCTTGCGAATCTCAGGCGGAGGCGGCCCTGCGGGATCGCCGTCGAGCCACTGCTTAACTTCATAGTGATAAAACTGCTTCGTCCACATCAGGCTGCCGAAGCATTGCCGCAATACGTTCTTCGCGTCGGGCGATAAGTCGTGCGGGATAACCCCGCTATAGAAGTCGTCGGCTTCCAGTTTTCGCGTGGCGAAGATGCCTTCGAACTCGGTATTCAGCGGATTTTCGCCCAGCGGCCATTCTTCTGCCGTAAATCGCAGCCGCACCGTAAACGACTCGCCCGGGCCCAAGGTTCGCTGATAACGCGCCGCAGCCTTGGTGCCGGTTTGTTCCGGGTTTACCGAAGCGCTTCCGTGGATAACGTGATCGTTAATGCCGTCTTTGGGATAGCGGGCGCCAGCTAATCCCCACAGCCTTTGTGCGTTCGTCTCGTTCTCACAGAAGAGCAGTTCGGGAGCATCGCTGCAATAGAGATAGCGTTGTGAGTAGCGTTGGTGCCAGACCGACATGGCAGCCACGTCCGTCCTGCGGCTCAGTCTTTTCAGCTGCGGCTTATCGCTGCCCGGGAACCACGACCAGGTATTTCGGAACCAGATGGTCGGAAGCAGATGGATCGGCGCTGGATCCGGCCCGCGATTAGTCACGGTAATGCGCGCCAGAATGTCTTCTACGTCGGCTTTTGCGTACTCGATCTCGACGTCGAAGTAGCGATTGTCCGCGAAGATCCCCGTGTCGAGCAGTTCGAATTCGGGATCGTTCTTGGTCCGCCGGCCATTCTCAGTGACTAGTTCATCGTAAGGAAATGCGCGCTGCGGGTACTTGTAAAGCATCTTCATGTACGAATGCGTCGGGGTGCTGTCGAGATAGAAATAGCACTCCTTCACGTCTTCGCCATGATTGCCCTCGTGACCGTTGAGCCCGAACAGCCGTTCTTTCAGGATGGGGTCGTTGCCGTTCCATAACGCAACGGCGAGGCAAATCATCTGGTGCCGATCGCAGATGCCCGCCAGTCCGTCCTCGTTCCACCGATACGCTCGTGAGCGCGCATGATCGTGGGGGAAGAATTCCCAAGCTTCGCCGGTCGCGCTGTAGTCTTCGCGGACAGTGCCCCACGCTCGCTCGCTTACATAGGGTCCCCAGCGCTTCCAATACGAATGATGACTGCGCGATTCGTCTAGTCGCTTCTGTTCGGCTTTCATGCCCCTCCCTGGCAAGGCCTTCCCTGACGCATGATCGACGACGCCAGATTGCCCCACATTGGATTGTGAGCATGAAAACACACCCGGCGGGATGAATCCAGAGATTGATTTGCGCGGGTGGTTACTAATTGTTCTCGTGCGAAAGACGTTGCGTGCTCCCGGGGCACGGCATGCGTCTCATAAGCCTGTAATCCCGGAGTTTGGCGAATGGCAACTGGCTAGAATTCAGACGGCTGCATGGTTCGCGGCGTGGCGTGGATCACGGCTCGCAGGGCCGGGAAGTACATCGCCAGGCGCATATCGACCGGCGGCGCCCCGCAGTCCTGGCAGACGCTTTTCTCTTCCGCCGCTTTCGCCTCATTCTTGTGGTGGTCGTATATGATCCCGTAATAGCTCCACGGATCGGGCGTGCGAGTCACATCCTTGGTAGCGACTTCCAGCCCAATTACTCCGTCGCAGGGCGTCTTTGCCAAACCTTCCTTGTCGCGCAACTCAAGCACGATCACGGTATGGTTGGGCCAGGAACCATGTTTCAGAAACCGTTCATAGGAGGCCGGCTCGACATAGACCTTGCTGACCACGTGATCGAGATGATGCGTCGGCATTCCGGTTGCCGTGGGCGCCAGCGCAACCCAGGACTGATAATTGGCCGGCAAAAGCAGTTCGTTATCGTTGCTGAGCGTCGTAGCTGGCTGGTTGCGATTTGGTTTTTCGGTGGCGGCCGCCATTCCACCCAGGGCGGCCAGGATTAAGACTACGGCTGCGGTTTTCATTGGCTCAGCTCCGCAAGTTCTGCGCTTCGTAACCGAAATGCTGTGACGTTCTCTTTCGGGTTGGATTGCCATCTTTTCCAACCCGCTGCTTCGCTCGAGTGAACCCTCGCGCTTTGGATCGGCCCGCGATGTGACCATTCTGTGCGCGACCCTTGGGGAAAGGCAATCGTTGTGGGACGAACAGTAAATCCCATGGGATGAGTAGGTTAAGCGTCTTTCCTTCCTGCTTCTCGCGCGTCAAACTATGCTGAAATGAATTCCGCGAACTGCCGGTCCTCTTTTGCCGTATGCTTAGGTTAATCACTCGTCCCGCTCTCAATGGGAGGGAGCCCATGCGCTTTACCCGCACCGTAAAGTGGGGTTTAGTCATTCTCTTCTGGCTAGGCTGGTCTGCCGCATGCACCAGTTTCTCGTACTCCTTCCGTGTCGCTTTGCATAAGCCGATAGCGTGGATGGAACTTTCGCGCATGTACTTTGCCGCCTACGCGTTGTGGGGTCCGCTGTTTACCCCGATTGCCGTGTTCATGGCGCGACGCTTTCCATTTGAAAAGCCAATCTGGTTGCGTTCTCTGGTGGTCCATTGCTTTGCCGCACCGGCGATAGCATCCATCCACGCATGGATCTGCACGATCTTCAGCTTTTGGATCTGGCCCGAGATGTCGGCGTACGGAACTGTGACGAAACCGCAGATGTTTCAGCGCTATTTCCTGATGTACGGCACTGACAACATCTTTATCTACTGGTCGATCGTCTTCGTCATGCAAGGCTGGATTTACTACGAGCGCTATCGCGATCGCGAGTTGCGCGCATCTGTCTTGCAGACGCAGCTGGCCAAGGCACAACTCCAGGCCCTGAAGGTGCAGCTGCATCCGCATTTCCTTTTCAACACGCTTAATAGCGTCAGCGAGCTGATGCACCAGGACGTGAACACTGCCGAGCGCGTTATTACGCGGCTCAGCGACCTGCTTCGCATGGCGCTCGAGAATATTGGCCTGCAGGAAGTTCCACTCAGCCAGGAACTTGATTTCGTTAAGGGCTACCTGGAAATCGAGCAACTGCGTTTTCAGGATCGATTGCGCGTGGAACTCGACATCGCTCCGGAGTCGCTCGACTGTCGCATTCCCAATCTATTGCTACAGCCAATCGTCGAAAACGCCATCCGTCATGGGATCGCGAAGAGCTCGGAGCTTGGCCTGATCCAAATCTTCACGCGCAAGATCAGCGATCGTTTGCTGATCGTGGTGAGCGACAACGGCCCCGGCCTGAACGTCAATGGCAACGGCAAACCTTCGACGGCTAACTTCGGCATCGGTCTGAGCACGACGCGCGGCCGGCTGGAATTTCTCTACGGGCAGGAGCAAACCTTTGTCCTGAACAACTTACCCGAACGAGGACTGGAGGTCCGCATTTCTCTCCCATGGCATCGGGATCTGTCGCCGCAGGCTGCCGTGACTGAGCCGCTCACCTTTGTCACCGATCTCCGTCCAATCCCGGAAGGGGTGCGTACATGATCCGAGTTGTTGTATCCGACGACGAACCGTTAGCTCGAAACCGAATCCGCCGCCTGCTTTCCGCCGAAAAAGATGTCGAAGTCGTTGCCGAGTGCAAGAACGGCCGCGAGACCATCGAGGCGCTCGATCAATACCAGCCCGATCTGCTGTTCCTCGACGTAGAGATGCCGGAACTCGATGGCTTCGGCGTGATGGAGCAAATTGGTCCGGAACAAATGCCGGTCGTCATCTTCGTCACCGCGTACGATCAGTATGCCGTTCATGCGTTCGAGACACATGCGCTCGACTACCTGCTGAAGCCATTCGACGAAGATCGTTTCAAGCGCGCGTTACAACATGCCCGCGGTCATCTGGAGCGTTCGCGCAGCGGAGAAATCGCAACTCGCCTGCTGGCGATGTTGCATGACGTGCGTCCACAGCCGACACCGTCGTCAGATCGCCTGGTGATCAAGTCGGGCGGCCGCGTGGTGTTCCTGAAGTCCGAGGAAATCGATTGGGTGGAGGCCGCGGCGAACTACGTTCGCATCCATGCGGGGCACGATGAATACCTCATGCGCGAGACGATGAACGCCTTCGAAGCCAAACTCGACTCGCGCCGTTTCATGCGCATTCACCGCTCGATCATTGTTAATCTGGAAAAAATAAAAGAGTTGCAGCCCTGCAATAACGGGGAGTACATCGTGGTGTTGCGTACGGGCAAGGAGCTCTCGCTAAGCCGCAGTTTCCGCGACCGCATTCAGGATTACCTGCGGCGCAGTCCAACCTTCCTGCGCGGCACAGTTCAGGCGCAGCCGCCAGCGAACTAGCGGAATCGAGCCCCGGACAAAAACCGGGGCTCAACCTCTCGGTTGTTCCCCCTACGACATCTTCGCTACGTCGCGCTTGGAAATACCAATTCTTTCCCAATAGAACCAGCACTCGTCAGGGCCGGCCATTTTTCCAAGAGTGACGTAACACTTCGCAGGAGGTTCGTTGATGCCCCGCTCCCAGCGCGATACCGCCATCGCGGAAACGCCGAGCTGGTTAGCGAAGTCGGTTTGACTGAGATTGAGCTTTTCGCGGAGTTTTTCGATCCGCGATGCCCAGGATGGTCTTGCCATTTTCGTTGCCGCGCGCACTTTCGTCCTTGACACGCTTAACGTGGGAGTTATAGTTTCTTCCCCGGAAGATATGTCACATCCCAGGGTGAGTCACCATTGGTGTCTGCGAATAATAACAAACAATCTCAATACAAGCGATACCAGTTGTATCGTGGTCTTTATAGCCGGGTAGCCCGCAAGCTCGGTGTCGATCGTTCTTACGTCAGCCGGGTAGCCCGCGGCCAACGAAGCTCCAAAGAAATCGAGGCGGCCCTGAACGCGGAAGTGAAGCGAATCGAGCGCGGTTAGCGCCTGTTCGTTTCGAACCGGTTCACCTAAAAAACGGCTCGACGGAATAAGTATCCGGCAAGTTTAAGCCGGCGGATACAGGTATGCCCTTAAAGACGTAACTTGACGTTGCGAACGCCAACGTTAGTCGTAGTGTGAGTGCTGTGGTCGTGGCCAGGTACTTCAAATCACCACGGCCCCTATCCTGCGTCACAGCCTTGCTTGCCTTCCCAGAGTATTTTCCGAGTTATGGGCACACCCTGGTCGCATCGCTTTGCCTACCGTACCGCCACCGTTAAGAGCTCCGCCATCCGCGAACTGCTGAAGCTCACGCAGCGGAAAGAGGTCATTTCCTTTTCCGGCGGCCTGCCAGCGCCGGATGTTTTTCCGACCTCGCGCTTCAAGGAAGCCTGCCAGCGAGTTCTCGATGAACATGGGCCTCAGGCCTTGCAGTATTCGACCACCGAAGGCTACCTGCCCTTGCGGGAGATGATCGCCAACAATCTTCAGCGTTACGGGATACTTGCCACGCCTGATAATGTTCTGCTCACCAACGGGTCGCAGCAGGCACTCGACCTCATCGCCAAGTTGCTGATCAACCGTGGCGACCGCATTCTTACCGAAGCGCCAACCTACCTGGGCGCGCTTCAGGCCTTTAACGTGTTCGGACCCGATTACGTCACCGTGCCGGTCGACGACGATGGCCTTCGGACTGACCTCCTCGAGGAAGCGCTGCGTTCCGGTCCGAAGTTCATGTACATCCTGCCGAACTTTCAGAATCCGAGTGGCGTCACTCTCTCGTTACAGCGGCGAGAAGAACTGGTCTATCTTTCCGACAAGTACGGCATCCCAATCGTCGAAGACGATCCTTACGGTCAGCTGCGCTACGAGGGCCAGCACCTTCCGCCGCTGGTTGTCCTGGACCGCGAGAACCTGCGGCGCGACGAAGGCTATACGCTCGGTAACGTTATCTATCTCAGTACTTTCTCGAAGACTCTTGCTCCCGGCCTGCGGCTCGGCTGGATCGTCGCTCCCCGGGAGGTAATCAGCAAGCTGGTACAGCTCAAGCAGGGAGCCGACCTGCACACCAGCACGTTCGTCCAGATGATTGCCTATGAAGTGGCGCGGGATGGTTTTCTCGATGAACACGTCCGGCTCATCCGCGAGGTCTACGGCGAGCGGCGCAACATCATGCTGCAGGCTCTCGATGAGTTCTTCCCCCACGAAGTCACCTGGACCAATCCTCACGGCGGCCTCTTCCTTTGGGTCACCCTGCCGGAAGGCTGCGATTGCAATGAAGTGTTGAAAGCGGCAATCAAGGAAAATGTGGCATTCGTTCCAGGCGATTGCTTTTATCCGGGGACAGAAGGCAATCGCAACCTGCGACTCAACTTCTCGAATGCAATGCCGGATCAGATTCGGGAAGGGATTCGCCGGCTCTCGGTCGCCCTAAAGAGTCAGATGGCGAAACAAAAAGAGTTTGCGGAGGCACATTAGCCGTCGTCGATTCACTTGCCGTCAGCGGTTAACCCTGGCTTTAGGTTCACCTCCGCCCCCGGGAACACCCGCACCTGTTGTTCCCAGACGCTCTTGCCGGCCGCCTTCAACTCCACCTTATGCGACCCCACTGGAACCCGTAGCGTGGTGGGCGTAGTGCCTGCGAGTTCGCCATCCACGTAGATCTCGGCGCCCGGCTGTGCCGCCAACGACAGGGTTCCGAACGATTGCTCGTTGCGCTCCACACTCGTCAGCTTCCCGTCTTCAAGTACCGCCACCAGTCCGGGGTAGGTCAGCCAGGTCTTGTTGCCAAAGGCGATCGCTTGAACCGGGTGGCCCATGCCCGACTCGATCTCTTCCCGATTCTCGCCGGCTTTCAATTCGACGGACGCCGCCGGCGGTACCGGTGCCGGCGCCGCTGCCACGCGAGTGGATGCCGTCATTGGCTGCGGTGCCGACGAGAAGCTGTCTGCCGGCAGAATCCACTGGTCCATCGCCGCATTGATCTTGTTCAGATCACCGTTGCTGATCGTCTCCTTCTCGAAGAAGAAGGTGGCCGCAGCCCATACACGTCCCATACGCCCTTGAAAATTCCGCGGATCGACGCTCAATAACCCGACGGTTACGAAGTCGGGGCCTACCACCACGCTGTTCGCGTAAAAGCGCTCTCCGGGCTTAAGTTCCATCTCGTCTTTGCCCGACAACAGAGTTCGCTGGCCCGCCTTGATCGAGTTGGACGTAACGTCGCGCCGCTCCTGCGTGCCGAACATCCCTCCCTTTACCACCAGCAGAGTTCCGCCCAGCTTCCGGATCGAGTCGTCGCCGCCGTGCCACCCCATCAGACTTGAGCCAACCTGAGTCAACCGATAACGCGCCGTGATCGCTTCTTGCAGGTTGGAACGTACCGATTCTTGTTGGGCGAACGCGAACGCGGAAAAAATGAGCACGGCAACGACAAGGGAGAAAGATTTATTCACGAGAATTCCTTGGGAAAATCGATGAGCTTAGCGAGATTCTATCCTGTTTGGCTGCTTCGGTTCGCAAAGCTGGTACAAGCAATGATGGATTCAATTGGCAATTCTCAACAGCTCGATCATTCCTTAAAAGGGAAGGCCCCAAATCCGCAACCTTTGCCCGCTCTGCCTCATCTATAACCTTGACAGTAATTGACTCAAGTTCTATATTGAGCCTGTTATAAAGTCCAGAGTTGATCCTCAAAGTAGCAGAATCAACCACTTAGCGCACTCATCGGACATCGGAGTTAAAGAGGAGGAGGCTAATCTCCATGGCGAAGATTATCGGAATTGACTTGGGCACCACCAACTCGGTGGTCGCCGTAATGGAAGGCGGCGAACCCAAGGTTATTGCCAACGAAGAAGGCGGACGCACTACGCCTTCCGTCGTAGCTTTCACGCAGTCGGGCGAACGGTTGGTCGGACAGGTCGCCAAGCGCCAGGCCATCACCAATCCGGGAAATACGGTGTATTCGATCAAGCGGTTCATGGGACGCCGCTTCGACGAAGTCAACGAAGAGATGAAGATGGTTCCCTATACCGTCGAGCGCGATGGCGATCATGTTGTCGTCGTGGCGCAGGGGAAGAAGTACACCCCGCCACAGATTTCGGCGATGATCCTTCAGAAACTGAAGAAGGCGGCAGAAGACTACCTCGGTGAGTCGGTCAGCGACGCCGTGATTACCGTTCCGGCGTACTTCAACGACGCGCAGCGCCAGGCGACCAAAGACGCCGGCCAGATTGCGGGCTTGAACGTGAAGCGCATCATCAACGAGCCGACCGCGGCCGCACTTGCTTACGGACTCGACAAGAAGAAGGATGAAACCATCGCCGTGTACGATTTTGGCGGCGGCACCTTCGATATTTCGATCTTAGAAGTAGGCGAAGGTGTCATCGAGGTGAAGTCCACTAACGGCGACACGCACCTGGGCGGCGATAACCTTGACCAGCGCATTGTCGATTGGCTAATCGACGAGTTCCGCAAGGAAACCGGTCTCGACCTGCACGCGAAGGGCAACGAAATGGCTCTCCAGCGTCTGCGTGACGCGGCCGAGCGCGCCAAGATCGAGCTCTCGACCACGATGGAATCGGAGATCAACCTGCCATTCATCACCGCCGACGCCAGCGGACCGAAGCACCTGGTCCGCAAGCTGACGCGCTCGAAGCTGGAAGAGATGGTTCGCGACATCGTGGAGCGGTCGATCGGCCCCAGCAAGCAGGCGATGAAGGACGCGGGCGTTACTCCGGACAAGATCGACGAAGTTGTCCTTGTCGGCGGACAGACCCGCATGCCGATGATCCAGAAACTGGTGAAGGATCTGTTCGGCAAAGAGGGCCATAAGGGCGTGAATCCGGATGAAGTCGTCGCAGTTGGCGCGGCCATTCAGGGTGGCGTCCTGGGCGGCGAAGTGAAAGATCTGCTGCTGCTCGACGTGACTCCACTGACGCTCTCGATCGAGACGCTGGGCGGCGTATCGACGCCGATGATCCCACGCAACACGACGATTCCGACCCGCAAGTCGGAGACGTTCTCGACCGCGGCTGACAGCCAGACCTCGGTTGAAGTTCACGTGCTTCAGGGCGAGCGTCCGATGGCGGCGCAGAACCGCACGCTCGGCAAGTTCCACCTCACGGGTATCATGCCGGCGCCACGCGGCGTGCCGCAGATCGAAGTCACCTTCGACATCGACGCCAACGGCATCCTGAACGTCACCGCGAAAGACCAGGCGACGGGCAAGGACCAGAAGATCACCATCACGTCGTCTTCAGGCCTGTCGAAAGAAGAAGTCGAGCGGATGGCCAAGGAAGCCGACGCTCATTCGGCCGAAGACAAGGCGGCGCGTGAGTCGATCGAGGCGAAGAACCAGCTCGACGGCATGGTCTACAGCATCGAGAAGATGTTCCGCGAACACGGCGACAAGATCTCGGGCGACGAACGTCAGCAGGTGGAAAACGCCCTGGCCGACGCGAAGAAAGCGCTCGAGTCGAACGACAAGTCGCAGATGGACGCGGCTCGCGAACGCCTGACCCAGGCTTCGCACAAGCTGGCCGAGCAGATGTACAAAGCGACATCCGCCCAAGGTCAGGCGCAGCCGGGTCCTGGGCCGCAGGCCGGCCCAACGCCGGGATCGGAGCCGGGGGCCGGTCATGAGAAGAAAGACGAAGGCGTCATCGACGCGGAATACGTGGACGTGGAAGACAAAAAGTAAGTGCGTCAGTTGGTCAGTCTCTCAGTCACAAGCAATGAGCTTTGGCTGAGAGACTGAACGACTGAGAGATTTTTTTCGTAAAGGAGTTCATGCATTTTCAGATTAACGGTCAACCATATTTTTTGAACTTTGTCGCCAGCGAAGGACGCTGGTTCATGTATGCACCGTCGCTGCACGGGATGCAGCGCATTCCTGTCGCCGACGACGCGCATACCCATTTCGACAAATTCGTTCTGCCGCCGGAGGAAGAATCGCCGGTGATGTGATGTAGCACAGCCATTCCTGGCTGTGAGCTTTTTCGGCCACGGATCTCACGGAAGTTCGCGGATTTCATCCGTATAATCCGTGTTCATCCGTGGCATCGTTTTTGAAACTCGAAACTGGAAACTGATTAGTGGCAACTGCACCCAAAAAAGACTATTACGAACTCCTCGGCGTGAAGAAATCCGCCTCGACGGAGGACATTCGAAAGGCGTTCCGCAAACTCGCCCGCAAATATCACCCTGACGTGAATCCCGGTGACAAGGCCGCGGAGGAACGTTTCAAGCAGATCTCGGAAGCGAACGACGTCCTGTCGGATCCAAAGAAGCGCAAGCTCTACGATCAGCTTGGATACTATTCCGATAACATCGACCCCGCTGCGGCCGAGGCTTACGCGCGCGCGCAACAGGGCGGCTATGGTCCCGGTTCCGGGCCGGGTGACGGCGGACGCGGTCAGGGCGTACCGGTCGATTTCAGTGGCTTCGATTTCTCCGACATCTTTGGAGGAAGCGGCGCGCCAGGTGCAGGGCAGGCTTCCACCGGCAGCGCGCGCAGTGGATCGTTCCGCGATATTTTTTCCGGCATTTTCGGCGGAGGACATCCCGGCGGCATGGAAGCACAAGGCCCTGAAGCCGGGACCGATCTCGAATACCAGGTGAATGTCGGTTTCTGGCAGGCGATCAAGGGCACGGAGATGCGTATCCAAGTGACGCGACTCGACACTTGCTCGAACTGTTACGGCAAGGGCTACATCGAGTCGCCGGGTGTGTGCCCGGAATGCGGCGGTAGTGGCCACATTCAGCAGACTAGTGGACGCATGAAATTCAACACCACCTGCCCGCGTTGCGGCGGCACCGGCAAGCAGCGCTCGGTCTGCGGCGTCTGCCGCGGCGATGGCGTGGTCAGCCGCCCGGAGACGATCACCGTGCGAATCAAGCCGGGTACGCGCGACGGCCAGCGCATCCGTCTTGCCGGCAAAGGAAACGCCGGGCCGCGCGGCGGAGCTCCTGGCGATCTCTACATAGTGATTCGCACCGGCGACCATCCGGTGTTTCATCGCGACGCCGACGACATCAGCCTGACCGTTCCTGTGTCGCCGACCGAAGCGGCACTCGGCGCCAAGGTCGAAGTCCCGACCATCGATGGCCGCACGCTGCTGAAAATTCCGCCTGGAACGCAGTCTGGCCAGAAGCTGCGCCTGCGCGACAAGGGCGTACCATCGGCGACGAAAGAAGGTACTCGCGGCGACGAGATCGTCGAGGTGAAGATCGTCGTCCCGCACGTGCAGGACGAGCGCTCGAAAGAAATCCTGCGCGAGTTCGCCAAGCTCAACCCGGAGGATCCAAGGGCGGAGTTGTGGAAACAGATTTAAAAACAGTGATTAGTGGTTGGTGGTTAGTCGTGATGCTTTGATTGTGGTCCTTAACGGAATGGTTCAGACGGTATGGTTTGCGGATTCATATCTTGACGACCAAATACCAAGAACTAACGACTAATGACAGTTGTGACAGAAACCGAACGCTTGAAACTGCGCCACTTGTGTTCCGACGATGTGAACGCCATGCACGCGTATCTCGGCGATGCGGAGACGATGAAGTATTATCCGGCGCCGTATTCGCACGAGTTCGTTCGGCAGGCCATCGAGAAGAATCTCGAACGCTACGAAAAGTACGGCTATGGATTATTCGGTGTGGTGTTGAAGGAATCAGGCGATTTGATTGGCGACTGCGGTTTGGTCTGGCAGGATTTGCCGGATGGCACGGAACTGGAAGTCGGATACCATTTCCACCGCGCGTACTGGGGACACGGCTACGCCACCGAAGCCGCTCGCGCTTGTATCGACTATGCTTTCGGTAACGCTGGCGTCGATCACGTGATTTCGCTGATCCGGCCGGAAAACGTGCCGTCACGACGTGTCGCGGAACGGAACGGGTTGCGCATCGTGCGGCAGATTGTGTGGAAGGAAATCGTGCACGATGTGTGGGAAATAAGTCCGTCAGTTCATCAGTCTGTCAGTTCGGGCCGACGAGGAAAATCAAAGGACGAAAGACTGACGGACTAAGAGACTCTTATGGCAAAACGAAAATCCAAAGGCGCTTACATGATCTCGTCCGTTGCCGAGATGTACGAGATCCATCCGCAGACGCTCCGCCTCTATGAGCGCGAAGGACTGCTGAAACCTTCTCGCACGGAAGGCAACACGCGCCTTTACACCGACGAAGACCTCGAACGCCTGGAATTCATCCTCACCCTCGCGCGCGATCTAGGCGTCAACATTTCCGGCATCGCCATCATCCTGCAAATGCGCGAACGCATGGAGCAGATGCAGTCGGAGATGCAGGACTTTATGCGCAGCCTGCAAACCGAGATCATGACTCGTTACAGCCAGCCTGCGGCGTCGCAGGGCGCCATCGTTCCAATCCGGCGCGCGCCGGAGAAGAAGTAGCCGAGAGCTGTTGGCTGTCAGCTTTGAGCAAAGAATCTCTCAACCTCCCGCCAATATCTCTGCACGATTCGCTCGGTGCTCAGATGTCCTCCGCGCTTGAGTAACTTCAGCTTTACACCCGTCGCCTTCGCAAACTTCTCCACCGACCACGCCGGCACATTCGGGTCGTCCTTGGCATGGAACATCATCACCTTCGATGGATCGATCTCTTCAACGTGATAAGACGGATTGAAGAACTTGCCTGAGTACAATTTGTTCCAACTGCGTGCCTTCATGCGATACGCGTTTCCGAAAGCCTCGCGAATGTACGCCGCATAACTCGGATTCGAAGTCTCCGCCTTCTCGCTCTCCCGCAGGATCGACCAATCCACCACCGGACAATTCGCCACCACCCGCTTCACTCGCCGATCGAGCGAACATAGAAGCGCCACCGCTCCGCCAAAGCTGCCGCCAATCACAAAAATCTCCTCCGGCCGAACGTCGAACTTCTGTCCAAAAGCCAGTTCAACAACGGGCCGTCGCAATCCCTCGATTACATCCAGAACATCTTCATGCGGCGACCGCGCCAGAAACTCTCCGCCACTTTCCCAGGCTCCGCGGTATCGCGGATAAAACACCCAGTAACCCTTGCGTGACAAGAATTCCACCAGCGGCTTCTTGCGCGGAATCCCCGGCATGCCGTCGCAGAGAATGATCGCTCGCTGTTTCTTGCGCGGGCGCACGGGTGGCAGGAATTCGCAGATAATCTCTTTTGCGAATCTCGTACGGAACATGGACAGATACTACCGTGGACCGTGAACAGTGGACAGAATGCAAATGCGAGGGAGACTTCAGGCCCTTCCGGTTTGCTTTACTTTGCGAATGCCGCCGAGTTCTTTCCCACTGCAGTCCTGAAGTAGTCCAGCGACAACTTCAGTCCGGTCTCCAGGTCGATTTTCGGCTCCCAGCCCAGCAGGCGCTTGGCTTTCGAGATATCCGGACAACGTTGTTTGGGATCGTCCTGCGGCAGAGGTTCGAACTTGATTTTGCTCTTCGATCCGGTCACCGCCAGCACCTTCTTCGCGCATTCCAGGATCGTAAATTCCGCCGGATTTCCGATATTCGTCGGCAGATGCTCGTCTGATTTCGCCAGCCGCAGAATGCCTTCGATCTCATCGCTCGCGTAGCAGAAACTGCGGGTTTGGCTGCCGTCGCCGTACACGGTCAGGCTTTCGCCGGTGAGCGCCTGCTTCATGAAATTCGAGATCACGCGTCCATCGTTCAATTGCAGACGAGGTCCGTAGGTATTGAAGATTCGAACGATCCGCGTGTCTACCTTCTCGTAGCGGTGAAACGCCATCGTTAAGGCCTCCGAGAACCGTTTCGCCTCGTCGTAAACGCTGCGCGGCCCAATCGGATTCACGTGCCCCCAATAGTCTTCGGTCTGCGGATGCACGTCGGGATCGCCGTAGCACTCCGACGTCGAAGCCATGAAGAATTTCGCGCCGTAACGCTTGGCGTATTCGAGACAGTGATAGGTTCCGAATGAGCCGACTTGCAGCGTCTCAATGCCATGCTCGTGGTAATCGACTGGACTCGCGGGCGATGCGAAGTTGTAGACGTAATCGACAGCGCCGAAATCGAAAGGCTGCGAGATGTCTCTACGCTCGAAGCTGAATCGCTTTTCATGCCCGAGATGCGCGATGTTTTCGTCGCGACCGGTCACCAGGTTATCGACGCAGATTACGGAGTGGCCGTCTGCGAGCAGCGCATCGCAAAGATGCGAGCCAAGAAATCCGGCGCCGCCGGTGACCAGGGTGCGCACTATTGAGCCTTTCCCGGAGTTGCGATCGCACTTTTCTCGGGCTTGTCATTTTGGCGTACGATCGACGCCTGCACATCCGGACGTCCCACGCTCGAGTAGATGAACCCTGCCGCCGCCATCGCCGCCGGATCGTACAGGTTGCGCCCGTCGATCACGATCGGATACGTCAGCGCCGCCTTCAACCGCGGTAAATCCAGTTGCGCGAACTCCGGCCAGTCGGTCAGGATGAGCAACGCGTCCGCATGATCGGCCGCCTCATAGGCAGTCCGGTAGTAGGTAACGTTGTCGTTACACAGCGCCTCGCGGGCGCGCTCGCTCGCCGCCGGATCGAAGGCCCGAATCTCGCAGCTCTCCTTGAGAAGGCTTTTCACAATCTCGATGGCGGGCGATTCGCGAATATCGTCGGTGCCGCCCTTGAACGCCAACCCAAGCACTGCCAGCTTCTTGCCCTTCAAGGTCCACAGCGCACTGCGAACTTTCCGCAGGAATCGCGAGCGCTGCTCCGCGTTGATGTTCATCACTTCCTGCAACATGCGGAAGTCGTAACCCGTCTCGCGTGCCACCGATGAAAACGCCTTCAGGTCCTTGGGGAAACACGATCCGCCATACCCCACGCCAGGATTGAGGAATCGCCGCCCAATGCGCGAATCGCTGCCAATGCCGTCGCACACTTCCTTGATGTCGGCGCCCACCGCCTCGCAGATATTCGCAACCGCATTAATGAACGAAATCTTCGTTGCTAGAAACGCGTTTGAGGCATGCTTGATTAGTTCCGCGCTCTTCGCGCTGGTCACGATGATTGGCGGCGGAAGCTGGACGCGTCCCACGTTCGGAATCACGCCCTCGCGCTTGTAGTAGTCGCCAGAGGTCAGGGGCTCGTAAATCTGTCGCAGCACGGAGGCGCAGCGTTCGGTATCGGCTCCAACCACAATGCGGTCGGGGTAGAGAAAATCGCACACCGCCGTGCCTTCACGCAGGAACTCCGGATTCGAAGCCACATCGAAGTGCTCCGGATCGGCGCCATCGAGCAGCATCACGCGGCGAATCCAGTGGCTGGTGAAAACCGGAACCGTGCTCTTCTCTACGACGATTTTGTACTCGTCGATCGCCTGCGCCACTTCTCGAGAGACTTGCTCCACGTAAGAGAGGTCGGCGTCGCCCAGCTCGGTCGACGGCGTTCCCACGGCGATAAACACCGCTTGTGATTCCCGAACGGACTGGCGCAGGTCGGAGGAGAAGCTCAGCCGGTGTCCACGATGGCGCGCCAGCAACTCGGGCAGAAATTCCTCGTGAATCGGAACCGTACCCTGCTTAAGCAGGCCGATCTTCTCTACGTCGTTGTCGACGGAGATCACTTCGTGCCCGATTTCCGCAAAACAGGCGGCCGCAACCAGACCTACGTAGCCGGAACCAACTACAGCGATACGCATAATGATTTCAGTTACATCCGTTCAGAAATTCGTCGGTCGCTACATAACCGTACGCAGTTCAGTTTACCAGTCTGATCGAAGCTGAGGCAGTGAGGGTGTTACCTGGAAGACCGCTTCACGCCGATCGCGATCAGACTAAGTCCTTTCCACGGCCAGATTCGGTCAAATGGCCGCAACAGTGGAAGAACAGAGTCGAAGAATTTCAACTGCAACCGCGAGAATCTCTTGCGGTGCAGGATCTTGTTGTTCATCCACCAACCCGGGACAGAAAGCCGGTTGAAGTCGGCGATCATCTCCAACTGAAAGCCTGCAGCGGCCAACTGGTTCGAGAGTTCCTCGGATGAGAAGCGCAGTCGCCGGCCACGCTCCTGGTCGAGTGGACCGAACCGATCTTTCCCTTGCGGCACCTGCACGATCACGCGGCCGCCCTCGCGCAGGCTCGCATGAACACCACGCAGCGTCGCCGCCGGATCGGCTTGCAGCTCTAGCACATCGAGCAGCAGCACGGTGTCGAACTGACTTTCAAAGCCTGTGAACGTCGCCGGCTGCGAGGGGTCAAGCTCCGTCACTTGCAGATACGGCTTACCCATCGCGTAAGAACGTAAGTACGTCAGGTAGTTTGGATTCTGCTCTCCAACCACATAAAGATCGCGTGGAATAAACTGGTTGGTGATGCTTCCCACTCCCGCGCCAACCTCCAAAACTCGATCTCCGACATACGGACGAATCGTGTCGCCCTGCCACGTGATGAAACGCCGCGCCTTTTCCAACTCCGAAACCAATCGCGTGCCGTATTGGTCGCGCTCATAGAGATCGTCAATCAGGGTCCACTTCAGCATCGCGCCCAGAGCGAGAAAACCATCCTTCGGGCGAATCTTCTTTCCCTCCGCAAATGTTCGAGGCAGGTATCGGATCGGCACTTCGAAGATGCGGGCGCTGCGTTTCGCCAGCTTGAATGTCAGCTCAACTTCGAAACGAAAGTCGTTGCTGCGGATGGGGATCGACTTCAGCAGCGTCGTGTTGATGGCCTTATAGCAGGTCTCCATGTCGGTGAGGTGGAGATCCGTGAGCCAGTTGCTTATCGCCGTCAGGCCCTTGTTCATCAGCGTGTGCCGGTACATCAACGCGCGGCGGTAGCTCGCGGAGAGATATCGCGATCCGAATACCGCGTCGGCGCCCTCCTCGGCAAATGGCACCAGCAGTGCAGGAATGTCGGCCGGATTGTATTCAAAGTCGGCGTCATGCACGATGGATACATCGCCAGTTGCACGAGCAATTCCCGTGCGCAACGCACCACCTTTGCCCTTATTCGTTTCGTGACGGATCAGCGTGATTCGGGCATCGCTCCCGGCTAGCCGCTCAAGAACTTCGCGCGTTCCGTCGGTCGAATGGTCGTCAACGATGATGACTTCCAGTTCGCGAATCAACGGATGCGACAACGCCAGCACCCGCCGTACGCTGGCTTCCACCACGTGGCGCTCGTTGTAAACCGGAACCAGGACGGAGAGGCGAAAGGATGTCCGCGGCGCCGCATTGTGATCTTGGGTCAATTCGTGTCCCGGCGCAGCCTCTGAGATCTCTTCAGCGTTGGTTGAAATGGTGGACAAGACTGCCTCTCGTGCCATGGCGCGCCGCGAGTATCATCGCGCAAAAACGCCATCGCAGCGAAGTTCCATGCGAGGTACGACTTTGGTGTAAGGAAAAGTATAAATCAGGAATTAGTCCGACATTGCCGCCAGGCCGGCGCTGGCGATTGCAACATTCGGCATAATCGGCTCGGGGAGCCGCGATTCCAAGGCTCGCTCCAGCGCCTCACCCATCACCGACTGAAACTCGCCGGTCAGCATGTTGATGTCAAAAAGCAAACTGCGGCTAATCTCGTACCGGTAAACCGTAAGGCTGGCTTCCTGTCCCGACAACGGTCCCTTCAATGGCAGCGTCAGCTGCCAGCTTGCCGACGGCTTTTGGTCCACTCCAGGTTTTTGCCACTCATACCGGAAAGAGCCGTCGAAACTCGGACTGAAATTTGCCGGTATTCGCACATTGCGGCGTGCCAACGGCCGCACCGTCAGGTCGAAAGCGTCGAATTCGTTATCGCGGAACGCTGAATGCAGCGCCGCGCAGATGGCACTCAAGTCGCCCGCCGACGAAATATCTTCGGTCGCGCGCCGGATCGCCAGATTGTTGACGATGATCTCTTTCTGATCGACCGTCCGTTTCGCCGCGCGTCCCAGCTCCGCGAACTCATGATAGCCAAGGTGCTGCACGCCGAACGCGATCCCGATTCCCAGCACCGTCAGCACAATTCCAACCGACTTACCGCTCGGATAGAGCAACAGCAGGCTGATCAGCCCCAGCGCTGCCGAAACTCCATACAGCATTACCACCGCCTGCTTGTGCGTGAATCCCCGCTTCAGCAGTTTGTGATGGATATGCTCGCGGTCGGCGGTAAACAACGGCTGCCCGCTCAGGTAACGGCGCACCACCGACAAGACTGTATCAAGCAGCGGAAGTCCGAAGGCAACGATTGGGATCGCGACCGCTACCACCGTCGTGCCTTTTTCCGCGCCCGCCAACGACACCGCACTCAGCATGAACCCGAGGAACAGCGAGCCCGAATCGCCCAGGAAGATCGTCGCCGGATTGAAGTTGTACCGCAGAAATCCAAGGATCGCGCCCGCTAACGCCACGGTTACGATCGACACGAACGGGTTCCCGCTGAACAGCGACACCACGAAAACCACCAGCGTCGAGAACAGTGCCGAGCCCGCCGACAGCCCATCCAGGCCGTCGATCAGGTTGAATGCATTCGAGATCAGCAGAACCCAGAAGACCGTGAGCACTGCGGAAATCACGCCGTGCAGTTCGCGGTATCCACTGACGATCGGGAAGAACCAGATCCGCGCGCCGCCATAGAACAGCAGCAGGCCGGCCACGATTTGCACCGCAAACTTCATCCGTGGAGAAATCGGCCGTAGATCGTCCAGCAGCCCGAGAATAAACATCAGGCACGCTGGCGCGAGCACTGCAAACGTCGTATAAAGCCCAAACCCTAGCGGATGCCCCAGCAGCTTTTGCACCACCACGTACGGCACCACCACGAGAATGAACGTCGCGCAGATCGCTACTCCGCCCGCCCGCGGAATCGGGCTGCCATGCACGTCGCGTTTGCGGATGCTTCCGCATGCCCAGCGGCGTCTCAACGCCACGTTGCGCACATAGTGGGTCAACACCGATGAAACCAGCAGCGCCGCGGCGAACAAGAGCAGCAAATGCATAGGAATCCTGGGTGAACCGCGAGGGGGAGAAAGCGCGAGTCCAGCGCCGAATGACTTATGGCGTGACTCTAGCTAGCTGTCTCATAGCTCGCAACCGCTATTCAGGATGGCGAATCAGGAAGGTTACCGCTGTGAACTTGAGCTGTTTCAGAAGAAAAACCTGTTGAATGGATTTCCAGAATGGGAGGCGCAGCACGTCAAATGCCAAGATTTCACGCCATCTGCTTTCCCCGATGATCAGATCCCCAGATTGTTCAGATCCCCAGCTTCTTCACTTCTTCGTTGTAGTACTTTCGATACAGGATGTCCCACTCCGTCGAGCCTTCCATGATCGTGCGTTTCTGGTTCTCGATCTTCTGCCGTGCCGACGCGTCGATCTTGGCCTCCTGCGCCAGCAATTCTTCCAGCAGGCGCCGCACTTCCAGTCGAATGGAATTCTTGTCTTCGACGAAGTCCACGTTCTCCATTTGCGCCAGCGCTTCCGAGACGCTCCGCGCCACCACGTTCACCTTGTCACGCGAAAGTCTGCTCATAGCACCGCCTTGTACTTGCGCACCAGTTCGTTCTTCACCTTCTTGAACATCTCCTGGTAATTGGCGCCCGATTTGCGCATCTCGTCCCCGTAGGCCTCGAGAATCGCGCGTACTTCGTCATTAATGCGATCTTCCACCGAGAGTTCCTCGAAGATCGCCTGGTTGACGCGCTCCTCCACGGCCTTCACCTCGGCCGTCTCGATGAACTCGCCTTCGATTAGTTTTTTTGTCAGTTGTCGGGCCAGATACCCGACGTATTCTTTGGAAAAGAGCATGTGTGAGCGGAACCGATCCTCGAAACCTTAAAGTCTAACACATCGACTTTCGTCCCGATTTTAGCCCGAACCGTTAACCCCGCGTTTCAATCGGAGTATGATTACAGCTGGGCGGACGCCACGGCTCGTCGGCGTTCTCCCTCGGCAAAACGACCCAACTACGATGCAAGACAATCTCTCCACCGTTCGCGACGACATGATCGCCTTCATCGAAGGCCACGGCATGCGCCGCTTTCAGGCCTATATCAATGAAGACGTCCAGTCTGTCACCTGGGACTTCCACGATAACCCCGACTCCTGGAAAGACTTCGTCGAGCTCGCAAAGCACAGTAACTCCCCGTTCCTCACCATGAACGAAGTCACGCTCGACCGCGAAGATGTCGACTTTCTCGTCGAGCGTCTCCGCAACGCTCCTTATGCCAGCGAAGAAGATGTCGAAGAGGCTCGCTGGCTCCGCGCCTACATCGACAAAACCGGATTCGTCCAGCTCGGATTCCCCTTCCAGGGCACCATGTTCATCTGCGAGATCTCAACTGAGTGGTACGACCGCTACCAGCGCCTGCTCGACATGGCGGAAGACCTCGGCGGCATCACCTACGAGACCGACGACACCGACGACGAACACTGATGTAGCCCGGCAATTCAGGTTGTGGGCCCGATGTGGCACAGCCATTCCTCCCTGCGCTAATCACCACTCGCCTCATTTAAAAATGCCCCGCTTCCCGTGCAATTTCCGGCACTCAGCCGGGCTCGCAGCCTGCGGCCCTACATTTTCGACATCCTGACCAACCTTTGCCGAATCTGTTATCAGTGTTTGCCGGTTCCACGGTCCCGCAATCAAAGCGCTCTGCGGAAAAATTGATTTCCGTTGGAGCGAGTTAGTCCATTCCCATCGCGAGGCACAGTTGTTCGGCTTGCAGTGGCGACCTCGCAAACCGATCCACCCACAACCAGTCGGAGGACTTATGGCAACGTTAAGAGTAGCGGCCCGTCCCGAGGCGGCACCCATGAAGGTGGCGCAGATCCCCAAACCAGGAGCTGGTTTTCAGCTCGTCGAGCGCGAAATTCCCACACCCGGCCCGGGACAGGTGCGCGTGAAGGTGCAAGCCTGTGGTGTCTGTCACAGCGACGTGCTGACCGTCGAAGGTAGCTGGCCGGGAATTCAGTATCCCCGAGTGCCGGGCCACGAAGTCGCCGGCGTCATCGATGAACTCGCGCCCGGCGTCTCCTCGTGGAAAAAAGGACAGCGCGTCGGCATCGGCTGGCATGGCGGTCACGACAACACTTGTCTTTCCTGCCGTCGCGGCGACTTCCGTAATTGTCAAAACATGCAGATTCCCGGCATCAGCTACGACGGCGGATACGGTCAATACATGATTGCTCCAGTCGAGGCGCTCACCGCCATGCCCGAAGGCCTCAACGACGTGGAAGCGGCGCCCCTGCTCTGTGCCGGCATCACCACCTACAACGCGCTGCGTCACAGCGGCGCGCTCCCCGGAGACCTGGTCGCGATCCTGGGCATCGGCGGTCTCGGTCATCTTGGCATCCAGTTCGCAAACAAATTCGGATACAAAGTCGCGGCTGTCGGGCGCGGATCCGAAAATGCCCCGCTCGCCAAGAAACTTGGCGCCAGCGTGTACATCGATAACCAGGCGACCAATCCAGTCGAGGAATTGCAGAAGCTTGGAGGCGCACAGGTCATCCTCGGCACCGCGCCCAGTTCGAAGGCGATGTCCCAGCTGATCGATGGTCTCGCGCCGAATGGCAAACTCGTCGTGGTCGGCGTGACGTTCGATCCCATCGAGGTCACGCCGGTCCAGTTGATAACGGGAAGCCGCTCCATCCAGGGATGGGCCTCGGGAACGCCTACCGATGCCGAAGACACCTTGAACTTCTCGGTGCTCACCGGCGTTCGCCCCATGATCGAAACCTTCCCCCTGGAGAAAGCCGCCGACGCCTACGCTCGCATGATGAGCGGCAAGGCGCAGTACCGAGTGGTCCTGACCATGTAGGAAGCGTCAGGCCGTGTAACCGTATCGTTTCGTGGTGCCCGGTCTTTTCCATTTGCTGGAAAAGGCCGGGTTTTGGGTGCCCCGGATTCGTGTCCTTCCTTTGGACATTAACCGGGGAATCAACAGCCTGTTCGCCGGCGCATCTATATAATCTGTAACCCGTTAGATAAAAAAAATATCTCCGCTTTGGAACAGTTACGCGGAGCTCGCAGAAAATGTCGTAGCACGATACCAGGTTGTTCGGTCCCGGATGTCGCGTATGGATCGTCACTCGGCTGTCAGCGTTCTTTCGGCATTAGTGTTCGCTCAGTTGATCTCTGGTTGTGTCTTCGCGCAATCACCGCAGTCTCTTTCCTCTTCACATGCCAGCCAAAAGGACACGCAACCGATCACTCTGGACGTCGTCGTAACCGATGAGTACGGGGAACGAGTCAAAGGCCTTCAGCAATCGGATTTTGAATTCCGCGAGGGCCGAAAAGAAGAACAGATCGCAAAGTTCGAAGAGCACCGGGACATTTCGACGGCAGGAAAGGATCCGGGCCCAGCGCTTCCCGAGAACACCTACACGAACCTGGCTGTGTCGTCGACAGCCAGCGTCAATGTCATTCTTCTCGACCAGCTCAATACGTCGGAGGAAGAGCAGCAACGGGCGCTTGTTGCGCTCAAACAATTCTTCGAGCACAAACCTGCCGGAAGTCAATTTGCCATCTTTTCACTTCGTCTCGGCGATCCCGCCTGCCCGAACTGCAACAACCTGCAGATCGTTCAAGGGCTGACCGAAAACAAAGAAGAACTGATCGCGGCACTCGGTACCCATGAAATCGAGCCCCAGAAGCGCCTTTTGAAGTGGAATTTCGGGATTGAAGATACCAGCCTGTCGAGCCTTGCAGATGTCGGCGCGTATCTCATGGCCCTGCCCGGACGAAAGAATCTCATCTGGATGTCCGGCCAACTCGATACCGCGCCGTTGGCATTCGTGTCGGATATCCTGTTCGCCCCGAAGTTCAAGGGGTGGGAAGCGTACGATCCTTTTTCTTCGGTTCTAACGCTGCATCTGGCTGCCGATCGGCTCGCTGCGGCACGCGTAGCGTTCTACCTGATCGATCTGAGCGGCAGGCTCAAGAAATTTACCGAATCGCGGGAATGCATCGTTACGCATCATCCGGTTTCGAGCACGGATAGTGCCTCGGCTCATCTCGACATGTGCGCGTCCGAAGGGGAAAAGATCGATAAGTCCGCGCGGTTGTTGGGGGGAAGAGGCTTTCACGGAATCAACAATATTCCCCAGGCCATTATGGCGGCTTACGAAGATCAAGCTGATTACTACACCATCGTCTACGATCCGCCCAAAGCCAAGTCCCCGGGCCAGGTCAGACACCTCAAGGTAAGTGTCCGCCAAAAGAAGTATTCCTTGCTCTATCGCGAATATTTCTACACGGACGGACCGGTAAGCCTTCGTCCGGCGGAGAACAGTCAGATGGCTGACTTCGTCCTGCATCGTGCTTCCGGAATTATTCCCTACACGATCGCTCGCCTTGCTCCAGTTGAAAAGCCAGCCGAGGACGGTTCGCCCGACCCGTTGCTGGCGGCCATGCAGATGGGAACACCGGCGTGGCGGGATATCGGTTTTACCGTTCACCTTACCGGAGCAGGGCGGGCGGTCAACGCTACACCCGAGCAGAAAGAAACCTTGTCGGGATACAGTGGCTTTACCCAGGAACGATTGGACTTGGCGCTGGAAGAGTCGCTGCGCGAAAAAAGCAAAGAATTCAATCGAAAGCGTTTCATACTCGAATCCCTTCCTATGCCGGAGCACATCTGGCTACAGCCCTATCAAATCGAGTACGACATACCCGCCAGCCAGCTGACCATGAGAACCGCAGAAGATGGAAAACATCGTCTGGATCTGGAGATGGCGATGCTTGCTTTCGATCGCAACGGGAAACGATTGACGGGGATCAAAGATACCGTGCAGGTGATTTTAGAACCGTCGGAAAAAGCGGAGTTCCAAACGTCTGGCTTTCACCGGACACAAGAGATCGCGATTCCGTGGACGGCGGCTGTGATACGGCTCGCGATTCGGGATGCCGTTTCGAAGAAAATGGGATCACTGGAAATTCCCGTCTGGTCGATCACGAACCCCTATAAACGCCAACGACTGGAACTACCCAAGTAGGCCAACTCGGCGACTAAAGACTCTACTCGCGGCGACGAACCTGAAGCACGGACGGCGGCGGAATCGCTCGGACATTGCTCGCTCCCGCAGAGTTCGCCGATGTGCCGGCCGCAGGCAGCGTCGGACGACTTGGCCGCGACGGTTGAACGGTCAGATCGGCCCCGCTTTGCACCACAGTGAACGACTCACCTGCCACTGTGACGTGGCCCGTCCGGTACGCGACATTTGTGTTCGTGGCCACCGCGTACTGTACGTTTCCATTTCCCGTCCCCATGGAAGTTGAGGTCACCGTCAGCCACGCCGAGTCGCTGATGGCGTTCCAGCCGAAACTTGAAAACGCCGCGGTAACGCCGAAGCTTCCGGTGGTTCCTGCCGCTGTAACATTTTCGTTAGACGGCACGATGATCACCGGCGCCCTGACGGTCGATGTCGCGTTTGCGGTGTTTCCGGTCGTGGTCACGCCCGTGTCGTAGTGCGTCACGATCGCCGAAGAGAGATCCGCATCCACCTGCGTCAGGAACTGCCCGGGAATTCCCCAGACCGGCAGGTTCGGCTGCTGGTACCAGCGCGCGATCAGATTATTCGTGGCTGTGCCGCCGTTCAGTTCGCCAAGCCAGATTCCGGAACGTCCGGAATCGGCGATGTAGTTGTTCTGGATCGTAATATCCGTATTCGACGACGCGGTCGCGAAAGAGAAGCTTTGGTTATTGGTCGATACGACCTGGATCGCGGCGAGACCTGTTTGTGCGCCGGTGCTGTTCGATTCCGGCCCGAGCGCGCCTTCGACCGCGTTGTCCTGGATCACGTCGTCGTGCGCCGGCGGTCCGGGATAGGCTTCCGTGTCCTGCGATGCGATGATGCCCGCGTTGCTGGTGCGGCGAATAACGTTGCGCTGCACGGTCACGCCTTCGACGCCGGTGATCCAGATTCCGCGGCCGGCGTAAATGTCCTCGGCAACATTGTCTTCGATGGTCGATCCGTTGCCGCGCAGGTCCGCCGTCGCGGGAACCATTCCCATGCCGACGATGTTCGACGGCAGCGCTTTATCGAACGTGATGTCCACGGTTCCGTTGTAGACCGGCGAGTTGGAGTCAGCCGGATTCTGGCTGACGATGGTTGCACCTGCGATTTCCAGGGTCGAAACCGGATCGATGAAGTTCACCGCCGTGCCATTGGCGAAGCGGTAGAACCCGGTACGCACTACGGTGATTTCCTGCGTGCCGGGTTGAGTCGACACCGTCGCTGCGTACTGGCTGTCCATGATGAGTGCATCGTCGAGCGTGCCCTTAACGTAACAGTTACGAAGATGATCGTTCGGGCCGACGGTGGAGAAATGGATGCCGTCGGCGTTCGAGCCGATCAGCCCCGTTCCCGGCCGCGGCTTCACCGAGACATGGTCGGCGATGGAGTTTTTCGAGGCGTAGATATCGACCGCAAACTGCGGCGATCCGTAGACGTTGATATTCGAGAGCGTGATGGTGTCGCTCTGCCACACCAGCAACGGAGAACCGCCTGCCCGCGCCGTTACAACCACGGTGTCTCCCGGTTCGAGCGTCGCCAGCGTGGCGCTTTGTGTCCACGGCGCCGGATCGTTGATGATCAGTTGGCTGTTCGAGATTGGCCGGCTGATTCCAGTCCGGCTTGTTCCGGCAAGGATGCTGCCGTTGCGGAAGATCGCACCCCAGTACTGAACGACATCGCCGTAAGGCGAAACGGCGCTGTTCAACGACGATGGATCGGGCCAGCCCGGAAGCGTTGTGTAGGTCAAGATCCGGCTTACCGTGTCGATCGCGGTGACCTTCACATGCGTGTAAGGCGGAGTAATGAAGTCGGTGCTGAAATTGGTGAGAGTGACATTCGTGCACTCATAAATCTGGATCCCGGCCGAGATCATCGGTCCCTGGAAGTAGAGCGTTGAGCCTGCAAAATCGACGGTGAGATTTGAGAGTCCGCCGATGATCAGAACGGCATTCGATTGCGACTGCGAAAGCATGTAGTAAGCGCCCGGGTCGATCGTCAACGTCTGCACGGAATGGCTGTACACGTAATTAATTGCCGCCTGAATGAGAGGCCGCGAGTCGAGCGTTGGCTTGTTCGGCGTGGCATTCTGGCTGGCGATTCCCAGGCTCACCAGATCGTGGCTCATGTTGATGACCTGCGCGGAAACGCAAGGAACGGCTGCGACGGCAAATATTGTTGCCAGAAGAAACAGACGGCTGGAACGAGCCATTTGCTGGACCTCAACGCTTGATATGAGGCTGTGGCCGAGGAGAACCGTTGGGGAAGTCGGAAGAGAATAGCATGAAAACTGCGGATTGATGCTTGGATCGATTTCTGGACGATTTGTTTACACTTTAGCCGCAGTGTTTTCTTTCGGCGTGAGCACTCCGAGGATGGAGTCGTAAGGAAGGAAGATGTGGAACACGGTGCCGCTGCGATCCTTTTCCTGAGAGGTCTTCACGCGAATTCTGCCGGAGTGTTTGTCGACGATGCCCTTCGAGATCCAGAGGCCGAGTCCGGTTCCGGTGATTCCCTTGGTGGTAAAAAACGGTTCGAACAGCCGCCGCCTTACGGCTTCGAGCATGCCTTCGCCGGTGTCTGCGATGGTCGTCAAGATTCCGGCTTGCCCATCGCGATTGTGGACTTCGCGCGTTCGCAACAGTAATCGCCCGCCGTGCGGCATGGCGTCGACGGCATTGGTGATCATGTTGGTCAGCGCCTGCCGCA
>Ga0335085_10000265_pt1 | contig 162526 bp, 105 predicted proteins | sample Lox_Sample_45_FD_206712 | JGI IMG/M metagenome (GOLD analysis project Ga0335085, IMG submission 206712) | Soil microbial communities from Loxahatchee National Wildlife Refuge, Florida, United States - Lox_Sample_4.5 | ecosystem: Environmental > Terrestrial > Soil > Wetlands | place: USA... | reverse complement strand
GGCAAAGTGGGCGTAGATCATCCGTGTACGGAGTGCTACTGCGGCGCAGACGCGGGACGGCACAAGCTGTCGCAGCGCCCACACACCCTCTTGAACACGTGTTACTATTGTGCAACACTGTGTCCGTTGTGCACTATTGCGGCCCGCCGCTAGGCAGGCCACGCGATGGGGACGAACCGGTCGTCCGTTTCGTGGTGCGCAATCGGCGTCCGGCGCAGCTCGGAATAACGAGCCGAGCAAAGCCGGAGGTGCGTTTCGTCCGCCGCAACCGTCCACGAATGGTGACAGACCAGAGGACGGCGGGCGCGGGATGCCGCTGGTCCGCCATGGCGCGCAAGCGCGTAGGCGGAAGAAAAGCGCGGACGATGCCGCGTCACAGAACGCCGGGTGCGGGACGCCGGGAGGCGGTCCCATCAAAGCCTGGATCATAAGTCCAGGCAAAGGCCCGGGCCCAACCGCCCGGGCGAAACAACCAGTGCGCACGCCGCCACCGGCGTCCCGCACCACCCCTCGCCCTCAGCCAACCGATCGGCCGCGAGGGCCCGCAACGTACTCCGTGTGCTGAGCATACGGAGCTTGTCGCGCAGGGGAAAATGCCGAAGATCCAAAACAGGCGTTCTCGCCTTCCCGCAAGGGGAACGTGAAGAATAGATGTCGATGAAGGCCCTGAACCTCCCTCGCCGAATCCGCTAAACTCGCCGCATGAAAGTCCGCCGCCTCACCGAGGGAACCGTCAACCGCATCGCCGCGGGCGAAGTGGTGGAGCGCCCGGCCAGCGCGGTGAAGGAGCTGATCGAGAATGCCCTCGATGCCGGCGCCGGCCATATCGACGTCGCCTCGTCGAACGGGGGCTGCGACCTCATCCTGGTGGAGGACGACGGCGAGGGCATGGAGGCCGACGACCTCATCCTGGCGGTGGAACGCCATGCCACCTCCAAGCTCACCGACGACGACCTTTCCCGCATCGCCACGCTCGGGTTCCGCGGCGAGGCGCTGCCGTCGATCGGCGCGGTGGCGCACCTTTGCATCGTCAGCCGCTCGAAAAAGAGCGAAGCCCACGAGGTTCAGGTGGAAGCGGGCCGCTCCAGGGGCCCCAAGCCGGCGGGGTTCGGCGCGCGCGGCCGGTCGGGCACGCGGGTGGAGGTGCGCGAGCTGTTCTACGCCACGCCGGCCCGCCTCAAGTTCCTCAAGTCGGCGCGCTCCGAAGACCTCGCCACCGTGGACACGGTCAAGCGGCTTGCCATGGCGCGGCCCGACGTCGCGTTTGCGCTCACCATCGACGGCAAGCGCGTGCTGGATTTGCCTGCCGAGGACGATTTGTTCGAGGGCCGCTTGCGGCGTCTCGCGCGCCTGATGGGCCGCGATTTCGCCGACAATGCCGTGCGGGTGGAGGCCGAGCGGGAAGGCGTGCGCCTGTCGGGCTTTGCCGGCGTTCCCACCTACAACCGCGCCAACGCGTCGGCGCAGTTTTTGTTCGTCAACGGCCGGCCGGTGCGCGACAAGCTGCTCATCGGGGCGGTGCGCGGAGCCTATGCCGACTTCCTGGCGCGCGACCGCCACCCGGCGCTGGCGCTGTTCGTCGAATGCGATCCCGCATTCGTCGACGTCAACGTGCATCCCGCCAAGTCCGAGGTGCGCTTCCGCGATGCGGGGTTGGTGCGGGGGCTCATCGTTTCCGCCCTCAAGCTGGCGCTGCACCAGGCGGGGCACAAGGCCTCCACCACGGTCGCCGCCGCCGCGCTCGCTTCATTGCATCCGCACGCCGGGTCGGCGCCGTTCCGGCGGGACTTCGAACGCGCCCCGGCCGATCTCTACGACGCCGGCCTCGATTTCCAGTCGCCGTTTGCGCCCGCCGCCCGCGTCGAAACGGTGACGGGCGAGCCCGAAAGCGACACGCCGCTCGGCGCCGCCCGCGCGCAACTGCACGAAACCTACATCGTGGCCCAGACCGCCGACGGCATCGTCATCGTCGATCAGCACGCCGCGCACGAGCGCCTCACTTACGAGCGCATGAAGAAGGCGATGGCAGAGGGCGGCATCGCCCGCCAGCCGCTCCTGGTGCCCGAGGTGGTGAACCTCGATCCCGCGGAGGTGGAGCGCATCGCCGCGCGCGCCGCCGAGCTGGCCGAGCTGGGCCTGGTGGTCGAGCCGTTCGGTCCCGATGCCGTGATCGTTCGCGAAACCCCCGCCATGCTGGGCCAGATCGATATCAAGGGCCTCGTCCGCGATCTCGCCGACGACATCGCCGAAACCGGTGCCGCTTCCTCGCTGAAGGAACGGCTGGAGGAGATCGCGGGCACGCTCGCCTGTCACACCTCGGTGCGGGCGGGCCGCCGCCTCACCGCCGAGGAGATGAACGCGCTGTTGCGCGAGATGGAGAAGACGCCCCACTCCGGCCAGTGCAACCACGGCCGCCCGACTTATGTCGAACTGAAGCTGGCGGACATCGAAAAACTGTTCGGGCGGCGGTAGCTGGCGCCGTTATTTCCCCAGTTTGAACGAAGCCAGGAAGTCCGTCGCCGGTTTGGCGCTCTCGCTGCCCCTGGGGCCGACGACCATCACCTGGTACTGCATGTCCCCCACGAAGAACACGCGCAGGTGCGCCGCCATCTTGCCGCTCGGGACGTCGATCATCACGTCATGACCGGGCGTCCTGCCCATCTTGATGGGCCGGTCTAAGCGCACCGTGCCCTTCACGTTCGCCGCCGCGCCGGCGACTGCATCCTTGAAGGCGCCCACCAGTGTCTTCTTGGCGATGAAGCCTTTGGGATAGGTGCTGGCGGCGACGAAAAACAGGGCTTCGCCGGCCTCGCAACTGGCGTCGATGACCGGAATGGTCTTTTTGCCTGCGGCGACCTGCTGGCCTGTCAGCTTGACGCTGCAGGGAAAGACGGCCGAATAGCCCTTGCCCCGCACCGCATCAGCCTGCGCGGGCGCGATCAGCAGCGCAGCCGCCAGTCCAAGCACGCACACCAGTTTCGCCATGGCGTTTCCCCCTTGCGCTGGCGCCAGCATGAATCGTCCGCAGACTTCCTGCAACCGGGCTCGTCAGGCGCGCAAGAGCCGCACCCTGGTGTCGCCGTAGGTCCGCTCGTCGAGGATCGTGAAACCCTCGGCGGCAGCGACAACCTCGTCCTCCGCCGTCTCGGCCACCACAATGGCGTCAGCCGCCAGCCAGCCGCCGTCGCGAAGGCTCGCCAGCGCCGGCACGGTAAAATCCCGGTGATACGGCGGATCCAGGAAAACGACCTCGAACGGCCCTCCGGCGCCCGCAGCCATGGGACCCAGCTTGGTGGCGTCGCGCCGCCAGATCTTGGTGGTGCCCGTCAGCGCCAGCGCCTCGACGTTGCGGCGGATCAGCGCCCGGCTTTCCGCGGCATCGTCGACGAACAGGCAGAACGCCGCGCCGCGGCTCAACGCCTCGATACCCATGGCGCCGGTACCGGCGAACAGATCGGCCACGTGCGCGCCTTCGATGCGGACCCCGAAGTCGTTGTGGCCGAGGATGTTGAAGATCGCCTGGCGGACCTTGTCGCCCGTCGGCCGGACGCGCGCATCCGTGGGCGCCACCAGCGCACGCCCGCCGAGTGTCCCTGCCGTAACGCGCATCTGCTCCTCCGCAGCCACAGGGCCAAACCGCTGGCGGCTCGGCCTGGGAGAGGGTAATAGCACGTCCGCCATGCGTCTGTTCCTGCTCGCACTCCTGTCTCTGGCGGCGATCGCCGCCCCCGCCGCGGGGCAGGTCGATCAGCTCCCCAAGGTCCACGTCCGCCTGATCGCCGACCGCGATGCGGTCAAGCCGGGCGGCACGTTCACCGTGGCGGTGGAGCAGGACATCCGTTCCGGCTGGCATACCTACTGGTCCAATCCCGGCGATGCGGGCGCGCCGACCGAAGTTCATTGGACCCTGCCGCCGGGCTGGAAGGCGGGCGCCATCCAGTGGCCTTACCCGCACCGGCTGCCGGTCGGCCCGCTGATGGACTACGGCTACGAGGGCAAGGTCTGGCTGCTGGTCGACATGACGGTGCCGGCCGACGCGCCGCCCGCGCCGGTGAAGCTCGCCGCCCTGGTGCAGTATCTGGTCTGCCGCGAGGTCTGCATCCCGGAAGACGCAACCGTCGAGCTGCCGGTTGTGGTCGATCAGGCCGCGACGCCGCCCGACGCCGTCAGCGCCGGCGAGTTTGCTGCCGCCCGCGCCAAGGTCCCGGCCGCTTCACCCTGGCCGATGCGCTTTGCCCTGGGCGGCGAGGCGGCGCGTCTCTACGTTCAGGCCGCCGCACTGGCGGGCAGCGCCAGACCGGTCGATGCCCAGTTCTTCCCGGCACACCCCGGCTTGGTGAAAGACGCCGCACCGCAGGTCTTCGGATTCGCCAAGGACGGCCTGGTGATGCGTCTGGCGCCGGGCGCCAAGCTCACCAAGTCCGTTGTCCTCGACGGCGTGATCGTGCTGACCAGCGCCGACCAGTCCGTGCAGGCGCTCGCGGTCCACGCCCGGCCGGGACCGGTGCCCGACGCGGCGGGAACGGGCGACCTCGGGATTTCGCTCGCGCTGCTGTTCGCCTTCCTCGGCGGTCTGATCCTCAACGTCATGCCATGCGTGCTGCCGGTGCTGGCGATGAAGGCGCTGGCGCTGGCGGGCCATGCCGGCGCGGACCGTCGCCATGCCCGCGAGGAGTCGTTCTTCTATTCGGCCGGCGCGGTGTTGAGTTTCATCGCTTTCGGGCTTCTGGTCGTGATGCTGCGTGCGGGCGGCGCGGCGATCGGCTGGGGCTTCCAGCTTCAGGAACCGCTGGTGGTGGCGGGACTGGCGCTTCTGATGTTCGCGGTCGGCCTCAATCTGTCGGGCGTCTTCGAAATCCAGGCGATATCGACGGGCGATACGCTGGCGCGCCGGGGCGGCCTAGCCGGGGCCTTCTTCACCGGCGTTCTGGCGGTTGCCGTGGCAGCGCCCTGCACCGCGCCGTTCATGGCCACCGCCATTGGCTATGGCTTCACGCAATCGCCGCTGATCGCGCTCGCCGTTTTCACCGCGCTCGGCCTCGGCTTCGCGCTGCCTTTCCTGCTCTTGGGCATCTGGCCCACGCTGCACCGCGTCCTGCCCAAGCCGGGAGCCTGGATGAAGCGCCTGAGGCAAATCCTGGCGATCCCGATGTATGGCGCGGCGGCGTGGCTCATCTGGGTGCTGGCGCAGCAGGTCGACCACAGCGGCTTGATCGCGGCGCTGGCTGCGATGGCGGCGCTCGCCGCGGCGCTGATCGCTTGGGGCATCACGCGCATGCGGTTCCGCGCCGCCGGCATTACGCTCGCCCTGCTTGGGCTTGTCGGGGTCGTCTATGCGCTGAGTATCGTGGCCGACGCGCGCACCGCGGCGCCTGCCGCAGCCGCCGACTATGCCGGTATGAAATCCGAGCCGTACGCGCCGGCGCGTCTCGAAGCCCTGCGCAAGGAAGGCCGCCCTGTGTTCGTGGACGCCACGGCATCCTGGTGCATCACCTGCCTCGTCAACGAACAGGCCGCGCTGTCGCGGCCGGGCGTGCGTGAAGCTTTCCGCCGGAAGAACGTGGCCTTCCTGGTCGCCGATTGGACCAACCGCAACACGCAGATCACGGCGCTTCTGGAGTCGCACGGCCGTTCGGGCGTGCCGCTCTATCTTTACTACGCCCCGGGCACGGCGGAGCCCAAGGTCCTGCCTCAGATACTCACGGAAGGCGAGGTGCTGAGGGCGCTCGGTTCCTGATATAGTGGCGGCGCATCCTGGGGGCTAGGCACCATGAACACGCGGATCATCGCCTGCGCCTTGATAGTTCTGTGCGGCTGCGCCGGCGAACCGAAGACGCCGCCGCCCACCACGGCCTATGCGGGAAAGCCGCTCGCTGTCTTCACCCATAGCGCGCCGGATTTCGCGGCCATCACTTGGACGCGAACGATGATGAACGCTGGCGTCGTGGCGGGCCTCGACTCCGTCGCCGAAGGCAACGATTTGGTGCGGGACTTCGAAGTGCAGGATCCCTCGGTCGCCACCGCGGATCTGCTCGGCGGTTCGTTGTCGGAGAGTCTAAAGACCGCCTTGCGCGCGCCGGTGCGGACCGACCTCAGTACCATACCGCCGAATGGCGATGGCCTAGTGCTGGACGTAGCGACCGACAGCTGGATGTTTTCTTACCTTCCGGCCGACGCGGCGCATTATCAGGTGAAATACATGGGTCATGCCCGTCTGTACGACGCGGCCACGGCCACGGAGCTGGCCAATGTCCCGTGCCGGTGGGCATCCTACGAAAAGGACGCTCCGGGCTACGACGATCTCGTGGCGAATCGCGGTGCGCTGCTGAAGGACATGCTCGCCGCCGCGGCAAAGGACTGCGCCGCCACCTACCAGAAGCAGTTTCTCGCCACACCCGCGCTGCAGCAGACAACGGCGAAATGACGCGATCAGGCGCGGAGCTTTTCCTCGGCCGTCATGTCGACGTCCCTGGCTTCGCGTCCCAGCCACACCAATCCGGTAATGGCGAGCCCGGCCGCAACCGCGACCGCCGCCAGCGCCAGCGCATAATTGTCGCCGTTGCGTTCGGCAAAAACGGCCTGCAGGTACACGTTCGTCGACGCGATTAGGTTGCCCAGTTGATAGACGGTGCCGGGAAAGGCGCCGCGCGCCTCGGCCGGCGAGATCTCGTTCAGATGCGCGGGGATGACGCCCCAGGCGCCCTGCACGAAGAACTGCAGCACGAAGGCCCCCGCTGCCAGCAGCGTCAGACTGGGCGAAAACGCCCACAGCCACACTGCCGGAATGGCGCACAGCGCCGCCAGGATGATCGCCCGCTTACGCCCCAGCCTCTGGCTGACGGTTCCGAAGCTCAAGCCTCCCAGGATCGCGCCGACGTTGTAGAGGATCGCAATGGCGCTCACCGTATCATGGTCGAAATGCCGCTGTTTTTGCAGGAAGGTGGGATAGAGGTCCTGCGTGCCGTGGCTGAAGAAGTTGAAGGCGGTCATCAGCAGAATGGCGTAAATGGCCAGCTTCCAGTGCCGGACCAGAACGTGCGCGGTCGTCACCTTCGCCGCGCGCTCACGCCGAAAGGCGGGGGATTCGGGCACTTTCGATCGGATGTAGAGGATCAGCAGAGCCGGCAGCACGCCGACCATGAACATGCCGCGCCAGCCGATGTGCGGATAGAGAACGGCGAACACCAGCGACGCAAGCAGGTAACCCGACGGATAGCCGGACTGCAGAACGCCGGAAACGAAACCGCGCGCCCGGGCGGGGATCGTCTCCATCGTGAGCGAGGCGCCGACGCCCCATTCGCCGCCCATGGCGATGCCGAACAGGCAGCGGATGGCGAGGAACACCATCAGGTTCGGCGCGAACGCGGTGGAAAAGCCGAACAACGAATACAATCCCACATCGAGCATCAGAACGGGCCGCCGCCCGAAGCGGTCCGCCAGGCGGCCGAAGACGAAGGCTCCGAGCGGACGCATCGCAAGCGTCAGCGTGATCGCCAGCGCAATCGAGCTGTTCCCGACGCCGAACTCCCTTGACACATCGTTGATCACGAAGACCAGCAGGAAGAAGTCGAACGCGTCGAGCATCCAGCCGAGATAGCTGGCGACGACCACGTGCCGCTGCAAGCTGTTCCAGCCGTCTGAGTCGCGATTCATCGCTGAACCCGAATCAATATCCGCGGCCGTATTGATGCGTGAATTGACCGACGTGTCACTGCGGGGCGTTTGGCGGCCGCAAGCCGCTCTTGCTGCTCGGCTTTCCGTCGATGTCCTGGTTGGAACGCCGCCTTGGCTTTGGCCGGCGCGGACGATAGCGCTACTATCGGCGAGCACTTTCTCGCAGGGGGAAACCGTCATGGGTTTCGGGCAAGCCATTCAGTTGTATCTCCAGAATTATGTGACGTTCGACGGCCGCGCGCCTCGCGTGCAGATGTGGTGGGTTTTTCTGTTCAGCATCGTCGTGCTTATCATCGCGTCGATCATCGACAACGTGCTGGGCATGAACTTCCAGATGCCCGGACCCGAGGGCACGCCGATTGTGCTGCCTTACGGCTGGGTCTACCTCATCGCCGCGCTTGCAATGCTGCTTCCGAGCCTTTCATTGAGTTTCCGCCGCCTGCACGACAGGAACAAGTCCGCCTGGTGGCTTCTCATAGCCGTCATACCCCTTATTGGCGGGATCATCCTGTTCGTGTGGATGTACTGCCTGCGCGGCACGGTCGGAGACAACCGTTTCGGTCCGGATCCGCTGGGCGGCAAGACGGCCTGACGCTCGCGAGCGAATTCACTGTGCCGCGTGGCTGCCCGCGCGATAGGCGTGCGTGCCGCGCGTGACGATGCTGTCGCCCGCTGCGATGTCGCCCGGCCGGTACGCTGGGCCCTGCTTGAGCCGCAAGTAAAGCGCGGCAAAGTCCTTGTACGTCTCCGCAAACAGCCCGTCGAACGAGCGAATGACGAAATACGTCTCCTGGAAATCGTCGATACGGTATTCAGTGCGCATCACGCGCTCGAGATCGAAGGCGATGCGGTTGGGCGAGGGATTTTCCACCGCATAAATCGACTCGGCGCGGGACGAGACGATGCCCGAACCATAGATGCGCAGGCCCTCCGCCGAAGCGATCAGTCCAAACTCGACTGTATACCAGTAGAGGCGCGCCAGGTTTTTGAGCGCGCCGAACTCCGCGAGCGCGCGCCGGCCGCCCTTGCCGTAGGCCTGCATGTAATCGGCGAAGACCGGATGGGCCAGCATCGGCACGTGCCCGAACACGTCGTGGAAAACGTCCGGCTCCTCGATGTAGTCGAGCTGCTCGGGTTTGCGGATGAACCGTCCGGCCGGAAACCGCCGGTTGGCGAGATGATCGAAAAAGACGTCGTCCGGCACGAGCGAGGGCACCGCCACAACGCGCCAGCCGGTCAGAGCGAACAGCGTGTCGGAAAGGCGCTCGAAATCGGGGATATGGTCGGGCGCAAGCTTGAGCTTTTCAAGCCCCGCCAGAAACTCGCCGCAGGCGCGGCCGGGCAGGACCGCCATCTGCCCGTCGAACAAGGTGTGCCAGATTGCGTGCTCCGCCGCGCCGTAGCATTCCCATCGCTGCGGAATCGTGAAGTCGTCCGCAATGTCGGGGTGGATGCTCTTCAGATCGGCAAGCGAAGGCATGCCCGATTAGAAGCCGGCGCGCGCGACGCTGTAAAGCGCGCAGGTCGAAAATGACTGAACGGGATCGGCCTGACCCTAGGAAAAGTCGGAGCCGAAGGCGGCTGTTCCACCTTCGGCTCCTGAGGCTGGGGTGCAAACCCGAGCTCTGCGCGGCGCCCTTCGCAGCCTTGCCGAGCACCGCACAAGCCCGACCTTGCCACACGCGCGCGCAGCGGCGTGTGACAAGTTGCGGTGCACGTCGGTGACGTCGCCGTTCAGGAATCGGCCTTCAGCGCAACCGTGATCTCGAAACCCCCGCCGGGCCGGTTTCGTGCCGTCACCTTTCCGCCAAGACCCTCGACGTTCCGCTTCACGATCCAAAGGCCGAGGCCCTGATGCTGCTCCGTCAACGTCAGGGTTCCGGCATCGTCTTCGGTGTCGTCGCGGTAGCTGACATATCGGTCGAAGATGCGCGGAAGTCTGTCCGCTTCGACGCCGGGCCCTCGGTCGGCCACGCGGATGCGCACGGAAGCGCCTGCTTTCTCCAGCGCCACCTCGACCGTGCCGAATTTCGGCGTGAAGCTGGCCGCGTTCTCGAGAAGGTTCTCGATGACGGGTTCGAGCAGATCCTCATTGGCCACGGCGGTCAGGCCGGCCGCGATCGCAGTCGAAAGCCGCTTGCCCTGTGCGGCAAGCGTCTCTTCGTAGTCCTTCAGCAGCTGCGTCAGGAATTGGGAAAGGTCCATCGGACGCCGGACCGGATAGACCACCTCGGCTGCAGCCTGCTCGAGATCGCGAACCGACGAAACGACCGCATCAAGCCGTGCCACGGAACGCTCGATGAGCTGTATCGAGCGCTGGGCCACGGCGTCGTCGGGCGGCGTCGCACGCTTCAAGGGTTCTATCGACTGGGCGATGACCGCCAGCGGTGCCTTCAGGGCATGCGAGCTTTCCTCTGCGGTCTGCTTGATGAACGCCTGCGACTCGGTGAGCGCGCCGACCAGACCGTCGAAGTCGTCCGCCACGCCTGTCAGTTCGGGAATGGTGTTGAGTTCGCGAAACGAGGTCACGCCCTCGCCGCGCATGCGGATGCGCCGCGCTGCCGCCCGGAAGCGCGAGACGTTGCGCCAAAGGTGGACGAACAGCAGGATCAACAGCGCTGCGCTCAGGAAATAGATCACTACGGCGACCGGCAGCGACGGCAGTGTCCAGAACGTCAAGCGCAGGGCCGCCGGCGCGATCTCGGCGGCATTCTGCGAGGTGATCACGATCCAACAGTTGCCCTCGACGTGCACGGGCGTCATTGAAGTCAACAGCTCGGGCTGGCCGGCGGGATTGACGAACTTGACCTCCAGATCGGTGGCACGGTCGCAGGTGGGCGCCAGCCGCTGGAAGATGCCGGACCGGACAAGTTCGCGCCGCTCCTGCTTCAGATAGGTGGCGGACAGCGGCGGAACCGAGGCGATGTAGATGAAATCGTCGCGCCTGGCACCGGCAAGGCGCACCAGCACCTTCACATTGGTGTTGACGAGGGCCGCACCCTGAAGCGAGTCCCGCAAGGCGGTCGGCGGTTCGTTGCGGAAGTTGGCGAAGTGCGGGCGCAGCATGGCGGCAACCATTCGCCCGGTCTGATCGACTGCATTGTGCACCAGCGCGGATTGTTGGCGCTCCGCGTCCTCGAACTGCCACCACAGGATGAGCGGAACCGACAGCAGGATCGCGGCGAGGACGAAAAGCTTGAGGGTGTAGGAATGGACAATATGCCACGAGAGCTGGCGTGTTCTGCCGCTAGTCGCTGCCATTCTTCCACCTGTAGCCGAAGCCAGGGTAGTTCTTGATCTGCGAGAACTCGTTGTCGAGATCCCTGAATTTCTGCCTGATTCGCTTGATGAAAGCGCGCACATTCGTGCGGTAGCCGATTTCGCCGTCGCCGGCCATGAAGCCCTCGCCGTGCACGATGTCGTAGATTTCGCGGTAGCTGACATCGCGATCCTGGTGCTCGATCAGGTACGCCACGATGTTGAATTCGGTGAGAGTCAGTCCGACGTTCTGGCTTTTCCACAGCGCGCGCCGGGAATCATAGCGCAGTGTGATGTCGCCGTGCGTCGCGGCTTCCTGGTTTTGGGAAGAGCTTTGCGGGGCGTTGCGTGCCTTTTGCCCGCTCATGATCAACTCGATGCGCTTCAGAAGGATCGAAAAGCTGCGCGATTTCTCGATGAAATCGACCGCGCCGCCCAGCAGCCCCGCCTCCTCGAAGATCTGGTCGTTGAGGACGGTAAGAAAAATGACGGGGATGTCGATCTTCTCCGAACGCAGCCGCTGCAGCACCTCGATGCCGGTCATGCCCGGCATCTTCCAGTCGAGCAGCACGATGTCGGCGTCGGTGCCGGACGTGAGGTAGCGCACCGCCGTGCTGCCGTCCGCGAAAGCGTCGGTGGAATAGCCCGCGTCGATGAGGTTCGTGCTGACTGACTCGCGAAAAAGCTCGTCGTCGTCCACGACGAGGATATGGCCGCGGGGAGACTGCCTGCTAACCGGGTCCATTGGCCTTCACCGTCAGAATGTTGCGAACGCACGCGTCCGTGGGATCTCCTCCTGTGCTTGCGTATTTCAGGGCGTGGAACGACGCGGTCTTGATGTCCGGGTAGAAGAAGACCTGGAACGAGCATCCCTGGCCGGTGAACGTCCAAATCAACGACGGGTCGCTCTTGCTGACGGTGGACGGCGACCCCAGAAGCTTCTCGACCGCGGCCGGCGCCAAGCCGATGAGGGCGTTCGGGTCGATCGATGCAACGCGCTCCGGCTCCCGCGGCGCTTCGCGGGCAGGCGCCTCGCGCACGGTCCGTCTCGGCTTGGGGGGTGGTGTTTGCGCGGCAGGGGGCGTGATCGTCACAGGCGGCTTCTCTGCAGTGGTCTGCGTTGGCGGCGGGGTGCGATGGTTCATGTGATCCCATGCCGCGCATCCGCCAGCGGCGAGCAATAGTGCGGTGCCAAGGCAAATTTTCGGCAAGACGCAATTGCCCGCACGCTCCCGGGGGCTATGCCGGAAGTTCCCCTCTTTCATGCACGCATGTCGCCTGACGCTCGCGGCGTGCCAGGGATGATCATGCGTCATGTGAATCACGCTGACGCTCGAGCATTTGCACCACGCGACGAAGCTAGCACGCGCTTTCGTTCCGGAGAAAGCAAATGGGCTAGTTTACGTCAGTGGATGTTTCTTCATCGTTGTGCCGACAGGCTGAGCGCGACTGTTCCGGCATGGACGGCGGGGCCGTAGAGAAATGTGATGCCGGCAACGTCGCCCGGTTGCAGGGTTTGCACCACGTCGCTGTATTCGAACGACATCAACTCGCCCGAAGGGCTTGGATGATCAAGACCCAGCGTGTGACCGATCTCATGTTCAAGCACGTAGCCCAGCACTCTTGCGCCGGTCCTTTTCGTCACCGTCCACTGCAGAACGGGGTTCAGGCAGATCACAGCCCGCGCCGGCGTCGTCACGGAATTGGTTGCCGATGACACCGGCGTCACGTCCGTGTAGGCGGTGCCGTCAGGCGCTTGCTCGGCCCCGATGGTGAGGTTTGCCGCTGCGTTGTTTGCTACACGCACAAAGCGAACGTTGGCGACCGCTTCCCACGCGTGCAGGGCGGAGTTCAGTGCGCGTTCGAAGGAATCCCCCGTGAGGCGCGAACGCCGCAGCAGCAGCGTCAGAGGCGTGATTGCGCGACAGTTGATCATGCCGCCGCGGCTCGATCTGCCGGCCAGATTGTAGGTGATCACCGCGCCGGTGCCGAGTTGCGCTTTGCCCCATTTGACCGGATGGCCATCCAGCTCGAGCAGCCTGTAGGCGCCGTTGGCGCTGCATGGCAGAACCAGAGCCGCCGCGAAGAGCAGCGCGGAAATCAGACGCTTGCAGTTGTTATTCAACTAAAGAGGCCCAGCAGGCACCTCTTTCTTGTCCCACACAAATCACACCCTGTCCAAGTCCCCCGGGCTAGCCTTTTTGTCGCGCGCTTCGCGCCGGCTGGACGGGCAGAAATCAGCGAGGATTCGATGACCAGACTGTTCACCACCTGCGCGATAGTGGCGCTGAGTACGTGTTTGTGCGGACCCATGTTGGCGCAATCCACGACGGCGCCTGTTTCACCGGACCAGACGATGCCCAACAACGGCTCGTCGGGCAGCACGATGTCGTCTCCCGCGGCGCCGCAGACCAGCCCGACCCAGGGGCAAACGGCCGCGACTGACCTGACGGGACAATCGATCTACACTGCGCAAGGGCGCAAGATCGGCACCGTGTCGTCCATGAGCACGGACGCACAAGGCCAACAGAGCGCCGCCGTCAGTATCGAGAAGTATCTCGGCATGGGCGGCCAGACCGTGATGATTCCCGTGAGTTCGCTGCAGGCGCGGGACAAAGGCGGATTCACCACAACCCTGAGTGCCGCCGAGATCAAGGCGCTTGGCAAGTCGGGAAGTACCAGTACGTCGACACCGTAAGATTGCGCATGCGCCCATGGAGCAGGTCATGGGCTGCCAAAGAGCTTGGTGGGGCGGTGGTGATGCCCGCGGCGGCTCTCCCCCACAGCCCCCTCGGTCGGCGCGAAGCCGCCCCGCCCCACCAACCCCTCTTCGAAATGTTCCACATTCCGGGCACATGTGAACGGGAAGGGCGTTTCACCAGAGCGTCCCAACAGGATAGGTGTGGACATGAGCGATCGCTGTTTGACGTTGATCAAAGTCGCCGCGCTGGGTTCGATCTTGCTGCTGGCAGGCTGCGGTACGGATCCGGGCGACCGGGCTCTGTCGGGAGGCATGATCGGCGCCGGTGCGGGTGCCATCATCGGGGCGGCGACGGGCACGGCGGCGACGGGGGCGGCTATCGGCGCGCTCAGCGGGGCCGCGATCGGCGCTGCCACGAACCCTTGTGAGCTCAATCTCGGCGATCCGTATTGGCGCGAACACGGCGGACGCGCCGCGTACGACCGGCGCTGCGGACGCCATTATCGCGGTCACGACGAAACCGATGGCCTCAAAGACGACAATGACGACTGATGTGCCCTGACGGGGTGCGCAGCCGCCGAACTCGCCAAGCGCTCGAACGGCGGCCCGGCTTTCGGGCGACAGGGCCGTCCGTTGGGGGTGTTGGCGCTTGGCTGTCAATTTGTCCGCTCACAGGCCGGTGAGTCGCGGCAATTGCGATGGCCACAGCGCGCTTGAGGTCTTATACAGCGTGCAACGCACATAGCCCGGGAGGAGGGCCCCAATGCAATTGCATGTCTCGGCACTGCGCTGCGCCGCCGCAGTCAGCGCGCTCATGGTGTTGTCGTCGAATGCTGCCATGGCGTTTGATTGGCCATGGAATGATACCGGTACCAAGACACCACCGCCGCCGCCGCCGCCCGCCTACACCAACACGCAACTGCCCTTCGATCAGCGCGTCGGCGATCTGATCTCGCGCATGACGCTCGAGGAGAAGGCCTCGCAACTCGTCAACCAGGCGAGGCCGATTCCGCGCCTGGGCGTTCCCGGCTACAACTGGTGGAGCGAGGCGTTGCACGGCGTTGCGCGCAACGGCATCGCCACCGTGTTCCCACAGGCCATCGGCTTGGCCGCCACCTTCGACCCCGCCTTGGTGCACGACATGGGGGTCGCGATCTCCACCGAGGCGCGCGTCAAGTACAACCAGGCCGGCTACGAAAAAGACCACGGCATCTACGAGGGGCTCGATTTCTGGTCACCCAACATCAACATCTTCCGCGATCCGCGCTGGGGCCGCGGCCAGGAAACCTATGGCGAAGACCCATGGCTCACCGCCCAGTTTGCCAAAGCGTTCGTCACGGGCATGCAGGGCGACGATCCGAAATATCTGCGCACGATCGCTACGCCCAAGCATTACGCGGTGCATTCCGGACCCGAACCGACGCGCCATTCCGTCGACACCCAGGCGAGCCTGCATGACATGGAAGACACGTATCTTCCCGCTTTCCGCGCCGCGTTCACCGAGGCGAACGCGCAATCGACGATGTGCGCCTACAACGCGGTGAACGGCCAGCCCGCCTGCGCCAGCGATTTCCTCCTGACCGACACGCTGCGCAATGCGTGGAACTTCCAGGGCTACGTGGTGTCGGATTGTGACGCCATTGCCGATATCGACGGCGGCCTCTCCATGTTCATGACTGGCGGCCACCACTACACTAAAAACCTGGCCGAAGCCGCCGCCGTGTCGCTGAAGCACGGCGTCGACAACGACTGCGCCGATTTCTCGATCGCCACATCCGACGCCTCCGATTACCAGCGCTACATCGATGCAGTGCGCCAGGGACTGGTGCCGGAGGCGATCGTCGACCAGTCGCTGCAGCGCCTGTTCATGGCGCGGATGCGGCTGGGCATGTTTGATCCCAAGGACATGGTGAAGTACGCCCAGGTTCCGGATTCCGAGCTAGATTCCGCGGCCCATCGTCAGCTCGCGCTCAAGCTGGCGCAGGAATCGATCGTGTTGCTCAAGAACAAAGGCGTGCTGCCTTTCCGGCACAACGTCAGGCGGATCGCGGTGATCGGCCCCTTGGCCGACCAGGTGACGCCACTCCTGGGCAACTACAACGGCACGCCGTCGCATGCCGTAACCGCACTCGAGGGACTGAAGGCGCGCTTCCCGAACGCCGAGATCGTCTTCGAGCCGGGCACCAATTTCCTTCGCGCCGTCGAAGCCGTTCCGGGCGCGCTGCTTGCGACCGACGACGGCAAGCCGGGGCTGAAGGCAGAGTTCTTCGACAACGAGAAATTCTCCGGCACCCCCTCGCTCACCCGCATCGACGCCAACGTCGACTACACGCGCGATGTCGGCATGCAGAAGGCATCGGTACTTCCCGCCATTCCGACGCCGTTCGCGGTGCGGTGGTCGGGGACGCTCACGCCGACCGAAACCGGCGACTACCGCGTCGGGTTGGACACCGCAACCGGGCGCCTCTTGATTGATGGCAAGGAGGTCGTCCATGTCGGCGGCCCGGGCGACCAGACCGCGAAGACTGCGATCCTGCACCTCGAAGCGGGGCACAAGTACGCCATGACCATCGAGCGCGGCTTCGCACACAACTTGGCGATCCGCTTCGTCTGGTCGGTGCAGATACCGAATGCGAAGGCGCGCGCCATCGCGGCAGTGAAGAAGGCCGACATCGTGGTGGCGGTGGTGGGCATCACTTCGCAGCTCGAAGGCGAGGAGATGTTCGTCGACGTCCCCGGCTTCAAGGGCGGGGATCGCACCAGCCTGGACATGCCCAAGGACGAGGAAGATCTGCTCAAGGCGGTGCGCTCGGCCACCAAGAAGCCGCTGGCGGTCGTGCTCTACAACGGCAGCGCGCTCGCGGTGAACTGGGCGGCCAGGAACGCCGATGCCATTATCGATGCATGGTACGGCGGCGAGGAGGCGGGTACCGCAATCGCCGGCGTGCTCGCGGGCGATTACAATCCGTCAGGCCGTCTGCCGGTGACCTTCTACACTGGCGTAAACCAGCTGCCGCCGTTCGAGAACTACGCGATGGAGGCTGCTCCCCTGGGGCGCACCTACCGCTACTTCAAGGGCAAGCCGCTCTACACCTTCGGTTACGGCCTTTCGTATACCACTTTCAAGTACAGCGGACTCGCGCTCTCCTCGCCAACACTCAGGGCGGGTGACGCGCTTGGCGTCGATGTCGACGTGAAGAACGCCGGCAAGCGCGCCGGCGACGAGGTAACGGAACTCTATCTTGCCTTCCCCAAGATCGCGGGCACGCCGGTCCGTGCGCTGCGCGGACTTCAGCGTGTGCATCTGGAGGTGGGCGAGACCAAACACATCCACTTTGAACTCAAGCCGCGCGACCTAAGCTCGGTGACCGAAGCCGGTGAAGTGAAGGTGCAGGCTGGCGATTACGCTCTCAGCGTCGGCGGCGGCCAGCGCGGAAGCACCAAGGCGATCGCCGCCACCGGTTTCAAGATCGACGGCGAGCAGGTCCTGCCGCCGTAGACACGGCGTTTTGCTTGGCAGGCGCTCCCGGCTTCATCGCCGGGGGCGCTTTGCCCATCAGTACAGAAGAAACGCCTTCCGTTCGCCTTCCCACGCCTGTTCGTCCGCTGCGGCCAACCCATCGAGGTCGGCGGGCATGGCGACGGGATCATCGATCCATTGGCGCAACAGTGTGCCGCCGTTGATGACGTCGATTGCGCGCTTGCCGTGCTCGTATTCGTAGGCGAAATCGCGCCACAACGGATAGTCGCGATAAAGCCGCCGGATAGCCTTGAAGGCCAGCGCCATGAGCCGCCAGGGCCGGAACGCGGCATGATCGTAGATCGGTCCTTCGGTGATGATCTGCAGGCCGTGGCACAAGGCGCCGGTATGCTTGTGGAAAGTGGGTTCGAACCAGCATTCACGCAAGGCGCACCCGCCGAGCCATTGCGGCGCCAGCTTCTCCATCTCGGCCACCACGCGCCCGGCGTTGATGTCGGGCGCGCCGAACATCTCGAGCGGCCGCGTCGTGCCGCGCCCTTCGGAAAGCGTCGTGCCTTCCACCATCACTGTGCCGGCGTAGGCGCGCGCCATCCACAGGTTCGGCGCGTTGGGGCTGGGGTTGATCCAGGCCCGTTCGCCGAGCGGCCAGCCGAAGCCGGGAGGCGCCTCCGGCCCCCAGCCTTCCATCGCAATCACGCGATAGGCGATGTTGAGGTTCTTCGTCGCGATCAACCAACGTCCCAACTCGCCCAGCGTGAGGCCATGGCGCATCGGCAACGGACCTGCGCCGACAAAACTCTCCCAGCCGCCGCGCAGTTTGAGGCCTTCCATCGGCCGCCCGACCGGATTGGGGCGGTCCAGCACCCAGATCTCTTTGCCGTGCTTGGCAGCGGCCTCGAGCACGTGCAGCAGCGTGGTGACGAAAGTGTAGATGCGGCAGCCCACATCCTGCAGGTCGACCAGCATCACGTCGAACGTGTCCATCATGGCGTCGGTCGGCCGCCGCACCTCGCCGTAAAGGCTGAACACCGGGATGCCGAGACGGGCATCGTGAAAGTCGGCCGACTCCACCATATTGTCTTGCTTGTCGCCCTTCAGCCCGTGCTGCGGCCCGAAAGCAGCCGTCAGTTTCACGCCCGCGGCCGCCAGAGCGTCAAGCGAATGCGTGAGGTCCGCCGTCACTGACGCGGGATGGGCGAGCAGGGCCACGCGGCGGCCTTGCAGCGTCGCGCGCAGGTCAGCCTGCGCAAGCAGCCGGTCGATGCCGAATTTCATGGCCTCACGTTGCCGGAAGTTCGAGCGCAAATCCATCGCCATGATGGAAGTCCGCCTTGCCGGGCGGGTGCTTCAGAGACCAGTAGGAGATGATTCCGTCCGCTTCCTCGATCACGGTGGCAATCCCCACCCACCAGTTGCTGGAGAGTTCCGGAAGACCGCCGAGGTCGAGTTCGGCGCGTAGCATGAAGCCGCCCGCGCGCGCCCCGGAGGTGATCACCGGCCGCACGACGTCCGCATCACGCCGGTTGAGCCGATAACCGTCGAATCGGTAGGCGGCCCAATGCAGGAACGGGGAGAAATTGAACTCGTAATACGGCTCGCCCCAACGCGGCCTGACGAATACCTCGAAGCAGGTGTGACGCCATAATCCGTCCGCCCGCAGCGAGTCGGTGATCGTGTCGGGATCGGGCGACGTCAGCTCCGGCATGCCGCTTGTTTGGTACTCCACCGTCATGCCGCTGGCCGGTCCGCGCACGGCCTCGACGACGATGGTCTTCACCGCCCGACAAACCGAATCAGGATGCAGGATGAGGCGCATACGGAGCTTATAGCCTTCCCTCGGTTGCCGGTCGCCTGCTACGTGCTTGTCCCATATTGCGAATTGATTGCAGATTGCGGCACGTTGTTAACGATGCCTTGGGGCCGATGGGTCAAGATGGCACCGCTTCCAATGGGCTAGGACGCCATGGGCAAGTTGAAACAGCTGAAGCTGATGCATCTGGGCGGCGAGGTTCTACGCGACGCGCAGGAAAAGGCGCGCGTCGAACGCCATTGGCACATCCTGGGCGACGCAAAGCCGCCCAAGGCGCCGGGCAAGGACTACACCTACGTCGAGGAACTGACGCGGCTGCAGTTCGAGTTGCTCAAGATGCAGGAGTGGGTGCGACTGCAGGGGCTCAAGGTTGTCGTCATCTTCGAAGGCCGCGACGCGGCGGGCAAGGGCGGCGTCATCAAGCGCATCGCCGAATGCCTCAACCCGCGTTCGTGCCGGGTGGTGGCGCTTGCCACGCCGACGGAAAAAGAGCGAAGCCAGTGGTATTTCCAGCGTTATGTCGAGCAACTTCCGGCCAAGGGCGAGATCGTGCTGTTTGATCGCAGCTGGTACAACCGCGCCGGCGTCGAGCACGTGATGAGCTTCTGCACCGAGGAAGAATATGGCGAGTTCCTGCGTTCCTGCCCGCTGTTCGAGGAAATGCTGGTGCGTTCGGGCATCATCCTCATCAAGTACTGGTTCAGCGTCAACGACGAGGAGCAGGAGCGCCGCTTTCTCGAACGCATGAAAAACCCGATCAAGCGCTGGAAACTGTCGCCGATGGACATCGAATCGCGCGAGCGCTGGGTCGAATACTCCAAAGCCAAGGACGTCATGCTGAAGCACACCGACAAGAAGCTGACGCCCTGGTACATCGTCAACGCGGACTCGAAGAAGAAGGCGCGGCTAAACTGCATTGCGCATCTGCTGCGCCAGATTCCGTACAAGGACTTGCGGCCGGTGCAGATCGAGTTGCCGCCGCGCCAGCCCGACAACGGCTACAAGCGGCCGAAGAAGTCGTCGCAGCATTGGGTGCCGGAACGCTATTAAGCGCAACATTGTTGCGCGCGGATTCGGCTTGGGCTCCAGTCGGTTAAGCCTATTATCCGAACGGTCACATTTCTCGCCTTAGATGCATGCGTCAGGCTCGCCGGAACGCCCGGAAAAATGGTGTGGCGAGACTTGGGTAGTGGGAATGGCGCACGAAATCGAACGCAAATTCCTTGTCGTCGGTGACGGCTGGCAGCGTGGCAGCCGCCGGAGTTTGTCCATCCGGCAGGCCTACCTGGCGCGGCCCGATGCGACAGTGGTTCGTGTACGGATCGTGGATGAGCGCGAGGGTTTCATCACCATCAAGAGCGCGCCTCCGGGGTTCATCCGCTCCGAATTCGAATATGTGATTCCCGTTGCTGATGCGCTTCAGCTGCTTCGCTTTCGCACCGGCTGTGTCATCAAGAAGCGACGCCATATCGTTCCGGCCGGCGGTTTCAATTGGGAGGTCGACGTCTTCGACGGCGACCACCAAGGCTTGGTCATCGCCGAGGTCGAACTCGCCGATCCCGACGCCAGGCTGGAGCTTCCGGACTGGGTGGGCCGGGAAGTGACCGGCGATCCGCAATATTACAATTCCAACTTGGCGCACCGGCGGTTTGCCGCCAATGCGCTGTCGCTGGCGGAGCCCGAAACAGGCATGCGCGCCGCCTGAGCCCGGCGTGACGCGGCCTTGGCATCACGATCACATCTGGGTCTTGTCGCTGGCCGATGGTCGGCCTACATCGCAACGGCCGGTGCCGGCCGCCGGGGCACTTGAGGAGTTGTTGCCTTCAGGACGCTAGGGAAACATGCGATCCGGCGATGGCCGGTGGCCGCCTTCGCGGTCGCGGGCGCGGTTGCGCTCTCGATCCGCTTTCTTGACCGGCCGTTGGCGCGCGCGTTCGCCCCATTGGGCTTCTCGCCGGCCGCGGCCGACGGAACGCCGATCGAACTTCCACTCATGATCGCCGTGGCGGGTATCGCGGTGGCGGCGGGCGCCCTGTATCTTCGGTCGCGCCAAACCGCACCCAAATCGGTCGAAGCCGGCATGCTCGCAGGCATCGCGCTGCTGGCGAGCGTTTGCCTCGTCGAGTTTCTCTTCAAGCCCATGTTCTGCCGCGCGGTCCCGATGCAGTACCTGTGGGATCACGTCTACGGCTTCCACTGGCTGCAGTGGTGCGACGGTTCATTCCCATCGGGCCATGCCGATCAGGCTGCGGCGATTCTCACGGTGGCCTGGGTTTACTATCCGCGTTGGCGGTGGCTGTACCTGCTGGCGATGGCCGGGTTGGCCTTTGCGCTGATGGCAGGCGAGTGGCACTTCCTCAGCGACGTCATTGCCGGCGGTTTCGTCGGCGCCTTCTCCGCCTGGCTCGTCATGCGCTTCGCCAAAGCGGCGCGCGCCAGGCAGGCGACCGGCGCTCGCGATACACAAGCATTTTAGTCGAGCTTGCCACAACTACGTGACGCGTGAATTACGCGAAGTGTCTTCGCATACGAAGAGAACTAGATAAGAAGCCGAACAACAGCGTTCAGTCACGATTCATCGCGGCGAGACCTGCTGCTGGATACGCGCGCCTTTCGTGACGACAATAGCGTGCACTGTTTGGGGCACCACCATGAGCCGATCGCCAGCTCTTGCTCTCGCCGCCTTGCTGTTGACCGCAAACGCTTCCGCCGGCACGGACTGCCCGGCGCCCGCACCAGCGCCCGGGGTCCAACAGTATATCATGCTGGCGGCGCTCACCTGCCACGCCATTGCCGCGCAAAACACAGCGCCAGATCTGACCAGGTTCTCGGGGGCCCCCTCGTTGGCGAGCCTGCGCGATCCGCAATACTGCGTGCTGGCGCTGGCGTCTTATTTCGCAGCGCGCGATCGTGGCGCTCGTCCCACGCCTTTTGAATGCGCAGTCAGCAAGACCAAGACGATCGCCAGCGTGCGGCGCGGGATTTCGCTCGCAGAGCGGTGAATGGCGAGCCGGGCCAGGCCGCCTGCGAACCTCACATCACCGCGCCGATGTGCCAGGGCACGAATTCCAGGTCGCCATAGCCGAGTTGTTCGCTTTTCGACTTCTTGCCCGATGCGACTTTGATGAGGTAGTCGAGGATTTCCTCGCCCTTTTCTTCCACCGTGCTTTGGCCCGTGGCGATCGTGCCGCAATCGACGTCCATGTCGTCAGGCATCTTGCGGTAGATTTCCGAGTTGGTTGCGAGCTTGATCGACGGCGAGGGTTTGCAGCCGTAAGCCGAGCCGCGCCCGGTGGTGAATGCGATCATCGTCGCGCCCGATGCCACCTGTCCCGTCGCTGAGCAGGGGTCGAGCCCCGGACTGTCCATGAATACGAGGCCGTGCCTTGCAACCGGCTTGGCGTATTCGATCACGTCCACCAGCAGCGAAGTGCCGGCCTTGGCCACCGCACCTAGCGATTTCTCCAGAATGGTGGTGAGCCCGCCCGCCTTGTTGCCGGGCGAGGGATTGTTGTTCATCTCCATGCCGTGGATTGCGGTGTAATGCTCCCACCACTTGATCCGCGCCCGCAGCGTGTCCACCAGATCGGGCGTGGCCGCGCGTGTGTAGAGCAGGTGCTCGGCGCCGTAAATTTCCGGCGTTTCCGACAGGATCACGGTGCCGCCCAGCGCCACCAGCCGGTCGGACGCGTTGCCCAGCGCGGGGTTTGCCGTGATGCCGGACCAGGCGTCCGAGCCGCCGCATTGCAGGCCGACGACGATCTCGCTGGCGGGTTGCTCGGTGCGCTGCGCCGCATTCACCGCGGGCAGCATCGCTTTCAGGCGTTCGAGCCCCTCGGCGATGGCGCGGGGTGTGCCACCGGTATCTTGAATGGTGAAAGACTGGAAGCGGTCGCTTTCCGCAATGCCGTACTCCTGCTTGAAGCGCGCCAGTTGGATGACCTCGCAGCCGAGGCCCACCAGCAGCACGGCGCCGAAGTTCGGGTTGGCCGCCGTGCCCCACAGTGTACGGGTGAGCAGGTCGTAACCTTCGCCCTTGGTGGCCATGCCGCAGCCGCCGTGATGGGTGATCGGCACGATGCCGTCGACGTTCGGGAACGCGTCCAACAGGCCGCTCTTTTCCGCGGCGTCGGCGATGTGGCGGGCCACGGTTGCCGAGCAGTTCACGCTCGTCAGCACGCCCACATAGTTGCGCGTTGCCACCTTGCCGGTGTCGCGCTTGAAGCCCAAGAAGGTGCGCGGCCTTTCGTTGCGGTTGAACGGTTGCGGCCTGACGGCTTCCGAGCGCAGGTCGGAGAACGCCACGTTCTGCACATGCACGTGCCGGCCGGGCGCGATGTCCTCAGTCGCCACCCCGATCACCTGGCCGTATTTGCGAACCGGCTCGCCGGCCTTGATCAGACGGGTCGATATTTTGTGCCCGAACGGGATGGAGTCTTTTGCTTCGATCTTCTCAGCCGCGATCTCGGTTCCGGGCGCGATCGCCGCCACGGCGACCACCACATTGTCGTTGGGGTTGAGCCGGATCACGGCCGTCTTTTCATTGGGCATGATGAACCTCTGGGCTGGGAACACTATTCGACCGTCAGGCACAAAGCCAGTTGAGCGTATTGGACAGGAAACGCTGCTGCATCGGGCCGCTTAAGTCGGGCACGCGTTGGAACACGATTCTGCCCGCGCCCAGCTTGGTGGTGAACGTGCCGGCACCGACGCGGCGGTCGTGATCGCGGCTGTACCCTACGAAAACATCCACGCCGGGTCCGTCCACCATCACGCCGTTGGCCTGACGGCCGGGGACCTGGAAGAAGCCGTCCATGGCGCAATCGACCGGCATGCCTGAATAGATGGGGTGCTCGCGCAGGAAATACCAATTGCCCATCCATGGCGCGCGATAGCCGCCGACCATGCCTTGATAGGCCAGTGCGCCTTCCGCCGCGAGCTGCCGGGCAAGACCTTCGGCTAGCCCATCCTCCTGCGCCATGAGAAGCAGCGGCATGCCCGCCCGGACCAGCGTCAACACCGGCGGGGGCAGAACTCCGGGCGCAGGCGTGGAACCGTCCTTTTTCTGTAGGCTCAACCCTTCGTCGCCGCCAAGCTTCTGCGCCGCGGTGGACCGCTCCGTCAGGCCGGAGCTGATGACCGCGTCGAACGTCTTGCCCGGCGCGAACTCCTCGAACGACACTCTCGACAGTTTCGCCAACTGCGTTTGCAACCGGGGCCAGGTTCCGACAAGGCCCACGTGCAGAGGCTTCGCCAGGTTGGGTTCGGTCACCCACAACCGGCGTATCTGCGTCGCCGCCGGCGCGCACGAAAGTTCCAGCGCGAACTGGTAGAGCCCGTTCTCGTCGAGCGGTGGGGTTTCGAAACCCGCGCGCACCAGCACGCTCATCTGATCTCGGCGAACAGCCGGCGCGGCGAGACGGGCCAGCTTGACGCTGCGCCCCGAGGGCGTAACCATCTTGAACTGCAGGATACCCGATACCGGCTTGCCAGTGTCATTCAGCAGATAGAGGTCGAACACCGCGTTTTGCCCGTGCGTGAGCACAAGGGCGCGCTGCTTGGCCACCGGCCGGACCGGCAATAGGCTCGATCGGATGAGACCGGGATCGTCGCATTTGAAGTTGCGGAAATTGTCGACAATGCCGGAGTGATTGTCGATGGCCGTCGACTCCCAGCCGCTGATTACCGCATAATCGGTCGGATCGTTGATGCGCGCATTCTCCATGTAGTTTTGCCAGCTGGCGTAACTCTTGCGGCCGATTGCCAGGAACAGGCTCTCCGCCGTGGGAAACGCGTTGCGAAAACCCCAGCGATCCAGGAACGCCTGGTACGCCGCCAGGATTTCCTGGTGATCGGCTAGATCATAGCTGGCGCCGCCGCGCCGCAAGATCTCGGCCACCATCAGCGTGTGATCGTCGGGTACAGCGCAGCCTTCCATCTCGCCGTATTCAACGATCTGCGGCCGAATGGGGTTGCGATAGGTGAAGTGTTTCGGGTCCTTATAGAACTCGTCGTACCACTGGTCGCCGGCGCCCTGGTGGTCGTCCCACCAGCCACCCCACGGCTCCTTGTCCGAGCGGTGCAAGTCCGCGTCATATGGCGCAAACCAGGCTTGGGCAGCCCGGACCTCGCGCGACGACATGCCGTCGTTCATCAGGATGATGCGGCTTTCGTCCTCGGCGCGCATGGCTTCGAGCGCGGCCACGGTGGCGGGATCGCCAAAGTCGGCACCGAGCTCGTTCTGCAGCGTCCAATGCACGAGGCTGGGATGGCTGCGGAAGGTACGCATCATGGCGCGGATCTTGGCGAGTTCAAATTTGCGCGCGAATATGTCGGCGTCGGTTGTCGGCGGCTGCATGATGATGCTGTGGGCATCGAGCCGCGCGTCGTCGGGCCACTTGCCGATCGCGAACTTGCCGGCGCTAGGCTCCATGCCGCGCAACAGCCCCAGCCGATCCTGCGCATCGAGCACGTCTTGCTTGCCGGGATTGCGGTGAAAGGCGAGACAGTTGAGGCCCAGCGCCTTGGCCTGGGTGACTTCCTTTTCGGCAAGATCGGGCGTGGGCCACATCCCGTTGAGCCCCCAATAGCCCCAGCTGATCGCCGAATAGAGCCTGATGCGCCGCCCGTTGAGGCGGAACAGCGCGTCCTTGCCGATACCGTACGGCGCGAACCAGCGGAAACCGAATGTCACCGTCCGCGTCGAGGTGCCGCCTGCGGCGGTCCATCGGGCAAACAAGCGATAGAGATTGGGCGTGCCTAGATCCCACCTCTTGGCCTTCGGCGCGGTGACCGCGAAGCGGAATGTCGCCTTGCGCCCCTCGACCTTCACGTCCGCCAGCCGGAATCGCGCCGAAAGCGGACGGCCGGATGTGGCGTCCGCGATAGCGAGGGTAAGCCGGCGTCGCGCCGCATTCGCCGCCGCCGACGTGCTCGCGAATTTCACGGTAACGAACGCGTTGGCGGCGCCAGGCGTGGGAGTGTTCAGCACCCAGGCGTCGTGGATGCGTGAATCCATCGGATGCGCGCTGAGGCTCATGCCGCGGTCGATGCCGCCGAAGCCGTGGCTGCGCGGGATCTTCACCTCGCCCCAGGTGATGGTGTCGGAATCGACCCAATCGAAGCGCCCGCCGGGATTGGTGATGCGAATGGCAAGCAGATTGGCGCCGCCCGGATTCGCCGCCGCCGTGAGATCGCACTCGAACGGCATCTCTTCGATGATGGAATAGCCGACCAGCTTGCGGTTCAGATACACCTCGGCCCTGAGCCGCGCGCCGCGGACGGCGAGGATGACGCGCTTGCTGCGGAAGGCCGAGGGAATGTCGATGGACCTCCACCACCACGACACGCCGACGTATGCGCCGTTTCTCACTTCCGCGTCGTTTGTTGCGTAGGTGAACTCATCCGGCGTATAGGGCCGCAATCCGAACTTGCCCCAATAGTGCTGTTCGACCGTGGCGGGAAGGTTGACAGCGATTCCGGCATCGTCCCCAAGCACCTCCCATCCGCCCGTTGGTGGATTGACCGGCAGGGCGGCGAGGTTCACGTCGGCGGGCAGATAAATGGTATCGTCCTGCCAGGTGGCCTTGCCGTCGATCAGCAGGCGCCAGCCATCGTCTGGGATCGCAATGCCACCCCAGGTAACGTGCTTGGCTCGCGCGCTGCGCTTGGCTTCGGCCATCTGTCGCGCCAGAACGGCGCCGACCAGACCCGTTGATCCGGCGACGAAGGCGCGACGATTCAATCCGCCCATTGAGATGTGCCGGAAGTGTGCCGTTGTTGCGTTAGCATGAGTGATCTAGAGTGCGCAATACAGAACACAACAGCGCAAATGCAATCAACTCCAAATCGGACTCGATTCGCGCGGCTCCTGCTTCCGATCGCCTTTCTCTTGTGCGCCAACACTTCACCTGCCGGCTCGGCGCCGCATCGCGCCGCGCGTGACGGACTCGCCCAGGGATTTCGCACGCCTCCGCAAACAGCCAAGCCGCGGGTGTGGTGGCACTGGATGAACGGCAACGTCACCAAGGACGGCATCCGCAAGGACCTCGAATGGATGCATCACGTGGGCATCGGCGGCGCGGACGCGATCGACGCCTCGATCGATACTCCGCAGGTCGTGTCGCACCGCCTCATCTACATGACGCCCGAATGGAAGGATGCGTTCCGCTATGCGATCAGCCTTGGAGCCAAGCTCGGCATGGAGATGGCGATCAACTCCTCGCCCGGCTGGAGCGAAACCGGAGGTCCCTGGGTCACGCCGCAGGAGGCGATGAAAAAGCTGGTCTGGAGCCGGACAGAGCTTGACGGCGGCAAGCCATTCCACGGGCTCCTGCCGCAGCCGCCCGACAACGTTGGTCCGTTCCAGAATGCGCCGGTGTCCGGCGACATCAAACCCACGCCGAAAACAGCCGCCTTGAGGTTCTACCGCGATACCATCGTCATCGCCTACAGGCGCCCGGCCGTGTTGCCGCCGGTCGTGCAAGTGACTTCGAACGCGGGGCCGCTCGATCCCGGGCCATTGCAGGACGGTGACCTCACCAACGGGCCGACGATTGCGCCTGGTTCCGACGGAACGGACGCCTGGGTCGAAGTCGAGTTTTCCGGACCCGCGACGATCGAGGGCTTGAGTCTCACGGTAACCGCGCCCCGCGGCCTCGGCTACACGCCCGTGCTGGAGGCAAGCGACGACGGCAAAGCGTGGCATCATGTGGCGGACATGCCTGTCGCTTCGCAGCTTCAGCGGTTCGTGCTTATCCACCAGACGATGTCTTTTGCGCCCGCAACCGCGCGCTTCTTCCGCGCGGTGTTCCGCCCCTCCGTGCCGTTGCCGGTGAGCCTGCGCCCGCGCGCGGCCGCACCCGGCCTGTCTGAACCGCCGCCGGGCACCCCGCCACCGCGCACCTACAAGCTCAATGAATTCGTGTTTCACGCTGGGGCCACCGTCAACGAATTCGAGAAGAAGGCTCAGTTCGCGGTTCCGCCGCGCGATTTCTACGCCATCGCTTCGACACCCGCTTTTGCGACCGGCACGGCCATCGATCCAGCCGAAACCATCGTTCTCACCGACCGCATGAAACCGGACGGAATGTTCGACTGGACGCCGCCGCCGGGCCGCTGGGTTGTGCTGCGCATGGGCTATTCGCTGACCGGCGCTGAGAACCATCCCGCCACCACGGAGGCAACGGGTCTCGAGGTTGACAAGCTCAATGCCCAGCATGTGCGCGCCTATCTGAACCACTACCTTGACACCTATGAGGACGTGACCGGCACCAAGCTGTTCGGCAAGCGCGGGTTGAAGGCGCTGGTGGTCGACTCGGCCGAAATCGGCATGCAAAACTGGACGGAAGACCTGCTCGGCGAATTCAAGCGCTTGCGCGGCTACGATCCGACACCCTTTCTGCCGGCGCTGACCGGGGCCGCGGTGAAGAGCCCGGCCGACAGCGACAAGTTCCTGTGGGACTTCCGGCGCACGCTTGCCGAGCTTTATGCAAAGAACCACTACGGCACGATCGGTGCGGTCGCAGCCGAACGCAATCTCGTCAACTACGGCGAAGCGCTCGAGGACCATCGCCCAGGTTTCGGCGGCGACATGGAGATGCGCCAGTACGCCACGATACCAATGGGCGCTATGTGGACGTATGGCGAAGAGCATCCGTCCGCCTTCACCTATGAAGCCGACATCCTGGGCGCCGCCTCCGTCGCTCACATTTACGGACGGCCTCTGGTGGCCGCGGAATCGCTTACCTCGGCGCTGCAACCGTGGTCGAACAGCCCCCGCGACCTGAAGCCATTCATCGATCTGGAGTTCGCGCGCGGCGTCAACCGCGTTGTGATCCACACTTCGGTGCACCAGCCGGTCGACAAGCCGCCGGGGCTGTCGCTGTTCGGCTACGGCCAGTTCTTCAACCGCCTCGAAACCTGGGCGCCCGTGGCGGGGCCGTGGATGGATTACATCGCGCGCTGCTCCTGGTTGCTGCAGCAGGGCCGATACGCGGCCGACATCGCCTATTTCTACGGTGAGGAGGCGCCGATCACGAGCCTGTTCGGCAACAAGCGGGTCGAGGATGTGCCCGAGGGCTACGCCTTCGATTTCGTCGACCAGGACGCGCTTCTTCACCAACTCGGCGTCGATCGCGGCGAACTGACGACGAAGTCCGGCATGCGCTACCGCGTGCTCTACCTGGGCGGCTCGAGCCTTACCATGACGTTTGCGACGCTGGCGCGAATCGCCGACCTAGTTTCGCAAGGCGCTGTTGTCGTAGGCAGGCGGCCGCATTCGTCACCGAGCCTTGCGGACGATGACGCAAAATTCCAGGGGCTGGCGGATGCGTTGTTTGGCGCTGGCGGCGAGCATGCCTACGGCCAGGGCCGGGTTTTCGCGGACGGCTCGCTCGCGGCCGCGCTGGCCGTGCTGGGAGTGACGCCGGACATCAAGACCACGCAACCGGACCTGTTGTGGCTTCATCGCAAGCTGATCGACGGCGAGGCCTATTTCCTTTCCAACCGCAGCGACAAACCGGTTTCGGTCTCCGCGAGCTTCCGCGTCGCAAGCAAGGCGCCGCAGTTGTGGGATGCGGTATCAGGGCGGATTTCACCCGCGTCCTACCGGATCCGGAACGGCCGCACGCAGGTTTCACTGAACTTCGAGGCGCACGGTTCCATCTTCGTTGTCTTCCGTCGGCCGGCGACGGCCGAGGTTCTCAACCTGCGCGAGCCCGTCGAACGCGTGGTGCAGAGCTTGAAGGGGCCGTGGATGATCGCTTTCCAACCCGGCCGCGGTGCGCCGCCCAAGATCACCGAACGCACGCTCGTGCCCTGGAACGACAGCGGCATCCCAGGCGTCAAGTACTTCTCCGGCGCGGGCACCTACACCACCACCTTCGCCCTGCCGAAGCCCGCACGCGCAGCGAAACTCATGCTCGACCTCGGCGATGTGCGCGAGCTCGCGGAGGTGCGCCTGAACGGCAAGCCCGTGGGCACGGTCTGGACTTCGCCGTTTACGCTCGACATTAGCAAGGCCGCGCGACCCGGCCGCAACGTGCTGGCCGTCACGGTGGTCAACCTCTGGGTCAACCGGCTGATCGGCGACGCACAGCCGGAAGCGAAGCAGAAGTACACCTTCACGATCATCCCGACCTACCGTGCCGACGCTCCGCTGCGGGTTTCCGGTCTGCTGGGGCCGGTGGTGATCAGGAGTGTGTCGGCGGAATAGGCGAGCGGAACGCGGCAAACGCCAAACGCAATCGGTTGCACCGCAACGGAAAAATCCTGAGCGGCTGGCCGTATCGGGATTTCACGATCGCATTATGCGCAACGATCAGATCGCTACCGGCGTGAACGGTGCGCCGGGGCCGTCGGCGGCGACGAAACTCCGCAACCGCAGGCCGGTCACGTCGTCGGTCACGACGGCAGGGCGCGCGTCGGCCTTCAGCGTCGAAATTTCGATGTTGTCGAGCGCCAGGTCTCTCACATGGCGCAGGTAGAATCCCCAGGCAGGCAGCACGCCGAACATGTCGGGGTCCGGATAGCCGTCCGCGTTTTCCGGCGGCTTCCTCACCGCGTCCTCGACGGTGCCGCCACCCGGATAGACGAAGCGCACGTCGCTGATCGAGACGTCCTCGATGACACCGCCTGGCACCCCCGAGATCAGCGAGCAGTAGCGCCTATCGAGCGCGCGGCAATCGATGTTGCTGATCGAGACGCGGCGCAGCACGGCCATCGGCGCGCCCGGCGGCGCCCGGCGGCGGTCGCCCAGGCGGACGAAGAGTGGCGCGTAGGTCGTGTCGCGCATGACGAGGTTGTCGACCACCATGTCCTCCAGCACGGCGCCGTCGACACTCTCGATGGCCAGCCCGTTGCAGCAGTCGAACACGCAGTTGGAAACGGCGACGTTGCGGAAGCCGCCGGTCGATTCCGTACCCAGCTTGATGCGCCCGCTGGTCAGGTGTTGTTCCAGATTCTCGAGCTGCTCGCGCTTGTAAGTGCCGTCGATCAGCGAGCCCATTGCGAAGCCGGAGACAAAGCAGTTGGTGATGGTGACGTTCTCGGTCGGGCGGATTTCTCCCAGCGCGTACGTACTTTTCAGCACGATGGCGTCGTCCGTCGGCGAGTTGATCGAGCAGTTCGAGATGCGGCAGTTGCGCACCACGTCGATGTCGATGCCGTCGCGGTTGGTGTCGATCTTGAGGTTGTCGATCGTGAGGTTGTCGATGCCGGTCGCGAGCACGCCGAAATGCCCGCCGCGATAGATGGTGAAGTCGCGAAGTGTCACATTGCGTGAGTTTTTGAGCGCAATGGTCTTGTTGCCCAGCCCACTCATGGCCTCGACGTCCTTCTTGAGCTCGGCGATGTGGGCCTTGAGCGCGGGCGAGGGCGGCAGGTTGCGGCCCACGCCCATCGACCACGGGGCGTTCGGGCTTTTGTTGGTCAGGCCCTCGCCGTCGATCATGCCGGGGCCGAGGATGGCGATGTCGCTGAGGTTCTCTCCCCACAACAAGCTGTTGCGGAAATGGCTGTGGCCGAAGTCCTGGTAGTTCTCGAACGGGTTGGCCTCGGTCAGGTTGTAACGGCCGCGATGCTTGGCGGGATCGGCGGCGATGAGGACCGCGCCGGCGCTGAAATAGATCGCGACGCGGCTCTTCAGCTCGACCGAGAAGCTGAGATAGCGCCCTTGCGGGAAATAGACCGTACCGCCGCCTTGGGCTGCCGCGGCATTGATGGCGCGCTGGATTGCGGCCGTGTCGAGCGTCTTGCCGTCGCCCTTGGCGCCGTAGAGGCGCACGTTGAGGGTGTCGGACGCGTTGGCAACCACGAATTCGAGCGGCAGAAACGCAAGTCCCGCGCCGGCCAGCAGACGCCGCCGGTCAACCTGGCTGATAAAGGTCATGGCCTGGCTCCCTGTGTGCGGCGGCAAAGCCGCGTATCCTTATCCGCGCAGGATTAGCATAGAACCGCCCGCGCGCAATCGCGAACGGGATGAAGCTCGTCGATTCGCGAAGCCTCTAGAAGTCCACGACGACCAGCTCGACGCCGGCGGCCTTGACCATCTTGGCCGACGCGTCGTCGATGCCCGTGTCGGTGATGAGGGTGTGGACGCGCGCGAGATCGCACAGAAGGTGCGCCGCCGAGGCGGCAAACTTGCTCGAATCGACCACCGCGATGAGTTGGTCGGCAAGATTGAGCAACTTGCGCTCCGCCTGCACCAGGATGATGTCGCTCTGCATCAGCCCGAAGCGCGTCACCGCCGCGGCGCCTAGGAACATGCGCGAGGCGTGGAATGTGCGCGTGCCGGCTTCCGCGAACGGGTCGAGCACGATGTTCTGCTCGCGGAACAGCACGCCGCCCGGGATCGACACACCCGTGTTAGGCTGCTGCAGCAAGGCGCTGACGATATGCAGCGAGTTGGTCAGCACCTGCAGCCGCAGGGGTTCGAGGTAGGTGCACATCTGCAGCGTCGTCGAGCCGCCGTCGATGATCACCGCTTCGCCGGCATGGCACAGCTGGGCCGCTGCCTTGCCGATGGCTTCCTTTGCGGCGCGGTTACGATTGACGTTCTCGTTGAACGGCACGCCCTGAAGATGGAAGCTGGTGATCTCGGCGGTGTCGAGCTGGGCTCCGCCGCGCACCCGTTTCAGCTTGCCCGCCTCCTGCAGCCGCTCCAGATCGCGCCGCAGGGTGGCGGCGGAGGCCGACAGCCTGCGGGACAGTTCGCGGAACGAAACAAATCTCTGCTCCTCGAGCAGATTCAGGATGACCCTGTCGCGTTCGGCTGAATGCATGTCCGACTCATATGCGCCTGCAACTCGCCACCAATATACAAGTTCAGCTCATTTTCGCTACGTCCTGCTTCATCGGATGGCCGCTGGCGATGCGGCAGACATCAAGTCCGTTCAAACGCGGCCATGACCGGAGGCACCACGACGAGCGATTCAGGCCTGGGCCGGAAACTCCCGCGGCCCGCCACTCGCCCTTCTCCCGCCATTGATAATGGCCTGTGCGGTTTTATCGCACCGGTGTTTCGATTTGCTTCCGTCGCGGCTCGCGGTGCCCGACGCGCCGCGATTGTGCGTCCGCGTCAGCGCGTGAACGCCTGAACGTTTCCCGCGTCCACGTTGATGATATTGCCCGTCGATTTGGACGAGGCGTCGCCGGCGAAGAAATACACGGCCTCGGCGATGTCCTCCGGCAGCACATCCCGCTTCAACAGGCTGCGCGCGCGGTAATGCGCTTCGAGCCCTTCGCCCGCGTCGACGCCATGAACCCTGGCCCGCTCCGCCCGCCACGATCCGGTCCAGATGTGCGAGCCGCGCAGCACCGCGTCGGGATTGACGACGTTGACCCGAATACCGAACGGGGCGCCTTCCAGCGCCAGGCAGCGTGCCAGATGCACGGCGGCGGCCTTGGAGGACGCGTAAGCGGCGGCATCCGGGATCGCGGCGAGCGCGTTCTTCGCGCCGATGAAGACAAGCGAACCGCCGGCCTGCTTCAGAAGCGGAAAGGCCGCGCGCGCGGTGAGGAAATAGCCCTTCGCCAGCACGTCGTAGTTCTTTTCCCACAACGCGAGCGAAGTCTGCTCGATCGTGGCGGCGGTGGCGAGCCCGGCGCCGGCCACCGCGATGTCGAGTCCGCCATACTCGCGCGCCACGGCGTCGAATACCGTCTGAACCTGGCGCTCGTCCGTCACGTCGCAGGCGACGGCGCGTACCGCGTCGCGCCCATATACCGAGCACAGCTCGGTGCGCGCCGATTCGAGCGCTTCGACGTCGATGTCGGCCAGCATCACCGAGGCACCCGCTTCGAGCAGCTTGACCGCAATCGCCCGGCCGATACCGCCGCCACCGCCGGTGATGACCGCGACGCGGCCCGTCAGCGCTTTCGAGCCGGGCATGCGCTTGGGTGCGGCTTCCGTCCAATACTCGATGCGGAAGGCTTCGCGCTCGGCAAGCGCGACGTAGCGCCCGATCGCTGTGGCGCCGCGCATTGCGTTGATGGCGTTGCCGAAGAACTCGCCCGCCAGCCGTGCCGTCGTCTTGTCGGGACCAAAGGCGAAGCGGCCAACACCCGAAACCAGCACGATGACCGGATTGGCGTCGCGCATCGGCGGATCATCGGGGCCTGCGTTGCGCTCGTAATAGATCTTGTAGTTCCTGCGGTAGCGGTCCAGCGCGTGCGCCACGCGGCTGTCGTCGAGCTTCTGCGGTGCGAGCACCAGCGGGGCGATCCCGGTGCGCCGGAAATGGACCGGGCATGGGGCGCCGAGCGCCGCCAGCGGCTCGAAATCGCGGGAACAAGTGAACTCGAGCGTTTCGGCGTCGTCGCTAAAATGGCCGATCCGGCCCGACCCCATCAGCCGGCGAAGCCGCGGCATGAGATCGGCCGCAATGCCTGCGCGTTCGGCAGCGGACGCGGGCGCCACTGCTTCGCCGCCGAAGGCCGGCCGGCCTTCGAGTTTGTCGTTCAGATAGCGCGCGGCGCGGGCCACCAGCTCGACCGTGTTCAGATAACACGACCGGGAGTCCGCGCCCCACACGACGAGGCCGTGGTTCTCGATCACGATGCCCTTGAGGCCGGCTTGCCCGGCGACGGCATCCCTGAGGCGCAGGCCGAGCTCAAAACCAGGGCGCTGCCAAGCCAGCCAGCCCACCTCGCGGCCGTAAATCTCCTCGACCGCCTGGCGTCCGTTTGAACAGGCAGCCAGCGCGATCACGGCATCGGGATGGACGTGATCGACGTGGGCGAAGGGCAGATAGGCGTGCAGCGCGGTGTCGATGCCGGCTGCGCGCGGATTGAGGTTGAAGATGCAATGGGGCAGGGCGCCTGCCATCTCGTTCTCGTGCTCGGCGTCGCGCCAGAGCCGTTCGAGCCGCCAGAGCTTGTCGAGATAGAGCGTGGCGAATCCGTCAAGTTTCATCGAACCGAGGTCGCCGCCGGAACCTCCGACCCACAGCACCTGCACGCTCTCGCCGGTGAGCGGATCGGCCATCGCCAGCTTGGCCGAGGTGTTGCCGCCGCCGAAGCCGGGTCCGCCGCCGATGAGGCGCGAGCGGTAGAGCAGAAGTTCCTCGGGAGCGAGCGAAGCAGCTTCGGCATCCGACCACAGCGGCGCCGGAACATTGAATGGAATCGCCATGCAGAAAAGCCTGCCTGTCTAACGCCTTGACGACGATAGGGGCGCCACTCTGCCATTTCAATCAGGATTGGGCGCATTCGCCCGCAACGCGCCGCCGCGGAACATCGCTAGTGACCCAAACAATTTCCCTTGCGGCAGCTCGAGGCGTCAGACCGTCGCGCGCTTTCTGGGCGGAGCATGGATGCTGGCGCCTTCGACCGCATGCGCCGCCTCCATCCAGGATTCGCTGAAGGTGGGATGCGCCATGATCGTGCGCCCAAGCTCGCCTGCAGTTTGCTCGGACCGGATGGCGATTGTGGCGGTGGCGATCAGCTCGGTCGCGTGCGGTCCCACCGCAGTGGCGCCCAACAGCCGGCCGGTCGGCGCGTCGGCCACCCATTTGACGAAGCCAGCGGTCTCGCCCGCGGCCAGCGCTTTGCCCAACGAGGCGAAGCGGAACTTGCCCGTCCTGATCGGCACGCCAAGCCGCACGGCTTCGTCCTCGCCGAGCCCGACGGTGCCGATTTCGGGTGCGGTGAAGATCACGTTGGGCACCAGCGTCTCGTGCTTGTGTGGCTTTGCGACGAGCGCATTTTCCGCTGCGGTGATGCCTTGTGCGGTCGCATAGTGGGCAAGCTGCACTTTTCCGGTGACGTCGCCGATGGCGAAGATATTGGCGGCCCTGGTGCGGCAGTATTCGTCGGCCTCGATGAAGCCGGACTGGTTCGGTTTCAGCCCGGCCGCTTCCAGATTGAGCCCTTCGGTGACGGGCTTGCGGCCCACCGCGCACAACAAAAGCTCCGCGAAGATCGTCTCGTTTCCGACGCGGCCGTGCACGCCGTCGCGCTCGGTGGCGATGTTTTCAAGCGCGGACCCGGTCAGGATGCGCATGCCGAGCTGCTTTTCCATGTGGGTGCGCACTTCACGCCGCGCATCGGCATCAACGAGCTGCAGGATGTCGTGGAGAAGCTCGACCACGGTCACCTTGACGCCGAGGGCTGCGGCCATGCAGGCAAGCTCGCATCCGATGTAGCCGCCGCCCATCACGATCATGCTCTGAGGAAGCGCGGCAAGATCGAGCAAGCCGCGGCTTTCGACCACGTTCGGACCCTTGGGCAGGAATGTGGGCATGACGGAGGTCGAACCGGTGGCGATGATGATCTTCCTGGCGTTGATCGCCGCTTCGCCGTTGATCGCCAGCGTGTTGCGGTCCCTGAACGACGCCGTGCCGGAAAACTGCTTGATGCCGTTGGCGGTGAGCAACTGCTTCACGCCGCCCTTGAGCTGCGCCACGACGCGGTTCTTGTGCGCCAGCATCGCCGCGTAATCGGCATGCACGTCCTTCGCGACGACGCCGAGCGCCTCGGCGTGGCGGATGCGCATGTAGGTCTCGGCTGATGCGATCAGCGCTTTGGTCGGGATGCAGCCGAAATTTAGGCAGGTCCCGCCCAGATGTTCCTTCTCGACGATGGCAACCGTCGCGCCGAGCTGGGCGGCCCGAATGGCGGCGGGGTATCCGCCGGGTCCGGCGCCGATGACGGCTACGTCGTAGCTCTCCATAATTCCGCGTCCTCGAGTTTGGACTTGATGGCGTTGATGAAGCGCGCGGCGGTGGCGCCGTCGATCAGGCGATGGTCCGACGACACGGTCATCTTCATCATCGGGCGGATCACAATCTCGTCGTTCCGTACCACTGGCTTCTTGATGACGGACGACACCGCCAGGATGCCGGCCTCGCCCAGGTTGATGATCGCCGCGAAGTTCTCCACGTCCATCATCCCGAGGTTCGAGATGGTGAAGGTCGAGCCGCTCAGTTCGTCCGGTCCGAGCTTGCCGGCGCGCGCCTTGGCGGCGAGATCCGCCGACCGGGCACCGATTTCGGCTAGCGAAAGCTGGTCGGCACCGCGGATCACCGGCACCACCAGGCCCTCCTCCAGCGACACGGCGATGCCGAGATGGACGCGTGCTTTCCAACGCACGGTCTTGCCGTCGGTCGAACTGTTGAAAGCGGGGAACTCTTTGAGCGTCGCCACCGTGGCATGGGCAATGAAGTCGTTGATGGAGACTTTGACTCCCGCGTCCTTAAACCGGGCCCGCGCGGCGAGCACCTCGCCCATGTCGACCGAGACTGAGGCGTACCAGTGCGGCGCGGTGATCGTGCTTTGCGCCAGGCGCTGGGCGATGACTTGGCGCATCTTGCTCATCGCTACCGGCTTCTCGGCGATGGCGCGTTCGACCGCCGCAAGCTCGATGCGCCCGTCGGGCGCTTCGACGCTCAAGAGGTCGATCTCTTCCCTTGCGGCCAATGCCTTGGCGGCGGGCGTGATCCTGAGCTGGTCGTATCCTCTCTTTTCGAGATAGGCCTTGACGTTCTCCTCGGTGATGCGCCCGTCCGGCCCCGTGCCCTTGATGGGATGGGGGTCGATCACGCTGGCGCGGGCAAGAGCGCTCGCGCGCGGACTGATACGGAAAAGCTCCGGCTCTGTGGCAACAGCAGGAGCGGCGACCGGCGTCGCAGCCTGGGCCGACGTCAGGCGGGTAACCGCTACCGGGACGGTCGAAGCGGCGGGCGCCACCGGCTTGGGCGCTGCTGGCTGCGGTTTGAGAATTTCCGGAATCGCTTCACCTGGTGTGCCAAGAAAGCCCACTACGGACTGCACCGGAACGCTGACGCCCGGCGTGACCGCGATTTTGATGAGGGTGCCGGCCTCGAAGGCTTCCACTTCCATCACCGACTTGTCGGTCTCCACAGCAAACAGCATGTCGCCCTTGGCAACCGCGTCGCCTTCTTTCTTGAACCATTCGACAATGGTGCTCTCTTCGGTCATCTGGCCGAACTTGGGCATCACGATCGGGGTAGCCATCGCGCGCCCTCCTAAAGTATCGCGCTGGCGGCGCTGACGATGTCTGTCACGCTGGGCAGGAACGCGGCCTCGAGGATGTGCGATTGCGGGGCGATGCCGTTTTTGGCGCCCACCCGTTTGACCGGCGCGTCGAGATAGTCGAAGGCGACGTCCTGGATGGTGGAGGCGATCTCGCCGGTGAAGCTGCCAATGTGGATGGCCTGGCTTGCCACCACGCAGCGGCCGGTCTTCTGCACCGAAGCGACCACCGCGTCGATATCGAGCGGCACAAGACTCCTCAAGTCGATCACTTCGGCGCTCACGTTGTTCTCGGCCTTCAGGATGTCTGCCGCCTTGAGGCAGTCGTGCACCGTGGGACCCCACGACACCAGCGTGATGTCTTCGCCCTCGCGCTTGATATCGGCGACTCCAAGCGGCGTGAGGTAGTCGCCTTCCGGAACCGGACCCTTGAAGCCGTAAAGCCCCTGCGATTCGACGAACAGGACCGGGTTGTTGTCGCGGATGGCGGACTTGAGCAGGCCCTTCGCGTCGGCGGGCGTTGCCGGATAAACCACATAGAGGCCGGGGACGTGGCAGAAGATCGACTCCAACGTCTGCGAATGCTGGCCGCCATAGCCCTTACCGGCACCCGCCGAGGCGCGGATGACGAGCGGCACTTCGGTCTGCGCGCCGCTCATGTAGTGCCATTTGGCGGCCTGGTTCGAGATCTGATCCGAGGCCATCAGCGCAAAGTCGAAATACATCAGCTCAACCACGGGGCGCAATCCGTTCATCGCGGCGCCGCAACCGGTGCCGCAGATCGCCGCCTCGCTGATCGGCGTGTTGAAGACGCGGTCGCGCCCGAAGGTCTCAAGCAGGCCCTTGGTCAGTTTGAAGGCGCCGCCGTATTCGGCGACGTCCTCGCCATAGAGCACCACGCGCCTGTCGCGCAGCATCTCCTCCACCAGGGCTTCCTTGATGGCGTCCTTATAGGAAAGCTCGCCGCCAACACGGGGCGTTTTCGGCGGCGGCGCAAAGGTCTCCACCCGCGCGAACTCTGCCGGAACGGAATCGCACTTGGTGTCGGTGTACATGAAGGTGATGACGTCCTTGGCATCGGGATCGGCGGCGTCGGCGGCACGTCTGGCCGCGTGCGCATTGCGTTCGGCGACGCGCTTTTCGACCGCCGCCACGCCGTCCACGTCGAGCGCGCCTGCTTCGATCAGTTGCTTCTTGTAGGCTTCGATGGCGTCGACGGCCTTCCACGCCGCTTCTTCGTCCTTGGTGCGGTATTCGTTGCGCGGATCACTGAGCGAATGACCCCAGTAGCGATAGGTGTCGACTTCGAGGAAGACCGGACCCTTGCCGTCGCGGCAGAGCCGGGCGGCACGCATGACGGCATCACGCACGGCAAGCGCGTCCATGCCGTTGACGATCTCGGCATGCATGTTGTTGTCGGCGAAGCCCGCGGCGCGCCGCGCCAGCCGCTCGATGCCCATCACCTCGTCGTCGGTGCGATGGGTCATGCCGTAGTGGTTGTTGCAGGCCAGGAAGATGACGGGAAGCCCGAAACCGTGGCCGCCCGCATAGTGGTTGGTGAACTGCGACTGGGCGGCGAAGTTCAGCGACTCCAGCACCACGCCGTTGGCGTAGGCGCCGTCGCCTGCGAAACAGCACACCACGTTGCCGCGATCGAAATAGCGGTTGGCAAGCGCCGCGCCGGTGGCGATTGGGACGCCGCCACCGACGATGGCGTTGGCTCCGAGGTGGCCCACCGTGAAATCGGCGATGTGCATCGAGCCGCCGCGGCCGCGGCAGTATCCGTCATCCTTGCCGAACAGCTCGCACATGGTGCGATAGAGATGTTCCTCGAGCGCGACCTCGACCAAATCGTTGCGCAGCCCGGAGCGGCAGTGCGGCACGCGGGCGCGCAGCGCCGCCTCGTTCATCTGGCGGATCGCCACCGTGCCCTTGGCGAGGCTTTCGCCGTGGCCGCGATGAGTCGAGGTGATGTTGTCCTTGAGCAGCAAGGCGCTGCAGGCGCCGGCGGCCGTGCCTTCCTGGCCGACCGAAACATGCGTGGGACCGCGGTAATTGAAATCGCGAATCGGCTCGTAGGCGCCTGAACGCAGCTTCACGATCATCTCTTCGAACTCGCGAATGATGAGCATGTCTTCGAGGAGAGACGCCGCCTCGCCAGGGCTGATCGATTGCGCCTTCAGTTCTGATCGCAAGTCGCCCTTGAAGCGGTATGCGGCGATTTTGCCGCAATCGAGTTCGAACGGTTCGAAGTGTGGCCGGCGGTCGCTGAGATACACGTGTAATTCCTTCATTTCACAGCCTTTCCCCTAGAGCACGGATGGGGCGGATCGGGCGCCTTGCCGTGGTCCCCCAGGGGGTGATGATTGTTACCGATCCAAAGTCCCTAATTTCCCTTGACTAATTCAATCACAATCGCACAAAATCCGTCAAAAGAAATAAGGGTGAGCGGAGTGCGACACGGTTGCTTTGTTCTCCTGTGCGCTAGGAAAGTCAATAAATACGGAGCATTTTGAAACACCTGCGGGTGTTCGGCGCTCCTGACAGATCGACGACCCGAAGACGACCCGTGATGCGCGATGCTGATTGATAGAGATTGTAACTTGCAGATGATTCGCACCGCCCACAACCGCTTGCCGCAGTTCGGCGGCGCTGCCCAGCAGGGAACGCTTGAGCAACAGCTCGACAGTTTCGATCCGCGGGAGCGCAAGGAAGCGCTCGCCGTACTGGCGCGCGCGGGCGCCGCGGCTTCGCAGCGCCCCGCCATCAACCTGCACGCCCATACCTTCTATTCCTACAACGTGTTCGGATACTCGCCTTCGAAATATGCGTGGTTGGCGAAGAGGGAAGGCCTTGCGGTGGCGGGCATCGTCGATCTCGACGTGCTCGACGGGCTGGAGGAATTCCTCGAGGCCGGCAAGCTTCTGGGGCTCAAGACCTGCGTCAGCATCGAATCGCGCGTGTTCATGCCGGAATTTGCGACGCGGGTGGTCAACTCGCCAGGCGAACCGGGCATCGTCTACCACATGGGCGTCGGCTTTCCGCACAAGGTCGAGCATCCCATCCTGGACCTGCTGCGCCGCACGGCGCAGGACCGCGTGCGCCAGATGACGGCGCGCGTCAACACGTATCTCTCCCCGGTGGGCCTCGATTTCGAGAACGATGTCGTGCCGCTTACGCCTAAGGGCAACGTCACCGAACGCCACGTTTGCGAGGCCTACGAGCACAAGGCCGAGCAGGTGTTCCCCGATCCCGCGCGCCGCGCGGCGTTCTGGATGAGCAAGCTGGGAGGCGCGCCTGCACCGGGTGCGCCGCTGCAAAGTCTCATCCGCGCCAAGACGATGAAGCAGGGCGGTGTCGGCTACGTTCTTCCGGCAAGCTCGTCGTTTCCCACCATGGCCGAGATGAACCGCTTCGTGCTGGAGTCGGGCGCTATCCCGACGCTGGCTTGGCTCGACGGCACGAGCGAAGGCGAATCTTCACTCGAAGAGCTGTTCGAGGTCGCCGTTTCGCTCGGAATGGCGGCGCTTAACATCATCCCCGACCGCAACTACAGCGCAGGCGTGCGCGACCAGCGCCTGCAAAACCTCCGCGATGTTGTGGCGCTGGCCGAGCGGATGCAGTTCCCGATCATCGTCGGCACCGAGATGAACGCTCCCGGAAACAAGTTCGTCGATTCCTTCGATTCAGCCGAGCTCAAGCCGTTCCTGCCGATCTTCCTGCGCGGCGCCTACATCGTGTACGCCCATTCGGTGCTGCAGCGCCGCCTCGGCCTCGGTTACCTGAGCGCCTGGGCGGGCAGGCATTTCGCCTCGCGCCAGGAAAAGAACACCTTTTTCGAGGCGCTGGGCGGCTCGCTCGAGCCGCGCTCTGAGGACAGGCTCGCGGGCCTTTCCGCCGATCCGTCTCCGGCACAGGTTCTGGCGGCGATCCGGTGACCATGTCGGCGATTCCTCATACGCAGCGGGCGGTACAATTGGTGGGACCCGACGAACTGCGCATCAACGAGGCCAAGCCCGTGGTCGCGCCGGGACCGCATCAGATTCTGGTGCGCGTGGAAGCCACCGGCCTGTGCTTTTCCGACCTGAAGCTGCTCAAGCAGTTCGCCCGCCACGCGCGCAAGTCCGAGATTGCGTCCGGCATCGCCGAATCCGCGCTGTGCGAAATGCCGAACTACGTGCCGGGCGACAAGCCGGCGGTGCCCGGCCATGAGACCGTGGTGCGGATCGTGAGCGCGGGCGAGCGAGTGAAGCAGCATGCCATCGGCGGGCGCTATCTCGTTCAAACCGATTACCGCTGGCTGCCGACGGCGTCGTCCAACGCGGCTTTCGGCTACAACTTCGAGGGCGCGCTTCAGGAATATGTGCTGATGGACGAGCGGGTGATCGTCTCGCCCGAAGGCGAGTCGATGCTGATCCCCGTGCCCGAAGACCTGTCGGCCTCGGCCATCGCGCTGGTCGAGCCGTGGGCCTGCGTCGAGGACGCTTATGCCGAAACCCAGCGGCGCAGGCTGAAGGACGGCGGCAGGCTGCTCGCGGTTTCCGAAGCGCCGATCGACGAAGGCCCGCTGGCGAACCTGGCGGGCGTGCCGGCGCTGGTGAAGCTGACGACGCCGGACCGCCTCGCCGAGGTCGAGGACGGCGCTTTCGACGACATCGTTTATTTCGGTTCCGCGCCCGAGGCGGCCGAGACGTTGTTCGCGAAGCTCGCGGCCGGCGGCCTGATCAACTTCGTGTGCTGCGGCGGCAGGTTTGGCCGGCCCGTGGTCGCGCCCGTGGGGCGTATCCATTACGGCGGCATCCGCATCACCGGCTCGAAGGGCGGTAATCCCGAGGACGGAATGGCAGCCATCCCGGCGAATGCCGAAATCCGAACCGGCGACCGAGTCAACATCGTCGGCGCGGCGGGACCGATGGGGTCCATGCATGTCGTCCGAATCCTGTCCGAAGGCATCGGGAACGTGAAAGTGTTTGCAGGCGACCTCAGCGCGGAGCGCCTCAAGGTGCTGCGCCGCCTGGCCGAACCGCTGGCGCGGCAGAATCGCATCGATCTGACGGTCTACGATGCCTCGCAGGCGCCGCCGGTCGGCCCCTTCGATTACATCGTGCTAATGGTGCCGGTGGCCGGCCTCATCCCGCAGGCGATCGCCTCGGCAAACGAGCACGCGATCATCAACATCTTCGCCGGGATCCCGGCGGAGACCAAGGCCGCCATCGATCTCGATTCGTGCATCGACAAGCAGCTCTACTTTGTCGGCACCAGCGGGTCGGTGCTGGCCGACATGAAGCGCGTGCTGGCCAAGGTCGTGTCGCGGCAGTTGGACACGAATCTGCTCGTCGCGGCGGTTTCCGGGCTGGACGGCGCGATCGACGGTATCCGCGCGGTCGAGAAGAACTTGATGCCGGGCAAGATTCTCGTCTACCCATCAGCCCGCGGGCTGGCGCTGAAGACGCTGGGCGAGCTGGGCGCCGACGTCCCGCTCGAGAACGGCCGCTGGAACCGGCGTTCCGAGGACGCCCTGCTGCGCCTGTATGGTGGATCATGAGCGAGGATTTGGCCGGCAAGGTTGCGATCGTGACGGGCGGGGCGCAGGGACTCGGCCGCGCGATCTCGGCCCGCCTGGCGCGCGAGGGCTGCAGCGTCGCCGTGGTCGACGTCAACGAAGCGGGCGCACTCGAAGCGGCGGGCGCGATCGCGGGCGAGACGGGCGCGCGCGTGCAAGGCCTGAAGGCGGACGTCACCGAGGAGACCGAGGTCGAAGCGATGTTCGCCCGCGTCGTGCGCGCATTCGGCCGCGTCGACATCGTGGTCTCCAACGCCGCCATCCTGATCGCCGAACCGATCGCTGAAGCCGATGCCCAAAAGTGGCGCGCGGTGATGAACGTGAACCTGTTCGGCTATTTTCTCGTCACCAAGCACGCCTGCCGCGTCATGAAGCGGCAGAAGTCGGGTTCGATCATCAACATCAATTCGAAGTCGGGCAAGCGCGGCAGCGCCGCGAACTCCGCCTATGCCGCCACGAAATTCGGCAGCATCGGGCACACCCAGTCGGTCGCACTGGAGATGGCGGCCCACGGCGTGCGCTGCAACGCCATCTGCCCCGGCAATCTCCTGGATTCGCCGCTGTGGACCGATCCCGAGCGCGGCCTGTTCGTGCAGTATCTGAGAGCCGGCAAGGTGGCCGGCGCCAAGACCATCGAAGACGTGCGCAAGGACTATGTCGACAGGGTGCCGATGAAACGGGGCTGCACCTATGATGACGTCTGCAACGCCGTTGTGTTCCTTGCATCCGACCAGTCGTCCTACATCACGGGCATCGCGCTCAGTGTGACGGGCGGCCAGGAAATGGGCTGACGACGATGAGCACGCTTCAAGACCTGCTGGCACTGTCGCACGAAATCGGCCGCGAGGATCGCGGCCTGGCGCTGCTGGGCGAGGGCAATACCTCCGCGCGCGAGTCCGAGGACGTCTATCTCGTCAAGGCGAGCGGCAGCAGCCTGGGCACGCTGCGCGAAGAGGAAGTCGTGGCCTGCAAGATGTCGCTGGTGCTGTCGATGCTCGACGAGGACGGCCTCACCGACCAGCAGATCGACGATGCGCTGCTCGCCGCACGAGTGAACGGCAACGCCATGAAACCGTCGGTGGAGGCGGTATTCCACGCCTGGGCGCTGTCGCTGCCGGGCGTCAAGTTCGTGGGACACAGCCATCCCATCGTGATCAACCAGATTCTGTGTTCGCCGCGTGCGCGCGAATTCGCCGAGCACCGCATGTTCGCCGACGAGATCGTCTGCGGCGGCATCGCCTCCGTTTACATCCCGCTCACCGATCCAGGCCTGAAGCTGGCGCAGGCGATCCGGCGCGAAACCGGCGCCTATGTGCGCAAGCACCAGCGCGTCCCGCGCGTGATCCTGATGCAGAACCACGGCATCATCACCCTGGGCGGAACCTGGCAGTCGGTGCTTGCCGCCATGCTGATGACGGAAAAGGCCGCCAAGATATTCATCGGCGCGGCGCAATTGGGCGGCCCGCTGTTCCTGTCGGACGAAACCATCGCCCGCATCGCGACCCGCCCGGACGAACTCTATCGCCAGCGGATCCTGAACGTCTGAGCGCGCCATTGCCGGCGTCAAGGCGGCCTGCGGCGGGCAGGCCAAACCGCTCGCTGGGACGTCCCGCGACAATCGGGGGCTCGCCTTTCTGCCTGTGCGGGACTGGCGAAGTCCGCCCCGCTGGCGGGAGAGCCGACACGTGCCTCGCTTTGAATATGTCATTAATTTCAAATAGTTAACTGACATTCGGCAATATAATTGTTGTTCAAATTTCGCGAATAAACGGGCCAGCCGGAAGCCCGTGCGCAATTGAATTCGAATGCCTCCGGACGCGGTCCAACGCATTGGATACCTGCGATTATCGTTCTGCTTCGCAGGCCGTTTTTCGGCGCACAACAGCACCCTTCGGGCCCACGAGGCACGGGTGCACGAAAGCGGCCCCGACGCATATCCGGCGAAGTCAAACAGCTTGGCAGATGTGGGAACGGAGCGGGAACCCTTCAATGCGGCGAGTCGTCCCGGCGAAGGGCCTTCCCGTGCCGGTTCGACGGCTCGCGTAACCATGTTCTGTCTCGACAAGCGCGGTGGTGATCCACCGTCCGTTCCAGAATCGAATTCGCGGCGCGTACTGAATTTCCTGAGCGCCAGAACCAGGCGTTCGTTCGAATGCCGTCCAACTGGGCGTCTCAGTCGGGCCGGAAACTCGGAAACGCAGTGCTGCTGCGACGGACGAACTGCGAATTTCCCGGAGTGCTCAATTGGCGCCGTGACCGGAAAACACGAGGTGTGGGGAAAAAGCACTGGTTCCGGGTACCAGGAGGTTTGTGTTTGAGAACATTGGTGCTTTGCTAACGGCCGGCTAGGATGTTCGAAGTCGGCAGCGCGCAGCAAAGCAATGGCACTGAGCTTTCAGGAGCGGGGCTTGTGGCTGGCACGGAACGTGTTGCCGCACGAAGGTGCAATCCGGACCGGCCTGCGCCGGATTTGCAGCAAAGGCATCGACATCGACGACGTCATCCAGGAAATGTATACGCGCATCCTGGCCGTGCCGTCGTTGGAGGCCATTCGATATCCGCGGCAATATGCAATCCAGACCGCAAAGTCGATTGTCATCGATCATATGCGGCGGTCCCGCGTCGTCTCCATCGCATTGTGCGGAAGCCTGGAACAACTCGACATCCCGGACCCGGAGGCAAGCGCCGAGGAACACCTTGAATTCCAGGACGAAATCCAGGACGTCATGGATGCGCTGGCCCAACTTCCGAAAAGACCGCGGGAAACCCTGATACTGCGAAGAATCGAAAAGTTGTCGGCGAAGGAAACGGCGCAGCGCCTCAGAATCAGTGAGCGAACGGTGGAAGACCACATGGAGCGGGCGATGTGCATGCTCATGGAGGTTTTTGGCCGGGGAGGGAGAAAATCCACAGCTCGTTCGTCAAAGGTAAGGGAAGTAGCTGGTGCGAAAGATGAGCCTTTCAAGCCAAGAAATTGATAAGCAAGCCGTATCATGGGCTTTCAAGCTGGATGCCGGCCCGCTGGCGCCGGACGAAGAAGCATCCCTTGAACGATGGCTGGCGAGCGACGTGCGACATCCCGGCGCGCTGGGCCGAGCGGTTGCGTCCCTGGCGCGGCTGGATCGGCTCGGCGCAGTCGGCGTCGATGCGACGAGCTTTCAAGAGCCGCCGATTTGGACTCGCCGGTGGCTGGTCCTGACGGGAAGCGCTGTTGCCGGCCTCGCCGCAGCCACAGTTGCCGGGGTGACGCTCTGGCACAATGACGCTCAGGAGGAGTTCGTCACCAAGATCGGCGAGACCTGCACGGTTTCGCTGTCCGATGGCTCCACGGTCATCCTCAACACCGACTCCAAGTTGACGGTGGGGTATTCCGCGCGCGAACGGAGGATCGATCTTGCCCGTGGCGAGGCTTTGTTCCATGTCGCGAAGGACAAGAAGCGCCCGTTCATCGTCGTCGCCGGCGATACGCAAATTCGAGCGGTCGGGACCATCTTCAACGTGCTGATGTTGCCGAAGCGCCCGGTTCAAATCCTCGTGCAGGAAGGAGTGATCGAGGTGACCCGGCCAAATGGGCCGAGCGCTCCTGCGATCCGCGCCGCGGCCGGTACGCAGACCGTGGCGCCCCGCGACAGGCCTATCGCCGCCCATGCGGTTTCGGCGCCGCAAGTGAGCCGCAGTCTTGCATGGCAGTATGGCCGGCTCGAATTCAACAACAAGGCGCTGGCCGAAGCGGCCGAGGAATTCTCCCGCTACAGCGGGACGAAAATCACCGTCGATCCTTCCGTAGCGGATCGAACGATTACCGGATCGTTCGTCGCCAAAGATCCCGTAGGCTTTGCCCGAGCCGCGGCCAATGTTCTCGATCTGCGCATCGAGGTGGGGCCAAACGAAGTTCGCATCCATGAGTGAACTGTGGGGGGTGACTCCGTAAGTTAGCTGCTGTGTCCGTCTATTATACGGGTACCAAGGAGGGCACAGTAATCCGTGGGGGTACGGACGAGTGGGACGGGGCCAGAGAATCAAGATTCTCACGACCACAGCTTGTGGGGCTCTGACGCTCGCTGTCGTGGCCGGAGGGGCTCCGTTGGTTGCACAAGTTGTGCAACTGAATATTCCAGCGGAAGACGCAGCGAAGTCCATATTGGAACTCGCCCGCCAAGCCAATGTGCAAATCGTCGGTCCCGGCAAACCGCTCATCGGCGTAGCCACTCCCGAAATCAAAGGTACCTTCGAAGTTACTGATGCCCTGGAATTGATGCTCAAGGGGACTGACTTCACGGTCAGTCGAACGGTGGAAGGGGTCATCACGATCTCTTCCAAGAAAAAGAGCTGCAACGAGGAAGGGGAAGCCATGTCACGTAATTCGAAGAACAATGCGTCGGTGGTCGCGCTTCTGTTTGGAGTGCTGTCGACCCCGGCGTGCCTGGCCCAGGGGGCGACCTCGGGCAATCCCGATGCCACTGCGGTGGAAACGGTGGTGATCACCGGTTCGCGCATTGCCGTCAACAGTGCCTTCGATGCGCCGACGCCCGTATCGATCATCAGTTCCGAACAGATCACGATGACCGGGACGATGAACATCGAGACCTTGCTGAACCAGTCGCCGCAGTTCACCGGCGCCAGCAACGGCGGCCCGAGCTCGAACACTCAGCAGGCGAACGGCAACAGCGGCGCGGCTTACGCCAACCTTCGCAACCTCAACAGCGGAAGCAACACGCCGCGCACTCTCGTTCTGGTCAACGGCCGCCGGTTCACGATCAGCGGCACCAGCCTGATGACCGACCTCAACACCATTCCGACGGCGCTCATCCAGCGAACGGAAGTGGTGACGGGCGGCTCGTCGGCGGTGTACGGCTCGGATGCCATCGCCGGCGTCATCAACTTTATCATGAAGAAGGATTTCGAGGGTGCCGAACTCGACTCGCATGTGAAGTTCGACAGCGACACGTCCACGCCGGAATACGGCTTCGACCTCACCGCCGGCGCCAACTTCGATCACGGCCGAGGCAACGTCGCGGTGTCGTTCGATTATCTCAACCGCGGCGGCATCCACCAGTATCAGGTGGGTTATGCAACCCTGCCGCTGAACGAAGCCTGCGTCTCGCCATCGACCTGGAGCCTGCGCGGCGTCGGAACGGCGAACGGCGCCACCAACGCAAACTGCGCGACTTCCGGCGGCAAGATGGGCTTCACCCAGGGCGGCAGCTCCAGCACGCCGGCGGGACAGTTCAGCGGCACCTTCACGGGCACGGACGCCACGCTCAGCACGCTTGCCGCGACAGTGGGCATCGCTCCGACCGGCACGTGGACGTTCGACAGCACGGGCGCCATCCGGAACGTCAACAATCCTGCGGACCTCTACAACCTGACGTCCCAGAACTACATGCAGATCCCGCAAGAGCGCTGGATGATCAACTCGTTCATGCACTACGATCTGGCGAACTGGCTGACCGCCTACGCGGAAATGCACTTCAGCAACAACGACGTCGGCGTGCAGCTGACGCCGTCAAACCTCGGCGGCCAGTCGATCCTGGTTCCCGACAACAGCCCGTTCTTCAGCTCGGCGATGCAATCGGTGCTGACGCGGCTCGACCAGCTTGAAACGGGAACCGCCGCAAACCCGACCTGCTTCACCGAAGGTTCGAAGAGCTATTGCACCTATGCCGGGGACGGAAAAGCGATCCTCAAGATGAGCCGGCGTTTCGTCGAGCTCGGCAACCGCAACGACGAGGACAACCGCGTCGCGTGGCGCTTTGCCGGCGGCTTCAAGGGTACCATCCCGGACTTGAGCGGCAGCTATCTGAAGGACATGGCATTCGACATCTACTACGACTATGCCCGGACGATCGACACCAACTGGCTCAGCGGCGTGGGATCGAGAAGCGCGATCCAGGATGCCATCCTGAACAGCACCTGCGACGTGTTCGGGCCGCGCATGTCGGCCGCCTGCGTCAAGGCCGTCGGGATCACCGACCAGTACACGACGAAGGCCGAAGAGGCCGGCGCCGTGGCGTCTGTGACCGGCACGGCGTTCGATCTGTGGGCGGGTCCCGTGCAGTTCGACATCGGCCTGGAATGGCGCTATTCATCGGCCCAGTACATTCCGGACCAGTATCTGGCAACCGGCGAGCCGACCGGCTTCAACTACAGCTATCCGACCAAGGGCAACGAGTCGGTCAAGGAAATCTTCGGCGAATTGCGCGTACCGCTCGTGAAGGACGTGATGCTCATCAAGAGCCTCACGGCCAACGGTGCGTTCCGCAATTCGTGCTATGATCTGGCGGGTACCGGCTGCGTCTGGACGTATTCGGCCGGCGGCGACTGGAAAGTCGTCGACGACGTTGCCTTCCGCGGTCAGTTCCAGCGCGCGATCCGTGCGCCCAACGTGGGCGAGCTTTTCGGCGGGTCGGCGCTGAACTTCAACTCCAACACGATCGATCCGTGCGGCAGCCAGGAGCCCGTCGCGCAGCAGACTGCGCAGCTCAAGACTCTGTGCATCGCAACCGGCGTGCCGGCGAGCAACGTGTGGACCACGGTGGTGCAGGACGTCTCCAAGCTCGTCGGCTACACGCAAGGCGGCAATCCGAACCTTGCGGCCGAAGCCTCCGATACCCTCACGCTCGGCGCGGTATTCACGCCGACCTTCATTCCCGGCCTGCAGGCCAGCATCGACTGGTACAGCATCGACGTGAAGAACGCGATCAGTGCATTCGGCGGCAACGTCCAGGCCGTGCTCAACACCTGCTACAGCGCCACCAATACCGATCCAACCATCCAGTCGTGCGCGGTGATCAACCGCGACGCGACCGGCACCATCACGGCGCCGTATTACGTCAACCTCGGCAACGTGAATCTGCTCTTCCTGAAGTCGATGGGTGTCGATGTCGGCGCCAACTACGCGTTCGATCCGGGCTATGCCCTGCTCAACAGCGACAGCACGATCACCATCAATACCCAGTGGACGATCGCCGCGGAGAGCAGCAGCGGCGCCAATACCGCCGGAGCCATCATCAGGAACTGCGTCGGCAAATTCGGCGGCACCTGCCTCGAGCCCGAACCGATGTGGAAGGGCGTCACCAACATCTACTACAACGACGGACCTCTGACCGTCGATCTCAGGTGGCGGTTCCTCTCCTCGGTGACGGACGACCGGTACTTCTACAACAGCACGCCGCTCAACCAGATGACGAACCCCGTCATTCCGAACTACCACTACTTCGACGTTTCGGCGAGCTACGACATTGCCGACAACCTGACGTTCAGCGCCGGCATCAACAACATCTTCGCGCTGAAGCCGCCGGTTCCGGCAAAGAACAACTACGGCAACACGTGGCCGGCCACCTATGATGCGTTCGGGCAGACGTTCTTCATCAATCTTACGGCTCGAACCGAATAAGGAGCATTGTCTGCAAGCGGTGCGAAATCTCCCGTTCAAGCACTTCGCACCTGTCTCCCATGAAGCTGCAGCGGCCGGTACGGAAGTACCGGCCGCTTTTTCATCGCGGTGCGATTTGTGCGCGCTTGTCCGGGATTTCGCTTCTGCCGCCGCGGCGAAACCCGTACACTCGCGCGCCAAGGCCGGTTGCGAACCGGGAGGGGTGATTGTCAAAGGGCTTCGTGATCGTTCTCGATTTCGGCAAGACGCTTGCGAAAGCGACGCTGTGGTCGCCCGGCCGCCGGGCGGTCGAGCGGCGCTCGCGTCCCAACCAGCGCGTGAGCGAAGACGGGCTGCCAAGGCTCGACTACGCGGGCATCGAACGCTGGCTGGCCGACACCCTCGCGGACTTCGCGCGGGCAGCCGAGATCGAAGCGATCATCCCCGTCGGGCACGGGGCGTCGGGCTGCATCGTCGACGGCGACCGGCTGGCGCTGGCGCCCTTGGATTACGAGGCCGAGCCGCCCGCGGATATCCGGCGCAAATACCTGGCGCTCAGGGACGATTTTGGCGTCACCGGCTCGCCGTGCCTGCCCATGGGCCTCAATCTCGGCACGCAGTTGTTCTGGCTCCAGTCGGCGCAGCCGCGCGAATTCGCCCGCGGGCGCATCCTGACCTGGCCGCAATACTGGGCTTGGCGCCTCTGCGGCGTGGAGGCGACCGAGGTGACGAGCCTCGGCTGCCATACCGATCTGTGGATGCCGATCGAAAAGCGCCCGTCGCCGCTGGCGATGGCACAGGGCTGGGCCGCAAGGTTCGCACCGCTGCGCAAGGCATCCGACGTGCTCGGCACGATCGGCGAAGAGTGGTCGCAACGCACCGGCCTGGCGCGCTCCTGCAAGGTGCTGTGCGGCATCCACGACAGCAACGCGGCGCTTCTGGCCACGCGCCTTCACCCCGAAATCGGCAACCGCGAATGCACGGTCATGTCCACCGGCACATGGTTCATCGCCATGCGCACCCTGGCGAGCGCGGCCGACAGCCCCGTGCTGAGTGAGGGCAGGGATTGCCTGTTCAACGTGGATGCCGGCGGCAACCCCGTGCCGTCGTCGCGGTTCATGGGCGGGCGCGAGGCGGAACTTCTGGAAGAGGCCGAAGGCGCGTTCGTCGACGTGGCGGGCAATGCGGGCGCGCTGCTCAGCCTGGCGGAACAGATGGTCGCCTTTGGCGTGTATGCGCTGCCGACCTTCGAGGCCGGGGTAGGGCCATATCCCAGGAACACAGGAAGGTGGATTGGCCGTCCCGACGACCGGCTGGCCCGGCGCGCCGTGGCGGGCCTCTATCTCGCCTTGATGGCGGACCGCGCCCTGGAACTTATCGGCGCCAGGATCCGCATCGTGATTGAGGGCCGCTTCGGCGGCGATCCCGTGTTCACGCGGGCGTTGGCATCGCTCAGGGCCGGCGACTCCCTCTACCTTTCCGACGCTCAGGACAACTTGGCGCTGGGAGCCTTGAGCCTGCTCGATGGGGAAATCCCCGCCCAAGTGGAACTAAGCCGCGTCGAGCCGCTTGAATTCGACATCGCAGCCTATGCAAAGTGCTGGCGTGAAATGGCGGAAGCCGCCGAATAGACGACCGGGGAAACGAGGAGGCAAAATGACAGACACGAAGATCTCGTCGGCCTATGCGGGCGCCAAGGAACATTACGCAGCGTTAGGTGTCGACACCGACACCGCCATGCGCAAGCTGGAGGCGATCCCGGTTTCCATGCAGTGCTGGCAGGGCGACGACGTCGGCGGTTTCGAATCGACCGGCGCGGCGCTTTCCGGCGGCATCGCGGCCACCGGCAACTATCCCGGCAAGGCGCGCACCATCGACGAGCTGCGCGCCGACGCGGAGATGGCCGTCCGCCTGATCCCCGGCCGCCACCGCTTCAACCTGCACGCCAGCTATCTCGACAACGCCGGCAAGAAGGTCGACCGCGACGAAGTCGAACCCAAGCACTTCCAGAGCTGGATCGACTGGGCCAAAGCGGTGAAGATGGGGCTCGATTTCAACCCCACCTATTTCTCGCATCCCAAGGCGGACGACGGCTTCACGCTCGCCCACCCCGACCGCGCCATCCGCGCGTTCTGGATCGAGCACGGCATCCGTTCGCGGGCGATCGGCGCCGAGATGGGCCGCCAGCTGGGTTCCACCACGGCGACCAATTTCTGGATTCCCGACGGGTTCAAGGACATTCCGGCCGACCGCATATCCCCGCGCGCCCGCCTGATCGAATCCTACGACAAGATCTTTGCCGAGAAGATCGATCCGGCCGTACACATCGACGCGGTGGAGGCCAAGCTGTTCGGCATAGGCTGCGAGAGCTACACAGTGGGCAGCCACGAGTTCTACATGGGCTACGCGGTGTCGCGGGGCAAGCACCTGACGCTCGACGCCGGGCACTTCCACCCGACTGAAGTGATCTCCGACAAGCTAAGTGCGATGCTGCTGTTCGTGCCGGGCCTGGTGCTGCACGTGAGCCGGCCGGTGCGCTGGGATTCCGATCACGTCGTGCTCTTGGACGACGAACTCTTGGCGATCGGGCGCGAGCTGGTGCGCTCGGGCAAGCTCGACAAGGTGCACATCGGGCTCGACTACTTCGACGCCAGCATCAACCGCGTGGCGGCATGGGTGATCGGCACGCGCAACATGCTGAAGTCGCTTTTGATCGCATTCCTCGAGCCGAGCACCATGCTGCGCAAGGCCGAGCTTGATGGGGACTACACCACGCGGCTGGCGCTGCACGAAGAACTGAAGGCTCTGCCATGGGGCGCGGTGTGGGATCAGTATTGCGCACAGAAGGGCGTGCCGGTCGGCTTGGCCTGGCTCGACGAGATCAAGCGCTATGAAAGGGAAGTTCTGAGCCGGCGCTGAGTTTGCGCAAGCCTGCCTGGCTCCGTCATCCGTCCAGCCGCGCGACCAGACGGCCGTTGATCCTGAAGTTGTGCAGCTTCAGTCCATGCGCGTACTTCACGATGTTGCCCTTCGCCACGGCGCGGAAATCGCAATCGGCAAGGGCGATATCGTCCACGACCCCGTCCGGAAGCCCCTGAATGTCGACGCCGTACGTGCTCTTGGCGCTGACCACGTGGTCCAGGTGCACGCCGCGCAACACCGGCCGGTACGGCCCGTCGGCCCCCTCTTCGTAGTTGAAATCGACCGTGAGAACCGCGTGGGAAACCTGGCCCACCACCAGTCTGCGGAAATGGAAATTCTCCAGCAGGCCGCCGCGCATGGCGTTGTCCTTGATGCGCACCGCATTCCACAAGTCCGGGCTGTCCATGCGGCAGTTCTCCGCGAACACGTTGCGCACGCCGCCGGCAATCTCGCTGCCGATCGTCACGCCGCCGTGACCGTTCCTCATGCGGCAGTTGCGGATGACGACATTCTCAGTCGGCACGTTTACCCGCCGGCCGTCGGCGTTGCGCCCCGACTTGATCGCGATGCAGTCGTCGCCGGTGTTGAAGCTGGTGCCCTCGATCAGCACGTCGCGGCAGCTCTCGGGATCGCAGCCGTCGGTGTTGGGGCCCCCGCTGTTGATGGTGACGCCGCGAACCGTCACGTTGGTGCAAAGCGTGGGGTGAAGCTCCCAGAACGGGGCGTTGCGTACGGTGACGCCCTCGATCAGCACGTTTCTGCAGCGATAGGGTTCGATGAAGTTGGGCCGCAAATAGAACCCTTCGCCGAACACGCGCTTTTCAACCGGCACGTTCTTCTCGCTCATGTCAAACAGCGCGTTGCGCGCCGCATCCTGGTTCGGCGTGCCCTCGACCCAGCCGCTCCGCTTCTGCCCTTTCCAGGGCCACCAGTGCCGGTCGTCGGCCTGTCCGTCGAGCGTGCCTTCGCCTGTGATCGCGACGTTCTGCTCCTCGAAGGCGTAGACCAGGGGGGAGTAGTTCATCAGCTCCATGCCTTCCCAGCGGGTGAAGACGAGCGGCAGGTAGTCGGCGGGATTGGTGCTGAACAGGATGGCGGCTCCGCGCGCCAGATGCAGGTCGACGTTGGACCTGAGCCGGATGGCGCCGGTGAGCCAGCTCCCCGCCGGCACCAACACGCGCCCGCCGCCGGCTGCTGCACACGCGTCCACGGCACGGGCGAAGGCTTCGCGGCAATTTGTCGTGCCGTCGCCTGCAGCGCCGTAGTCGGTGAGCACGAACTGGCGCGCCGGGAACCGGGGCGGCTTGATGCGGGCGACGATCTCGCCCGCGCGATTCCAGGGCGAAGCGGGGCGGCGGCGAACCGCAGCTTCGGCGTCAAAAGCGCTTATGACACCGGTGACAGCAAACCCCTGCAAAAGCCGCCGGCGGTTTGTCATGACGTGTTCCTTGCTGGGAGATGGACGACGCGGGTCGATTCCGATTCTGCAAGAGTAGGCGGCGGGACTTGCCTCTGTCCATTGCGCGCGCTGGCGCGCGATTCTCGATCGAAACCCGTGGGAAAACCTGTTGAGTCATAGTCGCTTGCAACCGGGCATCGTCGATGCATCTGCGCGGGCGGCCTTGCCGCCCAGCTCGTTCTCGGCGTCCAGGCATGCGGCCGTAGCAAGGTTGAGCTCAGGCACGACACCACCGCGAAAGCGACCGATGCTGCGGTCGGCGCACCACCGCTCCGGGACTTTGATGCTCTCAGGTCGGGAGATTGCGCGACGACGGTCGGCGATCGGTTCGCGGCAGGGCAGAAGGTGATGTTCGGGATCGCGAGCGTGGCGGGGCGCAGCGGACTTGCAGCCGAGCGCGACGAGGACTTCGTTCGGACCGACGCCCAGAGCGCGCAAGCAGTCTCCTGCTGCTTCCACCTTATATATGCGTGCAAGATATATGCGTGCAAGCCGGCGCCGTCAGCGCACACCGAAGAGAATCACCTCCGGTGACGCCTTGAGGACCACATCCAAGGTGAATCGCGATGCCCGCGCCAAGCAGCTCGTGCCCGTCTGCTTCGCGTACGACCTCGCGGCTGAGAACCAGGGTGGATGGCAAGACGGCGATGGCGGCACCCGCGCAGGGAATGGTTTGGTCCGAGAGAATTGCGCGAGCCGCGTTGCCGCCCGACCACACCATCCGAAGCGCCGCCTGAACGCAGGAGCGCTGCCGCGCGACGGTCGAAATGCGTTGAAAACCCCTTGATTTTGAAAGAGGCATGGCCCTCTTGACGGCCGTGTCACCGCGGCGAACCGCGACAAAACGTCGAGTTGGGGTAGGGAAGAACTCGTTTCATGCGTCTGAACTAATCAGCTTTGTTCTTAAGCGAACATTCAGACCTCGACTGTGCGAAATTCATGCGTAGGGAAAACTCCGTGTTGTTCGTCTCAGACGCAAGGTGAATTGGTCAGTCGTGAGAATCCACTTCTCGCGACCTGTATTTGCGTGCGTGTCGATGATGTGTGTTTTTGAAGATAATATGTTGTGTAACAGCAACTGTTTACTTGTGATCGCGCGCCGCAAGGACCAAGTTCACTTGACGTAATCGCAATGTAACCGAACAATTCCGATTGTCAGTGTGTTTGGCACTTTGTGCGAGTGCAGATGTGAGCGGTAACAGGCCTAGGGCAGTACCGGCACGATGATGCCAACACGCAAATGAGAGCGGCCGGTCGGATGTGCGGCCGCACTAGAGCCAAAGCATCCCAGGGAGGGGCAGTAATGAGGAAATCGCAAAACCCGACGCTGTCGCGTGCAGCGTTGATGAGTACCAGCATTCTCGCCGGGTTGGCGTCCGTCTACGCATTGGCGGCGCCGGCGCTCGCGCAGGACGTTGGAGAAGTTGTGACGGTCACTGGCTACCGCGCCAGCTTGGAATCGTCGACCAATGCCAAGCGTTCATCCGTGAACTTCTCGGATTCGGTCTTCGCCGAAGACATCGGCAAGTTCCCCGATTCCAACATCGCCGAAGCCTTCAACCGCATCCCGGGCGTCACGATTTCCCGTGAAAACGACGGCTCCGGCGTGCGCGTCGCCATTCGCGGCCTCGACACCAATCACGTCAAGGTCACGTTGAACGGCGCAGTCGTGCAAACGCCGACCACCGGTCAGACGGGCGCCCAGGGCACCAACCGCGAAGTCGACCTCAACATCTTCCCGATCGAACTGTTCACGCAGTTGACGGTGAGCAAGACCATGACGCCGGACCAGCTCGAAGGCGGCGCATCGGGCGTGATCGCCATGCGCAGCGCGCGGCCGTTCGACAATCCGGGCTTCCACGTCAGCTACAACGTGCAGGCGACGGACATGGCGCGGAACGGCAATATCGGCGAGCGCGGCACCGTTCTTGTCAGCGACACCGATGGCCCGTTCGGCGCTCTGATCGGCCTCTCCGGCCAGGTCAGCCGCTTCACGGTCAAGGCCTACGAAGGCGCCAGCAACAACCTGACGACGCCGAACCTCAACAACATCATGTATTACGGCACGCAGGCCAATCCGAATCCGACGCAGACCTGCGCGACCACCACGATTCCGCTTCCGGGTCTTACCACGACGACGACCGGCAACACCTGCAACACCATGGGCGGCAACACCGACTGGAACCCGCCGGCGGTGATCCCGAACACGGGCGTTCCGGCCAGCTATGTCGGCAAGACGCTCACGTCCGACCTGCTGCTGGCGTTGAACCCCGGCTTGACGATCGACCAGATCAGCAACGCCATCGTTCCGCGCACCGGCGGCCCGGGTTTCGAAACGGGCAACCGCAAGCGCTACAACGGCATCGTTTCGCTGGAATATCGTCCGACCGACGATCTGCACTTCTACTTCGACGGCATTCTCGGCGTCATCGGCAACAACATGGACCGCTCGCGCGTGTTCTGGATCGCCCGCAGCGGCGCCGCCATTCCGATGAACTCGGTTGTCGACTCGCACAACGTCCTCGTCTATTCGAATCTGGCGAACGCCGCGGTGCAGGAAGAGAACCGTCCGTACAAGGAAAGCGCCGATTACTTCAGCCTGAATCCGGGCATGGACTGGCAGATCACCGAGCTGCTGCACGCCGACGCGCAGTTGAACTACAGCCGCGGTCACTTCTTCCGCGACTCGCCGACCTATCTGTTCTCGACGGTCAGCGGCGTTCTCACCTACGACAACACCAGCGGCATTCCGACCTACACGATGGCGGGCCTGCTCCCCGGCGGTCTGAACAATCCGGCGAACTGGACGTGGAACAACGGCGCCGACCTCCGCCTGCAACAGGAGAAGCGCTACGAATACACCAAGGGCGCACATGCCAACGTGGCCTACGGCGGCGACGAGTTCAAAATTCAGGTCGGCGCGGCCTATGACGAGCAGTATCGCAACATCAAGGGCTACGACAACGGCGCGGGCTGGAAGGACTTCGGTTGCGGTCCCGGCCAGGAGATCAACGGCGTGCCGACGATCGTACCGAGCCCGAACACGCCTCAGACGTCCTGCTCCGCGTCGCCCACCCAGCCGACGTATCCCGGTTACGGCACCGGCTTCACGGCGGGTTGGGGTGCGATTACAGCGGCCGGCCCGGCGTTGCCGCAGGCGAACATCGGCCAGTATGGCCGTCCCAGCAGCTTTGGTCAGGCGAGATGGGATTACGCCGCGCTCAACAAGGTCACGGACTACGAGTATTTCGCGACCCATACCAACACGGGCTGCGCGGTCAACCCCGAACTTCAGACGCCCGGCTACACCTGCTTCACACCCGGCCTGACGACCGGCGGCACCGCAGGCATCATCGACGAGAAGACCTACGGCTTCTACGGCGAGATTCTGGGCACGATCACCAAGGGCAGCCAGAAGCTGAAATACGAGATCGGCGGCCGCTGGGTGAGGACGGAGCAGATCGTCACCGGCTACAACCAGGTCACCGACGTGCGTAACACCAGCCTGGCAAACGGCGGCCAGTATCCCGCCTACTACGTCCCGACGGAATTGAGGGGCTCCTACTCGGCGTTCCTGCCGTCGGCCAACCTGGTTTGGGAGATCTTCGACGACTTCCAGATCAGGGGCGCGGTGTCGCGTACCATGACCCGGGCCAATCCGGACAGCATGCGGCCCGTGCTGGGCGGCGGCGGTTCCGACGGACTGTCGTGGAGCTTGGGCAACGCGCAGTTGAAGCCGTACTATTCCACCAACATCGACCTCGGCGCCGAATACTATACCGGGGGCGAGGGCTACGTCAGCGTCGGCTGGTTCAAGAAGATGTTGACCGGCTTCCCGAGCAACTACTCGTTCACGGAGCCGTTCAGCTACCTGGCACAGTTCGGCCGCCCGCTCAATTCGTTCAGCGGTGTGATCTACAACTCGCTGGTTGCCGCCGCGACGAACCTGGGCTGTTACAATGCAGCGGCCCAGACGGTGGACTGCCTGACGGTCACGATTACCCAGGCGCGCAATGCCACGGGTCTCGAGACCATCAAGGGCTTCGAAATGGGCTGGGTGCAGCCGCTCGACTTCATGCTCGAGCAGTACGGCCTCAAGGGCTTCGGCTGGCAGACGAACGCGACGTTCATCTCGACCAAGACGACGCCCAACAGCGCCGCTCCCTCGGTGGTGTTGAACGTGTCGCCGCTCCAGTACAACCTGGTCGGCTACTACGACAACGAAGGCGTAACGGTGCGCGTGAGCTGGGCGTACACCCGCGGCACGATCACCAATTCGAATGTCTACGGTCTGATCGCCAACTTGGCGGCCATCCAGGCCGAGTATTCGAAGGACTACGCGCAGATGGATCTGTCGTCGAGCGTCAAGCTCTCCAAGTTCTTCGGGGAACTCCCGACGGACCCGGATCTGACCTTCGATGCCACGAACCTGACCCATGCGAAGAACACGGCCGGATACAAGATGTATCCGAACCTGTTCAACCAGATCTACAACCCGGGCTCGACCTTCATGCTCGGCCTGCGCGGGTCGTTCTGATGCGTGAGCTTGCGCTTTAGGGTTCCTCCCCTTTGGCGCATACTTGGCGGCACCCGGAAACGGGTGCCGCTTTTTTATCCGGAGACCTCCAACTTGCATTCTCCCCGCACATCGACCTGCCTCGTGGCGTTCGCGCTCTGGCTGGCAGGTGCCGCCGCCGTTTGCGCCAAGCCCGTGTTGCCGCCGCTGCCGCAACTGCGCCAGGAGCACGGAGTCACGCAGCTGATCGTGGACGGCAAGCCGTTCCTGGCGATCGGCGGCGAGCTCGACAACTCGAGCGCCTCAAGCCCGGCTTACATGGCGCCGATCTGGCCGAAGCTCGCGGCCATGAACTTCAACACCGTCCTCATTCCGGCCTATTGGGAGCTGATCGAGCCGCAAGAGGGCCGCTTCGATTTCCGCTCGGTCGACGGCGTGATCGGCGAGGCCCGCAAGCACAATCTGCGCGTCGTGCTCTTGTGGTACGGCAGCTGGAAGAACTCGATGTCGAGCTACGCGCCAGCCTGGGTCAAGCGGAACGGGCAGCGGTTTCCGCGCGCCGTGCGCTCCGACGGGTCCGGCATGGAAATCCTGTCGGCGTTCAGTGCCGACAACCTCGCGGCCGATACACGCGCCTTCGTAGCGCTGATGAAGCATGTCAAGCAGGTGGATGGCGCGCGCCGTACCGTGATCATGGTGCAGCCCGAGAACGAAGTCGGCATGATCCCCGAGGCGCGCGACCACAGCCCGGCAGCCGATGCCGCCTTCGCCGCGCCGGTGCCGGCGCAACTGAGCGATTACCTGGCAAGCCACAAGGACAGTCTGGTTCCCTCGCTGCGCGAGTCATGGACCGCGCACGGGGCGAAGGTGGGGGCGGGCTGGGAGGAAACCTTCGGTGCAGGCGCTGCCACCGACGAGCTTTTCACCGCCTGGACTGAAGGGCTGTACACCGGCAAGGTCGCCGCCGCCGGCAAGGCCGTCTATCCCCTGCCGATGTTCGTCAATGCCGCCCTGATCCGGCCCGGCTTTATGCCCGGCCAGTACGTCAGCGGCGGGCCGCTGCCGCATCTCATCGACGTTTGGCATGCAGCCGCCCCGGCGATCGACATGCTGTCGCCCGACCTCTACTTCCCAAATTTCGTGGAGTGGGCGCGCAAGTATGCCGTGGCCGGCAATCCGCTGTTCATCCCCGAGACCGGCCGCGTGAGCGCCGCGGAGATGAGCGCCAACGGCTTCTGGGCGATCGGCGGGCTCGATGCGATGGGCTTCTCGCCCTACGCGCCGGAGTTCCTGAGCGGCGAAGAACAAAAAGTCCTGGCGGAGTCCTACGGCGTCTTGAAACAGCTCACGCCGTTCATTCTGGCGGCGCAGGGCACCGGGCGCATGGTGGGAATCCGCCCGCCCACGGCCTTCGACGGCACCCAGGACCTGTCCGCCCAGAAGTTTACGCTCGGCAGCTACACCTTCGATGTTCATTTCAAGAACCCGCCGCCGATCTCGATTGGCCAGCGCGAAGAAGTGGAGATGCCGGGCTCCCACGGCGGCCTGATCGTCCAAACCGGCCCGGACGAGTACCTCGTGGCCGGAACCGGGATGATCGTCCATTTCGGCACCAGCGACCTCAGCGACCCGCTGGCGGGCATCGACTCGGTGTGGGAGGGGCAGTTCGTGAAAGGCGTCTGGGTCCCGGGACGGCTGCTGAACGGCGATGAGACCAATCAGGGTCGCTATCTACGCGTACTGAGCGGGACGTTCTCGATCTACCGGTTGCGGCTTTACCATTACCGATAGAGGGCGGTCGGAGGGTTAATGTCGTGCATGTATGCCCAGAAAAATTAAAGACGAACGAGACGGGAATTTCCCTACTGTGCCCCAGGGCGGCATGACGTACCCGACCGGGCGGCAGTATGATAGGCATTCGCGCACGGGCTGCGTTGGCAGATGGGTGACAGGTTTCACGAGCGGGCAGGCTGGATCGCGCGGAATGTGCTTCCGCACGAGGCAGCTATTCGTGCGTGGCTCAAGCGCAATCCCATCTACGACCTCGAGATCGACGACATCGTGCAGGAGATGTACGCGAGGATCGTGTCGCTCGACTCTTTCGAAACCATCCGCGACCCGAAGCGCTACGCCTTTCAGGTGGCCAATTCCGTGGTGGTCGACCATGTCCGGCGCGCCCGCATCGTCTCGATTTTCTCGGTGGGAAACGTGGAGGACCTCGGCTTTGCGGCGCCCGAAGCCGACCCCGAGCAGAAGGCCACCTTCGACGACGAAATCAAGCAGATCGCGGGCGCCATCGACGCGCTGCCGCCGCGAACGCGCGAAATCTTGATGCTGCGCAGAGTCGCAGGCTTCAGCCAGCGGGAGACGGCGAAACGCCTCGCAATCTCGGAAAAGGCCGTCGAGAAGCACATGGCGCGCAGCATTCTGATGCTTATGAACCAGTTCGGCCGGGGAGGGAAAAATCCCGCTCGGGCGTCTAAACCAGTGGGTCGAGTGCGTAGTACGAAAGATGGAAATGGTTCCTCGGAGTAACGATATCGACCGTCAGGCCGCGGAATGGGCGGCCCGAACGGACGGCGAAACGCTCTCCACCGAGCGGCAATCCGCGTTCGAGGCGTGGCTTGCCGCGGATGTGCGCCACGTCGGAGCCTACGCGAAGGCGACGGCGGTGCTCGCACAGGTGGAGCGTTCCCGGGCGGTCGGGATGCAGTTCGAAGTGATGCGCCGTCAACCGTCGCTGCTGCCTGTGCGGCGCAGGATCGTGCTGATGGGGGGCATCGCCGCGACGCTCGCGGCGGTTGGGGTGCTGGGCGACGTCGGCTGGAACATGATGCGGAACGACGTCTACGCCACCAGCATCGGCGAAACGCAAGTCGTGCCGCTGTCGGACGGTTCGATCGTCACGCTCAACACCGACACAAAGGTGATCGTGCACTACACCGACAACCGCCGCATGATCCGGCTGGTGCGGGGCGAGGCGCTGTTCGACGTGGCGAAGAACAAGGCCCGGCCGTTCATCGTTGAAGCGGGTGACACGCAACTGCGCGCCGTGGGCACGAGCTTCTCCGTCAGCGTGCTCGAGACCCAGCCGGTGCAGGTGCTGGTGCGCGAAGGCGTCATAGAATTCGAACGCCAGGGTGTGCATCCTGCGGCGCCGGTGCGGGTCGCGGCCGACTTCCGCGCCAGCGCCTGGCTCGACGGGCCGATCGCGATCGTTGCCGTTCCTGCCGCAATGGTCGAGCGCGCGCTGGCCTGGAAGATGGGACGCATCTCTTTCGACGACCAGTCGCTCGCGGTGGCGGCGCGGGAGTTCGCGCGCTACAGCAGCACGAAAATCGTCATAACCGACCCCGCGGTGGCGAACCGCACGGTGACCGGGCTGTTCGTCTCGAACGATCCGGTCGGCTTCGCCAGGGCGGTGGCGCTGTCACTCAATCTAGGTGTCGAAATCGGCGATAACGAAGTACGCTTGACGCGCAAGAAGGAATGAACGCCCCGTAGAGCACGGCGGTGCGCACCGCCGCGTTCCTGAGAGTCCGAATGAAACGGACCATACGGATGGGGGGGATCATGGAGGCCCGCTCGATCGGAGCGACTCTGTTCGGGAGCGCAACGCTGTTTGCGCTGATGGGCGCGTGCGCGGCCCAAACGGACGTGCATGCCTTCGACATCCCCGCCGAGGAGGCAGGCCAGTCGATCCAGGAGTTCGCCAAGCAGGCTGGCCGCCAGATCGTGGCCCCGGGCGAAGTGCTGCGCGGCGTGCGCACTCCCGCCGTGCAGGGCAGGCTCGCCGTCGATGCGGCGCTCGCGATGCTGCTGCGCGGTACCAGCCTTTCTGTCGCCACGGACGACGGCCATATCGTGATCCTGACCGTGGCGGCCAAACCGGAGACTCCGGTCGGGCCGAGCGAACCCGAACGCAGCTACGAGAGCGTGATCGTTTCCGGCTATCGCGCCAGCCTCGCGGATTCGAGCAATGCGAAACGCGCCTCGCTCGGATTCTCCGATACGATCTTTGCGGAGGCCATCGGCAAGTTTCCCGACACCAACATCGCGGAGTCGTTCAACCGCATTCCGGGCATCACGATCAGCCGCGAGATCGACGGTTCGGGCGTCAACGTCTCGATCCGAAGCCTGGGGTCCAACTTCACCAAGGTGTCGCTGAACGGCGCCCCGATCGCGGTCGCCTCCACGGGACCCACCAACAACTCGAACGCCAATCGCGAGGTGGATCTCAACATCTTTCCGGTCGAGCTGTTCACGCAGCTCACCGTCTTCAAGAGCGCGCGCGCAGACCAGATCGAGGGCGGTGCCGCCGGCATCATCGACATGCGCAGCGTGCGGCCCTTCGATCACCCCGGCCTTCACGTCACCTATTCGCTGAAAGGCATCGATCTCGGCAACCAGAATGCGGTGGCGCCGAACGCGACCATCATCGTCAGCGACACGCAAGGTCCGCTGGGCATCCTCATCGGCGCCACCAGCATGGCGACGCGGTTCTTCAGCAGGGGATTCGAGTCGGTCGGCTGGACCAACCCCAACCTGCTGACGAGCGGCCCCGTCATCCAGTGCGCTCCAGCGCAGGTCTGCAACACCTCGGGCGGTGGCAACTGGACAATTCCCGCAACGGTCCCCGGCAATGTGACGACGGGCGGATTGGTTCCCGGCGAGACGCTCGATCAGGCGCGGCTGTTGACGCTGAACCCAAGCCTCACGCTGCAGCAGCTCGACAGCATGCTCGTGCCCCGTCTCGGCCGTCCCTTCATGGAAAAGGGCGTGCGCAGCCGCTACAACGGCACGCTCGGCCTGGAATACCGTCCGAACGACGATCTGCAATTCTACGTCGACGCGATCGGCGCGCGCCTGACAAATGCATTCGACCGGGCCGACATCAATTTCTGCATCCGCAACTGCGCGGCGATCCCGATTGACGTGAAAGTCGACGCCGACGGCGTGGTGACGAGCGGCACCTTCGCCAACGCCCAGTGGATCCTGGAAGCGCGCCCTTACCACGAGCGCGGCGATTTTCTCAGCGTCAATCCCGGTCTCGAATGGCAGGCGGACGACCTTTGGCGCGTCGCGTTCCAGGCGAATGCGAGCCGCAGCCATTTCCTGCGCGACGTGCCCAGCATCCTCGTCGTTACCGCCCCCAGCTCGGGCAACCCGGCGGGCGTTCCCGGTCCTGCGGCGCCCGCTGGCGGGGTTTACGTGACCTATTCCGACGGCCGCGGGCCGGGCCCGGTGATGGAAACCAACGTGGACCTGAACGATCCGGCCAGCTTCCAATGGTCGGGCGGGCGCTTGAACGCGCAGGCCGAAAAGCGTTTCACCTATACGAACGGCCTTCACCTCGATGTGCAGTACGGCGGCAGCGAAGCCGCCCTGAAGACTGGGGTCGCCTTCGACGACGCCTTCCGCAGGATTTCGAGCTACGACAACAGCCTGGCGTGGCAGAACGCGGTGTGCGGCGACAACCCGAACGTCGTCGTGCCGCTGCCGAACACGCAGCCGCCCTGCCAGGGTCTGGATGTGCCGGGAAGCGCCGCGGCGGTGAACGCCGTCGCCTCCGGTTATCCCACCTATCCGGGGCTCGGGACATATGCCAGCGCCGGCTATCCCGCCTTGAGCTATCAAGGATCGCTGATCCCGCAGTCGTCGCTGGCGTCCTACCTCAAGCCGGGGCCCGCCGGGTTCGTGGTCGTGGACTACGCGCGCTTCCTCAAGGACTCGAACTATGCCGCGTTCGCCTATCCCAACGCGCCCGAGGCGGTCAACAGCAATCTCGGCGTCGGTTCCGGCACGATCGACGAGAAGAATTACGGCGTCTATGGCGAGTTGAACGGCACGCTGGGATTGGGACCTGCCAAGCTCGAGTACAATTTGGGTGTGCGCTGGATCGAGACTCTGCAGACGGTGGCTGGTCCGGCCCAGCAGGGCGACGCGCGCAACGGAGCCAGCCTGCCGCTGGACGGCGGCAGGTATCCCAACGTGGTCACGATCGTGACCGCAGCTCACCGCTATCAGGCGCTGCTGCCGTCGATGAACCTGGTCTTCGACGCGAGCGACGAGCTGCGGCTGCGGCTGTCGCTGTCGCGGACGATGACGCGGGCCAACCCCAGCGCCCTGTTGCCCGGCATCAACTTCGCCGATCAGTCCGCCTCCACTGCAACGCTGGGCAATTCGGCGCTCAAGCCCTACTTCGCCGACAACCTGGACGTCGGGGCCGAATACTACACCGGCGGCGAGGGTTTCATCGGCTTCGCGGCGTTCCGCAAGTCCGTCACCGGCTTCACAGTGATCGGCAACACCACCCAGCCGTTTTCTTTCCTGGCCAGCTACGGCATCTCCTACGACACGTTGAACCCCACGATGCAGGCGGCGATCGACGCTCGGGGCGGGCCGAAATTGGCGACCGTGCAGATTTCGCAGACCATCAATGCCAGCGGCCTGTTGACCATCGACGGTCTGGAGCTCAACTGGGTGCAGCCGTTGGATTTCGACCTAGTGCCATACTGGCTCAAGGGATTCGGGCTGGCTGCGAACGCGACGATCGTCGATCAAAAAGGCAGCGGGGCCGCCCCGGCAGTGGCGACCGGCGTGTCGCCGTTCACCTACAACTTGACCGGCTACTATGAGGACGAGGGCGTAAGCGTCCGTCTGTCATACGTATACAACGGTCGGCAGGTGGCCTCCGGAACGAACCAGAACGGCATCTGCCTGCCGAGCGTGGCCTCGAGCACGTGTCCCAAGGGGGCCTACATCTACAACGCCTCGTTCGGGCAGCTCGACCTTTCGTCCTCCGTGAAGCTGTCCAGCCTGCTGGGGGCGCTGCCGTCGGACCCGGAGATCGTCTTCGACGTGCAGAATCTGACGAAGAGCAAGCTGCGTGGATACTTCCAGTATCCGCAGGCGGTTTACGCCTACTACTCGCAAGGCACGACCTACATATTCGGCGTGCGCGGCACGTTCTAGCCGCGAAGGCTCAGCAGGCCGACGATGCGGAACCGGGCGGCCCGATTGCTCGGGCCGCCCGATACTTCAACCATTCGTGATGCGATCAGAATGCCTTCATGACGCGGATACCGAACTGCCTGGGTGCGCCCGGAAGGAACAGACTGCCCTGCGAGATCGCATAGTGCAGATCGAACAGATTGGTCGCATACAGCGTGACCTGCCAATTGTCCGCACGGTCATAGATCACCTGCGCGTTGAAGAGGTTCTGCGCCACAATGTGATCGGTGAGCGGGTTATCGAAGATCGACGTCCAGCGCGGGCCGACCAGGCTGTAGTCGATGCGCGGCGTGAGCGTCTGGTCGCCGTCGAGGTGGAAGGCGTACTGCAGCCCTCCCTGGGCAGTCCATGGTGCGGCGTTCGGCTGTTCGTTTCCGGTGACGTTCTTGCACGCACCGCCGGCAGGCCCGGTTGCGGGATCGCAGATGGCCGCCGTTTGCGACGCGAAGAACGTGCCCAATGCGGAATGCAGATAGGACACGCCGACGTCGAAGCCCAGATCTCCAAACTGGGCCTGCGCCGAAGCCTCGATGCCGGCTATGGTCGAATGGCCATGCGCGTTCTTCACCTGGCCGATGTTGGTCGACGGGTCGAACACCGCCACCTGGAAGTTCTGGTAGTCGCTGTAGAACCCCCCGAGCTGGGTGTGGAGCTGATCGTTGAAGTAGGTGCCCTTCCAGCCGATTTCGTAGTCGGTCACTTCTTCGGGTTTGAAGGTCGGCGGGCAGGTGTTGACCGGGCTGGTGACGCAGGCGGTCGGTGGATAAACCGTGCCGCCCAGAATTGCGGCGCCGATGCCGTTGATTCCGCCGCCCTTGTGGCCGGTCGCGACGAAGGCATAGAGGAAGTTGCTGTCACTGACCTGCCATTCGAGGTTCACCTTCCCAGTGAGCCGCGAGTCCGTCTGCTCCTCGCCTTTGACGAGCTGCCAGAGATTGACGGGAATGACCTGAGCAGGCAGCGGCGGCGGCAGCGGGATGGTGATGTTGCCGAGCATGTACTTGGTCAGGCTGTTCAGCGTGAAGCTGGTTTCGGAATAGCGCAGCCCGACCTCGAGCTTGAGGGCGTCGGTGATGGCATATTTGCCGTCCGCGAAGGCGCCCCAGTTGGTTTTGTTCGCGGTGTAGTTCAGCAGATCGAATCCGTAGTTCAGCGCTGCCGGCGTGTAGACCAGCTGCTGCGGATGCCCCGCCGGGGCATAAACCTTGTCGAAAATGTAGGTTCCGCCGATGACCCAGGTGAAGCGGCCGGTATCGGGCGAGATGAGGTTCACTTCTTCGGACCAGGTGTTGTCCGACGAAACCAACTGCTGGATGATCCCGGGGAATGCGGTTGCGCTTCCGTCGACGTCCTTGGCAATCGCGATATGGCCGAGCTGATAGCTGCCGGTCGATTTCAGCGTGATTCCGTCTTCGAACTCGTAGCTCATCTCGAGCACGGTACGGATCTGATTCTCGATGCCCTGCAGCTTCGCGTCGGAAGTCACGTTGAAGATGTTTTTCGTTGAGATCGAACTCGGCGCCGCGGGTGTGCCGCCGAAGTCGATGTAGTTGTAGTCGGTCGTCAGGACCGCCTTGAACGGCTCGACGGGCTGCCAAAGCACGCCCAGGCGCCAATCGGTTTCGTGGAGCTTGCCCGGGTTGCCCGTCCATGTGCCGGTCACCTTGGAGAACGAATCGCGGTTCTCGTTGTTGGTCGCGATGCGGATGGCAAGCGTATCGGTCAGCGGCACATTGAGGACGCCGCGCAGGCGCATGTCGTCGTAGTTGCCGTATTGCGCCTCCACCGAGCCGCTCAGGCTGTCGAGCGACGGCCGGTTTTCGGTGATGAAGATCGCGCCGCCGGTGGCATTCTCGCCGGCAAAGGTCCCCTGGGGGCCGCGCAGCACTTCGACGCTGCCGATGTCGTAATAGGGTTCGTTGCCGATGATGCCGCCGGGCGTCACCGGGGCTCCGTTGCGATAGATCAAGGCGCCCGGAGGAACCTGCTGACCGCCGTCGCTCTTGCCGATGCCGCGGATGTTGAGCAGCACGGTTCCGCCCGCATCCTGAATGGTCAGGTCCGGAGTCGTGAACTGAAGCTGATCGAGACTGGTGACGTTCTTCTTCTGCAGATCTTCGCCGGTCAGAACCGTCGCGGCGAGGCCGGCTTTCTGAAGATTGATGGCGCGCCGCTCAGCGGTCACGACAATGGTCTCCACGGTGTCGGCTTTTGCGTTGCTTGCCGAGGCATCGTTTGCCCCGTTCGACTGGGCCGCCGCCGGCAGCATCGTCAGCGCGGCAATGATGCCCACAGCCCCGCCCGACAGCAGGTGCGTCCGAAATGTCGAGCGCGACGTCTTTGCAGTATGCGCCATAACGTTTCCCTCCCGTTTTCGGCGCCAGAAGCGCCCTGGCCGCCGTATTTTTCCTTCCAAAGAACCGTGCGGAGCTGCTTGCGCAGTCAATCTTGCGATCGCATTCCCCCAACCCTCACACCGCGGCGCGCTCGCCTCGCTGGACACGCGCGCCACATCAATGCTTACGAGCGACAGCGCGAAAACCTCATGTCGCAGTGCCGGGTACGGCCATGACGCCAACATCCGCACGCGATGCATAGCCGCATGTGCCATCCTGCCGGGATGGCGTTGATGGTATTGGTTGATCTGCAACGCGACCCAGCCGAGGGGACAACGAGCATGCCACTCACACGGCGGACCTTTCTTGCAAGCGCGAGCACGCTCGCCCTGTTCGATCGGGCGGCCGCCCGCATTCTCCGTTCGGGGGTTGCTGTGGTCGGATTGCGCACCGAATTTCTTGCGACTCCGCTCGGCGTCGAGAACCGCAGTCCTCGGCTGAGCTGGCAGCTGCACGCCGGCGCAAGGCGCGTACGCCAGAAGGCTTACCGCATCACGGTTGCGAGCAGCGCCGAAGGCCTGGCGAGCGGCGCGGCGGATCTCTGGGACAGCGGCCGAGTGAAATCGGCGAACAGCCTCTCAGTGCCTTACGCCGGCAAGCCGCTCGCCTCGCGCGAGCGCTGCTTCTGGCGCGTGCAGGTGTGGGACGAATTGGGCATTGCCACCGCGCCGAGCGCGATTGCGAACTGGGAGATGGGCCTGCTCGAGGTCTCCGACTGGTCGGCCCAGTGGCTCGCGGCGGAAACCGAGGCCATGCGCGCCGATTACGAAACCGGCTTCGATTGGATTCAAGGCCCCGACGCCACGCCCGACACGACCAGCAAGTTCCGCTTCGCTTTCGAGCTTCCGTGGGCGGGCGAGGCGACGGTTTGGCTCGTCGCCAACGGGGCGTTCAAGGCATGGATGGACGGCAAGGCGCTGACGGCGATGGTCGACGGCAAGGAAATGCCCGCCGATCTGCCGATCGGGCGCCGTCTCTGCACGGTTGCGACGCTCACGGCGCCACTAAACGACGGCAAGCACGTCTTCGGCGCGGAGATCGGCGTTGCCGCGGTCGGTGCGAAGTTCGGCTTTGACGGCGCCGAGATGGCGGTGTTCATGCGCGTGGCCGCGCCCGACGGAAAGGTACTGCGGTTCGGCGCCAAGGGGTGGAAGACCGCTCTGTCCGCCGATCCCGAATGGAGCGACACCGGCTTCGACGACCGCTCCTGGGCAGAGGCGATGGCGGTCACCAAGCCGCGCTCCTCCCTCTATCCCAAGCAGCCGGCGATCCTGCTGCGGCGGCCATTCGTTGCACCGAAGCAGGTGAAAAGCGCGCGTCTCTATGTCACCGCGCTCGGCGGCTACCAGATGTTCCTCAACGGCCGCCGCGTCTGCGACGCGTTGCTGGCTCCGGAGAGCAACGACTTCCGCCGCCACGTGCCCTATCGCGTGCACGACGTGACGGCTCTGCTCGTTTCCGGCGACAACGTTCTCGGCGCGATGATCGGCGACGGATGGTACGCGAGCTATTCGGTCAATCTCGGGCGCTATGCGTGGGGTCCGCCGCCACGCCGGCTGCTGGCGCAGCTGGAGATGACCTATGCCGACGGAACCCGCGACGTCGTCGGTAGCGGGCCCGGCTGGTTCGCCTCGATCGCGCCGGTCGTCACCTCGGAGATCTACGACGGCGAGCAATACGATGCGCGGCTCGAGCAGCCCGGCTGGGCGGCGCCCGGATTCGATGCCAGGGGCTGGTGGCCGGCCTGGGCCGCGCCCGTTCCGCCGGCGAAGGTCGTGGCGCAGATCGACCCGCCCATCCGGCGCGAAAGGACGCTCGCGGCGAAATCGGTCACGCCCGTGGGCGACGGCGCCTATGTCGTCGATTTCGGCCAGAACTTCGCGGGCTGGGCGCGTCTGAAGGCGATGGGCGCCGCCGGCACGCGCATCGAAATGCGCTTTGCCGAAATCCTCAAGCAGAATGGCGAGGTCGATCAGGCGAATCTTCGCTCGGCACGCGCCACCGACGTCTACGTTCTGCGCGGCGATCCTGCCGGCGAGGTCTTCGAACCGCACTTCACCTATCATGGGTTCCGCTATGTGCAGGTGACCGGATTTCCCGGGACGCCGTCGCCGTCCGACCTCGAGGGAGTCGTCGTCCACAGCGACCTGCCGTTCACGGGAACGCTGCGCATCGGCAGCCCCCTCATCGCGGCGCTCTGGCACAACACCGTCTGGAGCCAGCGTTCGAACTTCATGGGGATTCCGACGGATTGCCCGCAGCGCGATGAACGGCTCGGCTGGATGGGCGACGCCAACGTGTTCTGGGATGCCGCCGCGTTCAACATGGACGTCGCCGCCTTCACCCGGCGCTTCATGGTCGCGGTGCGCGATTCCCAGGCGGACAGCGGAGCATATTCCGACTTCAGTCCGGCGACGTTCCGGTTTCCGTCGTCCGACGGCAGCAAGAGCGGCGCCGCGCCGGGATGGGCGGATGCGGGAGTTTGTCTACCCTGGACCGTGTGGCGGCGCTACGGCGACACCGGGATCATCGACGAGAATTGGCAGGCGATGAGCCGCTACATTCGGTTCGTCCTCGACAACAACCCGGATTTCGTGTGGCGACACGCGCGCGGCGCCGATTTCGGCGATTGGCTAGCGCTGGATGCCAAAAACCCGGGCGATCCGACGACGCCGAAGGACCTCATCGGCACCGCCACCTGGGCGCATTCCGTCGCTTGCATGGCCGAGATGGCCGAAGCTACCGGGCGCAGAGACGAGGCGCTGCGCTACCGCGCCTTGTGGCGCAATATCGCAGCCGCTTTCGTCGCGAACTTCGTGGCGGCGGACGCAACCGTCGGCAACGGCAGCCAGACCGGATACATCCTGGCGCTGCGCTACGGGCTGTTGCCCCAGGCGTTGCGCTCCGCCGCCGCTGCCAAGCTCGTCGCCGACATCAGGCGACGCGGCACCTTGCTGTCGACGGGTTTCCTTGGCACGCCGAACAGCCTGGATGTCCTGGCCGATGCCGGATACGGCAGCGTGGTCTACGATCTGTTGCTGCGGACCGAGTATCCCTCCTGGGGTTACATGGTCGCCAAGGGCGCGACGACGATCTGGGAGCGCTGGAACGGCGACACCGGCGACGTCGCGATGAATTCGTTCAACCACTATGCGCTCGGCGCCGTATGCGGCTTCATCTTCCGCCGCATCGCAGGGATTGCGCCGCTGGAGCCGGGCTTCAGCCGCATCGCGATCCGTCCCGTGGTCGATCCGCGCGTCAAACATGCCGGCGCCGATTACGACAGCGCGATGGGCCGCATCTCGACGGATTGGAATCTTACGGGCAGCGGGAAGCTGAACCTGAGGGTGACAATTCCCGCCAACGCGACGGCGCTCGTTCATCTGCCCGCAGCACCGCATGCGCCAATCCGCGCCGGCCGCCGCGACGCCCGTCACGTCAAACGCACGCGCAACGAAGCGATCCTGGAGATCGGATCGGGCAGCCACGAGTTCGTCGTCGGCTGACCTTACTGGGCCGGTTTGGCGAAGCCTTCCTTGTCGAGCCACCGGTAGAACAGGTCGATCCAGTGGTCGGACGGCTTGCCCTCATGTCCGTTGCCGAAGCCGTGCTCGGTGCCCGGCCACATGTGGATTTCGGCGTGGTGACCGCCCGCGATCCAGCGGCGATAGACCTCCGGCATGCCGCGCGAGATCGGATCGCCGCTGTTGCCCGCCATGAACAGCGGCGGGGCGTTGTCGGGGATCACCACCTTGGGCGACAGCGTGAAGTACATGGCGGCGGCGAAATCGGGCATCTCCGCCTTGGGCGCTGCGGTAACGGTCGCATAGGTCACCGCCGATCCGGCGGAAAAGCCCATCATGCCGACACGATCCGCCCGGATGTGCCATCTGATGGCATTGGCACGCAGCACCTTCATCGCCTGGATGCCGTCGGCCGGAGCGTAGAAAGGCCAATCCATCGGATTCGGGGGCACCAAGACGTCCGCAGGCGCCGGCCCGCCGGAAGGCGCCGGCCCGGTCTTGCCTTTCTCCATGAAGTCTTTGAGTTGGTCGACGAACTCCTTGAAGGCGATGAGGAAGCCCACCTTTCCGTCGGGCATCCTCTCGGTGCGGTATTTCAGCACGAACGCCGCGATCCCGTGGTCGGCGAGCCAAATCGCCACTTTGGTGCCTTCGTTGTCGAAATTGAGGAAGCGGAAGCCGCCGCCCGGCGCCACGATGACGGCCGTTCCCACCGCCTTCCTGGGATCGGGGAAATAGGCGGTCAAGGTCGGACGCACGACGTTGTAGACGGCGCGGTTGCCCGCCAGGGTGAAGTCGCCCTGCTTCTGGGTCCATTGCTCCGAGCCGGGAGCGGAGCCCGGCCAGATGGCAAATTCCTGCGGCGCGGTGACATCCGCCTTGATCCCGCGGGCGTTCGGTTGCACCGGCAGCTGCTGTACCGAGCATGACAGCAGCAAAAGCGATAGCGCGAGACAGGCCAAGCGGCCCGAGGCCTTTGCCAAACCTGCAGCCTTGCGATTGTTGTTCATCGTGGGTCTTCCTGATGCCGGCGACGCTCAGTGCGCGATGGGGATTTCGAGCGAACCTTGATGCACGGTCTGTCGCGCCACGGCGGGGGTAGCGACTTCGCTCCACAGTTCCGCCTTGTTGGGATGGGCGTTGAACGCGGGGAAATTCGACGAGGTGATATCGAGCCTCAGCTTCGATCGGGCCTGGATCTGCCAGGCGATGGCGGGCATTTCGAAATCGACCTCCACCGCGCGGTTGACGGGAGTGACCACGAACCTCTGCGCCCCGTTTCGCAACGCCAGGGTGGAGATGTCGTCGCGGATTTCCAGCACGCGTCCGTCGGCGAATTCCTCCGACAGCTTCACGGCAAAGGCCGTGTCCGGCGCGTCGCTGGAGACGACGAGCCGCACCTTGATGCTTCCGGCGACGAGTTCGGGTTTCGCAAACGGCGCCGAGGCGAAGGACAGCACGTCGGGCCGGCTGCATAGGTCGTTGTTCTGCTCGGCCGAGGCCGTCGGCAGCACGCCGTCGACGACGACATCGCTGCCTCCGCGGGTCGGCACCGGATTGCGCGGATCGTAGCTGTAGGAGGCGGATTGCTCCGTGCCGCTCGCGGCTGTCGTGAGATTGCCGCCGTCGCAGTGGTGCGAGGCGGACAAGCCGCTCAGATGGAGCGTGAGCGGCGCCGTCGCGGGCGGCCAGGCGCGCAAGTGCTCGAAACGGTCGGCCCCGTTGACATAGATCGTGTAGCCCGGCGCAAGCGAGGCCGGCAGCGGGGTGCCCTTCAGGAAATGGTCGAACCATGCCAGCGTATCGGCAAAGCGGTGGCCGTTCTTCGCCGTGACCTTCAGAGCACCCGTTACAGCGGCATGATCGCCGGGCTCGATGACCATCAGACTCTGATCGCGCATCGGCAGTCCCTCGAAGGCCTTTAGCGTCCCGGGCAGGAAGAAATCGTACCAGCGCTCGGTGATCAGCACAGGCACGCGTACGCCCTCATAGCTGTCGCGGATGGCCTCATAAGCGGGCGAATGCCAATAGGGATCGCCTTTCTCGGGATGCATCAGGTAGTCGTGATAAGCGGTCCAGGCCCGGTCGAACGGCTTGCGGTCGACGGCGACGGCGGGCCAGATGCGGCTGATCGTGTCGCGCCAATACTTCTGCGGACCCTTGAAGAACTGCCTTTCGAAGGGCGAGAACAGCGTGGCGCTCCACAGCCCCACAACGCCCGCGCGGAACTCGCCGTTGTGGTAGACCATCTCATAGACGTCGCCGTTCGAGATTCCGATCGCGAGCGTCTTCACTTCCGGCGGCAGCCGGTCGGCCACGGCCCATTGCGTGAGCCCCAGATAGGATGAACCCCACAGACCGATCTTGCCGTTCTGCCACGGCTGGGCGAGCAGCCACTGCAGGGTGTCAAGGCCGTCGTTGCGCTCGTTGGTCACCGGATACCAGGCGCCCTGGGAACCGAAGCGCCCGCGCACGTCCTGGTGCACGCAGGCGTAGCCGTAACGCACAACGATTTCGCAGGACACGTACCTGGCGAGCGAATAGGGGTCGCGCACCAGAATGGCCGGCCACGGCCCCTTGCCGACCGGCAGATAGATGTGGGTCTCGAGCTTGACGCCGTCGCGCATCGCCACCATGACGGTGCGCACCTCCTGCGCCTGCGTCTGCGCTGGCGGCAACTCGCCGACTGCATGCGAGAGCAGGGTATGGATTGCGACCTTGACGAGCCAGGCGCGGGGGCCGCTGAAGCTGAAGACCGCAATGGCGCCGACGATCATCGCCAGGATCACGATCAATGTGTACCCGGCAATTTTCAGAATTCGCCTGAGCATCCGGCCTCCCCATCGCGTTTGCGCACACTACGCCCACAGAGGAATACGTTTCAGCCGCCGCGCCCCACATGCGGCAATGCACCTACCCTGGCGGCGGATGGGCCGCTACCAGGAACAGCGCATGGCCGGGCTCGACGGTGATGGGCAGGGCCGTGCGGCCGTCGCCGTGGGTCACATGGCCGGCCTCGTCGATTCGCCCGCTGTACGCATCCCAGAACTGCGGCTTCAGATCGCCGCGCAGGCCGATCGTCGTGGCGATGCGATCGTCGGACGAATTGGCGATCAACCAGATGTCCTTTCCGGCCTTTACCTTGTGGAGGTACGCCAATTCACCGCCGCCGCTTCTGGGATGGGGATCGCCCGAAAAGGCAACGTCGGGCGCGACATGCAATGCGTCGAACGCCTCGCGAAGAGCGGCAGGCGTCGGCTTTGCGACAAAGACGGAAGCGCCGCCGTGCCGGTTGCGCCTGACCGCGCCGTCCGCCGTGCCGAAGATGCCGCCCACGAGTTCTTGCACTTCGCCATCGCGACCGAACTCGGCCGATCTCGCCGGCAATTTCGTGGTCGCGATAACCTTGCCGCCGGCATCGTAGAACGCCTTGATCTTCCGCAGGGCAGCGGCGGAAAGAACTTCCCCGCCCGGGATGAGAACAACCGAATAGGCCTGCCGGTTTGTCCGGTTGTCGAGGATCAGCTTGCCGGGAAAAACCTTGAGATGGCTGCTCGCAAGATCGTCGGGGTGGACGAAGGTGAAGTCGCGGTGGAGGTCGCCGGTCAGCATGTCGCCAACGGAAAGATAATCCGCGCTCGGCGGCGCGTATTGTCCGACCGGGCCGGTGGTGTTGTCGGGTGCCTCGAAGCCGTAATAGGCCTGCAGCGAGGCGATGGGGTAGACGACCGCGATGTCGGCCACGCGGCGTCCGCCTTGAAGCAGCATCGAAGCCCGCCCCGCCCATTTTGCAAAAGCGGACGGCGTGCCGACGTCGCTGGCCGCACAGGTGATCAGGAAATTGACGCCCCGCACGAAGGAATCCATCGCCCGCTTGTAGCCCTGGGGTGTGCCGCAGGTGGTGAACTGCTCCGCGGCGACGACCGGCTTGTCCATGGCATCCGCTGCCGACGTGGTGATCTTGAAGCCTTCGCGGCCGAAGCCGTACGTGAAGATGACGTCGAACATCGGTACCGGCTGCGCCCGATAGAACAGGAACGGATCGCCGTTCATGTCGGTCGGCTGGATCTCGTAGGCGCCGGGCGTGTGGCCGGAAGCCTTGAGGCCGTGCCTGGCGGCCCACGCGCTCACCAAAGCGGGAAAGCCGTCTGCGATCATCTCAGCGCGCGTTTTGAACAGGGCTACCCGGGCCGCGGCGGTGTCGGGCCCAATGTCCTCCCACAGGGCGGGATAAAGCACGTCCGGATTGCGACGATAGCGCGCCGCAAAGCGTTTGGCGAAGCCAAGTCCCCAGGTCCGTTCCGCCGAATAGACGCCGACGTCGTCGAAAAATGTCATGGTGATCGTGTTGCCGAAGTACGCGCCGAGGTGGCGCGCGTAGGCCTCGTAGGTCACATCGATGAATCGGCGAACGGCTTGCGGATCGGTGTAGTCGACGATCGCATGATAGTCCTGGACACCGCCCATCGCCGTGCTGGTGACGATGGTGAAGAACATCACCTTCCAGTGCGGCCCTGGCGCCGCCCAAGTCAGAACGCCGTGCCTCATGCGGCCGGTCAGATCGAGGCGCTGTCTGGTACGCGTGTTCATGGCCACTGCAGCCGCCAGCACGCCGCCCGGCGAGACATAGGCGGTTTCGTCGGTCGCGGCCGCGATTTCGGTCTTCGTCAGCAGCTTGCGGTAGTACTTCGGCTCGATCCTGCCGCCGCCGGCGCTGCCGGACGGGTAACCCAGCTCGTCGTACAGCACGGCCGTGCGGCCGTGCGCCTTGGCAAACGCGAGAGCGGCCCTGTAGCGCCGGAAATACTCCTGACTCAGATAGGACGGCGCCGGGCCGGTGAAGCGCTGCCCGAAATCGGGCAATGGTTCCTGCGGCCCGCTCTTGGCCAGGATCGAGCGTGCCGCCAGAACGACGCGGCGGATGGTGGGGTCGCGTGTGGTCAGCGGATCGATCCGCGGGCGGTTTTCCTTCGGCATCAGCAAGACGCCGCCGAATCCACGGTCGACGAGGATCGGCTTCAGCTGGGCGGGGATTTCTGCGGGCGGCACCGGCCCCACGATGGTCGTAGCCGCGGGACGGAAGCGGAAGGGCGGATCGGCAAACCAGGCCTGGGAAACCTCGTTCGTTGCCTGCGCGGATGCGGGCCCCCACAGAAAGCACCCCACTGCGGCGACAAGGACCTGACGGCGTGCGGTTTTCCGGGGCTTGGCCGTATTCTTGGTTGGATATCCTGGTGGCATACAGATCAATACGGACAGGATGGAGAAGTCTTCATCTTTTTCCGGAAAATACGTCATCCATGGGGGAGGCAGGCGCCGTGGCACACAAGCTCGCTTGGGCGGTCGCATTCTTGGCACTATCTGCAGGCGTGTGTGCGGCCCCGGCGCCGCCGGTCGCCAAGCTCGATTCGGGGCTGATTTCCGGCGCCGCAGTCGATGAAATCGTGGTTTTCCGGGGCATTCCTTATGCCGCGCCGCCGGTTGGTGCGCTGCGCTGGCGCGCGCCCAGACGGTTGCAGCCATGGTCCGGCGTTCGCGAAGCGAGCGCGTTCGGTCCTTCTTGCCCGCAAGCAGGCCCGGAGGGCGTTGCCGACATCACACGCTATGGGGGCGCGCCGGAGCCGACCAGCGAAGATTGCCTCACCCTGAACGTCTGGGCGCCGGCGCATTCCCAGCACGCCGCCGTGATCGTGTGGATCCACGGCGGTTCGGGCCGCATGGGCTCTGGCTCGCTGCCGTTCTACAGCGGTGCGGCGTTCGCCGAGGACGGTGTCGTGCTGGTGACGATCAATTATCGCCTTGGCCACCTCGGCGCTTTTGCTCATCCCGGCATGAACGCGGACGCGAAGAACGACGCCGGCATCGGCAATTTCGGAATGATGGACCAGATCGCTGCGCTGCAATGGGTGAAGCGCAACGTCACGGCCTTCGGCGGGGACCCGCGCAACGTTACGATTGCCGGCGAGTCCTCCGGCGGCATCAGCGTGCTGACGCTGGCGACGTCGCCCGCCGCACGCGGCTTGTTCGCCAAGGCGATCGTCGAATCCGCGGGCGGATGGTATCCCCCGCCCACAGGCCAGGAGGATGCCGAGAAGCGCGGCCAGCAAATCGCTCTGGCCGCAGGCGCGCGCACCGGCGCCACGCTCGATCAGTTGCGCGCCATCCCGGCGCGGACCATCGCCGCCGTGGCCGGGCCTGCCGTGGCAGAGCCCGACGACCGTTTGCTGGCGGAGAGCCCCACGACCGCCATCGCCGGGGGCCGAGAAGCTGCGGTGCCGCTGCTGATCGGAGTCAACAACGGCGAGGATTCGCTGCTCGACACGCCCGGCGCCATGAAGAAGGCGCTTGCCGCGGCCAAGCCCGATCAAATCGCCAATGTGCAGAAGCTATACGGCCCGGGAACATCTCCCGAAATGGCGCTGCGCCACCAGTTGACCGACGGCCTTGCGGCAGCGCCGGCGCGCTGGATCGCCAGGCTGTGGTCGCGCCGGGCGCCGGTCTACCTTTACCGCTTCGAGCATGTCGACGAATGGCGGATGCCGAAGCGCACCCGCGCCGCGCATGGTGCCGAGGTCTTCTACGTCTTCAAGACTCTCGATCAGAAACTCGACGATCCCCCGTCGCCGACTTCGGCCGACGAGAAACTGGCAAACGAAGTCCATGCCCGATGGGTGGCGTTCGCCAAGACGGGCTCGCCGAATGCGCCGGGTCTGGTTGCGTGGCCGGTCTACTCGCCCGACAGCGACCCCTGGCTGGTGTTCGGCCAGAACAAAACCAGCGTGCAGCATCAGGTGCTCAAACCGCAGCTTGATTGGTACGAGGATCAGATCGCGCCGCTGATCTGGCTGTTCCGTGCCAAGGCCTGGTGGCACCGGCATTTCTGAAGGCCGCTGCTGCGTGCCGTCACTTCTTCCGGCCGGGCAGGTACTTCGCCCAGAACTTGAGCTGTTCGGCCTGCGCCGCCTTGCCTTCGGGTGCCGAAGCGAAAATGCCCGTGAAGCCGTGCGGCATGCCTTCGTAGAGGTCGAGTTCGGCGTTGCCGCCCGCCGTCTTGATCGCCTGGTAGATGCGGACGAAATCGCTCAGCAGCCATTCCTTAGTGCCGCCCTGGATCAGCGTCGGCGGATAGCCTTTGCTGAAATCGCCGTAGATTGGCGAGGCGTAGGGATTCTTCACGTCGGCGTCGTCGACGTACAGCTTGATGGCGGGCATGACCGACGCCGGGTTCAGGACGGGATCGGCCTCCGCCAGCGTCACGCTCGTGTCGCCGGAGTTCGTCAGGTCCACCATGGGGCAGTTCAAGAACAGCGCCGCCGGCATCCGCAAACCCTGGTCGCGAATCTTCAAGGCGGCCGCCGCCACGATGTTGGCGCCGGCCGAGCCGCCGAACATGCCGATGTGCTTGGCCTTGACGCCTTGCGCCAGCACGGCCTTGTAGACCGCGACTACCTGATCGGTGACGATGCGCCAGTTGCCCTTGGGCGCCACGGTGTAATCGACCGAGATCACGCGCTTGCCGGTGGCATCCGCCGTCACCGCCGCGTCGGGAAGGCTCGAACGGGCGCTGCCGGTGACCCAGCCCCCGCCATGGGCATAGATCAGGACGGTGCCGTCGTCCTTGTAGTTCCTGGGGCGCACCTCCAGCGTGGGAACGCCTCCCAGCACGCGCTCGGTGACGATCGAACCATACTGCTTGATGGCCGCCTCGGCGCGCGGCAGCATGTTCTTCTCATTCGTTGCGTAGAGCTCCGCATATTCAGCGGGCGTCGTCATCGGCTTTTGCCGGGGCGCCAGCAGGATCGCCTTGTATTTCGTGTAGATTGCCGCCGCCTCCGGGGATATCGATCCGGGGATGTAGGCGCGCAGCGGAACCGGCGCCGACTCGGGTGCGATCGAGGCGGGCACAGCCGCAACCGGCGCCGCACTCTGTGCCATGGCCGGAACGCTCAACATCGCTATCGCCAGGAATACGGCTTTCGTCTGCATCGTTCGCCTCCGCTCTCTCACCTCGGTATTGAGCGGTACGATTCAATCCGGTTTTCCCGCATGCGCGATCGCGCCGCAAATTGACTGGCGCCGAGGCAAACCTATCATCGCCTTCATCACGGGCAGGAAGGGACATCGACATGCGTGGATCGAGTGCGGCGCTCGCCGCGTTGGCTTGGGTATCTTGCTTTGCCACACAGGCGGCCGAGACGACGCCCCCATCGAGCGATCTGCGCGCGTTCATTCCGCAATCGGTCTCGCCCGAGGCGCGCTCGATCTATCAGAAGCTCTTGCCCGTCGTGGAGCCGCGCTGGGACCAGCATCATAATCCCGTGACGGCGGCGGACTTCCAGAAGCTCCACGACGATGCCATCGCCCGCACTATGGCCACGCAGCCGGCGATGCTCGCGGCATTGAAAGTGACCGTCAACGAGATGCAGCTCGACGGTGTCGGCGTGGTGGAAACGACGCCGCCCGATTATCGCGACGACGGCACGGTCATCGTCCACCTGCACGGCGGCGGCTTCTATCTCGATTCGGCGCGGTCGTCGGTCGGGATGGACGCCAGGCTCGCGCTTGTCACAGGCAGGCGATTCATCTCGGTCGATTATACGGTGGCGCCCAAGGGCAACTGGCGGATCGTCACCGATCAGGTGGTTGCGGTCTACAAGGCGCTCCTCGAACAGGGCTACAAGCCGAAAAGCATCGGCATGCTGGGCGACTCGGCGGGCGGCAACATCGTTTCCGCCAGCGTGCTCAAGCTGCGCGACGAGGGACTACCGATTCCGGGCGCGCTGGTGCTGTTCTCGCCGTGCGTCGATTTCAACCAAGCGGGCGACACGAACAGGACGCTGCGCGCTGCAGATCCCGCCATCGACGAGATCGACATCGTGCCGGGCCTCGAGGCTTATGCGCCGCGCACCGACTGGAACAACCCGTATGTCTCGCCGATCTTCGGCGACTTCAAGAAGGGGTTTCCGCCGACGCTGATCCAAGCCGGAACCAAGGAAGTGCTGCTCAGCGATTCGGTGCGCCTCTATCAGGCGATCAAGACGAGCGGCGGGGCGGCCGAGCTCGACCTCTACGAAGGCATGGCGCACGTCTTCCAGGCCTACATGACCGGCACGCCCGAACAGAAGGCGGCGTTCGCCGAGGTCAAGCGCTTCTGGTCGAAACACCTCGTGCCGGCCAAACACAAGTAAGCCCGGAGAGGAAAACCACGATGCTCAGGCATGCCATGCTTGCCTTCACCGTCTTTTTCGCGGCCGCCTCCGGCCAGGATGCCCGCCCGTGGATGAACAAATCCTTGTCGCCCGACGTGCGGGCGGACCTCGTCGTGGCGCAGATGACGCAGGACGAGAAGCTGCTCTTGGTTCACGGCTATTACGGCGCCAATCTCAACGGCATCCAGCACATCCCGGCCGATTGGATTTCCGATCTTCCCAACTCCGCCGGCTACATCCCGCCCATCGAGCGGCTGGGCATTCCGGCGCTGAAGGAAAGCGATGCCGGCCTCGGCATCGCCAACTACCGGCACCTGCGCGCCGGCGACAGCGCCACGGCCTTGCTCTCGGGTCTGGCAAGTGCCGCCACCTGGAATCCGGCCATCGCGTATGCCGAAGGCGAAGTCCTGGGCCGGGAGGCGCGCGACAAGGGCTTCAATGTCGTATTGGCCGGCGCGACGAACTTGGCGCGGGAGCCACGCGGCGGGCGGACCTTCGAATATGCCGGCGAAGACCCGCTGCTCGCCGGCATCATCGTGGGAGAGGAGGTTCATGGCGTTCAGGATCAGGGCGTCATCTCGACAGTCAAGCACTTTGCCCTGAACGATCAGGAAACCGCACGGACGTCCCTCTCCGCAAACATCGACTGGGCGGCAGCGCGCGAATCAGACCTTCTAGCGTTCGAGATCGCGATCGAACGGGGCCATCCCGGCGCCGTGATGTGCTCCTACAACAAGATCAATGGCGTCTATGGTTGCGAGAATCCGTACACCCTCACCACGGTCTTAAAAAAGGACTGGGGGTTTCCCGGTTGGGTGATGTCCGACTGGGGCGCCGTGCACAGCACCGTCGAAGCGGCCAATGCCGGCCTCGATCAGGAATCTGCCTTCCTGGCCGACAGCCAGGACTTCTTCGGCGAGCGGTTGCGGCAGGCGCTGTCCGATGGCCGTGTCGCGCGAACGCGCCTGGACGACATGGTCCGCCGTATCCTGCACAGCGCGTTTGCCGCGGGAATCATCGACAACCCGCCGAAGCCGCAGCCGACGGATCTGAAATCCCACGCCGCAACGGTGCAGCGCGCCGCACAAGAAGCCATCGTTCTTCTGAAGAACACGGGCGTGCTGCCGCTCGCGCGCGGCGCAAGACGTATTGCGGTGATCGGCGGCCATGCAGACCTCGGCGTTCTGTCGGGCGGCGGCTCTTCCCAGGTCATTCCCGTCGGCAACACACCGACGACGGAGATTCCGATCAGCGGGCCGGCCTTCAAGTTTCCGGGGCTCGGCTGGGTGCGCATGCCGGCCATGATCTTCGATCCGCCGTCGCCGCTGGCGGAGATCAGGCGGTTGGCGCCCAAAGCGCGGGTGCATTTCGCCGCCGGGGACAAGATCGCCAAAGCGGTGCGGCTGGCCCGCGCGTCTGACGTCGTCATCGTGTTTGCCGAGCAGTGGATGAGCGAAACCCGGGACGTTGCGGACCTTTCATTGCCTGGCGATCAGGACAAGTTGATCGCCGCCGTGGCGGCAGCCAATCCGCGCACCGTCGTCGTTCTGGAAACCGGCGGCCCCGTGCTGATGCCGTGGCTGCCGTCGGTGGCGGCGGTCGTGGAAGCTTGGTATCCGGGCAATCGCGGCTCTGCCGCCATTGCCGAAACGCTGTTCGGAAGGGCCGATCCGTCCGGCCGTCTGCCGATTTCGTTTCCGGCAAGCGAGGCGCAGCTCGCTCATCGAGAAATCATTGGTGCGGGGACCGCGGTGAATCCCTATGCGCCGGGAAGCATTCCCCCTGCCGTGGCGGCCGACTATTTCGAAGGCGCGGACGTCGGCTATCGCTGGCTCGAGCGCAAGCAGGAGAAGCCGCTATTCCCCTTCGGTTACGGGCTTTCCTACACCAGCTTCCGTTATGAGGGGTTGGCCGTGAACGGTGGCAACGCGCTGACCGTTCGCTTCAAGCTGACGAATGACGGCAAGCGCGCGGGTTCCGAGGTTGCGCAGGTCTATGCGGCGGCGCCGAACGGCATCCGCCGGCTGGTGGGCTGGGCAAAGGTGACGCTGAACCCAGGCGAGACGCGGGAATTAACCGTGACAGCGGAGCCCCGCACATTGGCGCGCTTCAACGAGATGGCAGGAGCCTGGGTTCTGGCCGGGGGGCGCTATGAGGTGGCCGTCGGCGCCTCGTCCAGCGACATCCGCCTCACCGCGACAACCGATCTCGCCGCCGCGAGCTTCAAACCTTAGATGGCCATGCATCGTTGCCGCGATCCTGCGGAGGCGGGGAGTGGCGGCGACAACATCGTCGGCGGAAAGGCCCACTTTCACAATGCTTATTAGATATAATACGTCCGAGTCCGGAAAATCCTCACCCTGAACGGCGCCAAAAACCATTTGCCGCACCGTCAGGCGTTAAGAATGTCTTTCCTGTAGCATCTGCTGGAAGGGGATATTCGTGGTTCTGCCTTCCGAGCATGTGCAGCAATCGCACGAGCAGTTCCGAGCCGAGCTCGACCGCAGCTTTCGGCTGCCTCTGATCGCCTACTTCTTGCGCCGGGTCGGAGACCGTAGCGAGGCCGAAGATCTGACCCAGGAAGTGTTTATGCGCGTGCTTCGCAATATCGACGTCGTCGACGTGCCGCGTGCCAAGGCCTATGTCTTTACCGCAGCGGCAAATCTGCTGCGCGACCGCGCTCGGCAAGCTGCGGTTCGTCAAACGGAAAGTCGTGGCAGTCTCGACGATCCCTCTGCGCCTTTGGGCCGCGATTTGGTTGAGGAAATCGACCCGGAGCGCGTACTACTCGGTAAGGACGACCTTCATGAAGTGCTGACGGCGCTTGACGAATTGAGCGAACGGACGCGCGACATATTCGTCCTCTATCGAATTGAGAAGATGAAGCAACACGAAATCGCAACGCTGTACGGTCTGTCCTTGAGCGCCGTCGAGAAACATGTGGTGAAGGCGATCTTGCATCTGAGCAAGAGATTCGGCCGGCCGTGATGACGCAGACGCCTGGCAGCGAGGAACTCGACATCCGCCTCGAAGCGGCAGCGAAGTGGCGTGTCCGCGTTGAAGAGGATGATACGGTCGCACGATCGCCGGCCTTCCTCGCCTGGCTTTCAGATGCCGGAAATCAGGAAGCCTACGCATGCGTGTCATCGGCTTGGGAAGCGTTCGAGCCGCACCTTGCAGCGCCGGAGATTCTCGCAGTGCGTCGCGATGCCTTGCATCGGGCCAGAGAGGCCGCGCGCCGGCGTCTGTTGCCCAGGCGGCGGATCATGCCGGCGCTTGCCGCGACGCTGCTGGTGGGGGTTCTCGTTGGGCTTGGCGCCTGGCAGCTTTGGTTCTCGCCGCAAGAATACGCCACGGGAATCGGCGAGCGCCGGGCGATCGCGCTGAAGGACGGCTCGCGCCTCTCCCTCGATTCCGACACGGCCGTGCTGGTGGACTATGGCCGGTCGGTGCGCCGGCTCGTTCTGGAGCGCGGCCGGGCGCGTTTCGACGTGGCGCACGACGTCTCGCGGCCATTCACCGTCACGGCAGGCGATGAGACGGTCGTCGCGGTCGGCACCTCGTTCGATGTCGAGCGCATCAACGGCAAGATCGTCGTGACGATGATCGAAGGCCGGGTGGTAGTGAAATCCGGCACCGAGCCCACGCAGCAATTGTTCGCCCCGCCGTTGGCCGTGACGCCGCTGGTTGCAGGGCAACAGCTGGTGCTTAGGCCCGCATCGCATCCGGTGATCCGCAGCGCGGACCTGCCAGTCGCCACCGCCTGGGAGAACGGCCGCCTGATCTTCAACAACGAGCCCCTCAGTGAAGCCGTCGAGCGCGTGAACCGGTACACGGACAGGCCGCTCAGCGTGGATCCAACGGTCGCAAACCTGCGCATCAGCGGCGTTTTCGACGCCGGCGACGTGAGCGCCTTCATCGATGCCGTGACTAGTTACTTCCCTGTCAGCGCCAACACGACAAGGGACAATCACGTATTGCTGCAGAGACGCTCATAGAAGGAGGGTACTGCATCAACTCGATGCGACATTCCCAGATCAAACCGCACTAGCTCAATGGGGGAACGAGTTGTGCGCCTAAGCACAGCCACAACCGCAATGGGGGGAGTTATTGGTCACAACGGACGCCGCGCAGTGCTGGCGTCGGTGGCAATGGGCGCCCTTCTGCACTGCGCGGGAGTGTGTGCCGCGCAATCCTCACCGGCCTACAAGTTCGACATTCCGGCGGAAAAGCTGACGCAAGCGCTGAAAGAGTTTTCGGCTGCATCATCGCAGCAGATCGTGTTCTCGGACGATGTCGTGGGCGACCGGAAATCGCCGGTTCTGCGCGGCAATTTCACCAGCGATGAGGCGCTCTCCATCCTTCTCAAGGGCACCGGGCTGCGCGTCGACCGCAGTCGGTCCGGCGTCATCATGGTCCGCGCCGGACCCGCCCAGCCCGCTCCGGGCGAGGTGACGCCTCCCGCCGACGGCGCCGAGGCGCAAGAGACGGTGGTGGTGACCGGCACCTTGATGCACGGCGTCATCGAGCCCACGGGCAGCAAGATCACCCAGGTGACCGCGGAAGACATTTCGAAGCTGGGCGTGACGTCCGCGCCGGAGTTGTTGAACACCATTCCCCAGGTCCAGGCGTTCAACACCATCCAGGCGCCGAACGCCGACTGGGGTTCGCCTTCGACGCCGGTGAATCTGCGCGGACTTGGCAGCTACGGCGCCGGCACCCTGGTGCTGTTGAACGGCCACCGCATCGTCGGCGAAGGCGTGCTGCAGACCGCCGTCGACCCGGACATGATTCCGCCCGACATCATCGAGCGCGTCGACGTGCTTCCGGACGGCGGTTCGTCGACCTATGGTTCGGACGCCATCGGCGGCGTCATCAATTTTGTCACGCGCACTTCGTTCGACGGCCTGCAAACCCGCGCCAGATACGGCTTCGCCGACCACTACAACGTGCTGAACTACGACGCGATCGCGGGTGCGACTTGGGAGGGCGGCGCGGCCGTCATCAGCTTCTCTCACACCTATCATGATCCGATCCTCGGCAAGTATCGCGATTACGTGACCCAGGATCACACTGCCACCGGCGGCCAGGACAACCGCAGCACGATTTGCGGTTATGCCAACATCACGGTCGGCGGCGTCAACTATGCCGCGCCCGATTTCGCACCCGGCACGCTGAACCGGTGCGACTCGACGGACGGCGTCAGCATCTATCCGCGCGAGACCAGGAACGGCGTCTTCGGTTACGTCGAGCAGAGACTCGCGCCCGCGCTGTCGTTCAGCATGGACGCCCACTGGTCGACGAGGAACACCACCGTCTACGGCTATTCCGGCGAGTTCGATGCCGTGCAAAGCAGCGGCACGATCACGAACACGAATCCGTTTTTCCATGCGATCGGCACGGAAACGTCGCAAACCGTCAGCTATTCCTACGCCAATTCGCTCGGGACTGCGGTCAGCCCGCAGTATTTCACGACCTACGGCGTGACACCCAGGCTGACCTGGGACTTCGCCGACAAATGGCAGGCGCGCCTCGAACTGAACTACGGCGAGAGCTTCGCTCATGTGGAGAACCGCGGCATGGTCAACGGCCAAGCCGAGCTTGCCGCTCTGACCGCCCAGACCAGGGACACCGCCCTTGACCCGTACGACACGTCGCAGACAAATCCGGCGGTGCTGTCGGCGATCAAGGACTGGGAGCAGGACGGCAGAGGCACGCAGGTTCTGGAAGACGCCCGGCTGATTGCCGAAGGGGTGCTGATCTCTCTGCCTGCCGGCGACGCGAGACTGGCGCTCGGCGCCGAATACAGGCGCGACGAACTCTACGATTCGAATTCCATCGGGCCGATCGGCCAGGGCCTCAATGCAACGAAAGCCTCTTTGAGCCGGTCATCCTACGCGGTGTTCGGAGAAATCCTGGTTCCGCTGGTCGGCGAGCGCAACCGCCTGCCGCTCGTGCATTCCCTGGAGCTCAACGCCTCGCTGCGCTACGACAACTACAGTGACTTCGGCAACACGGGCAATCCACGCTATGGCATCGATTACCGGCCGTTCGAGGATCTGAAGATCCGCGGACAATACCAGACGGCATTCCACGCGCCCGATTTGACCGCCAACAACAACACGATCTCGACCTTCGTCGCGACGTTGCCGTTCAGCCCCTATTACAAGCCGAGCAACACCGGCGATGCGGCGGTCGATCAGCTCACCGACCTGCAGAACATGTCGCGCAAGACGGTGTACGTCTCCGGCGCTGGCGTGGATCTTCGGCCGGAAACCGCCGGTACCTTCTCGATCGGCGGAGATTTCATGCCGCATCAGATCCCCAACTTCGCGATGGGGCTGACCTACTGGCACACCAGCTACAAGAACATCGTCGATATCGTGCACCCTGGCGCGCCGGACTACTTCACCAATCCGGCCTGGTCGGCCACTTACATCATCGGCCCGACGCTGACGCAGCTTCAGACGCTGCTGGCGGGCATTCCGCTGACGGGCATTACCAGTCTCGCCTCGCTCTACGGCGGCGGGCAGTCGCCCTACATCTTCATCGACGCCCGCCTTCACAACATCGGTGCGGTGAAAACGAGCGGCCTGGACTTCGACGCATCCTACGCGCGCAAGACGTCGTTCGGCTCGTTCTTCGCCAGCGTGGCGGGCAGCTACAAGCTGACGCGCGAACAGCAGCTGATTGCCGGCAGTTCGTTCACGGACTACCTGTCGAACGGAACAACGCCGCGCCTCGGCCTGATCGGCATGGTCGGCGTCATCAGGGGACCGATGACCGGCAGCGTCGACGTCAAGTACACGAACGGCTACGACGTCCCGCCGACGGCGACGCTGAACTCGCAGTACCACCAGACCTACGTCGACTCCTTTACGACCGTCGATCTTTACGTGAGTGCCGATCTTGGCCAATTCGACGTCATCAAGGATGCCGAGATGACGATCAATATCGACAATGTGTTCGAGCAGGATCCTCCCTACTCCAACCTCGGTTCGGGCATCGGCTATACCAACGGGGGAACACTCGGCCGTTTGATCACGGTGGGGATTCAGGCAAAGTTCTGACGACACGGCGACCCCACCGCCGGCCGCTTCATCGAGCACGGGAACGCGACGAGACTTACGGCATGAACAGGCTGGTCAATCGCTGCAGTTCGACATGTCGCTACGCCTCATTGCGCTGCGAAATGGGCCGCGCATGAAAGGCTGGATTTCCGATGGGATAATGCCGGCGAAGGGATTCCGCAGCCGACTCCTTCCCTGCCAAACTGGCAGGTCTGCGAAATAGCTTAGGGCTGATAAACCCAGGAACGTGGAGGGGCCACCGAGACAGAGAATGCCGAGGGGAATTGAACCCGACCTGTCAGACCTATCACGCTAAAGCCACGACAGCAGACTACGCCTTCGATTTCCTGCTCGCCGTCAATGATTCGAGCCGTGTTGGCGCTCTGCGCTTCCAAGATGAAGAGGGTGTCTTTCAACGCTCGCAGCAGGAGGGGCGGCGAACTGTGCCTCCGCTCATCGAACGCAGCCACCTTCTTGGGGCCACACATGCCGTCGAAAGCAATGGCGAGACGGCCGCCGACCTCGCCTATCTGTGTGGCAAGGGGACATTGCTAGGTGCCTCAGGCCCAAATGCAGCGTCATCGACGATGATGGCCAGCTTTCGATCGGCAAGTTCCCGAGCATCGCCGACGAGCGCGAGGTCACCAAAGGCGAGGTTCTGGCGCAGCGCTTGGCGCGCGCTGCGTGCATCCGAGCTGCCGGCGCGCGCTGGGTGCCTGGTTGACGGGCGGCACGCCTGGCACGCTCAGCGGCGCGTCGGGCGGAGCGGGCAGTGCGAGTGGCCCGAACGACACGGGCGACGCAAGCTCCACGGGCGATACGTCGGCAGGCGGGGGCAACGGCGGCTCGCAATTGCAGCGGGTGGCGAAAAGATGCAGACCTCCGCGGCACCACGCCATGTCATGCGGTGTTTGCTGGCAGCCGCGCCGGGTAATTGATACTTTGCTGCAATCGAAGCATGGGGCCGGCCACATCGTGCATGGCAATCCCGCGGTCCCTTTGGATTTCCCGGACAAATGCAATCCACACGACGGTGCGTCCTGCGTCTCATGGCCCTGCTGGGCTCGGTCCCTCAATTTGCGGCACATGCCCGAACCTCCGAACAGGGTCGTTCTGAACTTCGCCCGCGTCTTCTGTACATCGAGTGGCTGCCGTCGCCACTCGGCATCGACACGCGGCGGCCGCGCTTCAACTGGATCATGGCGCCAAGCCGTGTTCGCGACCTTGGCCAGAGCGCGTGCCGGGTTCTCATCGCCACATCGCCGCAGCGGCTGAAGCGCGGCCGGGGGGACGTCTGGGACAGCGGCCGTCAGGAAACGCCGGACATGCGGCTGAGCTCTTCGGCCGACCTGCCGTTGCGTTCGCAGACGCGATACTGGTGGTCCGTGATGGTGTGGGACGGGCAGGGCCGTTCCTCGGGCTGGAGCAGGCCCCAGAGCTTCGTCACCGGCCTGATTGCTCCCGAAGATTGGCGCGCCCAATGGATCGCGGCGACGCCCGATCCGCCGCCCGAGACACTGCCGCCGTCGGCGATGGCGCAGCGCCCGCCCGCGGAGCCTGCGCCGCTGCCGGTGTTTCGCCACGATTTTACCCTGGCGCAACAGGTCCGCTCTGCGATCGTCAGCGTGTGCGGCCTGGGCCAGTACGAACTGACGGTCAACGATCGCTCTGCCACCGCAAGCGTGCTCAATCCCGGCTGGACGAACTACCGCAAGACGGTCCTCTACAACACCTTCGACGTGACCGGGCTGCTGCACCGCGGCCGCAACGTGCTCGACGTCATGCTGGGCAACGGCATGTACAACGAGGAGAACTATCCCGGCCGCTACACCAAGTTCGTGGGCTCGTTCGGCCAGCTCAAGCTGATCCTGCAGCTCAAGATCGTGCTCGCGGACGGCAGCGAAATGACGGTGGTGAGCGATGCGTCATGGCAGACGCGTCCGGGACCGATCACGCTGTCCTCGGCGTACAACGAGGATTTCGACGCGCGCAGGATCGCGGGCGAGGACTGGTCCCCGGCGCTGGCTGTGCAAGGGCCCGGCGGGCGGTTGCGCGCCGCAAACATTCCGCCTGTTGCCGAAGCCAGGGTGTTCAAACCCATGGCCGTGACGCAGCCGAAACCGGGCGTGTTCGTCTACGACCTCGGCCAGAATTTCGCCGGCTGGCCCAAGATCGCCGTGCGCGGACCGGCCGGCAGCACCGTGAAGCTCACGCCCGGCGAACTGCTGGCGGACGATGGCCAGGTGAGCCAAAGGAGCGTGATCGGGCGGCCGGGCGTCGCCACGACCTACAACTATACCCTGCGCGGCGGCGGCGTGGAGCTCTGGCATCCGCGCTTCTCCTATTTCGGCTTCCGCTACATCCAGGTGGAGGGCGCGGCACCGGCGAAGTTCGCGCGCATGGGCGTGCCGGTCCTGCTGGCGCTGGACGGCGCTTTCCTCCACACCGGCCTGCGACCCACGGGCGACTTCCGCAGCACCGATACGCTGTTCGACCGCATCCACCGGCTGATCAAATATGCGCTGCTCAGCAACACGTTCAGCGTGCTGACCGATTGTCCGACGCGCGAGAAGCTCGGCTGGCTGGAGCAGACCTATCTGAATGCCGACACGGTGTTCTGCAACGAGGACGCCATCACCATCTACGAGAAGATGATCGGCGACATCGTCGATGCTCAGACTGCGGACGGCATGGTACCCGGCATCGCGCCGGAATATGTCGCCTTCATCAAGCCCGACGGCACCAACGAGATCTGGCGGGATTCGCCGGAATGGGGTGCTGCGGTGGCGTTCAGCCCGCGCGAGGCCTGGCGATATTACGGCGACCCGCGCGTGCTCGAAACCGGCTATCAGGCGATGCAGCGCTACGCCGACTACCTCGAAAGCAAGATGAAGGACGGGCTGATCGGCTTCGGAATGGGCGATTGGTACGACATCGGTCCGAAACCGCCCGGCGCGGCGCAGCTCACGAGCCTGACGCTGACTTCGTCGGCCACGTATTACGCGATGCTGCGTGCGATGGAGGCGATCGCCGCGCGCCTCGGCAAGACCGATGATGCCGACCATCACCGCCGCCGCGCGGACGAGCTGAAGCGCGTCTTTAACGACAAGCTCTTCGATTCCACCGTCAAAGGCTACGACTCGAACAGCCAGACGGCGAACGCCATGCCGCTCGCACTCGGGATGGTTCCACCGGAATGGCACGATGCGGTGCTGGAAAACCTGGTCAAGGACATCCGCGCCCATTCGAACCACGTCACCGCGGGCGACATCGGCTTTCATTATGTGGTGGAGGCGCTGATGACGGACGGTCGTGCCGACGTGCTGTACGATGTGCTGTCGCGCACCGACCAGCCGAGTTACGGCTATCAGCTCGCGCGCGGCGCCACCGCGCTGACGGAAGCCTGGGACGCCAACCCGCATGCCTCACAGGATCATTTCATGCTGGGCCATGCGGAGACCTGGTTCTATCGCGGGCTGGCCGGAATCAATGTGGATATGACGGCGCAGAAGGGCGAACGCATCCGCATCGCGCCGCAGACGGTGGCGGGCGTTGTGGGGGCTTCAGCGACCTATCGTTCCGTGCTGGGCGACATCACCTGCACGTGGGCACGCAGGAACGGCGTGCTGCAGGTCTTCGCGGCGATCCCTGCGGGCTCGGAAGCGAAGATCGTGCTGCCGGCCGCTTCGGCCGAGGCGGTGCGCGAAAGCGGCAAGCCGCTGGCAGCGGCCGGTGCGCACAGCGTCGAAAGCAGCGGGGGCCGCACGGCCGTGACGGTGGGATCCGGCGATTACCGCTTCACCATGCCTGCGCGCTGACGCTCAGGCGGTTTCGATGCGCAGCACGTAAGGCAGCGGCACGCGTTCCGGCAGCGTCAGTTCGAGGCCGATTGCCGTTTGGGACCATGCGACAGGCTTGTCGCTGCCCAACAGGCGGACACGGCCGACCGGCCGCTTCAGATACGGCGTGCCCTGGTACAGAGTCTTCAGCAGCACCTTGTTGTCGTCGGCATAAGCGAGCCCGATCGCGTAAAGCGAAGCGCCCTTGGCGGTGAAGCGGAGATCGGCGGGCGAATAGACCCGGTCCACCACCTCGCGCTTTTCGCCGGTACCGGTGTTGGAAGGGCCCTCGCCGTAAAGCACCCAGGGCCGCGTGCCGTAGATCGCTTCGCCGTTGATCCTGAGCCAGGCGCCGATGTCGAGCAGCACGGCCTCGGCCTCAGCCGGGATGGTGCCGTCCGATTTGGGGCCGACATTGAGCAGAAGGTTGCCGTTCTTGCTGACGATGTCGGCAAGGTTCGCGAGCAGCGAGGGCGCGCTGCGGTAGGTGTCGCTCTCGACATAGCCCCACGATTTCACGCTGACCGAGGTGTCGGTCTGCCACGGCCTGAGACGCAATGCGTCGAGCCCGCCGCGCTCGATGTCGAGCACCGCCGCACCCGGCGGAAACGCTTCCATCTTGTAGGTAAGCACCGGAACCTGATGGTGCGCTGCGGCCGTGTTGTACGTGCAGGCGGCGATGCGCCTCAGATACGGCTCGAAGGTGGGCTGGTTGATCCACCAATCGAAATAGACGAACTCCGGCCGGTAATTCGCCACCAGTTCGCCGGTGCGCCCCAGCCAGTCGTCGAGGAATTCTTTTGTCGGCGGCAGCCAGCGTTCGAGATGGGCGGAATCGGGCTCGCCATGGACGGTTTCGCGATCGGCCGGCAGGGTCATCGGCTGGGCAGGACCATAGAGTCCGGCATAGCGCGGATCGCTCACATCGGAGGGAAATGTCGTGCCCTCGTGGTACCACCAGCAATGCTCGGCGCGATGCGACGACAATCCGAAATGAAGTCCTCGCGCCCGCGCCGCGGCGGCAAGCTGACCCACGACATCGCGGTGCGGCCCCATCCGGGCGGCGTTCCACGGCGTCAGACGCGAGCCGTACATGGCAAAGCCGTCGCAATGCTCCGCCACGGGAACGACATAGCGGGCGCCCGCGCGCGCGAACAGGTCGATCCAGGCGTGCGGATCGAACTTCGCCGCCGTGAACATCGGGATGAAGTCCTTGTAGCCGAACTTCGCCTGGGGCCCGTAGGTTTCGACGTGATGCTTGAAGGCGTCGCTGCCCGGCACGTACATGTTGCGGGAGTACCATTCGTTGGCATAGGCCGGAACCGAATAGACGCCCCAGTGGATGAAGATGCCGAATTTGGCATCGCGGTACCACGCGGGCTCGCGATAGCCCTCCAGCGACGACCAGTCCGCCTTGTACGGACCGTGTTTCACCATAGCGTCGATCGCGGCGATGCGGGCTGCGAGTTCTTGGGCATAGGTCCGGGCCGGATAGCGCACAGCGGCCATGGCGGGCATGAGCGTCGCGGCGGCGGTAGCTGCGGCGCTTTGGACGAGGGTACGGCGGTCAATCGGCATGGGGCATCTCGAGAACGGCCACGTCCTGTGTGCCGAGGGGCACGCTGCGGACATCCTGGCGATCGTGCAGGACGTCGCGCATGGACTGCGGAAGCTCGACGGTCGCGGGCGTTGCGCCGTGGTTGATGAGGATGACGATGTCGTGCGCGGCACCATAGCGGCGCATCGCCTCGACGTTCTCCGGCAGCGGCAGCCAGCGGGCAACGTTGGCGTCCTTCAATTCCGATTCGACGAAGCTGCGCATCAAATCGGGATCGAGCAGGGCGCCGAGATAGACGATGCGGCCCTTGCCGACGCCGCGCGCGATGGCGGCATTCTTGTCGCTGAGCCAGGTGCGGTTCTTGCCGAAGCGGAGCAGCACCTTGGTCTGCGGCGACGAAACGGACATATCCTCGCCCCAGATGGTGACGGTGCCTTTGCCGGCCGCTCCCGAAACGTCGAGCGTATCGTCCAGCGCGTAGTATTGCTCGACGCGGCCGCCCAGCACGTTCACGAGCGGACCCGGCTGGCGCTGGGTGTTGAGGCGGTTGAACTGATCCTTCATGCCGCTGCGCGGGCCGAGCACCAGATGGCCGCCGTGGCGCACGTAATCGGCGAGATGCTTTGCCAGGTCTTCGGGGATGACGTTGAGCTGGGGCGCGAAGACGACCTTGTAACGATCAAGCGGTGCGTAGGCGTTCACGATGTCCACCGCATGGTTGTAATCGTACAGCGGACGGTAGTAGTCCAGCAGTACCGTGAGCTGGTCGTACAGCGTGCTGTGGGGCTGGAAGTCGATCGCCCAGCGGCTGTCGTAGGTGGTGATGATGGCGACATCGGAGTGCGGCGACGTGCCCCTGAGCGCCGACGAAGCAGCGGCGAAATCGCTGCCGATCTCTTTGAACTCGTTGTAGAACGGCACAACCGGCTCGCCGCCGGGGCCGACCAGCGTGCCGTGATACTGTTCCTGGCCGTTGAGCGCGCTGCGCCATTGCCAGAAGAGCACCGATTCGGCGCCGTGGCCGATGTCTTCCCATGCCATCGCCCGCGCCTCGCCGGGATAGAGCGCATTGTTCACCGGCGCCCAGTTGACGAAGGCGGGCTCGCTTTCCATCACCCAGTAATTCTGGCGCTTCCAGCCGCGCACGTAATCGCTCACGGCACTGTTGCGGTAGTAATCGAGGTGCCCCTGGCCGACGTAAGGGTCCCACGAGACCAGGTCGAGGTCCTGCGCAATGGCGTAGTGGTCCCAATTGTCGCTCCAGCCCAGGCCGCCGATATTGGTGGTGACGAACTGGTTGGGATCGATCGTGCCGCGCAGCACGTCGAGCTGATTGTTCTGATAGCTTCTCCAGGTGTCGGTGATGAAGCGCTTGGTGTCGAGCATCAGGCCGGGATTGCCGGCCTTGGCGGTCAGCGGAATCTGGCTCCAGTCGGAATAGGTTTTGCTCCAATAAGCGGTGGTCCAGGCGGTGTTCAGGGCGTCGAGCGTGCCATAGCGCCGCTGCAGCCAATCCTGGAACATCTTGCGGGTGTCGGGATCGTAGGACGATTCCGTGTATTCGTTGTCGATCTGCCAGCCGATCACGTCGGGGTCGCGACCGAACGCCTTGGCCAGCCGCTCGACGACGTCGCGGCAGAATTTGCGGTACAACGGGCTCGAGATCGAGAACTGACGCCGCCCGCCGTGCTCGGCCCGCTTGCCGTCGGAATCCACGCGCAATGTTTCGGGATACTTCTGCGTCAGCCATGCCGGCGGCGTGTCGGTCGGCGTACCGATGACGATCTTGATGTGGTGGCGCTCGGCCGCACGAACGGCGCGCTCCATCCAGGTGAGGTCATAGTGACCTTCCGTCGGCTCCAGCGAACTCCAGGCAAATTCGCCGATGCGCACGACATCGACATGCGCAGCCTCCATCAGCGACAAGTCCTTGTCCCATGCCGATTCCGGCCACTGCTCCGGATACCACGCCGTGCCGAACCACAACCGCTCGCCCGCAACTGCCACGGGACCGGACGGCTCAGCGGCAAGAGCCGGAATCGCCAGCAGGCCGAGCGCCGCAAGAAGCGTCAGTTTGCGAAGAGGTGTCATGGGGCCGATTTCCTTTCGTGGATCAGAACGGCAACGTCATGCGGCGCCAATTGCACCGAGCGGACGCTGCCGCGCCGCAACACGTTTCGCATGGCGCGCGGCAGCGCGACGGTCCGGTTCTCATCGCCGTGATTGATGAGGATAAGGACTTGCTTGCGCGTCCCCACTCTCTCACAGACTTCGACATCGTCGGGGCCGGCGATCAAAGGCTTCACGCCGGCGCCGGCCAGTTCGACCGCCAGCATCCGGCGCATCAGCGCTTCGTCCAGCCAGGCGCCGAGATAGCTGATGTGGCCCTTGCCGACCGTGCGGGTAAGGCCGGCGGGTCGGCCCGCGAGTAACGTGTTGCCGTCGCCATACCGCATCGTGACGGTGGTCTGGGGATCGTCGGAAGCAAGGGCTTCGCCCCAGATCGACGCCTGACCGTTGCCGAGACCGGATTCGATCGCCACCGGAACGTCGAGGGCGTAGTACTGCTCGACGTGTCCGCCCAGAACATCCGCCAGCGGCCCCGGCTGTCGCATGGTCCAAAGGGTGTCGTATTCGTCCTTCATGCCGCTGCGCGGGCCGAGGAGCAGGTGGCCGCCGCGCCGTACATAATCGGCGAGATGCTCGGCCGTCGCTTTGGGCAGCACGTTGAGATCCGGCGCCACCACCAGGCTGTAGCGCTCCAGCGGCGCGTCGGGCGAGACGATGTCGACGGATTGCGCCAAATGCTCCAACGGGCGGTAGAACGCGGCGAGTTCTTCGTCGGGGTCGAAATCCCTGTTGTGGCGCTGGAAGTCGATCGCCCAGCGGCTTTCGTACGACTGGATCACTGCGATGCGCGCATGCGGCGAGGTTCCCGCGAGCGCCGCACCGGCCTTGGCGAACTCGGCGCCGATGCGCGCGGCCTCGGTGTAGGCGGGCACGGGCCGTCCGTCAGGCCCGACCAGGGCGCCGTAATACTGCTCCTGGCCGTTCAGGGCACTGCGCCATTGCCAGTAGAGCAGGGCGTCCGCGCCGTGACCGACCGCCTGCCACGCCATCTCACGCATCCGGCCAGGATCGAGCGTGCGGTTGACCGAGCCGTAGTTGACGAACGCGGCCTGCGTTTCCATCACCCAGAAGTTGCGCTGCTTGTAGCCGCGCACGGCATCGTGCAGCAGAGCGTTGTCGGCCCAGATGAAATGGCCGTCGGGCACATAGTTGTCCCAAGCGGCGAGATCGAGGATGCGATGCAGGGCGAAATCGTCGAAGCGCGCCTTCCAGTGCATCGTGTTGGTGGTGACGAACTGGCGCGGGTCCGCATGGGCGCGGATGGCGTCTGCCTGGTTGCGGACATAGCTGATCCACGTGTCCGAAACGAAGCGCTTGAAGTCGAGCAGCAGCCCCGGGTTTTCGATCTCCGAGCGCATCGGCACCTGGTCGAAATCGTTGTAGGTCTCGCTCCAGTAGGCGGTGGTCCAGTGCGCATTGAGGCTGGCGATGTCGCCATACTTGCGCTTGAGCCAGTCGTGCCATTGCGCCCGCGTGCCGTCGTCGAACGAGGGCGGGCTGATCTCGTTGTCGATTTGCCAGCCGATGACGTCGGGGTTGTGGCCGTAGCGCTCGGCCAGCCGTCCGGCGATATCGCGGGCGAAGCCGCGGTAGCGCTCGTTCGAGAAGCTGTACTGCAGGCGATTGCCGTGCTCCTCGCGGCTGCCGTTCTCGTTCACGCGCAGCACATCGGGGTATTTCTGCGTCAGCCAGGCGGGCGGCGCGGCGGTCGGCGTTCCGATCACGACCTGGATGTGGTGCTGCGCCGCCATCGCAATGGCCTTGTCGAGCCAGGCGAAGTCGTATTGTCCCTCGCGCGGTTCCAGCGTGCTCCAGGAGAACTCGGCGATGCGCACGACGTTGATGCGCGCGCGTTGCATGAGTTCGAGATCGCGCGGCCAGCGCTGCTGCGGCCACTGCTCGGGATACCAGGCTACGCCGAAGTGGAACGGCGGCTGCGCGGCTTGCGCCGGACAGACGCAAAGAACAGCAATTGCGCCGAGCCAAAACAAACGACGCAGGAACGCCATCGGTGCCTCCCTCCGCGCTCCCGTGCCGCCCCTCACGCTCCGGCTCTTGCTGCCGGAATCGGTGCAATCACGTTCGCTCAACGCTAAACACATGTTTCCATTTTTCGCAACGATAGCCCATACTGCATGTGATCGCGGGCGGGAAGAGAACATGACAAATGGTCCACATAACATTCCGTTGTGGCGAATCGATCGCCGCCTGCTGCTGCAATTGATCGGTGCCAGCGGGCTCAACCTCTCGCTCGGCGCCGGCGCCCTGGCCGGCACGGCGTCGCAACACACGCGGGAATTGCTGGAACGCTGGCGCCATCCCCCGTTCGACGCCAGCCCGGGCGCCTATTGGTATTGGCTCGGCGGCAACGTGACCGCCGAGGGGATCACCGCCGACCTCGAAGCGATGCGCGAGGCGGGCATCCTTCAGCCGATGCTGTTCAGCATCGGAAAAAGCGACAAGAACTCGCCGGTTTCGCCGCCAGCCGATGCGTTGACCGAATACTGGTGGCAGCTCGTCGATCACACCGTGAAGGAATCGGATCGCCTGGGGCTCAAGCTGGCGCTCAATTGCTGCGACGGCTGGGCCACGGCGAGCGGCCCCTGGATCACGCCCGAACTGTCGATGCAGCATGTGGTTTGGTCCGAGATGACGGTCGAAGGCGGGCGCGACGTTGTCGCGACCCTGCAGCAGCCGGAGGCATACCACGGCTATTTCCGCGCGATCGCGGTGCTCGCGTTTCCGTTCCCCGCCGAATGGAGCCGGACCAGCCGGGACGCAAAGGTCACGACGAACCTTCCACTGGAAGTCAAGGACCCGCAGAAAATCACCGATCCGGCCAATGCCGACGAGATTGTCGACACCGAAGAGGAGGGCTGGATCCGGTACGATTTCGATGAACCATTCACGCTGCGTTCGGTCACAGTGCACACGCCTTCGCCTTACGGCTATGCGCCGGGAGTCTATCGCGCCGCCAACAGCCTGGAAGTGCAGGTGAGCGACGACGGCATTGCTTTCCAAACCATCGGCCGGCTCGAATATCCCAAGCACGGCTGGCAGACCGATCTGACCACGCTGACTCATGCCGTGCCGCAGACGACGGCGCGCCATTTCCGGCTGGTTCACCACAAGATTCCGCCGCAGCCTTACGAAGAGGAATACGATTTCGGCCAGGACACGCACTTACGTTTCTTCAGCATCGTGCTGTCGAGCGAGCCGCGCATCCACCAATGGCAGGGCAAGACCGGCGAACAATGGGCGATCAGCCGCGAAACCACCGCCGCCGACGTGCCGGACAGCGCCTGCATCAAGACCGCCGATATCATCGATCTGACGAAGCATGTCGACTCCGAAGGCAGCCTGTCGTGGCAGGCCCCGAAAGGACGCTGGCGCATCCTGCGGCTAGGCTGCACCAGCACCGGCAAGATGAACTCCGCGGCGGGCGGGGCGCAGGGCCTCGAATGCGATCGCTTCAATTGCGACGCGGTGAAGCTGCAGTTTGACAGCTGGTTCGGCAAGGCGCTCGCCAAGGTGGGGCAGCGTTACGCGGGCCGGGTGCTGCACATCGTCCATGTCGATAGCTGGGAAGCAGGAACGCAGAACTGGTCGCCGGGATTCGATGCGCAATTCAGCCGGCTGCACGGTTACGACCTGATGACCTTTTTGCCCGTCATGGCCGGCGTGCCCGTCGAAAGCGCGAACTTAAGCGAGCGGGTGCTGTTCGACGTGCGGCGTACCATCAATGACCTCACGCGCGAAGTATTCTTCACAACCATTGCGGACGAAGCGCACGCCAACGGCTGCGTCTTCAGTGCCGAACCTGCCAACCCGACGCATCCCTGCGACGGGCTGGAATACGCCCGCTATGCCGATCTGCCGATGGGTGAGTACTGGTATCACACGCCGCGCAACGACAAGCCGACCGACATCAAGGACGCGGTGAGCGGTTCGCGCGTCTACGGCAAGAAGGTGGCCGGCGCGGAGTCCTTCACCGAAGGCCTGATGGACTGGCTCGAAACGCCGTCCGCTTACAAAGCGCTCGGCGACCACAATTACTGCGAGGGCATCAACCGTTTCATGCTGCACGTCTACGCCCAGCAACCGTGGCTCGACCGCGCGCCGGGCATGACGCTGAACGGCATCGGCAGCTTCTTCAGCCGCACGCAGACCTGGTGGAAACCGGGCAAGGCATGGTTCGATTACCTGCGCCGCTGCCAGGCGCTGCTGCAGGCCGGCCTGCCTGTCAGCGACGTCTGCGCCTTCATGGGCGAGAATATTCCGGCGCGTGCGCTGCTGCCGCGGCAGCTCAGTGTGGCGATCCCGCCGGGCTACGCTTACGACTCCGTCAATCGCGATGCGCTGCTGCGGCTGATGCGGGTCGAAAACGGAGAGCTGGTGCTGGAAAGCGGCCTGCGGTATCGCGCCCTGCTGTTGCCGGACGTGACGACGATGACCCCGCAACTTGCCCAGAAGCTATGCGAGCTGGTGGAAGGCGGTGCGACCCTGATCGGGCCCCCGCCGAAGCGTTCACCGTCGCACGAACAGGCGGAAACAGCAGACGAGAAGGTGCGTGCAGTCGCGACAGCGTTATGGGGCGATCTGGACGGCGTGAACCGCACCGAACGCCAGGCGGGACAGGGGCGCGTCGCGTGGGGCAAGCCCCTGCAAGTCGTGTTCGACGAACTCGGCGTGGCGCCCGACGTGGACGTGAAGCTCGAGACCGGCGAGCCGCTTGCCTCCGGCGCGCTGGAATGGACGCATCGCCGCGGAGACGGGTGGGACCTCTATTTCTTCAGCAACCAGTCGGGCATGGCGCTCCGCGTCGAAGCGACGTTCCGCGTGGCCGGCAGGCTGCCGGAGCTATGGCATGCAGACAGCGGTCTTCGCGAGCGCTTGGCGCAGTGGCGTACCGACGGCGGGAGAACGATCATCCCTCTGGCGCTCGATCCCGCGGGGTCGGTATTCGTCGTTTTCGCGGAACCGGCAGGAAAGGCCGATCCTGTCGTGGCGATCGAAGCCGGCGATGGCGCGGCGATCCGGTTCCGTGACAACAAGGGCGTCGAAGCGCTGGTCGATAATCCCGGCGCCTGGCGCGTGCGCCGCAAGTCGGGCCGTGTGGCGCGCCTTCAAACGCACGAGTCGTTGCGCGGCATTCCTCTGCACGGCCCTTGGAAGGTTGTTTTCTTCGACCCCTTGGAAGCGCCGGTCACGATCAGCCTTCACGAGCTGGTGTCGTGGACCGAGCTGGACGATGTGAAATTCTTCTCCGGCACCGCCACCTATCACGCCGCCTTCGCGCTGCGGCGTCGGCCCGCGAGTCACCTCCTGGTCCTCGACTTGGGCGTGGTGCACGATCTTGCCGAAGTCCGGATCAACGGCCGCGCCGTGGGCACCTTGTGGAAGCCGCCGTTCACGATCGACATCACAAACCACGCGCGGAACGGCCTCAACAGTCTCGAAATCGCCGTGACCAACACTTGGCACAACCGCCTCATCGGGGACGACGGCAAGGACCATCGCGTGACCACGGTCGTGCCGATGCTGCGCAAGGGCCAGCCGTGGCTGCCGGGCGCTCAAGATCCGCTGGCACCGGCCGGTCTGCTCGGCCCGGCTGAGATCCGGCCCGTGGCCGTCATTCGCCTTTAGCACCGACGCAAACTCGAGGGAGAAATCCATGAACGTTCGTCGTTTGCTTCTCACGCTCGCCGCGGTTGCGGCGGCGGTTTTTCCCGCTCTGGGTGCGCGCCACGAAACGAGCGCGACCCCGGTCTGGGTTCCGGCTTGGTATTCGCCGCCGTTCCCGCCGACCGCCAATCTCATCTACAACGACGTGCGCGTTTTCGATCACCAGACGGTGCGCCAGGTGATCCGACTCGACACCACCGGGCAACGCATCCGCATCCGGTTGAGCAACGAGCTGGGGCTGGCGCCGGTGAAGTTCGGCGCGGTGCACATCGCCCTGTCGTCGCCGAACGGCATCACCCAGGCGCAAACCGATCGGCCGGTGCTGTTCAGCGGCAAGCCTGAAGGCGAAATCGCCATTGGCGCGGCGCTGGTCAGCGATACCGTCGATTTCAAGGTGAATGCGTTCCAGACCGTCGCCGTCTCTGTCTATTACCCCGGGCGCCTGGCTCCCCAGGGCCATCTGGTCCAGTTGCGGCTGTCGAAGCCGGGCGACCACACCGCTGACGCGGTGATGCCGTTCATCGATCTGGCGCGCGCGCCTTCGATCGTTTCGGGCATCGAAGTTGAAACTGCCGCGCCGCGCGATCTGTTGGTGGCGTTCGGCGATTCGATCACCGAGGGCGCCTGCGCCACACCCGGCTACAACCTGTCGTGGCCGCACCAACTCGCTCTGCGCCTCGCCAAGGTGCGCGAAGGCCGGAATTGGAGTGTCATCAACTCCGGCATCAGCGGCAACCGGCTACTTTACGACGGCGCCGGGCAGAAGGGCCTGGAGCGCTTCGATCGCGACGCGCTCAACATGCCGGGCCTTAAGGCGATCATCCTGCTCGAAGGCATCAACGACATCGGCGCGGGCTCGACCATCGACACCGACACGGGGCCGCGTTCGGCCGCCGACATCATCGGCGCCTACAAGGACCTTATCGCGCGTGCTCACGAACGCGGCATCCGCATCTACGGCGGAACGCTGACGCCCTACACCGGCGCGGCCTATTACAGCGCCGGCGGCGAGGCCGTGCGCCAGGAAGTGAACACGTGGATTCGCACTTCCGGTGCGTTCGACGGCATCATCGATTTCGATCAGGCGGTGCGCGATCCGGCCGCGCCGGCGCAGCTCGCGGGCCCCTACCAATGCGGCGACGACCTGCATCCGAACGATGCGGGCTACACTGCCATGGCGAATGCGATCGATTTGAAGGAGATCACCAGCACCCGCGCGATCACCGCGCACCGGTAGCGCAGACGGCGCGCGAGGCATTGCTGTGACCGGCGACGTGCCGGCCGGTGAGATTCCACATCAGCCAGCTGTCCAGCGTTCCGGCACGCCGAGACCGCCCGGCCCATCGGTCGCCCAACGCGCGGACCTTGTCGCGCCGAAAAGGACCCTGTTTTCATCCGGCGACACGCTCAACCCACCGTGAACGCATATTCGCCCGATGCCACTTCCAACACGACTTCGTGTGCCTCGCGGCGCACAAGCCTGATGCTGCGCACCTTGGCTACGTCATGCCTTCCTTCCTTCAATGCAAGGCCGGCCATGGCCGGAATACGAACAATCGCAGCGGCGTTTGGCGGTATCGTCAGGTCCAAGTCGAGCCTTCCTCCGTCACGCTGCCTCCAATCCGTGGCGATGCGTCCCAAGACGCTGTCATACTCGGCGCCGACCCGCTTCACGCGAGGATCAAGAAGCGTGCTGACGCCGATCCGGCGAAATCCCGGCGCCAGGGGCGCGATGCCGGCAATGCGGCGGAACATGAACCCGCAAACCGCACCGAGCGCGTAGTGGTTGAACGAGTTCATCGCTACGTCGCCCGTGTCGCCGTTCCAGCGCTCCCAGATCGTCGTCGCCCCCTTCGCAATCATGTAGCCCCACGACGGAAATTCGGTACGCAACAGCAGACTGTAGACCAGGTCGCTGCGGCCCGCGTCCGCGAGCACGTCGAGGCTGTTGGGCGTTCCTAGGAACCCGGTCGACAGCAGCGTGCCGCGGCGCTTGATGTCGGCGACGAGCTTGCCCACGGCCGCGGGTCGAAGCGCCGTCGGGAGGAGATTGTAACGCAAAGCCAGGATGTAGCCGGTCTGGCTGCCGTTTCCCACGGAACCGTCCGCGGCGATGTAGTTGCGCTGGAAAGCGGAGACGATCTGCGCCAACAAACTGCGGTATTGCGCGGCGTCTTGCCGTCTGTTCGTCGCCTCCGCCATCTGGGCCATGCAATCGGTTGAATGCGCCCACATCGCCGTACCGATCAGGTCCTTCGGCGTGGTGGGATCCCCGGGCTGCTTGGCGTCCAGAGCAAGCCAATCACCGTAGTCGGAACCGCGGCCATTGCGCCACACGAAGTCCGGATTGGCGCCCAGGATGTAGTGCATGTACCGGGTCATCGCCTCCCAGTTCTCGTCGATGATCGCCGTATCCCCGTAGCGTTGCCACACCGTCCATGGCAGACAGACGCCGGCGTCGGCCCAGCCCGGCGCGGCGCCGACCTTTCCTTCGGCATCCTCCGGATGGATGCTCGCAGGGCTGTAGTCGGCGAAGGCGCCGCTCGGCATCTGCGCGTCACGCACCGCCACCATGAACCGTCGCGTGAAGGAGTCGACGTCCATGTTGAACGCGGCAGCGTCCCAGAACACGTTGGCATCTCCCATCCAGCCAAGGCGTTCGTCGCGCTGCGGGCAATCGGTCGGAATTCCCATGAAGTTGGAGCGCTGGCTCCATACCGTGTTGTGCCAGAACTTGTCGATCAGCGGATTGTCGATGCGCAGCTTCCCGGTGAATGGCAGATCACTGTGGATCACCACGCCTTCGAGGTTCTCCGCCGCGGGCTCGCCCGGGAACCCCGTGACCTGCACAAAGCGAAATCCGTGATAGGTGAAATGCGGCTGATAGGTTTCGCCGGCCGGATCGCCCTTCAGGGTATAAACATCGGTCGCGCGCGCGCTGCGCAGGTTCGTCTGATCGACTTCGCCGTCCTGCTTGGTGATTTCCGCAAACCGCATCTCGACGCGGGCACCTGCAGGACCCTTCACCTTCAGGCGCGCGAACCCCGCGAAATTCTGGCCGAAATCGAAAACGAACGCTGCCGGACCCACTTTCTTTACCGATTGCGCCGGAAGCGTCATTTCGCGGCGGATCGGCGGGTCGATCTGCGCCGTAGGCTTGGTGGGCGGCTCCGGTGCGGTCCAGGCGGGCCACCATTTGCCGGCGTCGAAGCCCGGCGAAGCCCAACCCGGTTGTTCCAGCCGCGCATCGTAGGTTTCGCCGTTGTAGATCTCGGAGTTGACGACGGGAGCGAGCGCGGCCTGCCATCCCGGTCCGGTCGCGATCACTTCACGCGTGCCGTCCCCATAGGTGAGTTCCAGTTGCGCCAAGAGGCGGCGCGGCGGCGGTCCCCACGGGTACCGGCCGAGCCTGGCATAGCTCGCGTACCAGCCATCGCCGACCATCGCGCCGAGGACGTTCTCGCCCGCCGTGATTGCGCCGGTGAGGTCGTGAACGCGATAGAGCGTGCGGACAAGGAAGTCGTTGCTTTCCGGCTCCAACAGGGCATCACCGATCTTGCGGCCATTCAGATACATTTCGTATCCGCCGAGTGCCGTGACGTAGAGCCGGGCGGAGCGGACCTGCTGCGAGGTCACGAACGACCGGCGCAACAGAACCGCAGATTCAGGCGGCCAGGGCGACGGCCGCGCGGCAGCCACCGGCGCGGCGTCGCTCCAGTCGCTGTCGTCGAATCCGGTTTTGTCCCAGCCGTCGGCCTCGGCCAAAGCCGTCTTCCACCCCTTGGGTCCAATCCGCAGGCTCCTGCCGTCGGCCGTATCGACACGGAGAAAGGCGGCGATCTCCGCGCCCTCGAAGCGGAAGCGCCGGCCGAACTGCACGACACCGAGAGAGACGGCGAGCACATGCGTGCCGGCCTTGAGCGGGAACGAGACCTGTTGTGCTGTGCCCAGGCCGAAACCCACCGTGGCCACGGACGACATGATTTGGACGCCGTCCAGCTTGGCCGTGGTCGCGCCGTTGGCGCAGAGAAGGAATGTTGCGTTGCCATTCGCGGGGATTTCGAACACCCGCCGGAATTTCGTGGTCTGGTTGGCTTTGGCCTCAGGTCCTTTGATCCAATCGAAGCCGACGGCGCGATCCTCGCGCATTTTCTCGCTTTCCGCCGCGAGCCATTGGCCCGACCAGTCGGACGGATCCAACAGGCCCATCTCCCAGAACGATGTTTCGCTCGGCAGGCTCGCCACGCCGTGCTCGTCCCACACCCGCACGCGCCAGAAACAGCGTTGCCGCGATTTGAGGGGAACTCCGCCGTAAGGCACCGAGAAGCAGTCGCTCACGTTCACGCGGCCGCTGTCCCAAAGATCGGCAGCACCGGCCGCAAGCGCCTCAGCACTGCTGGCCACGGTGACGCGATAGGCAGACTGGCGCACGTTCCTTCCGCGGGACAACAAAAGCCAGGAGAGCCTCGGCTTGTTGGTTTCGACCCCAAGAGGCGAGGCGACGTATTCGGCCCGCAGACCGGTGACGGAAACAGCGCCGGAATCGGCTGCAAGCGACGGCCACACGGAGGCGCCAAACGCCAAGGTGCTCGCGGATGAGACAAAGGCGCGGCGACTGAGCTTTAGCGACATTTCCCTTCCCTTTTTTTGTGTTTTCGCGTTTGCGTCAATGTGAATTGACCGAACATTATCGTATTTGATTGCATATGTGCAACGAGTGATCTCATTTGATGGATTGGCGCGCCGGCAAGCCAAAACGCTGCCTCGGGCCCGTATTAAATGTAAAAAATCGAAAATGCGAGGCGGAGAAAGTTGCTGCCGCTAGTGTCCCGATTCCGAAATTCCCCACATCCCGATATCGGCTCCCGGCGAATTTCGAAACCACAACACTAGGCGATCATCACTTCGACATCGGCCTTTTCGAACACCTTGCGGTCGGCAGCGGTAATGCCGTCGTCGGTAATCAGGGTGTCGATGAGCTCGATACCGCCGAGCGAGGCGAACGCCTTTTTCCCGATCTTGGTCGAATCCACCACGAGGTAGGTATGCGAGGCGGACTCGATCATCGCCCGCTTTACGTAAAGATCAGCGACCGAAGGATAGGTCAGTCCGGCGTCGAGCGAAACCGCGGCGGCGGCCAGGAACAGCTTTTCAGCGTAAATGCCCTTGAAGAAATCCGCCGCCTTTTCGCCGCTCAGCGACAAGGTAGGTGCCTTGAACTGGCCGCCGGTGACGTGGACCGAGAAGGAGGGCTGAGCGCCGAGCGTGAGCGCGATGTTGAGGGCGTTCGTGATCACATTCAGGTTCTGGCGTTTGCCCAGAAATTTGGCGATTTCGGTGGTGGTGGAACCGGAATCGAGAATCACGGTCTCGCCGTCAAGAACGAGTGCGGCGGCGGTGGCCCCAATACGGCTCTTGGCGTCCATATTCACGAGATGATGCAGCGCCATGGCGCGCACCTGCTGGGGTACCGACTTGAGGAAGGCGCCGCCGTGTTCGCGAACGATTTGGCCTTCGGCTTCCAGCCGTTCCAGGTCCTGGCGGACCGTAGCTTCCGAAACCGAGAATGCTTCGGACAGGTCACGCACTCTGGCGCTGCCTTCCTCCTGCAACCAGTCAAGAATCATCTGGCGCCGCGGCTGGGCCAGCAGTCCGGGGCTTGGAACGACGCGAAGCCGACGTCCTACAGACGCTGCGGCCGCGTTCGACCTGCCGTCGCGCGATCCTCTGCGTTCGCCCATGGAAAATCCTCGCACATGTTTGCGCTGTTATATCCGCTCCGCGGCGGTCTTACACAGCACGCCATCGCCGCCGGCCGCGACGGAGGTTCCCGGCTCGATCGCCCTTTCCGGAAACCAGCCCCGGGGGCGACACTGAGCCGCTTCGGCCGAAAATGCCACAAGCTGAAGATTTTTGGGAAAATTCCCGGGCCCGAACCACCGAAACTGTCAGCAAAACGGAAAAAACGGATTAAATCGCAAATTTTCGAAAATAATCAGTTGCGATCAATAGCCACTCGGAATACCGTTTGCCGGTCCGAGGCTGTTCAGAGAGGCCCGCACGTGGCGGCGTTCGAGCGCATCACAGATTTCCGCGTCGCCGTGCGGCTTCTCCATCGGCACAGCGGGCTGCAGCCATGAAAGCGCCCGTCGAACGCGTGGCGGAAATCCGCGAGCGCGCCCGGTTGATCCGCCGCAGCGCGTTGAAGATGGTGTATGACGCCCAGCTCGGCCATCCCGGCGGCGACATGTCGTCAGCCGATATCCTGGCGACGCTCTATTTCGCCGTACTGAAATTGGACCCCCGAAATCCCAAGGACCCGGGACGCGACCGCTTCGTGATGAGCAAGGGTCATTGCAGCGGCGCGTTCTATTCGGCGCTGGCGATGGCGGGATTCTTCCCCGAGGCGGAACTGGCGACCTACATGAAACCGCTGTCGCGCCTCAACGCCCATCCCAGCAAAGCATATCTGCCGGGTGTCGAAGCCTCAACCGGCCCCTTGGGCCACGGCATGCCGATAGCGGTCGGCATCGCCATTGCCGGTCAGATCGACGGCGCATCCTATCGCACCTTCGTTCTCACCGGTGACGGGGAGCTGCAGGAAGGCTCGAACTGGGAAGCCGCGATGACCGCCGGCCACCGCAGGCTCGACAAACTGACGCTGATCATCGACCGCAACCGCTTGCAGCAGGGCGCCCGCACCGAAGAAACCTGCGCCCTCGAACCGCTCGCCGACAAATGGCGGGCGTTCGGCTGGCACGTGCAGCAAGTCGACGGACACGACCACGCGCAATTGCTCGAAGTACTGGGCGCAGATGTGGGCAACCGCGACAAACCGCTCTGCGTCATCGCCAATACCTTCAAAGGCCAAGGCATATCGTTCATGCGCGACCAGGCCAAGTGGCACCACGGCGTGCCGAATGCCGAACAGTATGCCCGGGCCATGGAAGAACTGGAGGCGTGAACGCCGATTTTGAACGGAATGAGGAGACAGCATGCGCAGGTTCGAGGGAAAATGCGTCGTCATAACCGGCGGGAACAAGGGCATCGGCTTGGCGATCGCGGAGCGCTTCGCGTCCGAAGGGGCGAACTTGGTGATCGGCGCGATCGAGTCCGACATGTCCGCAACAAAAGCGGCGTTGGCGCGATTTGACGTCGGTGTCGTGACAAAGCAGACCGACGTCAGGAAGGCCGCCGACATAAAGGCGCTCTTCGATGCTGCCGAGGGCTTTGGCGGGGTTGATGTTTCGGTGCACAACGCCGGGGTGATCACGATCGCCAAGATCGAAGATCTGACCGAGCAGGAATGGGACCTCAACATGGAGGTCAACACCAAGGGCGAATTCCTGGCCTGTCAGGAAGCGATCCGCCGGCTTCGCGCCAAGAAGAAGACAGGCCGGATCATAAACACCGCGTCGGGTCAGGCACGCGCCGGCTTCGTCTATACGCCGCACTACGCCGCGTCGAAATTCGGCGTGATCGGGATGACCCAGAGTCTGGCCAAGGAAGTTGCAGCCGAAGGGATCACGGTCAACGCAATCTGCCCGGGTATCATCGGGACCGACATGTGGAGCTACAACGACCGAGAATGGGGCAAGCTCCTGGGCAGCTACGGGCCAGGCGAGCTGATGGCCGAATGGGTGAGAGGAATTCCCATGAAGCGGGCAGGAACCGGTGCCGAGGTCGCCGCGCTGGTCGCATTCCTTGCCAGCGAGGATGCCGCTTACATCACGGGCCAAACCATCAATGTCGATGGCGGCTTGATCATGTCGTAAACAAATCAGGCCGCGAAAGAAAGCGAAGCATGAACGCCGTCCCGACGAAGCTCCACGATTGCCGCGATGCGTTTGCGGCGACCTTGGAATCACTGGCCGAAAAGGACGAGCGTGTCGTCGTAGTCGTGAACGACAGCGTCGGATCGAGCAAGGTCGGAGGCTTTGCAAAACGCTGGCCCCATCGCCTCGTCAATGTCGGCATCGCCGAGCAGAACATGATCGGCGTGGCGGCGGGGCTGGCCAACGGCGGCAAGGTTCCGTTCGTCTGCGGGGCAGGGTGTTTTCTCACCGGCCGCGCCCTCGAGCAGATCAAGGCGGACATCGCCTATTCGCGCGCCAACGTGAAGCTGTGCGGCATGGCCTCGGGTGTGGCCTATGGCGAGCTGGGCCCCACGCATCACTCGATCGAGGACTACGGCTGGCTGCGCGTTATGGGCGGCATCACCATGCTGGTCCCGTCCGATCCGTGGGAGACCTCGGAGGCGATCCGCAGCGCTTACGAAACGGACGGACCATTTTTCGTGCGGGTCAGCCGTATGGGAGTTCCGGGTCTGGAACATGCCGGCCGCGACTTTGCGATCGGCAAGGCCGAGGTGCTGCGCGAAGGCAAGGATGTCGCCATCATCGCCAACGGAACGATGGTCCATCGTGCCCTGGATGCCGCCGCGCTCCTGGGCGATGCCGACATCAAGGCGCGTGTCGTGTCCATGGCCTGTGTTGCCCCGCTGGATGAAGCGGCGGTGATCGAAGCTGCCGCGACCGGCGCAATCGTGACCGTTGAAGAACACTCGGTGCGCGGCGGGCTTGGCGGTGCGGTTGCTGAGCTGCTGGCGGCAAAGGCACCTTGCCGCATGCGCCTTCTCGGTTTTCCCGGCTTCTGTCCCACGGGCAGCAGCGCATGGCTGATGGAGCATTTCGGATTGACCGCCGAAGGCATAGCGGATGCGGCCCGCGAGCTTTGCACGAAAGGACGACTTCCATGAAGGCGATCCTCGCCGTCGATCAGGGAACAACCAACACCAAAGCTGTGCTGCTCACCGGGGAGGGTCGCGTGCTTGCGCAGGCGTCGCGGCCGATGCAGGTGTCGTATCCCAAGCCCGGATGGGCGGAACAGTCGGCAGCCGACATCTGGTCGACGGTGACTGAGGTCATCGCCGATATCGTCAAAGCGGCCGATGATCACGCCATCGCGGCGGTGGCGATTTCCAACCAGCGAGAATCCATCGTCCTGTGGGATGCCGCGACCAGCCGGCCCGTAGCGCCGTGTGTCATCTGGCAATGCCGGCGTTCCTCCGACCGCTGCGCCGCGTTGCGCGCCGGCGGGCATGAAGCGGATGTGGTGGCGAAAACCGGCCTCGGACTCGATCCGCTGTTTCCGGCCGCCAAGCTCGCATGGCTGCTCGACAACACGCCCGGCGCGCGCGAGGCGGCGCGTGCGGGAAAACTGCGGGCGGGAACCGTCGACAGTTGGCTGGTGTGGAATCTGACAGACGGGCGACGTCACGCCACCGATCACGGCAACGCCTCGCGGACCCAGCTGTTCAATCTCGATGCTCGCGCCTGGGATCAGTCTTTGTGCGAGTTGTTCGATGTGCCGCGCACCATTCTTCCCGCGATCGTTTCCTCGGATGCGTTGTTCGGAACCGTGGCGCAGGGTGTGACGGCGCTGCCGAAAGGGACGCCGGTGCACGCGGTGATGGGCGACTCTCATGCCGCGGCCTTCGGCCATGGCATCTCCGGCCCCGGCAGCGTCAAGGCGACGATGGGCACCGGTTCCTCGCTGATGGCGGTGACGGGCGTGCGTGTCGCGTCGACTCACGGGCTGTCGAGCACGATCGCCTGGAGCCGGGGCCACGACGTGCTTTACGCACTCGAAGGCAACATCGCCGTGTCGGGACAGACGGCCGCATTCGCCAGGACTCTTCTCGGCCTTGCCGACGAAGGGGCCCTGTCGGAGCTGGCGCAAACGGTGGCGGGCAGTGACGGAGTGTCGTTCGTCCCGGCGCTGGCGGGTCTCGGGGCGCCGCACTGGCGCGATCGCGCCCGCGGCATGATCTCGGGCATGTCGCTTCGCACCACTCCGGCGCACGTCGCACGTGCGGCGCTGGAAGCGATTGCGCTTCAGATCGTCGATGTAATGCGCGCCATGGAGGCCGACCTCGGTGCCGACCTTCCGTTCCTGTTCGTGGACGGCGGCGCCTCGCGCAACGATTTCCTCATGCAGATGCTCGCGGATTTTGCCGAACGGCCGGTGCAACGCGGTTCGATCGCCGAACTGTCGGCGTTTGGTGCGGGCAAGATGGCGGCGCAGGCGCTCGGCATGTGGAACGCGCCAACCGATGCGGGCGCCGGCCGGTTCACGCCCGCCATGGATGCTGCCGAACGCGAGGAGATTCTGGCGCACTGGCATGACGCTTTGGAGCGAGCGATGTACGAGCCTGGCTAGACTGCCTCGATCGGTCGGGCGCGGGCAGGAGAGCCACAGCGTTGAACTTGAGGTCACATCCTGGAGCGGCAATGCGGATCAGATCTCCGGAAGGGCAGCAGAAAATGTCGAATGACCTGGTGGTCAGCCGTCGCACCGTATGTGCCGCGGGAGCGGCCGCCCTAGCGGCACCGACAGCATTGGCAAAAGCGGGCGCGCGCAGCGTCGAGCGATGGGGATTGGCGGAGCTGGCCTTTGCCGGCCCCGCGAACGGCAATCCCTATGTCGATGTACAGTTCACCGCGCTGTTCCAGAATGGACGTGACAGCATCCAAGTCCCGGGTTTCTACGATGGAGGCGGTATTTACAAAATCCGTTTCTGTCCGCCGGCCCAAGGAACGTGGCAGTACGTGACGGCCAGCAATGCGACCGCTTTGAACGGCAAATCTGGAAACATCGCGGTAACTGAGCCGGGCAAGCGCAATCACGGTCTGGTTCGCGTCGCCAACCGCTATCATTTCGCGTATGACGACGGCACTCCGTACAAGGAATTCGGTACGACCAGCTACCAATGGCTCTATCAGCCCGATGAGACCCGCCGGCGAACGCTGAGGACCCTGGCGGCCGCGCCCTTCAACAAGATCCGCTTCACGATTTTTCCCAACAAGGTGTTGCCGTACGAGCCGCCTTATCCTTTCATCGGTTCACCCGGTGCGTTCGATCTGGCGCGCTTCAACCCCGATTTTTTCAAGAGGGTCGACGACGCAGTCGCGCACCTCTGCGAGCTCGGAATCGAAGCCGACATCATCCTGTTCCACCCCTACGACTACGACTATTGGGGTTTTGACAAGATGCCGGATGAGGCCGACCATCGCTATTTGCGTTATGTCGTCGCGAGATATTCCGCGTATCGCAATGTCTGGTGGTCGATGGCCAATGAATTCGACCGGATGAAATACAAGAAGGAGACTGATTTCGACTGCTTCTTCCAGATCGTTCAGAAAGAGGACCCGTACGGTCATCTGCGCTCCATCCACAACTGTTTGCAGATGTACAACAACAACCATCCGTGGGTGACACACTCCAGCATCCAGAACGGGGTGTCGCTGGAAGACGACGAACGCATCACCATGCTGCGCGAGATTTGGCGCAAGCCTGTAGTCGTCGACGAAGCGTTCTACGAGGGCAACTTCAGCCAGCGCTGGGCCCAGCTCAGCGGCGAACAGATGACGGAGCGGTTCTGGTGGGGTGCGATTGCGGGCGTCTATGTCGGCCATGGCGAGTACATCGAACATGACGGCCATCAATCGTGGCTCGGCACCGGCGGCGAATTGCGCGGAACCAGCGCGCCGCGCATCGCCTTCCTGCGGCGGATACTGGAATCTGGGCCGCGCAACGGGATCGATCCGATCGACAAATGGAACGACCACCATCTCGCTGGCAAGCCTGGCGAGTACTATCTGAAATATTTCGGCGCCACGCCGCAGTCCCAGTGGAAGTTCAGCCTGCCTGTAGAGTGGGAGAAACCCGAAGCGTCGTTGAAAGACGGCATGCGATTCAAGGTCGAAGTCATCGACACGTGGGCAATGACAATTTCAGAGGTTCCCGAGACGTTCGAGTTGGTGAGGAAGGATATCTACGAATTCGTAGATCGGAACGCAAAAGCGGTGTCGCTTCCCGGCCGTCCCTGGATGGCACTGCGCATCACACCCGCCGCATGAAGCTCCGCGTCAGTGATTGACTAGGAAGAACAGCGATATGACCCGACGTGACAATGCCGATCGCCACGATCTTCGCGTCGCAAACTTGAAGACAGAGTACATCGAAACTCCGATCGGAGTCGTGGTTCAAGATCCGCGCTTTTCCTGGAGTCTGGTTGCGTCTGGGCGCGATGTTCGGCAGACGGCTTACCGGCTTGAGGCGGCATCCAGCGAAGAGCGCCTTGTGTCCGGAGCGGCCGATCTCTGGGATAGCGGTCGGGTCGAGTCCGACCGGTGTTTCGACGTGCCTTACCGCGGTGTCGCGCTGACATCCGGCCAGCATGTGTTCTGGCGTGTGACGGTGCGCGACAGCGGCGGCCGCGAGACCAGCGCGGCAAGCTGGTTTGAAATGGGGCTGCTCGAACCTGCGGATTGGCAGGCAGGCTGGCTTGTGGCCCAGGACCCGCTCGAAGCGGCCGATCGTGCGGCGGGCGTTCACTGGATATGGGGCGATGTCCCGCACGATGCCGGCCCGGTCCGCTTTCGCTACCGCTTTGACCTCGCGAGCAAGCCAAAACGCGCCGAACTGCTGTTGTCGGCAAAGGACACGCTGCGCGGCGTGTGGGTGAACGGCAGATCGGTGATCGTTCCAAAGCCGGTCCACTGGGGAACGATGTGCCGGGTGCCGTTGGAATTGCGCAAGGGCCTCAATGTCATCTGCATCGAAACCAATGCGCTGGTGGAAGACTTCTTGCCGCCGGACGGCGGTGCACTTGCGGCGCTGATACGGATCGAGGCGGCAGATGGAACCATAACGCGGCTGACGACCGGCTCGGATTGGCGGGCGAGCAAACGCGACGACAACGGCTGGGAACAACCGCCGTTCGACGACAGCTCCTGGCCCGCCGCCGTCGCCAGCAAGGCGCGCACAAATTGCGAGCCTTTGCCCCCCTATCCCGCGCGCCTGATGCGTCGATCCTTTCCGGTCGACCGCCCGGTTGCGCGGGCGCGTTTATACGCCACTGCGCTTGGCGTGTACGAAGCCTTCATCAACGGCGCGAGGGTCGGAGCGGCCCGGCTCACGCCGGAAATCAGCGTGGCGGACGATCACCTTTATTATCAAATCTACGATGTGACCAGCCTCGTGGCACCGGGTGCCAATGCGGTCGGGATTCACATCGCAGACGGTTGGTACGCCGGCGCTCTGGGATGGCGGAACGAGCGATATTCCCTCGGTGATGCCCCCAAGAGGCTCCTGGCGCAACTTGTCATCGACTACCGGGATGGCGGCCGCGATGTCGTGGCGACGGATACCTCGTGGCGAACGCATGCCTCGCCGGTGGTGTCGTCGGACATCTACAATGGGGAGAACTGGGACGCGTGTCGCGACATTCCCGAGTGGTGCAGTGCAGGTTTCGACGACGCCGGGTGGGATGCGGCGGTCCCCGGTACCGCGCCGGCCGCGCACCTTGTCCCGCAGATTAGTCCACCTATTCGCGCCGTGAAGACGCTCGCAGCCGCAGGACGGACCGAGGTAACGCCGGGTGTCTTCATACACGACTTCGGGCAGAATTTTTCGGGTTGGGCCAGGCTGCACACGCCAGGGCCGCGAGGCGCCAAAGTGACACTTCGCTATGCGGAGATTTTGAAGGCGGACGGCGGGATCGACCAGTCGAATCTGCGCGGTGCCGCAGCGAACGATTCCTACGTTCTGCGCGGCGAGGCAGGTGGCGAGACTTTTGAACCGCGTTTCACCTACCACGGCTTTCGCTACGTGGAGTGCCATGGTCCGGGAAACGTGGAGGCGGTTGTCGCACACAGCGCGCTGCCGCAGACCGGTACGCTAAAGGTCGCCAATCCCCTGGTTCAGCGCATCTGCGACAACGCGATGTGGAGCCAGCGCTCGAACTTCTTCGGCGTGCCCACCGATTGTCCGCAGCGCGACGAGCGCCTGGGCTGGCTGGGCGACATCCAGGTGTTTCTCGATGCCGCCTCATTCGGCATGGATACCGATGCGTTCATCCGCCGCTTCCTCAACGAGATCCGTGCCGGCCAGTCTCCCGAAGGTGCGTTTCCGGTCGTGGTGCCGCAGCCGCGCAGCTTTCCCTTCATGCACACCGCCGGCTGGAGCGAGGCCGGCATTATTCTGCCCTGGACGCTGTACGAACGCTATGGCGACACCCGTGTGATCGACGACAACTGGGAGGCGATGACCCGTTGGATGCGCTTTCTCGAAGAGGCGAATCCGGACTGGCTGTGGCGCAACCGGCGCGGCCTCGACCTCGGCGACTGGCTGTCGGTCGATGCCGTCAATCCGGCGGACGAGACGACGCCGCGCATCCTGGCGGCCACCGCGTATTGGGCCTATGCCGCCGAACTGATGGCGAAAATGGCGGTGGCTTCCGGACGCGCGGCGGAGGCCGCGCGATATGGCGCGCAGCATCGCGCGATCACTGAGGCGTTTCGGTCGGCGTTCATCCAGCCGAACGCGGTGATCGGCAACGGCAGCCAGGCCAGCTATGTGCTGGCGCTCACGTTCGGGCTCGTGCCGGTGGAGTTGCGTGCAGCGGCGGCAGCACATCTGGCGGCGGAGATCGCCGGCCGCGGCATGAAGCTGTCCACCGGTTTTCTGGGGACGCCGTATCTGCTCGACGTGTTGTGCGACAACGGGCAAACCGAAACCGCGATCGCACTGTTGCTGCAGACTGGATATCCGTCCTGGGGCTACATGATCGAGAAGGGCGCCACCACCGTATGGGAACGCTGGAACGGCGATGTCGGCGACATCGCCATGAACTCCTACAACCACTATGCGTTTGGCGCCGTGGTCGGTTTCATCTATCGGCGGCTCGGCGGGATCGCGCCGGCGGCACCCGGATTCCGGCGCATCGCCGTGAAGCCGATCTACAGTCACCGCATCGGGCCGGTTGAGGCCGAATACCATTCATGCGTTGGTCGCATCGCGACCAAGGTGGAAGGCGGCGAGGCAGGGATGTCGCGCCTGAGCGTGAGCGTTCCCGCCAATGCGACGGCCGAGGTGCACCTGCCGCGGGGACGGGCATGGCGCGAGAGCGGCCTTGTGCTTGAGAACCGCGACGGCATTCTCTCGGTCGAGGTCGATCGGGACGAGATCGTTCTTGAAATCGCGTCAGGCGACTATCTGTTCGAGCGATAACCAAGGAAGGCGAGGTAGCATGCGTGAGCAGGGGGAAGAGCACGTGGGCGCAAGTTGGAAAGAGACCGTCCTCGCCGCCGTCGCCAACTACATCGACGCCGGATCGATCGTCGCCAGCGCGGCGACGCTTTCGCTATGGGTGGAAGTTTTCCATCTGAGCACGCCGTTCGTCGGATTGCTTGGTGCCATCGGGGGCAATGCCATCTCGGCGGGCATCGGGGCCATCATTGGCGGACGCCTCTGCGACCTGTTCGGACGGCGGAAAATCTACCTCGTCAACATGGGGTTCTATGCGGGCGGAATGTTGTGGCTGGTGTTCGCGGCCGCGCCATGGATGCTCGTGGTCGGTTTCATCCAGGTCGGCCTGGCGGTCGGCGCAGCCGTGCCGGCATCGTGGTCGTTGATTGCCGATCAGGCGCCCGATGGAGCGCGCGGCCAGCGCAGCGGCCTGGCGCAAGTGCTTTGGTGGTTTGGCCCCGTCGTTGTTCTGGTGGCGTCGCTGGTACTGATGCCGCTCGGAATGCTGGGAGCCCGCATCGTGTTTGCCCATCTTGGCATCCTGGCCGTGATTTTAATGTTGATGCGTGGGCGCATGCACGAGTCTAGGCGCTGGGAAGCGGCCAAGGAGGCCCTCGGCAAAGGCGCCGCGCCGCAAGCCGGCTTCAAGGAGCTCTTGAAACCCAAGCACCTCAAGTCGATGGCCTTCTTGATCGGAATGTATGGGATCTGGAATTTGTGGGGCGGCACCAACGGATTCTTCCTGCCTTACATCCTGCACACTGTCGGGGCGCAGACGCAGGCCGCCAGCGTTGCCTTCCAGGCCTTGAGCTTCGTGATCGGGATTGTGTCGATCGTCTTCGTTTTCATGCGGTATTCGGACCGAGTGAATCAGCGCCTGATGTTCATCGGCGCTTCCGTGATCGGCACGGTCGGCATGTCGCTGCTGGCACTGTTCCCGCTGACGACGCCGGTTGCGTTTCTCTATGTGGTGCTGACCTCGCTCGGCAGCGGGTTTGGGGCACAGCCGTTCTTCCAGTTGTGGAGCGCCGAGTTGTTTCCGACGCTGCTGCGCAGCACCGCGCAAGGAATGTCCTTTGCCGTGGTGCGGATCAGTCTCGGCTTCTGGAGCTTCTTCGTGCCGGTGCTGACAGCAACCGGATTCACGCGGCTCGCCTGGATCCTGACCGGGTTTCAGGCGGCGAGCGGCATCATCGGCGCCATTTGGGCGCCACGCAACGAGGGCAAATCGCTCGAGCAAATCCAGGCCGAACTCTGAGGGGTCCTATGCGGTCCGGAAAAGTGCCCGCCGAGCGGGACGCCGGTCAGCGTGACGTCGCCGTAGGTAAATGTGTGCAGCACTTCGCGGTCGGCGTGCATGGGTTTTGCGGCGTCGGCTCTGTCGGCCAGAACGACGCAGGAGACTCCGTTCAGGACGAGACAGCGATTGACTTCGAGCGCCGAGATTCATTCGATGCCGCGGCAGGCACACATCGCCGCGAGCAGTTCGTCGGCACTGAAGAGCGGCCGACCGCAGGAGATTGCTTCAGCCGCTCCCGGCGGCGTTCTTTGGCCCCCATTGGGCGTCCCCGGCCATGGCAGGTGTTCGGCCCAATGGCAAGGAGATCCGCCCGGACATACCACGATAAATGATATAATCAACAATAGTGATGGTGTATTCCAGACTTTCCGCCCAATAACAGCCGCACCGACCCCAGCGCTTGTGAGGGTATTGCGTGTTTGCTTCCCGAGGGCCACCCGAGGCCGTGGCCTTGGGTAACTCCAGCACTGTGATGTTTTGGGAGTACCCTGATCGAGCTATGCTAGAAATAATACAATAATTACAATATGTTGTGATGTAGACTGTTAAATATCCGGTATTATCTGGTATGAGGTATGGTATAAACATCACAATATATCAGAAAACATGTTCTGAAACGCCATTACACGCGGTAAAATCTTGCCACAAATGTGCCATGGGTGGCCTAATGTGGCGGAATTTGGTCGATCCGGAATGAACCCACGAGTGGTGGTGGGGAGATCCAATGAAGGTGAGACAGGGGCTGTTCGCAGGCACCGCGGCGGTGATCGCATTGTCCCTCCCGGAGGAGGGAGGGCGGGCTGAACAGCGCGTGCCGCGGGCCGCCGTGGCGGGCATGCGCGGCCGTCTCGAAACCGCGAACAGCACCAACCCCAGCATGACGCAGTTCGTTGCCGACGGAATTGGCGCGCAGCGATTACCCGCCCGACGTGGTTCGACCGCGAACGCGCGTGGGCAACGGCAGGCAAGGCGCGCCCATGTGCGTGACGTGATGACCGCGGTCGAGGATTCGCGCTTCTGGCGGGCTGCGTGTCGCGCTGCGCGGATGCAACGCGGAACGGCGATCACGAGGAAGAGTGACAAGGAAAGTGTTCGCGGGGGCTTGGTGGATGGACAGGGGCTCGCGCAATCCGACGATCCGATAGTGGAAACCTGTCCGAATGGTAGGCAGTGCTTAGTGTGCCAAGGAGGGTGCTCATGACGGCATCCAGACACGGCCTCCGAGCGCAAAATAAACCTTTTTCCAGGGAGGGAAAGATGAAAGCATGGCATGCAGTGTTGATATGCGGGGCGAGCGCATCCGCAATGCTGGCCGGCGGCGCCGCTTGGGCGGCCGACAGTTCGGGCGCCACAGAGACGGTTGTCGTCACCGGTACGCTCATCAGAAGTCCTGACATCACGTCGCCGTCACCGCTGCAATCAATCGACGCGCAGTTCATCCAGGACCAAGGTACAATCAACATTCAGGATGCGCTGCAACTCAACCCGTCGTTTGGCGCTCCCGGCTACAGCCGTACGGTTTCCAATGGCGACGTGACCAATGCCGGTACGGCCACCGTCAATCTGCGCAATCTCGGCGCGAACCGCACGCTGGTTCTGATCGACGGCATGCGCACGGTCGCAGGCGTGCCGGGGACGGCGCAGGTGGACCTGTCGATGATCCCTACGGATTTCATCGAGCGCGTGGATGTGCTGACCGGCGGCGCCTCGTCCTTGTACGGGTCCGACGCCATCGCCGGTGTCGTGAACTTCATCTACAAGAAGAACTTCGAGGGACTTATCGTCGATGCCCAGGGCGGCGTTTCGCAGGAAGGCGACGACATATCGAACAAGGTCAGCGCGACGGGAGGGTTCAATTTCGCAGACGGCCGCGGCAATTTCATGGTGAACGCGTCCTGGTCGAACGAGGGTGTGGTCCGCTCCTCGTCACGTTGGTATTCGAACGATGACTGGTACAGCGCAGGCGTCCTGAACCATGATCCTACGAAGTTATTCGTGCGGACGCTCAACAGATCTACGGTGATCCCAGGCGGCACCACTGCTGTCGGGGGCGTGAACTACACGTTCGACAGTAATGGCAACCCCGTTGTGTGGGACATCAATAATCAGGCCACGAGGTTTGATCGCGAAGAGTACGGCGCGTCTCATGCGCTTGCTTCGCCCGTCAATCGCCTGGGCTTCGCGACACGCACGAGTTTTGAAGTCAACGACAAGCTGACGCTCTTTTTTGAAGGCGAGTATGGTCACGTTACGTCCAGATCGTATCAAGAACCGCACCCGCTAGTTGCGAACAGCAACATCATCGGCATAGGGCAAAATCTCAATGTCGAGAACTACGTCTTTAACCCGAACACCGGTCAGGTTGTGAAGGTCGCGAATCCCTACGTTCCCGCCCTCATTTACAACGGCGCAACCGACACCAACGGCGACGGCCTCAAGGACATTTCATTCAGCGAGCGCATGATCCAGTTTGGCAATCGCTGGACAACTATTGATCGCCAGCAGATTCGTCTTGCGTTCGGCGCGCAAGGAAATCTGAACAGCGACTGGTCCTACAACGTGTATTTCACCTATGGGCGGTCCGAACTGTCGGCGCTCATGACCGGCTTGTACAACCAGTCGAATCTCCTGAATGCATTGGAGGCAGTGCCGGACATTTTCGACGTCACCGGCAATACGTCAAATATCATCTGTGCCAGCGCCACCGCCCGCTCATACGGTTGCCAGCCGATCGACCTGTTTGGAGGTGGCCCTATCTCGCCAGCCGCTCTGAAATACGTCGAAGCCGATGCCACGCAAAACTCGCTACAGGAGTTGAAGGTGGCGTCGGCCAACGTGTCGGGAACGGTGCTCGACCTACCCGCCGGTCCGCTGCAGTTGGCCGCGGGCGTCGAATATCGCGAAGAGTCGAGCCGGCATGTTTTTGACCCGCTCTCCAACGCGCACGAGAACGGCTATATCCAGGAGAACAACGTGATCGGTGGCTTCAACGTCAAGGAAGCCTTTGCCGAAGTGAACGTGCCGATCCTCTCAGGCGTGCCGATGTTCGAGAAGCTGTCGCTGCGTGCCGCGGCGCGGAATTCGGATTACTCGACCGTTGGCGATTTCTGGGCCTACAACGGGGGTGTCGAATGGAAGCCGATCGATGACCTGTTGTTCCGAGGCGTTTATGCCCATGCGGTGCGGGCGCCCAATATCGGCGAACTCTACTCTCCGTCGGCGTCGGGCATCACCACGATTGTCGATCCCTGCAACGGCATAAAGCTGACCGACACGAGTACAGTGGCCAAGAACTGCCTGAAGGACCCGGGCGTGCTCGCCAATGCAAATGCGAATGGCGGAACCGTCAACTTCATCCAGACGGATTTTCAGGGGGTTCCTCAGGTCAGCCAGTCCAATCCGAGTATTCATCAGGAAATGGCGAGAACCTGGACGTTCGGCGCAGTGTACACTCCGCACCAGGTTGCCGGCCTCAACTTCACGGTCGACTACTACAACATCAAGCTGAGTGACGCGATTGCCTCCGCGCCCGTAAACACGATTCTCAACTTGTGCTATCAGCAAGGGTTGCAGGCTTTCTGCAGCGCCATCACCCGGCGTGCGCAACCGAGCCTGCCGTACAGCGCGGGGTCGGTCTCACAGATCATCACCGGTTTGGTGAACAGCGGCGGTGAATGGGCCAGAGGCATCGACTTCACGGGCCACTACAGCACCGAGCTCGCCGGCGGTGTGACCTCCGTCGCGTTGAGCTACACGCGCCTGTTCGATCAGGCGATCATTCCGTTGCAGGGCCAGGCGGTCCAAAAGCAGGCAGGCGCAGTCGGCTACCCGCACAACAAGGGCTACATCACCCTTGGATATGACAATGGTCCGTGGGGTATCGATCTTACTGGTCAGTTTATCGGTGCATCGCAGCTTGACTACACTTGGATCCTGCAGAACTTCGGCACCAACGTGAACGTCAACGATTTCAAGATCGATCCGGTGTTCTACACGGACGTGAACCTCAAATACCTCTTCCTTGACACATATCAGGTCTATTTCGGCGTGAAGAACCTGTTCAACGTCGATCCGCCTCCGCTGTGGAGCGGATTGCCGGGCCAGGTCGGTGACGCTCAGACGGATTCGGCTCTGTATGACGGCATCGGACGGCGCTTCTACTTGGGTGTTCGCGCCCAGTTCTAGCTTCGAATCCACGGGGGCGGCCGCAAGGTCGCCCCCGTCATTGCCGCAGCGATCCGCCCTTGGATTGGTACGGGACTGCTCGTTGCGGATTTGCAGGGAACAGCACGCGTATCGACACGGAGCCTTCCGACTATTGCTTTCAACGTGTAGCTCATCACTTCCCTCTCTGACCTAGGGGTACCGGGCCCGCCGGTACCCTCTTTTTTGGGAAGCGCGGACATGTAGAGGGCCAATGAACCGACGAGAGCTTATCAAGGCGACTGCGGGCTTGTCCGTGGGTACGATTGCCGGTTCGCCGGCGCGAGCAGCGGGCTCTGCGGATAAGGTGCAGCAGGTCGAACAGTGGGGTGTCTTCGAGGTTCGCTTCGGCGGCCCGTCGACGGGCAATCCCTTCCTGGACATTCATCTGGCTGCGGAATTCGTCCAGGGCCACCGCAAGGTCGAGGTGTCTGGCTTCTATGACGGCAATGGCGAGTATTGCATACGCTACATGCCCGACGCGCCGGGACCGTGGACCTACACCACGACCAGCAATGCTCCGGAACTGAACGGCAAGACGGGCGCGCTCACGGTCGTTCCTGCGAACAAGAAGAACCATGGTCCCGTGCAGGTGGCGCATCGTTTCCATTTCGCCCACGCGGACGGCACGCCGTATTTCCCGTTCGGGACCACCTGCTATTCGCTGGGATTCATCGGCGAACCTTTCGAGCAGCAGACCTTCGATGGGCTGGATGCCGCGGGCTTCAACAAGGTCCGTCTATGCCTGCTGCCCAAGCCGCTCGGCAGGCTGCAGCCGGTCGCCATGCCGTTCGAGCGCATTGCCGGCTCGCCCGTCAGCGATCCAAATCCGTTAAGCGACGGCGAGATGAGCGTGCAGCGGTTTGATACCGCCAGGTTCAACCCCGCATATTTCCGTCACTTTGAACAGGTCGTTCAGAAGCTGAATGCGCTGGGTATTCAGGCCGACGTGATTCTCTTTCATCCGTACGATGCCTGGGGCTTCGGGAGCATGACGGCGGCCTCCGACGATTGCTATTTGCGCTACGCCGTGGCGCGCCTTGCCGCCTACGGCAACGTGTGGTGGTCCATCGCGAACGAGTTTGATCTGGTCAAGAGCAAGACACTTGCGGATTGGGATCGCTACTTCCGCATTGTTTCTGAATGCGATCCGAGCAGCCACCTGCGTTCCATTCACCATTCCCGAGAGCATTACGACAACTCCAAGCCTTTGGTGACGCACGCGAGCCTGCAGGAATACGATTTCGAGAAATCCGCGCTTTATCGAAGTTCGTGGGGCAAGCCGATCATCTATGACGAGATCCAGTACGAGGGCAATTTCGCCCGTCGATGGGGAAATCTGTCACCCGAGGAGATGACGCGGCGCTTCTGGCTGGCGGTCGTTCACGGCGCCTACGCGAGCCACGGCGAGACCTTCAGTACCCTGGCGGATGAGCCAGTATGGTCGGATGCCGGAAAGTTGCGCGGTTCGAGCGCGCCACGCATCCGTTTTCTTCGTGAACTGGTGCAGCGCATCACCAAGGTCGGCCTGACCGAATATGACAACGCATACTACGCGAGCGCCGGCAAGGAAGGCGAATTGTACCTTTACTATTTCGATTACCATTGCCCCGGCGAGTATGAGTTTCCGCTGCCGGCGGGAGCACGCTTCCGGGCAAGCCTCATCGATCCCTTCCAAATGACGGTGAAGCGCCTGGCCGGAACCTTCACGGGCAGGGCGGGCATCGGCGCTCCATCGCAGAGCGAAGACGCCGGCGAGTGGGCGAGCAGCACCAGTCGTCTTCAGCTGCCGGGCAGGCCGTACATGGCCGTCCTGTTCGAGCGGGAATGATCGTGCTATTGACCAGCGTGGTTGAGTCATCCCGAGTCGCGGCGTCGAATTGGATCCAAGAAGCACTTTGGTCCTGTTTCCCTCGGGCAAATGGAGCTAGCCCCACCCAAAGCGAGATGGGATACGTCCATGCAACACGATTGCGTAGCGGTCCTTGACGTCGGAAAGACCCTCTCGAAGCTGTCAATTTGGTCGGAAGACAACGTACTTCTTGAGCGACGCGTGCATCGAAACTCTCGCGTGCTTGAAGGCGGCATTCCGGTGCTGGATACAAAAGGCATTACATTTTGGCTTGCACAGACACTGGCCGTGTACAGCCGCCTGGCAAGGATCTCCGCCATAGTACCCGTGGGCCATGGCGCTGCCGCTTGCATAGTCGACGAACAGAAGTTGCTCGCCACGCCCCTCGATTACGAGGCAGAGCCCCCGAGTGAAATCACCGATCGGTACAGGTCAATCCGTGATCCGTTCGAAATCACCGGGTCACCCGCGTTGCCCATGTGTCTTAACCTGGGCGTTCAGCTTTTTTGGCGCGAGTTTGTGGATCCTGACCGAATGCGCCGCGGCACGATCGTCACTTGGCCACAATACTGGGCATGGCGGCTGTGTGGTGTGGCGGCTACGGAAGTGACCAGCTTAGGCTGCCACACGGACCTTTGGATGCCGATTCGTCGTTCACCATCTCCATTGGCCGTGGCGCGTGGCTGGGCTGATCGGCTTGCGCCCGTCCACCTGGCAACCGATGTTCTGGGCACAGTAACCAAGGAATGGCAAGAACGATGCGGTTTGCCCGCCGATTGCGCAGTAGTGTGCGGTATTCATGACAGCAATTCCGCGTTGCATGCGACGCGAGCGTATCCAGAGATAGAAGGGCGGGAATGCACAGTCCTCTCAACCGGGACTTGGTTTGTTGCGATGCGTACGCTCGGTGCGACTGAGCGGTTTGGCTCCGTCCTCGTGCCGGAGAACCGCGATTGTCTCATCAATTGCGATGTCGCTGGACGCCCCGTTCCTTCATCGCGCTTCATGGGGGGACGGGAGCTAGAGCTCTTGGAAGCTTCAATTGGGGAACCGGCAGACCCGTCCTCCAACGCGGAAACGTTCGAAAGCATCGCGTTGACTTTGGCCCGAGCAGGGGTGTTTGCACTTCCGAGCTTCAATAAGGGAGTGGGACCATTCCCAAACCACCTAGGTCGCTGGATTCTGCGGCCAGCCGATCAAATCGGTCGACGCGCCATCGCTGGGCTCTACCTCGCTTTGATGGCCGACACGTCTCTCAACCTTATCGGTTCAAGGGAAGCATTGGTAATTGAAGGCCGTTTTGGAAGCGATCCCATTTTCACTCGCGCGCTCGCATCCCTTCGCCCGAAACAAACCGTCCACCTCTCGGACCCGAACCACAGCATTCCTCTCGGTGCAATCAGACTCGTTCGGCCGAACGCTCCGCCCCAATGCAACCTCAGGAAAGTGCAACCGATGCCGGGCGAACTGCCTGAATATGCCGCGAAGTGGAGTGCGCTGGCGCAGATCTCGGATTGAACGCGTCAATTGGCATCCGGTCTGGGCTCTGCCACCAGAGCCGGCTCATCAGCCACCGCGCGGCGGCGGGCCTGCCGCCTCGAGTTGGGCCAGTTCTTCATCGGTGAAAACGCGCGAGCGGATGATGAATCGAACGCCCTCGGGGCCCTCGAGCGACATGCCTGCGCCGCGGCCTGGCACGACGTCGATGGTCAGCTGGGTATGACGCCAGTACTCGAACTGGGCTGCGCCGATCCATACCGGCACATCGCCATGGACGTGGCCAAGCAGGACATCCTGCCCGCCCACCCGAAACTCGCCGCGCGGAAAACACATCGGTGCGGATCCATCACAACACCCGCCCGACTGGTGGAACATCAAAGGCCCGTGTTCCGCCGCGAGGCGATCCATCAGCGCCTCTGCGACGGAAGTGGCAAGCACGCGCGGCGGCTGCTGCACGGCGTCTCTCCGGCTACAAGGCGGGCGCGCCGACGCGCGCCGGCCGCTGTGGAGGTCAGAAGAAGCCCATCGCCTTGGGGCTGTAGCTCACCAGCATGTTCTTGGTCTGCTGGTAGTGGTCGAGCATCATCTTGTGAGTCTCGCGGCCGACACCCGACTGCTTGTAGCCGCCGAACGCCGCGTGTGCGGGGTAGAGGTGATAACAATTGGTCCACACGCGGCCGGCCTGAATGGCGCGGCCGAAGCGATAGGCGCGCGTGATATCGCGCGTCCAGACGCCGGCGCCGAGTCCGTACAGCGTGTCGTTGGCAATCGCGAGAGCGTCCTCGTCGTTCTTGAAGCGGGTGACCGCCAGCACGGGGCCGAAGATCTCCTCCTGGAAGATGCGCATCCTGTTGTGGCCTTCGAGCACGGTGGGATTGACATAGTAGCCGTTCGACAGGTCACCACCGAGGTCGGCGCGACCGCCACCGGTCAGAAGCTTGGCCCCTTCATCTTTGCCGATCGCGAGGTACGAGAGGATTTTTTCGAGTTGATCGTTGGAGGCTTGGGCGCCGATCATCGTCGAAGGATCGAGCGGATTGCCCTGCTTGATTTTCTTGACGCGTGCGATGGCGCGCGCCATGAAACGGTCGTAGATGCTCTCGTGAACCAGCGCGCGGCTGGGGCAGGTGCAGACTTCGCCCTGGTTGAGAGCGAACATCGTGAAGCCCTCGAGGCACTTGTCGAGGAAGTCATCGTCGGCATCCATGACGTCGGCGAAGAAGATGTTGGGCGACTTGCCCCCCAGTTCGAGCGTGACCGGAATCAGGTTCTCGCTGGCGTACTGCATGATCAGGCGGCCGGTAGTCGTCTCGCCGGTGAAGGCCACCTTGGCAACGCGCTTGTTGGACGCGAGCGGCTTGCCAGCTTCGGGGCCGAACCCGTTGACGATGTTGAGAACGCCCTCGGGGACCAGGTCGGCGATCATCTCGGCGAGCACCATGATCGACATTGGCGTCTGTTCGGCGGGCTTGAGCACGACGCAGTTGCCTGCCGCCAGTGCCGGAGCCAGCTTCCACGCCGCCATCAGAATCGGAAAATTCCACGGGATGATCTGGCCGACCACGCCGAGCGGCTCATGGAAATGGTAGGCAACGGTGTCACGGTCGATCTCGGCGATCGAGCCCTCCTGCGCGCGGATGCAGGCCGAGAAGTAGCGGAAGTGATCGATCGCGAGCGGGATGTCGGCTGCGGTCGTTTCCCGGATCGGCTTGCCGTTGTCGATCGTCTCGACAAGCGCCAGCAGATCGAGATTGGCTTCCATGCGGTCGGCGATGCGGTTCAGGACATTGGCGCGCTCGGTCGTCGAGCTTTGCCCCCACGCATCCTTCGCCTTGTGCCCAGCATCCAGCGCGAGTTCGATGTCGTCGGCGCGTGAACGGGCGACCTTGCAGACCGCCTCGCCCGTGATCGGCGAGACATTGTCGAAGTACTCGCCGCGTACCGGCGCCGCCCAGCGGCCGCCGATGAAGTTGTCGAATTGGTCGTGGATTACGGCTTTGCCCGCAAGCTTGCCTGGCATCTCCTGCAGCATTTCCATTCTCCCGGGGTTCCAGAGTGAACTTTGACAGAGAGCATGCCGCGATCTCCTCTAAGGTGCAAATGCAATGCAGAACAATTAAAGGCTTTGAGGTTGAAATTTTCGATTGCCCATCAATGGGTTCCAGACAGCCGGAGCGGGTGTCGCTCGCTCGAACGGTCCGCGGGCGGCCAAAGCGCTCGATGGTTGAATTGGGGGTCCGCAGGCACAAGCGGTGCGGCCACGCACAGGGGCACGCAGGCCGCGGGATGACGCCAGGGCGCCCTTGACGAGCGCGCGAACACCGGCGGGCGAGCTGATCTCGCGCTTCGCGCAGAGCCGCCGCGCTCAGCCATGGAAGGCGACATCCGGATTGCAGGCGCGATCACATCAAGGGCGGGAGCGGCTTCGTTTGTTTTTCCACTTCCCTGCTTGCCAGTTGAATCGGCGGCGCCGGTTTCACGCCACGTTCGTTTTTCGCCGATTGAATGTCACGACGACTGCGCCGCGACGGATACGAAAACGGATCGTCTTGCAGATCACATGACAAGGGCCTAAGGCAGACATGCGCGTTGTTGTGAACCTGCTTGGAGGCGCGAACCATGATCGGCAAAGACCATGTAATCACTTTGAACAACGGCGTGACGATGCCCGCTCTCGGACTCGGAACGTATCAGAGCACGCAGGAGCGCACCGCAGAGGCCGTCGAGGCCGCGATCGCAGGCGGATACCGCCTCATCGACACCGCCGCGGTGTATTTCAACGAGCGCCAAGTCGGCGAAGGCATCGCGCGCAGCGGCGTCGCCCGCTCCGAGCTGTTCGTCACAACAAAACTGTGGATCAGCGATTTCGGTTATGAGAGTGCGCTTCGGGCATTCGACGCAAGCCTGCGCCGTCTGGGGCTCGACTATGTCGACCTTTACCTCCTGCACTGGCCGACGCCCAGGCACTTCGACGCAACCATCGCATCGTACAAAGCGGCCGAAAGGCTCCTGGCCGACGGACGGATCCGGGCGATTGGAGTCTCCAATTTCGGCTCGAAGCACCTGCAGGATCTTCTTGAACGCAGCGAAGTGGTGCCCTCAGTCAACCAAGTCGAGTTGAATCCCTTCTTCACGCAGGCAGAGATTCGCGCCGTCGATGCATCGTATGGCGTAGTGACCCAGTCGTGGTCGCCGATCGGCGGCGTGAACCGGGACACGGACCCGAACATGGCCAAGGACCCGCTGCATCATCCCGTGATCGTCAATCTCGCGGCGAAGTGCGGCAAGACACCGGCGCAGATCACAATTCGCTGGCATCTCGACCATGGCCTATCGCCGATCCCGAAATCCACGCGGCCGGAGCGGATCGCGGAGAATTTCGACGTCTTCGATTTTGCGCTGACGCCGGAAGACTGCGCGGCAATAGACACGCTGAACACCGGCACACGCTGCGGCCCCGATCCGGAAAGCTTCGATACGACAACGGTTCGCGTCAGGGTGGACAACGACGCGTAGCACGGAAAAGGGCCGGCCGCCGTGCGCCCGGCACCAAATCCGCCACGGAACAGCAACGCCGCGTCGGCGGTATCGCCAACCGTGCCGACAGGGATGACGCGAACGCTACCTACTTTTTCCAAACCGACAGGCGAATCTCGGAACCGTCGTTCAACGCCGTCGTGATTCCATAGGCGATGACGTTGTCGCCCTCGACGCGGACCCGCTGCCCCAGATCGTCCTGCCCGGCGATGCCCTTGGAATTCACGACGGATATGACCTGGGACTGGATAGGGTAGGAGTTCCCGTTAAGCTTCAACGTATGGAAGGAGAAGGCCACGACATCTTTCTCCGCCCGGTCGACCGTTCCTTCCATCGTGGCTCCTAACAATCTGTGGTCCGGCCCCATCGCCACAGCCGTGACCGGATCGCCGACCTTGCTCGACGCCGCGCTCATGGAGCTCGTCAACTTCACCTGAACGAAGCTGCTCACTGCGGCGATGGGGTCGGCGCCTTCGGGGCCGTTCGCGCCAAAAGCGCATGACGACCAAAACAGGGCGATGAGGGCAAAAATGATGGGTTTCATGGCCTGATCCGCTTTCATCGTTCCGCCGTTGATCCTGTCAATGTGTCGTCACCTTGCGGATCAGCACGGCCCAGTCGCTGTTGACATCCTTTGGGGCTTCGCCCAGGTCGCGGTTGCCGCCGCCATCGATGCTGCGCACCGTTCCGTCCTGGAGGTCGCCACCGGTTCGGGGGTTGTACCACTTCACTTCGAATTTCCCGCTCACGCCGGAAAGGTTGAGCGTCGTGGTGCCGCCATCGGGCAGATAGACGGCGTAGACGGCGCCGCGTTTCGCCAACACATAGTCGTTCAGCAGCGGCGTCAGGTCATCGGCGTGGTGCATCTCCGCGAACGGAAGGTACTTGGTTACGAAATCATGCGCATAGCGGATGAGATCGAAGAAGTGATCTCGGCGGTGGTAGTCTTCCAGGTTTCTGTTGTTACTCAGGTAGGAGTCGCCGTGGCGTTCGAACCCGTAGAACAACACCCCGGTTCCTCCGGCCATGTAGTTGCCCCAGATCGCCAGTTTGCGCGCCTTGTCGTGCCAATAATCCTGGGAGTCCGGAAGGATGCCGGGGTTCATTTCGATCAGGTGCACAAGCCACGGGTGCCCCGCGGCGTCGGACTTGTCCAGCCATTTCAGCGTATACTGATGGATTGTTTCGGCCCAGTTTTGCAGTGCCACGGCATCGAAATTCGGGAAGCCCAGGAGCCGGCCGTAAGTCGTTTTGTCGGCCATCAGCTCGCCTTTCCACTGGACGTATTCGATCGGGTGCTTGTAGGGATCGAGCGCCTTTATGTAATTGCAGATGTCCTCGATGTCCTGCGTCGTGAAATAGCGCCAGCGGTCCATCTCTTCATCGAGGTCCCAGATGATGCCGCGATGGTGCGCGAAGCGTGCGATCAGTTCGCGATAGTAAAGCTTGCGCTCGACGGTCATCTTTCCCAGCGTTTGTTCGCCTGACTGCTTCTGGGTGAGGAGCATCGCCTGCATTCCGAGCTGGTCCATGTGCGAAAAGACGATGTCCCATTGGGCGAGCTTCGAGACGTCGTAGCGGGTGTACTGGTTGTAAGCGATCCACGGATTGGTATCGAAGCCGTCGCTGTAGTCGTTCATCGTCAGCATGAACTGGGTGTTCAGGCCTTTGCTGGCGAGGTAGTTGAGCGCGCCGATGATTCCTTTGCCTTTTCCGCCGCGCCACGTCGGATCGCCCGGTTTCCAATACTTCACCATCGGGTCGTAGTGGTGAAGCTGGTCGGGATAGGGCATCCCAATGTAGCCGCCATAATCCTTGGTGTTGTCGAACTCGTAGTAGCCCAGGAAGTTTTCGGGATCTTGGTTGCCGGCCATCACGTAGTATTTGCCGGTGTCGCCGATGCGCAAATAGTGCTTGCCGACATACTCCAGCATGGGTCGCGAGGACTTGTCGGCAGGCCCAACCTTGAATGAGCCCGTTTCCCCGTCGAAGGCGAGCGCAGAGCCGGCATTCGGGTCGAGACTCACCGCCACATCAGGCCCGGCGCGGAACGACGCTCGCCAGGTCCATGTTCCGACTTGATCTGGAACGAAGTCCACCCGCCACAGATTTCCTTCGGTCGCGCCCGAATTGGCGGCTTTTCCATCCGCGGCGAAGTATCCGGGAACAATATAGACCTTGTCTCCATGGCTGAAGGTGACATTCAGCCTGTAGTCAAGGAAAGGATTGGGGTTGGCGGTCTCGCTCGTCTTGGGGCCGGTGAAAGTGAGCTGGATATCGTGCCACTGCTTCGTTTCACCGTTGACGGCGGCGGCCGACGCCAAGTGCAGGCTGCAACCGAGCACCGCGAGGACGGCGACAAACGTTCTCATCCAGGCAAGTCGCGGTTCGCGGCATCGGCCGTCGACGAGTCCACACGATGCTGCATGTATGCGTCGAGGATGCATTTCATGACTCCAGTGATATTGCGGCGACCGGCAATCGGTCCAACATATTGCTCGAACCTCTCGTGATCATTCCCTTCATTCGCCGCCAAACGAGCCGCAGGGGATGTTCCCAATTCAGATTCCGCATGTCGGCGCGGGAACGGCCGAGCCGAGCTTCACAGGCCATCCGCAGGCTGCGGCGGCGGATTCGCTCCTTGATGAGCGTCACACTCGCGAACAGGTCGGACGATGGGGCGCACATGCGGGCATCCGCTCATGCATGGTGATAGACGGACCAGCCGAGATAGCGCGACGTAGCCTCGTCGACGACGTCGGCGTGACGGCCGCGCACCATGGAAACGTGATGCTCGAAGCCGTTGCGCGTGACGTAGCGCAGCAGCTCGCGCAGGCGCGGGATTTCAGTGACCGCGATGCCGCCGTCCATGGCGAACGGATCGTCGGTGAAGCGACCCTCGCCGCAATAGGCGCGGATGACGCCAGCGGTATCGTCGGTGGACAGCCGGAAATAGGTCATGTCGCCCGCCTTCACCTTGCCCTTGACGGCGCCGAAGCACTTCTCCTGGCCGATCGTGGTGCCCAGCACGTCGAGGTTGGAGATTTCAGGCGTGCTGCCGATGAAGTCCTTGGGGAAATTGCCGCAATGGGTGCAGACGCACTTGTCGGCGGCGTCGCCGTAATTGTTGTTCCAGTCGAGCAGGGCGGGGGGCGCGCCGGAAGCCAGCGCCAGGGCATACATCGAGACGGCGCCGGTGACGTCAACCTCGCAGGCGCTCGGCATCAGCTTCTGGCCCATCATGCTCATGGAAAGGCAGGTGGCGCAGCCGAAATTGTCCTGGATGCTGGTCCAGCACTGGATGGCGCCGGCCTGGCACTCGTTGGCCTCCATCCAGCGTTCCACTGTGACCGACAGTTTGGCCTGCTTGACGATGTTCTCGCGCTTGATGGCGGCTGGGATGCGTCCGTAATCCATGATGGCGGCGAGCTTCGTCGTCACCGACGAATCATCGTCCTTGAGCGCCTTTGCACTCGCGATGATCTCGGAGAGATCGACGGTGACCACGGTGATGCCCGTCTGCTGCAGCAGCTTCTCCGAATAGCGCACGGTCTGGAACGGCGGCGTGCGCGCGCCGATGGCGCCGATGCGCGCCTGCTTCAGCCCGCGCACGGTGCGGCAGATGCGCAGAAAGCGGTCGATATCTCGGCCGAATTCCTCGCCGTCGACGTCGTTGGTGTGGGAGGCCGTGTCGGTCCAGGGAACGCCGTATTGCCGCAGGTTGTTGCAGACCGAAATCTTGCCGCAGAAGGCGTCGCGTCGGCCCTTCACGTCGACCTTGTCGATCGTGTCGTTGCAGGCCTGAACCAACACCGGAACCTGGAGACCGGAGCGGGCGATGGTTTCCACCACGGCGATCTCGTCGCCGAAGTTGGGCAGCACCACGACGATGCCGTCGATCGCATCGCGATGCTCGCTGAAATACCGGGCGTATTTGGCGGCATCCGAGCGGGTTTCCACCGCCCCGTTGGGCGTCTCGAAGGCCGGCAGGATGCGGCAATCGCCGCCGTTCCGCTCGATCTGCCGAACCACCGCGTCGCGCGCGTCGTGGGTGTAGGCCGCGTTGAAGAACGCACGACTGGAGACAATCACCCCCAGGGTCGTCTTGTGATCGAAGGGTGACATCGCACATCCTTGATGATGTAAACTGGGGCAAAATAACATCTAAGGCGTGCCACAACAACTCCCCTAATGAAATTTCGATCTGTCTCATCAGAGGCTCACACGCAGAAGTAAAATCGCGCGTCACCGGCGGCGGCTCGTGTTGTCATGCCGAAACCACCAGGCTCCCCGGCGGTGAGCACGATCGCCGGCACGATCCGGGCGCCGCGCAACGACGGCAAGACGCTGGAGCAGATCCAGGCCGCGCTATAGCGGTCAGGCGGACTGGAAATAGGTGTCGTAGGATTCGCCGGCGACGATATAAAACGGCACGAACACCTGTCCGTTGCCGCGGATATAGCGCTGGCGGCTGTGCGCCAACGGTTTCAACCCGATCGCGGGCGCGATGCTGTGCCATTGCTCCTCGCCCGACATGTCGAGGCCGACGTGCATCACCGGGCCCTTCATCAGCGCCACCACGGCGGGATGCAGATCGTCGATCGGCACGGTGCGGAACGATTGCGGCAAGGCGATCTCGACCGTGTCTCCGTTGGACCACAAGCGTTCGATAGCAGCGAAGCTGCCGGGGCCGGCGGCGGTCTTGAACCGATGGCGGTTGACCAGAATCCGGGGCGTGGACCCGACCCACCCGGGGATGCGGATGTTCAGGGCAAAACGGACCGGATGCTTCATCGCCAGCCGGATGGAGACCTTCTCGCCGGCGGGAAAATCGGTCTCCTGCCTCAGTACGACGGCTTCGCCGCGCGTGATCCAGCGCACCTGCGACGGCGTGTAGAGATTCACGTACAGCCGGTCCGCCGCATGGAAATAAATGTTGAGCGGATAGTCGGCAACGCCTTGCGCCAGCGTGCCGGAGCAGCACGGCCACTTGGACGGGTAATACTCCTTGCGGGCTCCAGAACTGTAGGTGGAATAGTACGGGTAGTCGCCGTCGCTGTCGGGCGGCCGTGTGGCGAGCACCGTGTTGAAGATGTCGCGCTCCAGACCGTCGCCGTATTTCGCATCACCCGTGATGCGCAGCAGATAGCGGGCCAGCTTCATGTTCGCGTAGGCGCCGCAGGGCGTTTCGAAATGCGCCTTGGTGGAGAGAAGGCTGTCGTACAGCGCGCCGCGATGAGGCGTGACGAACTGCTCTTCCGGTCCCCAGCCGCCTGAGGCATAGCGCTGCAGTTCGAGAAACTGCCAGGCATTGATGAGCGCCTGTTTGTACTTCGCTTCGCCCAGCACGAGATAAGCCTGGGCGGCCGAGCTCAGGCAGATCGCGTGGCTGTAGGCATGCTTGCCGGGTAGCACGTCCTGGCCGCCCGCCAGCGGATCGAAATATTCCTTGTCGAGCAGATAATGGACCGCCAGGGCCTGATACCGCGCGTCGCCCGTGACGTCCGCCACCGCGAACAGGTTCTCCGGCAGCACGTAGGTTTCGTCGTAGGGCGGATTCTTCTTGCCGATGCGGTCGCGGCTTTCAGGTGAAATGAACGGCGTGGCACCGGCAATGACGCGCGGCAGAAGCTCCGCGGCGTTGTGCACGCCGCTCAGGCGGAAGGCGTCGATCAGCCCGACGTTGAACTTGTCGAGGACGTAGGCGGCCCAAGATTTTTCCGCGCCGGGGCCGGCGTAGGGGTCCGGATCGCGCGCCAGCGCCTCGGCGAATCCGGCGACCAGCGCGTGCACCTTGGCGTGGCAGGCCTCGTCGCCCGTGCCGCTGCCGAACCGCGCCAGCCCTGAAATGTACTGGCCCAGCGAATGGCCCGGGATGAATCCGGCCGGGTCGTACCAGCCGCCCATGTCCTTGCCGGGCGCCTCGATGCCGGCGTGCTGGCGATAGACCTTCAGGAGACGGTCATTGTCGAGCGAGAGGTAATGTGCGTGGATCTCGTCATAATGGGCCGCCAGCGGCCCGCTGGTAAGCTGCACATCGCCGTAAGCGAATTCGTGCAGGACTTCACGATCGGCCTCGGCCGTGCGAGCGGCGGCGGTGGCCCCGCCTGCCAACACGGCGCACGAGACACTTCCCAGAACGGTCCGGCGCGAAACGTCGAAGGCCATTGATCCTCCCTTGCGCGCGATCCTCAGCGCGCCACCGTTATCAGGTAACTCGTCGCGGCGGGCGTTCCGATCGGGAACTCCCAACCGTCCTCGAGCATCCGCGCCTCGACCGTCGCAAGCGGATTGCCCGCGCCATCATATGGCGTAACCGTGACCTTCAGTGCGCCGTCGAGGTCTTTCAGCATGATCCAACCGGTGACGGGCTCAATCAAGGTGGGTGCCGTACCCCATGTCTGCATCATGGCATGGCGCGAATCCCAGACGGCGCCGGAATTGGTCGCGTGTCCGGTGGCAACGAGCATCATCTTGTCGGATACATTGATCGGCTTGCCGTCCAGCGAACTCAGCCCGATGGTCGCAAACCCGTTCTCGATGTCGGCCTGAATATGCGCGGTGCCGTTGCCCTCTTTGTGCGCAGTGGCCGTGAAGCCCGTGAAGACGTCGGTTCTTGCCGTATTGGCGCTGAAGAGGCCGGTGTGTTCGCCCGAGGCGTGCCAGCGCAATTCGGCCGTGTCGCTCACCAAGTCCTCACCTGTCGGCGACGGCAGCCGGCCCATGGGGGCGCAATCCAGGCAGCGGATGCGCGAGCCGTGGACCAGCGGCAGACCGAGGGGGAAGCCGGGCGTGAAATAGGGCTTTGTGCTCATCGGCTGGCGGGCGGATTCGTCGATTTCGGTCGTGGAATAGGTGCGCGCTACAGTCCGCTGCGCCGTCCGGACGTCATGGCGGAGGAAAATCAGCGCGCCGAGCGGCACTTCGGCGATCTTCACCGGGTCTTCCGAGATGTCGAAATAGTCCCCGATCTTGGGCCGCCACTGGCCATTCACCTTGGGTTCCATGCTGTAGAAGAAGACGCCGTCCCAATCCTGAAACGCCGCGTAGCTTGCGATGATCGGGATCAATTCACCGCCGTAGTCGTTGGGATACGGCTCGTTGAGTTCGCTGACGGTGAACGGCTTGCCCAGCATGGCCGTGCGCGCCAGCTTGACGATCACCGAATGCTCAGGGTCGTCGACCATTGGCGTGGCGCGCTTTCCGTAGATCGCGGGATGCTGCCAGTAGGCGTGGGCGTCCTGGATGGCGAGCTTGGACGTGGAACGGAGCAGGGGCAGCCCGGAGATGAAATACGTGTGGTCCGCTGTGCCGATGATCGGCGCCTTCACACCCAGAGTGTTCTTCAGATAGTTCTGCATGCCGGTGAAAAACGATGTCTCGACGTGCGTGTAGAAGACAAGCTCGGCGCGGAAACGGTCCTTGGCGGCCGACGCGAAATCGCCGCGCCGCAACAGCGGCACGTCGCTGCCGGGCCCCACGCCGGAAAGTTCGCGCAGCCTGGCCACTTCTTTGGGCGTGTGCGCCGCCGCGAGCCAGTCGTTGTACATCCGGGTGAGCAGCGCCTTGTAGTGCGGCGTGAGGTCAAGCTGCAGGGGCGGCGAATCCTTTGTCAGCTCGCCGCGCAGCCAGTTCCTCATCCAGAACTCGGTGAGCGAGTTCTCGTTCACGATCTCGACCAGGGCGACCGCGGGTTCATCGCTGAAGGCCGTGTGCGTGTAGGGATTGACGTGCGTCAGCAGCTCACGCGCATATTCCTTCTGGCGCTCGATGAGCTCCGGCCCGAACAATGTCATGCCCTTGGCCACACCGATCAGGTTCCAATCCGGAACGCCGTCGCCCTCTTTGTACGTGCGTCCGACGTTCAGGTTCACGTCGACGTAGATGCCGTGGATCTTGAACTGGTAGACAAGATAGTCGAGCCGATCGAGCTGCGCCGGATTGAACTTTTTGGTGTCGTTGCGGCTCGAGTCGATCAGCCCTGCCGGCGTGTGGGTTACCGGCTCCTTGAGCGGTTGGCCGCTGGGGCTGGCGCCGCGCGCTTGGTCCCGGGTCACTTCGGTATCGGGCATGTCGAGAAAATGCAGCCTGACGCAGTTGACGCCCAGCCGCGCCAGCGAGGCCGCGAAGACTTCCGCGCTGTCCTTCGGCGGCAGCTCGGCGGATCCCGGCGTCCAGCCCACCATATCGACACCCCAGCAGCGGAACCGCTTGCCCGTTCCGTCGACCAGATGGCCGTTCTCGATCCTCACGCGACCGTGCTCTCCGGCGGTCTTGTCCAGCAGGAAGCGCACGTCGAGTGGAGAGTCCGCATGATGCTCATGATCGATGAGGAAAGGCTGCAGTTCAGGTGAGGCGCCGGCAATGCCGAGCGCGGCCGCACCTGCAAACAACCATGGCAAATACCTGCAATACAACCGAGCAGACACGTCCTGGTACCCTGCGAAGGAGGTACGGCCCGCGCCGCGAGGAATCAAGCTGCTGCGGGCGCCTTGTGGAAATTGGCGTGGGCAATGGCCTCGTCGACGCTGCAGCCGTCGTGCACGATCGCGCGACAGGCGCGCATCATCGATGCGGGTTCGTGGGCCTCGATGATCGCGCGGCCGAACAGAATGCCTGCGGCGCCGCCCTGGATGACGGAGTGCACCAACTCGAGCGTGCCGTGGTCGCTCTTGCCGCGCGGGCCGCCCGCCAGCATCACCGGAACGGGCAACTCGTCGGCAATGCGCTTGAGCTCCGCAATATTGCCCGGCCAGTCGGTCTTGATCATGTCCGCGCCCATCTCGACGCCGACGCGTGAGTGAAAGCGGACGAGATTTCCGTCGTGGATGTCTTTCGCCAGCGCATGACGGGCGCCCATGGTCTCGATGATGTGGACCATGCCCGCGGCGCGGGCGGCGGCATTCACCTGAGCCGTCGCAAGGAACGCAGCGGTTTCCTCCGCCGGATCGTTGTGCGCAACGAAAAGGTAGTTGATGACGGCATCGGCGCCGACCGCGACGGCGTCGTTCACCGTGGCGACCAGACGGGTGTGACCGTCCGCGTAGGCGAGCGATGTGCCCTCGCGCCACATTGTTGTCTGGTCCAGCCGCAGGATCAGGGCCGGTCCGCCGTTCTTCGCCAGCCTGTCGGCATAGCGCAAGGCCGAGCCGAGCGAGAGGATGACCGCATCGACGCCGGTCTCCGCCATCGTGTCCAGCACCTGCTCGGGCTTTTCGAGCCCCTTGCGGCTGCCCAGGTGCAGGGCATGGTCCATCGCGATGCAAAAGCCGCGATTCGTCTTGCGATTGATGATGCGGGAAAGGCGGATATGAGAACCGACGGCAGACATTGTAGTTCCTTTGCTAGACAAACTCGAACGGAATTCCTGATTGCTGGAGCACTTTCGCCGACGCCGGATCCAGCTGCCGGTCGATGAAGATGCGGTCAAACTCGTTCAGCTCGGCGAACTGCGTCAGCGCCCGGGTCTTGAATTTGGATGCCACCAGAAGCATGACCGAACGCTCCGCGGCCGCCATCATGGCACGCTTGACGCGGACTACCTCCTGATCCTGGTGGTAGAGCGACGTGCCGATCACCGAAGGCGCCGACATGAACGCCCAATTGGCCCTCAGCTTGCCAAGCATTTGTTCACACAGCAGTCCGTAGAATCCCTGCAGCGTATCGATGTAATCGCCGCCGGCCAGCACCAGCCGGACGTTGGGCTTGGCCCGCAGCTTCTCGCACACCGCCAGCGAATTCGTGATGACGGTGACGTTCTCGATCGCATCGAGCTGGTCGCAGATCTGCAGCGTGGTGGTGCTGTCGTCGATCATGATTACGTCACCGGGGTCGATGATCTGCGCCGCGGCGCATGCCAGGGCCGTCTTCTCGGCGCGGTGAACCTCCTGGCGGTAATGGAAGTTGCTCTCGAACAGCAGCGAGCTTTCGGCGGAGGCGCCGCCGCGCTGTTTGCGCAACAGCCGCCGCCCGGCGAGGAGATCAAGGTCGCGGTGCACGGTCATCCGGCTGACGCCGAGGTGTTGAACCAACTCGTCGAGCCCGACGGACTTCTTGCTCTGCACCAGCTTCAACAGTTCGCGGCGGCGTTCTTCGGCTTCCATGGCTTGCCCTTTTGCCTTTCAGTGTCCCGCGAACAATCGGGCCAGAAAATCGGGTCGCCCGACCTGGCCGCCTTTGAGCGCGATTTCGACTCCATCCATCATACGGTCGTCGGCATAGATGCGGCAAAGCGGCGCGCCGCGAACAAGCGGGCCGGCAACATCCATGCTGGTCACTCCCATCTGGCGCACGGCGTGGCTCGAGGTATCGCCGCCACCGAGAACGATTCGGCGAACTCCCGTACGGTCGATCACGCTCTTCAGGATCCGCCCAAGCGCCTCGCCCAGCGGCTGCGAACCTTCTTTTCCACCGGTTTTTTCCAATGCCGCCAGCGTACGGGCGATCTGCGGATCGCCTGAACCGCGCGCGGTATAGACGACCACGCCTGCCGTTTGCGAAAGCGTCTCGGCCATCTTTGCCGACAAAGCGGCTTCCGACCGCGGGCCGTCTTGGATCAATGCGACGGTGTCGGCCGCGATGATGGCGAGGCCATTTTCTTCGGCCCACGCGATCTGGCGTTCCGTCACGGGAGAGCAACTGCCGAACACGGCGACGATCTTGTCTGCCGGCCCGCGCGGAGCGGGCGGGGGCACGATGGGCAAACGTCCTTCCGCCGAGAGGTGGTCGAACAGGGCGTATTCGATGCCCGATGAACCCGCGACAAAGGCGGGTGCGATCGCGGAATAGTGGGCAAGCAAATGCCCGGCGCGCCGTGTCGTTCTGGAATCAAAGGTGTCGAGGATCACGATGTCCGCGGAGCGCGTGCATGCATCGAGCTGCTTCTCGGCGTCGTCCGCAAGCATCTCCACGAAATCGAATCCGCAGATGGAACGGTCCGTCTGGCGCGCAAGATGCAGTCTGAGATCGGCCTCATTCATCGGCGTCGCCGGATGACGGCTCATCGTGGGATGGCGGTCGATGCGATAGGTCTCTTCGGCGCCGGCCACCGACGCCGCTGCGAACAGATTCGAGAACACCACGAAGCGGCGCAGCGGCGGAACACCGACCACAACCAGCACTGGTCTCTGGAAAACTTCAATTCCGATCTCGATCGCGCGGCCGATGCTGCCCAGCACGGGAGAGGAATCGAAGGTTGAACACGTCTTGTAATGGCAGAGCGGCGCACCAAGCGCTTTGAGCTTGGCGAACACATCGGGCAGGTTGGCGCTCATCCACTCGGGCGAATGGCTCCGGCTGGTTCCCGCAACGCCAACCACCCGCAGGCCGGGGTGCTCCGCCAGCTCCGAAGGCGTCGGGGGGGCGAGATAGAGCATGGCCGGAATCCCAGCCATTGCAGCCGCTTCCATGGAATCGGTCGAGCCGGTCGTGTCGTCGCCGTAGTAGGTCAGAAGCAGGCTCTCGCCGCCGTTTGCTCGGCTCGGCATGTTCCTTCGTCCCAAAAGTCCCCGAAGGATATCCGTTCTGTATCGCATGGGCACGAGGACAAATCGCCCAAATCTACCAAAAAAAATTATACATACAACATAATAGATGTGACATTTGCGTTCTTTTCTGCCAAGTGTTGCTCTCTTGGGCGGAAAGGACGGCAAACCGATTATGCGCGGGACCAGCAGAATTGGGCTCACCATGGGCGATCCGGCCGGGATCGGGCCGGAAGTGATCTGCAAGGCCCTGGCCGACATGCCCGCCGATGAGCGGGCGGCGACGCTGGTCATCGGCGATCCAGTGTTCATGGCGCAGGCGAACGATTTGGTCGGTGCAGGCCTCCGCTTCTGCCCGCCCGACGGGCCCATCCCGCATGGGGCGGTGGCGCTGTTGCCGATCGAGGCGCCCAACCGGGAGACGATCCTGCCGGGACGATTGTCACCCGATGCGGCGGAAGCCGGCGTGCGGTGCGTAGAGAAAGCTGTCGAGCTGGCGCTGGCAGGCAAGATCGACGTGCTGTGCACGGCGGCGCTCAACAAGGCCGCGATCCGCATGGCCGGCTATGCCGTCAACGGGCATGCCGGGCTGCTTTCACTCTTCACCGGTGTGAAGAAGAGCTATGCGGTGCTGGCGTCGCCCAAATTGTCGGTTATTCACGTCTCGACACATGTATCGGTCGCCAAGGCGACTGAGTTGTGTCGGACGGAGCTGGTGCTCGATACCATTCGTGCGGCACACCGCCATGTCCTGACGACCGGGATCGAACGGCCGCGGGTAGCGGTCGCCGGGCTCAATCCGCATTGCGGCGAGGGGGGGCTTTACGGCAGCGAGGACCAGCAATACGTGACCCCCGCGGTCGAGACCGCCCGCGCGGAAGGCATTGCGGCGTCGGGACCTATTCCCGGCGATGTCGTGTTCGAGCAGGCCGTGGACGGCAAATTCGACATCGTCGTAGCCCAGTTCCATGACCAGGGGCACATCCCCGCCAAGCTCGTCGGCCGCCACGAGACGGTGAACATCACAGCTGGTCTGCCGATCCTGCGCACGTCGGTGGATCAAGGCACGGCGTTCGACATCGCCTGGAAAGGCGTGGCACGCCCCGACAACATGAAAGCGGCGATCGCGATGGCGCGCCGCATGAAGCCGCTTGCGAAGACGGAACGGGCCGAAGCTTAGCTCGCAGGCATCTTCGAAAGATCGGGGAACGGGCGGACCGGATCGCTGCCGTCCCAGTTTTCGCTCGCTTCGCGTATCTTGCGGAACAGCGCGCCTTTGGGACCGGATATTTCCGAAAGCTCGATCACCGTTCCGGGGTGAAACTCGGTCTCGAAATACACGTAGCGCCCGCCGGGCCCCACGCGCCCGCGCATGCCGACGGTCAGGCCGAGCCCCGTCAGCCGCGCGAGATCGGCGTCGAAATTCGTCGTCCAATAGGCAAAGTGCTGGGCGCCAGTGCGGCCGGCGCGCAGGAAATCGCGATACATGGAAGGTGCGTCGTTGCGCTGCTGCACGAGCTCCATCTGTATGAAGCCGGAATTGGCCAGCGCCACCGAGCGCTCGATCGGCGACGGCTCGCCCTTGTACTCGAATTCGTCGTCCACGATCTTCGCCGCATAGAACCAGGGCCCGATGCCGAGCGTCTGCGACCAATGGCGCATCGCCGCTTCGATGTCGGTCACCACGTAACCGATCTGCCGAACCTCGCCGAAAAATCTGCTCACATCACTCTCCCGATGCGTCTGGACACGGGAATGTAGCGCACAATATGGTACGTCGCGAGTTCTTCGTGTGATTTCGTGCGATGAGCGGATTGAGACGGCGAACGATGCTCGGCGGCGCGGCGGCCGCGATTGCCGCCGTCACCGTGCCCGCGGGCGCGAAGGCGCGCTTCGTCTATAAGTACGGCAACAACCTTCCGCCGTCCCATCCGCTCAACCGGCGCGCCGCGGAAGCCGCGCAGCGCATCCGCGCCGCAACCGGCGGCGAGCTGGACATCCGCATCTTTCCGGCCAATCAGCTCGGCGGCGACAACAGCATGCTAAACCAGGTGCGCGCAGGCGCACTCGAGTTCTACACGCCGTCGGCGCTCGGCATCGCCACGCTGGTGCCCACGGCATCGATCAATGCCGTGGGATTCGCCTTCTCGGATTACCAGACCGTGTGGTCGGCGATGGATGGCGAACTCGGCGCCTACATTGCGGCCGAAATCGACAAGGCCGGCCTCTACATGATGTCGCGCGTATGGGACAACGGCTTCCGCCAGATCACGACGTCGGACCGCCCGATAAACGCTCCGCGTGATCTGGACGGCATGAAGATCCGCGTGCCGGTGAGCCGGCTGCCGATCGGCCTGTTCGAGGCGCTCGGTGCGACCCCGACCGGAATGCAGTTCAGCGAAGTATATACGGCCCTGCAGACCCACGTCGTCGACGGCCAGGAAAATCCGCTGCCCATCATCGAGGCCTCGAAGCTCTATGAAGTGCAGAACTTCACGAGCATCACCAACCATATCTGGGACGGATTCCTGTTCGTGGCCAGCGGGGCAGCCTGGTACCGGCTGCCGCCGGACATCCGCCGGATCGCCGAGGCGACGTTCAACCGTTGCGCCCTGGCGCAGCGTGCCGACATCGCCGCGTTGAACGCCTCGGTGCGCACGATGCTGACGGCGCACGGTATGCACTTCGTCGAGCCGGATCCTGCGCCGTTCAAGGCCGTGCTCAGGCAAAAGGGATTTTACCGTTTGTGGAGGGAGAGATTTGGTGGGGCCGCTTGGAGCCGTCTCGAACGATATGTCGGCCGCCTTGTCTGAGGCTTCCCCGTTGCAGGCACGCGCAAGACGGCTGGAGCAAGCGGTCGCGCTTGCGGCGGAAGTGCCGGGCGCCGTCCTGATCGCGGTCGAAGTGGTGGTGCTGTTCGCAGGCGTCGTGTTCCGTTACCTGCTGCAGGCGCCATTGCTGTGGTCCGACGAACTGGCGGGCATTCTGTTCCTGTGGCTTTCGATGCTCGGGGCGGTGGTTGCCCAACATCAGGGCGCGCATATGCGGCTCACCATCCTGGTGGGGCTGGCGCCGCCCGGATGGCAGAAGCGCATCGAAGCCTTCTCCTCACTGGTTGTGATCGTCTTTCTGGCCGCATTGCTGCGGCCTGCCTGGGACCACGCCGTCGCCGAGCTGAGCATCATCACGCCGGCATTGGAGGTGCGCGACGCCTTCAAGGCCGCGGCGATATTCGTCGGCACGGCGATGATGCTGGCGATCGCCGTTCTGCAGCTGATGCAGCGGGTGCGGCTTCGCGATCTCGTTCCCCCTGCCGCCGTCATCGCCGCCGCGGCGCTGGCGTTGTGGTTTTTCAGCCCTCAGTTTGCGGCGATGGAAAACTGGAGTCTGCTGGTGTTTTTCGCGGCGGGCGTGACGCTGCTGGTGTTTGCCGGCGCACCGATCGCAATCGCCTTCGGGCTCGCAACGCTGGCCTATCTTCAATTCGCCACCACCACGCCGATGATCATCGCCGCGATCTGCATCGACGAAGGCATGTCGGGCTTCCTGCTGCTGTCCATTCCGCTGTTCGTGCTGCTTGGCTTGATGATTGAGGCGACGGGGCTGGCGGCGGCGTTGGCACGCTTCCTGTCGGCGCTGGTTTCGCATGTCCGCGGCGGCATGTCGTACGTGCTGATCGCGGCGATGTACCTCGTGTCGGGCATTTCCGGTTCGAAGGCGGCCAACATGGCCTCGATCGCCCCAGTGCTGCTGCCCGAGATGCAGCGCCGCGGCCAGTCACCGGGCGAGTTGATCGGATTGCTGTCGGCATCCGCCGCCATGGGCGAAACGATCCCACCTTCCATCGTGCTGATCGCGGTGGGCTCGGTGACCGGCGTTTCCATTGCGGCGCTGTTCAACGGCGGCCTGCTTCCCGCCGCCATCGGCGCGGCCGGGCTCATGGTGGTGGCGTGGTTCCGTTCACGCTCCGAGGACATGCGCGGCGTTCGGCGCCCCCCGCTGCGCGAGATCATGAAGGCTTCGCTCGCGGCGCTGGCACCACTGCTGTTGCTGGTCGTAATCCGCATGGCGGTCGTGACAGGCGTGACCACGGCGACGGAGGTTTCGACCATCGGCGTGGCCTACACGCTATTCGTTTCGATTGTGATCTATCGCAGTTTCCGGCGCGAGCGGGTCTGGCCGATGCTGCGTGAGACGCTGTCGTTGTCGGGTGCGATCATGATCATCCTCGGTACCGCCACGGCGATGGCGTGGGCCCTGACGCAATCGGGATTCTCGCACCAGCTCGCCGCCGCGATGCAGGCGATTCCCGGCGGAAGGATCGGCTTCATGGCGCTGTCGATCGTCGTGTTCGCGGTGCTCGGCAGCATTCTGGAGGGCATTCCCGCCATCGTGGTGTTCGCGCCGCTGCTGTTCCCGATCGCCAAGACGATGGGCATCGCCCCCGTCCACTATGCGATCGTGATGGTGCTGTCGATGAGCCTTGGGCTGTTCACGCCTCCCTTGGGCATCGGTTTCTACCAGGCTTGCGCCATCGGTCGGGTGCAGCCCGCCGCCGCCATGAGGGCGATCTGGATCTATATGCTGGCAATCCTCGCTTCGGTCGTCATTGTGGCGGCGGTGCCGTGGCTGACGGCTCCGGGGTTCTGAAGGCACGCAAGACGCAAGACGGTTGTGAGCGCTCCCAGATTGCGGGTGCGCCGGGCCCCCGCATTTACGATGTATGGGAAAATTTCGAACGTTCAAAAGGTTACGCTCGCCACACCAAGGGCGCGCAGTTCCCAACATTCGATATGATACAAAAGCCACAACGTAACAAGAATAGCGGTTCAGAACTCACGGAAGCGCCATAACCTACTTGTCATACATGAGAAATTGATGACGATACGTAATGGCTGATGATGATCGATACCGATCAATCGGGAGAGGGAGGAAAATAATGGACCTTAAAGTCAAGTTGCTTGCGGGGGCGGCTGTTCTCGCCGGCGCGGTAACCGCTATTCCCGCAAGTGCACAAACGGGGAGTCAGGTCGAGACGGTCGTCGTGACCGGCGTGCGGGCCAGCTTGGAATCGGCGCTCGCGATTAAGCAGAACTCGACGGAGATCATCGACTCGATCGTCGCGACCGACATCGGCAAGCTGCCCGATCAGACGGTCGCCGACGCTCTGCAGCGCATCACCGGCGTGCAGATCATGCGCGACTTCGGTGAAGGCGGCGCCGGCCAGAATGCGGGCTCGGGCATTGCCATCCGCGGCCTCAGTCAAGTCGAAATGACGGTGAATGGCCAGGAGGTTCTGACCGCGTCTGGCGTACGCACCTACGACCTCGAGGACATGCCGTCCGAACTCGTCGCCGGCATCGACGTCTACAAGACGCCGTCGGCGCATCTCGATGAAGGCGGACTGGGCGGCCTTATCAACATTCGCACGCTGCGGCCCTTTGATTTTGATGGGGCCGAGGTCGCAGCGCATGCTGATCTGAACTATGGCAGCCTTATCGACGCGGTTCGTCCGGCCGGATCGGTTCTGCTCAGCGATCGCTGGAACACCAGCATCGGTGAGTTTGGCGCCCTGATCGACTTTTCATATCAGGATCGCGCGATCCGCCAAGACTATGCAAGCGCCGGCGCTCCGGTGGTCAACGACTGCACGGTCATCAATCCGTCCAGCGCGACGTGGCCGGCCAACACAACGGTCGTGAACGGCACGACGACGACTACAACCAGCTATTCCTGCACCGGGACCACGACCAAGGTCACGACGCCATCGGGCACGACTTCGACGACGGCCAACGCTGTGGCCGGCACCACTCTGCTTTACACGCCGAACGGCGTTTACGTTCCCGATTACCGGGCGACGCGCGCGCGCATGGGCCTGAACGCCGCGATCCAGTGGCAGCCGATTTCCACCCTCGAATTCTATGCCGAGGCGAATGACAGCCGCTTGGCGACGTATCAGAACCAGCCGACTTATGACGCCGCCTTGTCAGGCAGCCAGGCGTATTCGGTGCTTGGCAGCTTTACGGCGACTTCGGGCACCAACTTCGCGGCATCCGGCTCCTACGGCCCGCTGCCGGCAGCGTCGAATATCGTATTCACCTCGATCATGGGTGCCCGCGACAGCACCGAATACAACCAGGACTACACGATTGGCGGCAAATGGAATGCCACCAGCGACTTCATCGTCACCGGCAGCGTGAACTGGCAGAAGTCCACCTACCTGCTGAACGTCGCTTATGGGTATTTGTACGCGCCGGGCGAGACCTGGACGTTCAATTTCAGCGGCAAGGCGCCGTCGAACTTGATGACGGCCGGTCCCGATCTCACCGCTTTTGCCAGCTACGTGGACTACACCCCGGCGACCACCGCGGGCATCAGCTACACCCAGCAGAACTACCACGCGCAGAACATCGCCGAACAGATGGACGCTCAGTGGTTGACCAAATTGGGGCCGTTCAACGAGTTCGATTTTGGCGTCCGCTACTCCGACCACGACGCGATCTTCAATCAGACCGCCGGTTATACGCCGTCGGCGCCCAGCGCGACCCCGAATTCGAGCTTGTACGAACTGGTCGATACCCAAAACATGTCGGGCGTGACCAACCAGGTCACCAAGTTTTGGGTGTTCAAGCCAAATCTGCTGCGCGAGAATTACGCCAACGAGGCGGCTCTGCTCGGGAACACCACTTACGCGTTGCCGCATTTCCCGACCAACCCGTCGAGCAACTTGTACTCGATGTCCGAACGCCTGCTTTCCGGTTACGTCGAGGCCAAGATGGACCTCGGCAGCCTGGACGGCGACTTTGGCATCCGCTTTGTCAACACCAACCGGTCGGCGTCGGGCACCATCACTTGTGCCGCGTGCACTCCGGTCTATTCGCCTGTCACGTATCATCTAAGCCACACCGATATACTGCCGAGCGTGAACCTGCGGTTCCACTTCACCGACGAATTGCAGCTGCGTTTTGCGGCATCGCGGACGATGACAAGGCCGAACTTCAGTTCGATGAATCCGAACACGACCTTGAATTTGGGAAGCCTCAGCGGGTCGAAGGGCAACATCAATCTGCCGGCGATGTATTCGTCCAACTACGATCTGTCGTTGGAAGATTACTTCAGCAAGACGGGCTCGGTGTACATCGCGGCGTTCTCCAAGTCGGTGCACAACTTCCCGTATAGCAGCTCCTATCCGGAAACCATCGGCGGCGTGGCATACACGATCAGCGAGTCTCTGGCGAGCCCGGCCGGCGGCAGCATCCGCGGCTTCGAACTCGGCTACACGCAGTTCTATGACTTCCTGCCCGGCCTCTGGAAAGGCCTCGGACTGCAAGCCAACTACACGTATGTGGACAGCGAGCAGCCTTACTACATCGGCAACGCACTGGCGCAGACCACGACACTGCCGAACCTGTCAAAGCACAGCTTCAACCTGATCGGCATGTACGAGCTCGATCCGGTCTCGATCCGCGTGGCGTACACGTGGCGCAGCAGCTTCCTCCAGTCGTTGTACACGGGCGATAACGTGGGCAACGTTCCGGTCAAGGAAGCGGGCTTCGGCTGGCTTGATGCGTCGTTCACCTACAACTTCACCGACCAGATCGCCGGCTACCTGCAGGGTCAGAACCTGCTGAACACCATGCAGCATACCTATTACGGCGTCTCTTACAGCCCGGCGAACTTCTACTTGAATGACCGCCAGATCATCATTGGTGTGCGGTACAAAATGTAAGTGCGTTATGAAAAGCAATTAATCCCTTCTCCTCCCGGCGGCTGATGAAATGTCAGCCGCCGGGTTTGTTTTCTTCTAGACTGGAACAGCAATGCTGATCGGATCGACAAGGCGCGAGGCGCTGACGGGGGCCTTAAGCGTCGCCGTTGCGGCGGGCATGTTTGCGGTTGCCGGTGCCCGCGCAGTCCGTGGGCGCGGCCTGGCGCCGTTCCGCACGCCTTATAAGTACGGCAAACTGATCCTCGGGCCGTCCGGCGTCGCCGCCAGCTTCGACGAAAAGTCGGTCGACTGCCCGTTCGTGTTCTCGGCCGACGGCCGCTTCTACATGACCTATGTCGGCTTCGACGGCACCGGTTACCAGACCGGCCTTGCCGAATCCGACGACCTCGTGAACTGGCGTCGAGCGGGGCTAATCATGGCGCGCGACCCGTCCTCGCCGATCACGCGCTACAACGTCGCCCTGATGTGCATTCTCAGGAACGACGCGCTCACGGGAGCCGCGCCGCTCAAGAAGGTGGGCGGCCGTTATTTGGGCGCCTGGCACGCCTATCCCAACCCCGGCTACGAGCAGGGCCCTGCCGTCATCGGACTGGCCTGGAGCGACGACCTGCACCATTGGCAGCGTGACGATCCCATTCTTACGCCGGAAGGCGGCGCGGAGTGGGAGGCGGGCGGCCTCTACAAACCCTACCTCGTGAAGGCGCACGATACATATTATATGTTCTACAACGCCAAGAATTCCGCCGAGCGCGGCTGGCACGAACAGACCGGCGTGGCGGCGTCGAAGGACCTGAAGACTTGGACGCGCTATCCGGGCAATCCGATCATCAGGAACGGCCCGCCGGGCTCCTGGGATGCGCGCTTCGCCAGCGATCCGGCCGTGCTGCGGCTCGGCAAATTGTGGGTGCTCTACTATTACGGCCTGGCCACCGACGGCAAAGCGCGCGATCTCTTGGCGCTGGGCACGGACCCGTATCATTTCAAGAAGGTGCCGGAGATCATGATCGACGTCGGGCCGCCGGGCTCGATCGATGAGGATTACGCGCACAAGCCGTCACTGATCTCGTGGCGAAGGGACCTCTATCATTTCTATTGCGCCGTATCCGGAAAATGGCCGAACGACCTGAGAGGCATCGCGGTCGCAAGATCGCGCCGATGGAGCTGATGGTGGCCTTCGCAGTGATGAGAGAGCAGACGGCATGAGAGGAGCGCGAATGCGTCATCGCTGAGCAACGCTGTACGATGACAGAGTTGAAGGCGGCGTCGCGGTGGCAGAAAAACAGTGGGCTCTGACGACAATGGACAAGACACAACCTACAATCGGTGTGTTTGGCATCGGTCTGGACACCTACTGGCCGCAATTTGCCGGCCTCGAACACCGCTTGCAGAAACATCTCGCCCGGGTCGAACAGATCGTCCGCGGTTGCGGCGCCGAAGTGTTCAACGCTGGCCTGATCGATTCGGTCGACAAAGCGTTTGAGGCCGGTCACGCCTTCCGCAAGGCCGATGTCGACCTGATCTATCTATATGCGACCACCTACGCGCTTTCGTCGACGGTGCTGCCGGTCGTGCGGCGCGCCAAAGTGCCGGTCGTCGTCCTGAACCTCCAGCCGGACGCTGCCATCGACTACGCGAAGTTCAATGCGATGGGCGACAGGACACAGATGACGGGCCACTGGCTGGCCTATTGCGCTGCTTGTCCCGTTCCCGAGGTGGCGAATGTGTTGGCTCGGGCCGGGATACCGTTCCATCAGATCACCGGCGTGCTGGAGGGAGATGCTTATGTTCTGAGTGAGATCACAGGCTGGATAGAGGCAGCGCGCGTTGCGTACACCATGCAGCACAACCGGCTGGGGCTGATGGGTCGTTACTACAACGGCATGCTCGATATCTACAGCGACCTCACTCTGCAATGCGCCACCTTCGGTGGGAGTATCGATATCATCGAGATCGATGAATTGGCGGCGATTTGCGGAACAGTCAAACCGGAAGAAATCAAGGAACGTGTCACACTCTTCCATCGCGAATTCGACGTCCAGCCGGATTGCGACTCGGGCGAATTGAGGCGGGCGGCAAAGACCTCGGTGGCGCTTGATCGTCTCGTCGAAAAGCACAAGCTCGGCGCGATGGCATATTACGTGGAAAGCGTGCCTGGCCACACGAACGAAGATGTCATCTCATCCGTGATCCTGGGATGCTCGTTGCTCACTGCACGAGGTGTGCCGGTCGCAGGCGAATATGAGGTCAAGAATGCGCAGGCCATGAAAATCATGGACACATTCGGTGCTGGTGGATCGTTCACCGAATATTATGCCGTCGATTTCAACGATGACATCGTCCTGATGGGGCACGACGGGCCGGGACATATCGGGATCGCCGAAGGCAAGACGAAGGTCCGCCCCTTGCAGGTTTATCATGGCAAGGTGGGCAAAGGCCTCAGCGTGGAGATGTCGGTTCGCCATGGCCCGGTGACTTTGCTGTCCGTGGTGGAACGCAAGGGCGGGACCCTGGCACTGCTCGTAGCGGAGGCGGAATCGGTATCCGGTCCCATTCTGCAAATTGGCAACACCAATAGCCGTTACCGCTTCCCGCTCGGTGCGCGGGGCTTCATCGAGTCATGGAACGCCCACGGACCCGCTCATCATTGTGCCGTGGGCACGGGCCATATTGCCGGCAAAATCGAGAAGCTCGGAAAGATCCTTGGGATCGAAACCATACGGGTGTGTTGAGCGGGTACCGGGGAGAACTATGTATGAGTATGTTCGAGACCTTTGGAAAATCTGCCGCTTCGGCGGTGCGCATGCCGAACACACTGAAGAAGCTTGAACGCCTCAACGCGGCGCTGCAGCATCGCGAGCCCGACCGCGTGCCGATCAGCGATTTCTTCTGGGGCAGCTTCACCAAGCGCTGGCGCAAGGACCTCGGCCTGCCCGACGACGCCGATCCCTATTACCACTACGACCTCGACTGGATCACCACGGTGCCCAACATGGATCCGTGGATCCGGCCGTTCGAAACGCTGTCGGAAACCGCCGAAGAAGTCGTCGTCAAGACCGGTTTCGGCGCCATCATGCACAAACACTACAATTTCCCGATGCCGGAATTCCGCGCCTGGGAAATCGACACCTTCGAGAAGCTGGAAAAGGCCGAATTCGACGATCCGTGCGACCGGCGCCGGTTCTTCAGCGCCGGCGACAACCAGATTGCCGGCGTCGGCGACGGCTTCCAGCGCAATTCACCGCCTTGGATCGGCACCGTCAAATCGCTGCGGCCCGACTTTCCCGTCTACGGCAGCATGATCGAGGTCAGCGAATGCCTGACGCGGCTGATTGGCCAGTACAACACCATGCTGTGGATGGGCGAATATCCCGATCGCATGGGCGAGGTCATCAACCGGATCGGCGCCTATTACCTCGAATGCGCCAAGGCCGAGATCGAGGCGGGCAAGGGCCTGCTCGACGGCTTCGTTGTCTGGGGCGACGTCGCCTACAAAAAGGGCTTGTTCTTCTCGCCCGTTTATTGGCGAAAGTACTTCAAGCCCTGGGTCGCGCAAATGGTGGAGGTTGCCCACGCCAACGACCTGCCGGTGATCTACCACGGCTGCGGCAACGTGAAGGCGATCTTCAAGGACTACATCGACGTCGGAATCGACGGATACAACCCGCTGGAGGTCAAGGCCGGACTCGACGTCCTCGATTTGCGCCGGCAGTACGGCCACGGCATGGCCTTCTGCGGCAACAGCGATGTGCAGGTCTGGGAATCCGGCGACCGCGATGCGATCCGGCGCGAAGTCCTGCGCAAGCTGAATGCGGCGCGCGGCGGCGGCTACGTGTTCCTCTCCGACCACTCGGTGACGAGCGGCGTGTCGGGGCAAACCTACGATTACATCGTGAAGCTGGTTCGCGAATACGGGAATTATCCGCTCAAGCTGGGCGAGTTCGACGAGATCGTCTGAATCATGATCACCCCTTTTCCTCTGCTCGGGGTTGGGTTTCACTCCGTCGGTGCGTTCTTCGCAGCCAACTGCTATTCGCCGCAGAAATACGCGAAGCGGTGGTCCTGGGAAATCTACTGGATGACCCAGGCGGCGTGGTGCTGGCTGTTGTGGCCCGTCATCGGTGCGCTCATCACGATTCCCCATCTGGCCAGGGTGCTCGGCGCGGCGCCGAAGATCCTGATGCTTTATTCCTTCCTGATGGGCGTCGCCTATGGCATCGGGGGCACTGCGTTCAACATCTCCATCCGCTACATCGGATACGGCCTCACCTACGCCATTGCAGTTGGGCTTTCGAGCGTTCTCGGCACGCTGGTCCCGCCGCTGGTTCGCGGGCAGTTCGAAGGCATCGTAACCCGGACCGGCTCGTTCTGGGTGCTGGCGGGCGTGGCGGCGGGTGCGGCAGGCATCGCGCTGTGCGGAGCGGCAGGGCATTTCAAGGAGCGCGATCTCAAGGAGGCCGTCGGCACCACCGCCGGCTTCTCAATGATGAACGGCCTGCTCCTGTCGCTGCTCGCGGGCGTGTTGTCGGCGGTCTACGGCTTTGCGCTGGAAGTGATGGCGCCGGTCGCCGACATCGCCGAGCAATACGGTGCCGGCGTCTGGAAGGGAAACGTCGCTTATCTCTTCGCCAACACCGGAGCGTTCGTCACCGCGCTGGCCTACAGCGCAGGCCTCGCCTGGAAGAACCGATCGTTCGGCGAGCTGGTTTCGATTTCCGGAGATGACGGGCGATCACGCCTGCGCTCCAACTACCTGCTGGCGTTCCTGACCGGCACGCTGTGGTACGGACAATTCTTCTTCTACAATCTCGGCCACGTCCACCTAGGCACGCACTATTCGTTCTCCAGCTGGGCGATCCACATGATCATGCTGGTGCTGTTCAGCAATCTTGTGGCGATCTACTTCATGGAATGGAAAGGCTGCAGCGCGCGCACCAAGACTACCATCGGCGTGGGCTTGGCGGTGCTGTGTGTTGCCGTTCTGTCCCTGACCTACGGCAACTACATCGGCGAGCAGGCGCCCTGACCGATAACAAGCGGGAGAAAAACCATGACAGACCTCCAACCGCTGTACGACGCGATCCTCACGGGTGACGCGAAGACTGCAAGATCGACTACGGAAGCCGCGTTGCTCGCCGGCGTGGAGCCGCTGAAGCTGGTTCAGGAGCACATGATGCCGGCAATGGACGAGGTGGGCCGCCGTTTCGAGGAGAACGAGTACTTCGTGCCCGAACTGCTGCTGGCCGCGCGTGCCATGAAGACGTGCCTCGAACTGATCCGGCCGCTGCTGACTTCCGGCGGCGTCGAGCCGACCGGGCGCGTGGTGATCGGAACCGTCGCGGGCGACCTGCACGACATCGGCAAGAACCTGGTGGCCGCGATGCTGGAAGGCGGCGGCTACGAGGTGATCGACTTGGGCGTCAATGCCGATCCCGCCAAGTTCGTCGCGGCGGTCAAGGAGCACGGCGCCAAGATCGTCGCCATGTCTGCGCTGCTGACGACGACCATGCCGTCGATGAAGACGACGATCGACGCCCTCAAGCAGGCGGGCCTGCGCGATCAGGTGAAGATCATGATCGGCGGCGCCCCTACCAGCCAGCGGTACGCCGATGAGATCGGCGCCGACGGCTACAGCGACAGCGCGGTCGCGGCGGTGGGAATCGCCCGCCAGCTTGCAGGTTGATCGCCAGTATCCCAACAGTGTCGGCGTTGCTCGGGGTTTCCATGATTACGTTCGACCGCCTTTGCATCGATCAACCGGATGATCTGCTGTTCGGGATCGCTCCGCATCCGCTGGCCACCAGGAACGGCATGGTGATCGGCGGGGGGACGGTCTACCCCGAGATCAACTTCACCCTGCCGCCGATGCTGGTGGAGGAATCCACGATGCCGGAGATCCGGCGGCAGTACCGCGAGATCGGCACAGGCGTGTGTCGGCGGGCGGCCGAGCTGGAAGCGCCCGGCTTGGTCATCGAGTTCGAGACGTTGCCGCCGATGACCGAGAAGCCGGCCCGGGCGATCGAACTGACCCGCATTCTGCTGGGCGAAATGGCGAAGGCCGGGGCGAAAAGCGGCCTGAAATCGGTGCTGCGGATCACGCCCAACGACCTGCGCGAGATGGTGCGGCCGCCGCGCATGCGCAGCGGCGCGCTGTACGAAAGCATGCTAGAGACGTTCGACGGCTGCGCGGCCGCCGGGGCCGAGTTGCTGAGCATCGAATCCGTCGGCGGCAAGGAACTCCACGACGAAGCCCTGATGATGTGCGACATCGAGGGCGTGCTGTTCTCCCTCTGCGTTCTGGGCGTGCGCGACATGCACTTCCTGTGGAGCGCGCTCGGCGCGATCGCCCGCAAGCACAATGCGCAATGCGCAGGCGACACGGCCTGCGGCTTTGCCAACACCGCGATGGTGCTCGCCGAGCAGAAGATGATCCCGCGCGTCTTCGCGGCCGTGGTGCGCGCCATATCGGCTGTGCGTTCGCTCGTCTGCCACCAGCAGGGCGCGGTGGGACCCGGCAAGGACTGCGGCTACGAAAACCCGATTCTGAAGGCCATCACCGGCTTTCCGATGGCGATGGAAGGCAAGACTTCGGCCTGCGCGCATTTGAGCCCGCTCGGCAACATCGCCGCCGCCGCCTGCGACACCTGGAGCAACGAGTCGGTGCAGAACATCCGCCTCCTCGGCGGCATGGCGCCGACGTGCTACGTCGAACAGCTCGTCTACGACTGCCGCGTGATGAACCGGGCGCTGGCCGAAGGGCGCGGCGCGGCGCTTCAGTATCGCAAGCTGCTGGTGGATTCCGACGCCGCGCTCGATCCGCAGGCGATGGTCCTGACGCCCGAAAGCGCGCTCGCCATCGGCCGCGCGATCGTCGAAGCCGACACGCCGCTCGAGGCGGGCAAGGCCGCCGCGCTGACCGCGCTGGAAATTCTTTCCTCGGCTCAAGGGCAAGGGCGGCTGAAGATCCTGCCGCGCGAACTGCCGTGGATCGATCGTATCCGCGACGTCGTGGAGCAGGTTCCTGCCGACGAATCGAATTTCGTCGCCCGGATGATGGAAAGGGTCGATCAGACCAAGTTCGTGGCTGCAGACTACGGGCTTTCGTAACTGCTCATTCGGCTGCGAGGGCCAATGCTGCGGGCTGCGGCGACGGGACCGTGACGGTGATCAACTTGATGCCGCCGCGCTCGATCGTCTGCGCATCGCGGTCGCGGATGTGCTCATCGGTGACCATGAAGGATACCTTTTCCAGGCTGCACAGCAGATAGCCGGCCGAAACGGAAAGCTTGCTGCTTTCGGCCGGCACCACCAGCTCATCGGCGCGAGCGTCGACAATCCTGACGCCTTCATACCAAGTCCCGCCGCTGCCAAGGTGTTGCATGCTTCGCGGCAGCGCTGCCGAGTCCACTTCATGCGCAATGCGCTGGCCCATGCAGGACGCCAGGGCCGGCGTGTCGTGTCCGCCTTTATCGGCACGGCCTTCGTCCAGGAGGACGCCGACGCGGCCAAAGCTCAATGGCGGTCCGTGGTCGCATGACATCCGGCCAATTCCGCCGGAGAGCACGAGCGCCTCGCGCTCCTGCACCACGCTCAGGGACACGATCCAAAACCGCCCCAGCAGACTACTTCTTTTCTGTGCACCGGGCAGGGTAGGGGGTAGCTTCGCGCCTCGGATTTCCTGGATCCAGCGACAACGGTGGAAATCCGCTGCCGGGATGGCTAAATGGGCGCCGAAACGGGCACCGACCAAAAAAAACTGCGCAGCAAGTACGCAGGTAAAATGATATCGAAATTCTGCAAGGAAATCAGATAGAGGGCCGGCCCGTAGATCGTTTTCTAGGAAAAGCGTTCGGCGCGACCGGGCCATGAGCTTGAGCAATACGCTCGGCCCGTCGGCTCGGCACGTTAGGTGCGCGTGTAAAGGCGTTCGTCCCACCACACCGGCTTCGGCGAAGTGTGGGTTATGGATTTCGCATCCGGATGTTGGGGGTTGATCAGGAAATTCTGCTCAATGCGAGCGGGGAGCGATGGCACGATGAGGAGGACCGAACGCTTCTGGTCGCACCAATCCTGTCCGAAGGACTTGCAGATCGTTTCGTCGCGCGAGTCCCATCCCGGATGTGCGGCGGTCTGAAAGATCTCGTAGCTGATGCCATTCGGTATTGTGATGCAGATGTAGTGCTGGTTTGCCGGTAGAACCAGATTGCTGTGGACCAGTTTTTCGAGCATCGCGGTTGAATAATGCTCCGATGCGTAGATGAGAGGGCTGGTGGGCGTATTCCAGCGCCCCGGATAAAGACGTGCCCCCTCGGAATCGTAAATCGGAAAAGCGCCTTCCGGGTCGCCAATGCGATAGCACCTCAATACCCGGTCGGTTTGCTGCACCATTTACACGCCGCCGCCATAGCCTGCCCGCCCCAACAGGTTCATCACGACGTCTGCTCCCGGCCCCGTAGCCAAGGCGACGTCAAGAGGGACCTTGCTGTCCAGCATCATGTGCGGCCGCGAGAGGAACTCGCGTGCCTTTTCCTTGTCGTGGAATATCTCGACGGCAAACGCAAAGACTTTGGCAATGCGCGCGAGCCGATCGCTTTCCTCGGCCGTGAGCGGTTTCTTATCCCGCCGTCTGCGCTCCAAGGTCGGCTTGGGCACGACGCGGTAGGTGAATCGGCGGACATCGTTGGGGCACAGTTCGCCTGCAAACTTGTCCAGAGCCGAAACAGGAAATCCCGCTTCGACCGAGTAGGCCAGGGCGAGGGGAGACACACCGAATTTGGCTCGTTTTACGCCGAGTAGGCTCTCGATCACCTGCGCTTTGTAGCTCACGGTTGCCTCCGCCTCACATGAGGCTAATATGTGCATCAATCGATGCAAGGTCAAGCGGCGTCGCGATCGATAGAGTGGCCTCTCAGCCACGCCAAAGCGCTACGTTAGCTTTGCAGTTCGGAATCGCTTCGAAGGGAGGAGGCAGTGCTTCAACTGCGCAGGGACTGCACGGATTTTGCGCGAATTTGTTCTCCGTTTGGGTCCGTTGCCCGCCTGTTCCTTCCCCTCGCGTTCCCTAACGGTTCTTGTTCGACGGGGTGCAAGTCGTTGAATATTTTGAAGAAATCTGGTGCCGGAGGTGAGAATCGAACTCACGACCTACCCCTTACCAAGGCGCTTGATCACGCAGCTTTTCCTTTCTTTTTCAAAGACTTGGCCTTCTTTGGTTCTGGTGTGCACGGCTTCTGCACACTTGGCAGCCTGTCGACCGCGGCGGCGGTCTCGCCAGGGACCACGTGGGCGTATCGAAGCACCGAGTTCACGCTTTTCCAGCCACCGTCTTCCATCAGGCCCCGCAGATCACGGTGGGCATACCGCCTGAGCCAAGTTGCGTAGGTGTGACGACCGAGCTTGTGAGGGCTGAGGTACGGGACGCCAGCCTTCTTGCAGGCGTTCCGGAGCGGTCTGTGGACGTGGCACTTGTCCGACCAGTGGAACATGGCCCCAGTGCGCTCCTTGGCCGGCACGCCTGTCAGCTCGTCGTAGAGCGGGTCAGGGATATGGGCCGTACGGAGTTCGCCATTCTTGGTCTGGCCGAGGCTCAAGGTGCGATGGTCTAGATCGACGTCGCTATCCCAGTTCAGCCGTAGCGCCTCCGATAACCGGGCTCCGGTGTAAACGATCACCAGCACGAAGCGGCGGAGGGCAGGGGAGCACGCCGGCAGCAGTTTGCGGACGTTTTCCGGCGGCGCCCACTGGACCGGCGAGGATTTGACCTGCGGATGTTTGATCTTTTTGAGCCGCAATTCCCATTTTTCGGCCGCGTGGTTGAGAACAGCGCACAGGGGGACATAGGCTTGCCGCTTTCGCGTGGCGTTGCCTGCGTTGGGATAGAGCTTCACGGCTGCTTCGTCGGCTTCAGGTTGCCCAATCGTGGCGATAGGTTTGGTACCGAAATGACCGATCAACAAAGACCACTTGCCCGTCTTCTCATCACGCGTTCCGAGATAGCGAGCCTCCCCGCCAACCTCTAGGTAGGACACGGCCGCTTCGAGGAAGGTGATCGTGGCACCAGCCCCGAAGATGCTGCGGTCGAGAAGCTCTTTTTCGCGCTTGATCCGGAAGGCTTCCGCCGTGGCACGGTCGTCAGTACCAGTAGTCTCGAATACAGCTTGGCCTCGGACGGTGCCCCGGATGTACCAGTGCTCCGAGCGTTTCGGGTATCGTTTGAGCTTGAGGGGCATCTCAGGACCTCGTACAGGCGCGCAAGATCAGCATCAGAGATGATGATCTTTCGCCCCACTCGCGCGCAATACGAATGTTCTTGTGCAATGCGGCTCAGCGTCTTTGTTGACACTCGCAACGCGTCGGCCGCTTCCTTTAAAGTATGACATCGAGAGTGCATTAGCTTCCGCAGGCGTGGCAGAGATTGGATTGATGCATCTCACCATCAGAGTCGCGCTGTGCTGAAAACAAGTCAATTGTATATTTGATTTGGTTTGCAAGGCCAGAGCGCAGCTTAGCGCACTGCATCGCAGCGAAGCGTACCAACGGGTAGGCTGGCGTAGTTCGATAATGCATCGCTGAGAAGTGTTGGTGACCGAAAGATGTCTGCAAAGCAGAGTGCGATCTCTGGTCTTTGCGCATCATGCAAGACGATCATCCGATCAGGTTGGCGATTGCATTCGGCTCGACATCCATCAGAAATGCGCAAAGGCGGAGCCCCCCAAAAGCCTCCTTGACAAACGGCGGTCTGCAAGACCAGCGCACTGCCTAGCTCACATCCTGCAGAGTTTTGGCAGCATCTCCGACGACGCCAAACGGTGGGCAGATACGGGTGATCGCGATCGGACAAAACGCCAATTGACTTGCGTTTTGTCATGGCCGTACGTGCATCCGAACCAGCACGATGCGCGAAACCGGCGCGGAGGAGTTCTTCCCTATGTCTCAGACACATGAAGTCGAACACATGTGCGTCGTCGCCAAAGGTCCTAATCACGGGCCTGCACCGATCCCGCAGGAGGGACGCTGGACCAAGGCGAAAGAGATCAAGGACATCTGCGGCCTGACGCATGGCGTCGGCTGGTGCGCGCCGCAGCAGGGGGCGTGCAAGCTCACGCTCAATGTCAAGAACGGCTTCATTGAAGAGGCGCTGGTCGAAACGGTGGGATGCACCGGCATGACCCATTCGGCCGCGATGGCCGCGGAGATTCTTCCCGGCAAGACCATCCTCGAAGCGCTCAACACCGACCTGGTGTGTGATGCGATCAACGTCGCGATGCGCGAGCTCTTCCTTCAGATCGTCTATGGGCGCAGCCAGACCGCCTTCTCGGAGGGCGGGCTTCCCATCGGCGCGGGTCTCGAAGATCTCGGGAAGGGCCTGCGCAGTGTCACCGGCACGATGTACGGCACCTCGGCCAAAGGCGTTCGCTACCTGGAAATGGCCGAGGGCTATGTGACCGAAATCGCGTTGGACGCCGACAACGAGGTCATCGGTTACAAGTTCGTCAATCTGGGCGTGATGATGGACAACATCGCCAAAGGCATGGATGCCGGTGAGGCGCTGTTGAAAGCCTCCGGCAGCTACGGGCGTTTCGCCGAAGCCGCCCGCGTCATCAACCCCCGCAAGGAATAGGAGTGCGATATGGCTTCGTTCGAAGGTTACGATCGGCGCATCGCCCAGATCACGAAATTCCTTGCCGCCAACGGGATCGCTTCGCTGGAAGCAGCGGAGAAGACGTGTCTTGACCGCTCGGTCGACGTCCGCAAGATCGTGAAGTCCATCCAGCCCATCTCGTTTGAGAACGCCGGCTGGGCCTATCTGGTCGGCGCGGCCGTTGCGATCCACAAGGGCCAGAAAGCCGCCACGGAAATCGCCAAAACGCTGGGCGAGGGGCTGCAAGCCTTCTGCATCCCAGGGTCCGTCGCCGACGACCGCAAGGTCGGGCTGGGTCACGGCAATCTCGCTTCGATGCTGCTGCGCGAGGAGACCGCCTGTTTCGCCTTCTGCGCCGGCCATGAGTCATTCGCGGCGGCGGAGGGCGCCATCGGGCTGGCGCGCTCGGCCAACAAGGCCCGCACCAAGCCGCTGCGCGTCATTCTCAACGGTCTGGGCAAGGACGCGGCCCAGATCATCTCGCGCGTGAACGGCTTCACTTATGTGAAGACGGAATTCGATTACGCGACGGGCAACGTGGCGGTGGTCCAGACCAAAGCCTATTCAAAGGGCGAACGGGCGGCGGTGCGCTGCTACGGCGCCGATGACGTCCGCGAGGGCGTCGCCATCATGCACCTGGAGGAAGTTGACGTCGCCATCACGGGCAACTCGACCAACCCGACGCGTTTCCAACATCCCGTGATGGGCGTCTACAAGAAAGAGCGTTTGCTGCAAGGCAAGCCGTTCTTCTCGGTGGCCTCCGGCGGCGGCACCGGCCGTACGCTGCATCCCGACAACATGGCGGCGGGCCCGGCTTCGTACGGCATGACCGACACGATGGGCCGTATGCACTCCGACGCCCAGTTCGCGGGCTCGTCTTCGGTCCCCGCGCACGTCGAGATGATGGGGCTGATCGGGATGGGGAACAACCCGATGGTCGGTGCCTCGGTCGCCGTTGCCGTGGCCGTCGAACAGGCTATGCGGTGAAGTCTGCCCAAAAAAAGCGGACTTGGGTGCAATTTCAGACTAACGAGCATCACTGATGCGGTGCGATGATCGCTGCGTCCGGCGTCCGGCCACGACGAACAGTGGGATCGCTGCGAGTTCCATAGCCACGCTAAATACGATTACTGCGATCAACGAATGGTCGTAGAGAATGCCGATGGCGGCACTCCCGAGAAACCATGAAATGCCGTATCCCGCAGTAAAGAGACCGAACGCCGACGCGCGCCGCTCCGCAGACACCATTGGTGCGACGGCTGCGGGAATGATCGATTCGTGGACGCCAATTCCCAATCCCCAAATCGCCGCGCCGATGAGCGCGATCCAGAACGAACCCAAAAAGACGAGCGGCGCGAACACCGCCGACAACAGGGTCAGGCCGACGAGAACCGGAAAGCCGAGCCGGTCGAATAGGCGCCCAAGGACCAGAGATCCGGTGCCGCTAACGCCCATCGCCACGGCATAAAAGCCTGCAATCCATTCGCCAGGCACGCTCCCGGTCCGGGTGAAGTGGAAGGCGATCAGAGGGTAGTCGGCAAAGCCGGCTGCAACCAAGGCTGCCCCGGCCAAATAGATCCAGTACGCGCGCGGCAATCGACGTCCGCTGAGTGCAGCGGTTGCTGGTTCCAGATCTTGCGGCCGGGGATAAAGCACACGGGCTAGCGCAACGAGGCTGAGATTGACGAGTGCCGGGACGAGTAGGACGGCAAACGCCAACCGATAGGAGCCGTGTTGGGCCAGAATGGCAGCTACCACGATGGGGCCGAACATGGCGCCGAACTGGTCGAGTGCCTCGTGGAGCCCAAACACCCAGCCATAGCCGCCGGCGTCCTTTCCGGCATGTGAAAGCATGACGTCGCGAGGTGGGTTGCGGATAGCTTTGCCGACCCGCTCCAGGATGATGAGCGCGGCCGCCATTTGCCAGTTGCCCGCCAAGGCCAGCGCAGGCACCGCGGCCATCTGCACGAAGTAACCGAAGATGGTGATCGGCCAATAGCGCCCGGTTGCGTCG